>Ga0196977_1000595_pt1 | contig 18084 bp, 14 predicted proteins | sample S3v_1013CmetaG_FD_148634 | JGI IMG/M metagenome (GOLD analysis project Ga0196977, IMG submission 148634) | Soil microbial communities from Anza Borrego desert, Southern California, United States - S3+v_10-13C | ecosystem: Environmental > Terrestrial > Soil > Desert | place: USA: California...
GCGCGGGTGCCGCGGGCTTCTCCTCCTCGGGGCCGCCGATCTCGTGCAGAAACGGCCAGGGCGTACGCAGGATTCCGTACCCGCTCGCGTCAAGCCGCTGGATCAGGCGTCCGAACTGGTCGCGGACGCGGGGCCATTGCCTCGGATCACGCACGATCGGGTACGGCGGATCGAAGAACACCAGGTGCACGCCTTCCGGGCATCTCGCGACGGCCGCGGCGCCGAGCGTGTCCCCCACCACGATCTCGCACCGGTCGAGCACGCCCAACTCGGTCGCCGTCCGCTCGATGAGGGCCGCGACGCGCCGCTCCCGCTCGACGAAGATCACATGCCGCGCTCCGCGGCTGAGGGCCTCGAAGCCGATGGCGCCGGAGCCGGCGAACGCGTCGAACACCTCCACGTCTTCGGTGTGCCCGCGGAGGAGGTTGAAGACCGATTCCCGCACCCGATCGGGCATGGGACGGGTCGTCTCCGCGTCCGGGGGTGTGTGGATCAGCCGCCGCCGCAGCTCGCCGCCGATGATTCGGAGCATTGGGGAGAGTAGGCGAGTGGCCTGTGCATCAGGCATCAGGCATCAGGCATCAGGCATCAGGCATCAGGCATCAGGCATCAGGCATCAGGCATCAGGCGGGGATGGTCCCGTGGCCTCTCTCACACCCGGTACGCCGTGGATGGCACTCCGGACGGGCGCCTCGCGGCGCGCCCAAAGGGCAGCGCCCCGCCGCGGCCGACGCTCGCGCCTATCCCTGTCCCAAGAGGTCCACCTGATACCGCAGCATGGGCGGCGCCTGGATGCCGGTGACCATCTGCCAGAAGGGCTCGCCCAGACCGTCGTCGTACCACGCCCGGAACTGGCCCGTGCTGTTCTCGGCGTAGAGGTCGAGCATGGGGCCCCCGACGAAGACGGCCCGCTGCACCAGCAGCAGCTCGTCACTCGCGTACTCGGCCTCCGCCGCGACGCCCGCGATCGCATCCACGATGCGCCCGAACAGGCGGTGATCCCGCTTGAGCAGGACGTCCGCATCGTTCCAGACGTAGTACCGGAACCGGCTCGCCCGGCGGACCCGCAGCGAGTGGCGGGAGCGGAGCAGCGAGACCAGGCCGTCCGACCCATCGATCTGCCGCTTGATCGAGGGGGCGGGGATCACGCGCTCGATCTGGTGGCAGAAGGAGTCCAGGTCGGTGATGAACCGGCCGTAGAGGGTGCAGATCTCGGTATCGGGCTGGAGGGAGAGGAAGTGCGTGAGGCAGGTCGCGAACTGCACCCGGCGCCGAGCCACGCTCGACCAGGCGACGAGGTGGTGCTCGTCGAGCAGTTGGGTGACCTCCGGCTCCCAGTCGAGTGCACGGAAGGCCGAATCTGTGTGACGGGTCAGGGCGCTCATGCACAGCCACAGCCGCAGGGCTGCGTGCGTCCTCTCTGCACAGCGGCCGGCACTCCCCCCTTTTCCGCAAGCGGAAAGGTCCGGCACAATCCGGGATGGCACTCCAAGTGTGCCCCACGCACGGGTTTATGCCAGCCGGTCGGTGAGGAATGTTTAAAACGGCTGGAACGTTTCGGCGGGGCCCAAGGCGACTGGCCAGGGGTTCTCCGGGCGCGCGGCCCGGCACGCAGATATTCCCGGGATTCCGAAGCCGCGGAGCGAGGCTCACTCCCCCGCCGCGAACTCCACGGTCTGGCCCTCGCACCGCACCACCAACTCGTTGGCCGGTGTCGCGGAGCGCTCCGTGCGCCCGACGATCGCCGCCTCCACCCCGAACCGGCGGGAGATCGCGATAACCTCGCCGGCGCGTTCCGGCCGCACGACCACCTCTAGCCGGTGCCCCATGTTGTACACGCGGCACATCTCGCGCAGGGGCACCCCCGCGCGGGCATGGATCAGGCTGAAGATCGGCGGCATCGCGAGCAGGCTGTCCTTGACATACCGGATGCCCGACCCGAACCGCAGGCACTTGGTGAGCCCTCCCCCGGTGTTGTGGAACATCGCCGAGACGTCGGCGAGCAGGTCTCGGGGCATGGCCGCGACGATCGGGCTGTACGTCCGAGTGGGGCTGGAGAGCGCCTCGGCCACTGTCATCTCCGAGCCGGGCACGGGGTCGGATAGACGGCAGTCGCCCCTGAACGCGTGGACCTTGATCGATGGATCGAATGTCTCGGGGTACCGCCCGGCATACTCCGCGGCGAGCAACTGGTGCCGGGCCGCGGTCAGACCGTTGGTGCCGATACCGGAGTTCTCGGCCGACTCGTACACGGCGCGGCCGGTCGACGAGAGCCCGACGATGGCGTCTCCGGGGCGCACGCCTCGGGCATCGATGACCGTATCCCTCCGGACGCGAGCGAACGCCGTACAGTCGATGACGACGGTCCGCACCAAATCGCCCAGGTCGGCGGTCTCGCCGCCGGTGGCGATGATGCTCACGCCGTGGGCCGCGAGCGTGGTCGCGGCGTGTGAGTATCCGTGGATGATCTCTCTGATTACCGAGCCATCGATCAGCTTGAGGTTCCGCCCGATGGTGTTGGAGACGTAGAAGGGCCCGGTCGCGCCGACGCAGATCATGTCGTCGATGTTCATGGCGAGGGCGTCCATCGCCGCGCCCCGGAAGTAGCTCGGGTCGCCGGTCTCCTTCCAATGGAGGTAGGCGATCAGCGACTTGGTGCCCGTCCCGTCGGCGTGCATCACGACGCAGGACGCGGGATCGCCGGTGATGCGGTCGGGAAAGACCTGGCAGAAGGCGCCGGGGAAGAGCCCGCGGTCGAGGTCGGCGATGGCGCTGTGCACGTCCGGCTTGTGCGGAGAGACACCGAGCGCCTCGTACGTCGCCGCCTTTCGAGAGCCGCTCATAGATGGAACTCCATCGCCTCCGAGCCGCGGCCGCCACGGGCAGGGGCCGTGAGGCGAGCTACTCGGACGCGGGGGCGGTCGCCGCACCGGCCTTCACCTCGATCGCCTGGAGCGCCAACCGCTTCTCGCCCGAGCCGGCCAGCGCGGGCCGCTCGTGCAGGGCCGCCTCGCGCCCGTCGGCGGTGGTCTGGTACACGATCCCGATGGTGGTCTCCGGCTCGCCGAGGAGAACGCGGTTCACGAGCTCGACCCCCTGCATCAGCGTGTGGTCCGTGTTGGCCACCTCGTACTTCCACATGCCGAACCGGCCGCGCGAGTAGATGTCGCGCACCTCGAGCCAGGGGATCACGCCGCTGAGGATTTCATCGCGGTCCACGCTCGGAGTGGGGTAGGAATAGTCGGCGTGGTAGAGCCAGGTATCGCAGATATCCTCCCGCTCGCCGGGCCCGAGCAGCCCCGCGCGCTCCAGCCCGCGGATCGTGTCCTCCACCACTCCTGCCCCGTCCACCGGCTTGTGCCCGCTCGCGCTGACCTCGCACAGCAGCGAGTAGTGGTCCGCGTCCGGGGTCATGTGCGGCGAGTAGTTCGAGAGGTAGGTCACCCTGTAGAACGGGCAATTATCCTCCGGGAAGTACATCCAGCACTTCGTGCTCGGGCACGGCCGGCGCACGCCGATCCCGACCATGTAGCCGGACGAGTGCTTGAGCCTGGACGCCTGGTCGCGCAGGCACGCGGGCACCGATCCGGTCAGCGCGTCGCGGCACAGCACGTCCAGCGGCATCGCGCTGAGCAGGATGTCGTACCGCTCGGCGGTGCCGTCGGCGAAGTGCGCCACCTTCTCGTCCACGTCGATCGCGACGACGCGCTTCCCCAGCGCGATGCGGTCGCGGATCGATTCGCCCATCCGCCGGTAGAACTCGCCCGTGCCCCCTCGCAGCGGGTACTTGAAGCGGTTGTTGGGGCCCCAGCCGAAATCGTCGGTGCCGAGCACCACATTCTTCAGCGCCCGGTCAATATCGAGCACCGCCACCCGCTCGCCGATCCACGTCTTGTTCATCATCTCCGGCGGGTGCGCCCAAACCTTGAAGTTGTACGGACGCATGAAGTACCGGGCGATGCCCTCGCCGAACACCGCGTCGATGAACTCGCCGAAGTTCGCGGCGTCCGCGTGGCTCTTGATCCGTCCCTGCCCGGTCTGGGCCTTAATCAGGCCGCTCAGGCACTCGTACGCCGCCTGCTTGGGCAGGTAGCGGATGTTGTTCTGGAACGGGTACGGGACCCAACGGTCCATCATCCGCACCCAGCTCTCGCGGTCGTTGAGGCTGTACTCCTCCCCCATGAAGCGGTCGAAGAGCAGGTCGTAATACTCATAGTGGCTGAACATCACGTGGCCGCCGATATCCCACGTGAAGCCCGCCGCGTCCGTGAAGCTCGCCGCCAGCCCCCCGACGTAGGGGTGCCGGTCCACGATCAGGAAGTTCTCGTGGCCGAGCTCGCGCAGCCGAATCCCCGCCCCCAGCCCGGTTGGCCCCGCGCCGATGATCAGGATCCGCGGCTCCGTGCCGCCGGTGCTGGAGCTTTGCCGCAGGGGCGGCGCGCTCGCCAGGGGTGCAGTGCCGTCACCCATGTTCTCGGTTCCTTCCCCGCGCTCGCATCCGCCCACGTGGTGGACGCTGACAGCGGCCAGCTCGCCCAAGCCTACCCGCGTGCAACCGCCGACGCGCGGGCCAGTATTGATTTGCGTGGCCCCGCTCGGGGCAGGGAGAGGAGGCTCGGAGGTCCGGCCGGATCGGGGTGACCGCCCGAAACCTGATCATTTTAGTCTCGCGTTTCCCCGTGCCGCGCGGGGAAGGCCCGCTTGCAGGGCCGGCGGCACGGATTCGGACGCGCGAACTCGCGGAAGCAGGGGCACATGGACAGACAGCTTGCAGACGACGACGCGGTGCTCTTCGCAGCGGCCCGGGTCGCGAGAGACTTTGCGCAACTCCCTGGGGCGCCCAGCCCCGACTGGTGCGAACGGGCGGCGACGGCCTTGGCCCAGGCCGCGCCGGACACTCGGGCGTGGGTTGCGGTCGTCCGGGCCGGGGTGGCCCGACCACCCGCCCTTGAGCGCTCCGGATACGCCGACAGCCGGGGAGGAGTGTGCGCCGAGCCCGAACCCTCCCGGACCCTCAGGACGCTGCTCGGCTCGCTCGCTTGGCTGCTCGAGTCGCCGGTGCGCCCGTGCATCGACGGCCTCGCGGAGCTCGCCGCCCGCGCTCCCAACACCGTGAATGCGTCGGCGCTTGCCCGGGCTGGGGAGATGGTGGCCGGCGTCTCGCCGGTGGGCCAGCCGTCCCGCGACGGGCGCGCGATCGCCATCCTGGTACTCTGGGGGCCCAGCGCCCCCAGCCCGGCGCGATCGCTCTCGCTGCACGACCTGCGCCGCATCCTCCGCAGCGCGATGCCGGTGCTCAGCGACCGCCTCCGGCTCGTCATGCGCGGCGGCGGCGAACGGGCCCCATGGCTCTCGGGAAGAGAGCAGCGAGTGCTGGACCTCCTCACCCGCGGCCACAGCGTGCCGGAGATCGCCGATTTCCTGGGCCGCAGCCAGCACACCGTCCACGATTACGTCAAGACGCTTCATCGCAAGCTGGGCACGACCAGCCGCGGCGGCCTGGTGGCGCGTGCCCTGGGCTACGCGGGGGACCAACTCTCGACGCGCCCAGCCGGCGGCGCGGCGGCGTGCGGGGGCCCGATGCTCGCATTCCGCACCGACGGCCGGACGGCCTTCGTCGATCACGGGCTCTTCTGACCGGCGTCCTCGCCGGGGTGGGTCTCGATGGTCTCCCGGATGCGTGCCGCGAGGCGCGACTCCAGCCGCTCGTCCCGCCTCAGCGGCACCATGTACCGAGCCCCGGCGCGCGCGTTCAGATCTGGATCGGAGTAGACCGTCGAGCCCCCGATCCACTCGCTCTCCAGCCGGCGGCCCGCCCGCTGCTGGCGGTAGACCGTCACCCAGACCGATCCCACGATCTCTCCCTCGGCGGTGCGCAGGTCGGTCGCCGGAGCCGCGGCGGCATCGCCCGGATCCGGTGCGGGCGCCGCGACGGGGGTAAATGTGACGCGGACCTCCCTGGCCTGCATGTTGAGGGCGTCCTCCCACTCGTCGCCCGGCCCGGATTGGCTGGGATCCCACGGCTCGAGCAGGCCGGGGGCGAAGTGCCGCTTGGTGGTGATGACACCGGACGCGGCATCGATCCGCTCCAGCTCAAACTGCAGCCCGCGCAGAGCCTCGCCCGTGGCCTCGAAGGCCGACTCGTAGCTCCCCGGCGCGACGCTGAACTCGCGCGGCCCGTCCACGGACGAGGCGCACCCGCCGAGCAGCGCGGAGGCGGCGAATAGAGACGCTGTGCCGACAGCTCCCGACGCGCCAAGGTTTCGCATAGGCCCGTTCCTCTCTGCCCCTGGGGGCGGCGGCGCAGCGGAGTCTACCGGAGCTCGTCCACGAGCCGAGTCACGAGCGCCCAGGCTTTCCGCACGTGCTCCTCGGTGGTGAGGACGCCCCCGATCGCCATGCGGGCGATGGGGCGGGGCCGGCCGGTCCCCGGCGCGAAGCCGGCGTTCGAGAGGAACGCCTTGCCCGAGGCGTTGACCCGCTCGACGAGGCGCGGCGTGAGCTCGTCCGGCCCGGCAACCCGGAAGCACACGAGCGCGAGGGATCGGGGGGCGGCCAGCTCGAAGCGGTCGTCGTGCCGGACGAATCGCTCCACCATCTCCGCGAGGCGGACGTGCTCGCGGATGTGCGCCCGCAGGCCCTCGAGCCCGTAGTGGCGGATCACGAACCACAGCTTGAGCGCGCGGAACCGCCGGCCGAGCGGGATCTGCCAGTCGCGGTAGTCGATGACCGAGCCGCTCTCGCTCGCGGCGTTGCGCAGGTACTCGGGCGTGATGCTCATCGCCTCGACGAGGTCGCGCCGCGCCCGCGTCCAGAAGAGGTCGCAGTCGAAGCTGGTCAGGAGCCACTTGTGCGGATTGATGCACAGAGAGTCGGCTCGCGCGAGACCTGTGGCCATGGCGCGGTGCTCCGGGCAGACGAGCGCGCTGCCCGCCCACGCAGCATCGACATGCAGCCAGATCGCCCCGGGTTCCGCGCCTCGCTCCGCCCCGGCCCGCCCGAGCTCCGCCCCTATCTCCGTGACCGGGTCCACGGCCCCGACGCCGGTCGTGCCCAGGGTCGCGACACACGCGATCGGGATTGGGCCCGCCGGGTCGCCCGCCCGCTGCTCGAGCACGCGGCGGAGCTCGCCGACGTCCATCCGGCCCTGCGCGTCGGCTCCGATCCGCCAGACACGCTCCTCGTCGTCGGGCCCTTCGGCGATCCCCGCCATCATCGCGGCCTTCACGACGGAGGAGTGCGCCGCTTCCGAGCAGATCACCGCGAAGCGTTGGTCCACCGCCTCCTCAGCGAGACCGATCTCGCCGGTCGCGCCCGCGAGCGCTCCGGCACGCGCGCGTCGGAGCCGGCGCCAGCGCTGCCTCGCGGCGATGATCGCGGTCAGGGTCGCCTCGCTGGCCGTGCCCTGGATCACGCCGCCCCCGCCCAAGCCGTCGTTGACCGCGTCGGACCGGAAGCACGCGGGCAGGCCGAACATCTCGGCGGCCCAGTCGAGCATCCGAGTCTCCAGCTCGGTGCACGCCGGGCTCGTTTGCCACAGCATTCCTTGCACACCGAGGCCTGCGCTCAGCAGCTCACCCAGAATCGCGGGCCCACTCGCGTTGCACGGGAAGTATCCGAAGAATGACGGGTGCTGCCAGTGCGTCAGGCCCGGCAGCACGATCCGCGTGAGATCGCCGAACACCTCTCCCCACGCCTCGGCCGGCTCCGCCGCGGCGCTCAGGCCCACCTCGGGGGGGTGCTCGGGAAGACGCGCGAGCACCTCGCCCGGCCCGTCCTGCGAAGCGACGGGCCACATGTCCACAGACGCCATGTAGTCGGCGACGAAATCCACCATCCTTCGCCCCAGGATCCGGAACTCCTCCGGGGTCAGGTGTCGTGGCTGGCCGGGGTTGCTCGGGTGGAAGGTCACCTGCCCAAGCATACCGCCCGCGCCGGAGCGGCCGGACGATTCCGGCCGCTCGCCGCGCCCGTCGCGCCCGGGCTTACCTGCACCCCGCCGTCCACGCGTTGAGGAATTCGATCACGTCGCGGGTGTCGATGTTGCCGTCGCCGTTGAAGTCGGCCCCCGGCGTCCGGCTGTTCCAGGCGTTGAAGAACTCGAGCGCGTCTCGGGTGTCGACGGCGCCGTCGTCGTTGAAGTCGGCGCCGCAGAAGACCCACTTGAAATCCACGATGAGCGGGATCACGTCCCCGTTGTCGGTGCGCACCCACTGCACCGCCTGCCCGGGATAGATCGGGAGCAGCTGGTCGGACATCGAGCCGTGGAGCGCACATGTGAAGATGGGGATCGGGCTCCGCGGGCTGTTCCCGATCGTGGTCTCGATCGCCATACCGCCGGCGTCCAGCACATTCTCGAGCGCGATGACCGTTGTCATGCCATCGGGCGTGGGGTCGATCGCCGCAGCGGCGGCAAGGTCGCTGCTCGCCCCGCAATGATCGGTCTCGACACATTGCCCGCTCTCGATGATGGTGACCTCGCCGGCCTGCTGCTGGCCGTCGCTGACCGAGTGGAAGTAGGTGGCCGGGGGAGCCGCGGAGCGGATCTCTCTGCCGACCTCGACCTCTTTCACCTTGGACATGCCGGTGCCGACGGAGCCTTCGTTGCCGCAGCCGCCGGCGTCCACGCGCTTCCAGCTGACCTCGGTGAAGTTCCCGGGCAGGCGGACCACATCGCCCTCGTGCAGCACGTCGCCCTTCTTGAGCTCGACCCAGTCGTCGGTTCCCTTCTTCTTGACGGCGGCGGCGCCCCGGATCTCGGTGATTTCAACCTCGACGGCGGCAAAGGCCGAGGCGGCGAGGCCGCTGACGACGAATGTCGCCGCGATCGCGGCGAGACGACCGAGCGATGCGAGAGACGTGCGTGCCATGTCCAGGACTCCTGCGTGTTGCGTGCTCCGCGCCCGAGCGATCGGGCGACAGGGAGTAAGCGACACGCGGCGCGAAGCATCACGCCTCGGCGCGTCGAGCGCGACAGCAGGTCGCCACCCACGAGTTGTCGAGGCTACTGCGGGAGCCTGGCGAGCTCGCCCTCGACGCGGCTCACGAGGCGGGACACCGTGGCGGGACCAAACTCGAAATCGAGCCCCGCGGCGCCGAACAGCTCCGGCAGCGGCCGGCTCCCGCCCAGCTTCATCGCGCGCTCGTACGCGTCGATCGCGTCCCGCTCGCCGCGCTCGAGCGACGTGAGCCAGAGCTGGAGCGCGCCGAGCTGCGCGATGCCGTACTCGATGTAGTAGAAGGGATGGCCCCAGAGGTGCGGCTGGCGCTGCCAGAGCCAGCCGTGCTCGTCGTCGAGCCCGCTCCAGTCAACCCCGGCGCCGAAGCGCCGGTCGAGCTCCAGCCAGTATGTCACGCGCTGCTCGCGCGTGTGGCCCGGGTTCGAGTAGACCCAGTGCTGGAAGGCGTCGATCGTCGCGATCCACGAGAGCAGCGAGACCGAGCCCTCGAGCTGCTTGCGCATCGCGCGGGCGTGGTCGGCGGGGTCGGGGTAGTACCCGTCGGGCCCGCCCCAGTGGCGCATCGTCAGCAGCTCCATCGACATGCTCGCCACCTCGCAGAACTCGATCGGCGCATGGCGGTAGGCGACCAGCGGCTCGTCCCGGCAGAGCTGCGAGTGGAAGGCGTGGCCCGCCTCGTGCACCATCGTCTCGACGTCGCGGTGCAGGCCCGCGGCGTTCATGAAGATGAAGGGCGTGCGGATCCGGTCTCGCATGTACTGGTACCCGCCGGGAGCCTTGCCCTTGCGGCTGTCGAGATCCAGGCACGCGCCCCCGCGCGAGCCCCGCGCCTCGGAGCCCTCGCCGAGCGATCGCAGCATGCCCGCGAGGCGCGGGTCGAGCCGCCCGAACGCGGCGACCGCCTTGCTCATGAGCTCGCGCCCGCCCTCGAAGGGGCGCAGGGGCGCGCGGCCCTTGGGGTCCACCGCCAAGTCCCAGGGGCGGAGCGACTGGACCGCCAAATCGCGCCGGCGCTCGGCGAGGCGCCGCTGGTTGAAGGGGACCACCGCTTGCTCCACCGCCTCATGGAACGCGAAGCAGTCGGCCGGGCCGTAGTCGAACCGCAGCATCGACTTGAAGGCGTACCCGACGTAGTCCTTGAAGCCCGCGTTCTCGGCGACCTTCTGGCGCAGCGCAATCTGCTCGTCGTAGATCTCGTCGATCGCGTCCTTGTCCACGAGCCGGCGCGACGCGCTCGCCCTCCACGCCGCCTCTCGGATCGAGCGGTCGGTGGACTCCTGATACTTGGCCATCTGCGGCATGGTCTGCTCGCGCCCGTCGAACTGGACGGTCATGGCCCCGGTGACGGTCTGGTACTTCTGGGTGAGCTTCTCCAGCTCCGTCTGCAGCGGAACGTTCTCCTCGCGGAAGAGCTCGACGGCGGTCCTCGTGCCCCGTTCGAGGACGCGGTAGCGGTCGCGGGGCATGGGGAAGCGGGCGAAGAGCTCCGCCTCGCGCTTGTCGAGCTCGAACGCCGCGGGCTTGATCTTGGGCGAAACCTCCTCGATGAACCTGGTGAACGCCCCCGCCGCCGCCGCGTCGTCGGTGTCGCAGGTCATCGAGATGTAGAGGTTGGCCTCGGCCTCGCGGCACGCCGCCTCGAGCTCGCTCCGATCGATGAGCCAGCGCTCGACGGCCGCCGGGCTCTCCACCGGCCGCTCGAGCAGCATGGTGAACATCGGCTCGATGTTCTCCCAGCTGGTGGCATCGAGGTCGGCGGGAACGAAGCTCGTGTCGAGCGCGGGCATCGGGGGCTCCTTTCGGGTCTGGCGGCATGATAGAGCGGCGCCCCGGGGCCCGAGCGCAAGAAAGGCCCCGGGGAGGCCCGGGGCCTTGGCTGCGCTCCATAGTGCTGTTCGCGCGCCTTACTGACGCATCAGGTCTCTGAGGAGCTCGTGCTGCTCCTCGAACCAGCCGTCGGGGATCCCGTTGAGGAGCTTGATATTCGGGTGCTCCTTGCAGGCCCGCTCGATGATCGCCAGCTCGCGGCGCGCGGCGCCGACGAACATGCCGCGCTCCGCACGGTCCTGCGAGGAGGCCGCGTTCTGCACCGAGATCTGGTACTTCGCGAAGTACTCGTTGAAGCGGCTGGTGGTCTCCTCGACGCTCTCCCGCCACCAGCGCTGGTGCTCCTCGGCCTTGGAGATCGGGAACAGGCTGCCGGCCTCGGGCCGCCCCACCCACTCGACCTCTTGGTACCCGAGCAGCTTCGCCAGCTCGTCCACCGTCGCCGCCGTGCCCTTGGAGAACTTGAACTTGGTCGCGGTGTTGGCGTTGAAGGTGAGGATGCGCCCCTTCGGATTGACCAGGAACTCGCCCTCGTCCGTGTTGTACCAGGACACCTGCCCGTCGCCGCCGATGTTCGCGGAGAGCGGCTCGTCGATCTGCATGGAGCGCATGATCGGGATCGGGTGGTTGCCCTTGGCGGAGACCTTCTCCATCATGTACAGCACCTCCTCGAGCGGCCGGTCCTTCATGGCCACAAGGGGCCCGCTGTAACCCGTGCAGGCGCCGTAGTTGCCCTGCGGCATGAAGTAGATCTCCTCGAGGATGTGCGAGGTCATCGCCGCCGCGGAGATCGCCGACTCGATCCAGGCCACCGTCCGGAACCTCGGCTTGTACTCCTCCTCGAGGACCTTGTGCAGGTGCTCGATCTCGAGGAGCAGGCCGCCGCCGGAGTTCACCTTCAGCACCACGACCCGCTCGCCGTCCTCGGCCGGGCCGAGCTGCGCTTCGAGCATGGGGATCGCGTCCTTCAGGGGCTTGGCGGCGAACTCGAGCCCGACCGTGCCCTCCAGGGTGAGGACCACCGCGCGCGGGACTCCCGGCCGGCGGGGCTGGGCCTTGGCCGCGGACTCGGGCGCGGGCTTGGCCTCGATCGGCGCCGCCTCGGCCGGCGCATCGCGCTCGATCCGATCGATCATCGAGGAGGAGAAGAACACACCGTTCTGCTCCACGCCGCCGATCTTGTAGTTGACCCAGACCGAGCCGTCGTGCTCACGGACGATCTCGCCCTCGATGACGCGCCCGTCCTTCAGATAGATCTTGTCCGCGGCGAACGCGGGCGTGGCGCCGCCGACGAGCACCGCTCCGGTGAGAACGAGGGCGGCCAGCGTGGCGGCGAACCTCGACAGGCCTTGGACCAGCCTCGTGCGCATGTGTACTCCCTTTCGTGCGATCTGTCCTGCCGCGGCTCGCGCGGTCAGCGGTCCTTCATCTGCTCCTGACGGATCTGCTCGCGCAGCACGCGCAGGCTGGGGACGTCGGGCAGCCCCTCGGGGTGCTCGAAGAGGCCCAGCTTGTCCACCTCGGCGTACTTCTCGAGCAGCTGGATGATCTGATCGAGCGTGCGCATCTGCCGGGCGCGTGCCATCGTCCGCTCCCGGCGCTCGCCCTGCACCTGGATCTCCGCGAACTCCTTCCACAGCCGCTTGAGCGAGCGCTCGGCGTTGCGCACCGAATCGCTCCACTCCTCCATGATGCGCTCTGAACGGCCCTCGATCAGGCGGTGCCTCCGCTCGATCTGGAGCTCGTAGAGCAGGGCGTCGAGCGTGTCGGCCGTGCCCTTGGAGACGCCGAGATCGTGAGCGACCTTGGCGGTCAGCGTCAGCGTGTCGTTGCCCTCGCCGCGGGCCAGCTCGCGGTCGGTGTCCTGCTGCTCGGAGATCGTGCCGTCGTCGGTGAGCAGGTACTCGTTGAACTCGGGCCTCGGCTCGTTCTCGACCAGGACGACCTGGCCGTTCTCGATCCGGTAGCTCAGGACGTAGTCGGTGCGGGCCATCGCCCGGATGATCCGGGGGTCGTACCCGCCGTGGATCGCCATCCCCTCGGCGTGGCCCATGCCGGCGGAGAAGAGCTTCTCGCGCACCATCTCGTCGCCGGTGTTGCCGTACTGGTAGATCAGGTTGCCGATGCCGCCCATGCGCGCGCCGCTCGAGAAGTACATGGTGTCGAAGTTGAAGGGCAGGAACGCCATGCCCCCCATCGCGCTCTTGACCCAGAAGATCACCTCGGGCTCGTAGCCGAAGATCTGCGGCATCTCGGCGGTGAAGATGGGCTCGATGTCCTCCGCCAGGAAGATCTGCCCGAACAGCGCCGCGTCGTTGGGCGCCTCGCTCCCGTCCTGGAACGTCCAGGCGTTGTCCGCCACGACGATCACGTAGTCCGGCTTGTGCTTCGCCGCGTCCTTGATGATGTTGCGGATGGGCGTCATCGTGATGTCGCGCCCGAACTTCCCCTTGAGCTCGATCACGTAGACGCTGGGAGCGCCATCGTCCGCCTCGTCGCCCTCCGGGGCCGCCGGCTTGTCCGGCCCCTCGCCGCTGCGCGGCGTGGTGGTGGCCGGCGGGGCCTCCTCGCCCCCCTCGCCCTCGGCTCGCTCACCCCGCTCGATCGCGAGGATGTCGGTCTTGCTGTAGGTCTGCTCGCCCGAGATGCCGGCCACGACCACGAGGAACTTCACGTGGGTTTCCGTCTCCTCGATCACCTTGCCCTGGATGATCCGCCCATCCTTGAAGATGAGTTGATCGGGCGCGTCGTCGGCCTGCGCCTGGGCCGCCTGTGCCGCGGCGGGAGCGACCCCGGCAGCGAGCACCGCGCCCATGGCCAATGCTCCGGACGCCAATGCCGCAAACACCCTTGCCCGCTTGATTCTCATAGCCTTCGCCTCTTCAACGAGCGCCCAAAGGCGCGTCCGCGACAAGGCCGGGGGAGAGCCCCAGCCGCGACGATCCACAGCTTAGACACCGCCGCTCTTACAGAGTTCCGCGGCCATGCGCAGCGCGGCCGCTCGATCCGCCACCCCGCCCTCAAGCTGCGCGTCGTATACCGCCGCCAGCACCCGAGCAAAGACCGGACCAGGCTCCACGCCCGAGGCGAGCAGGTCGTTCCCATCGATCAGCGGGGGCGGCGCCAGTCCCGACCCGTCCGTCGCCAGGCGCGACACCTCCGCCGAGACCGCCGCGGCGCGCTCCGGATCCCGGGCGGCGGCGACGGCGAGCGCGTCCGCGAACCAGGGCGACGCGGCCCGGCGCTTTTTCGCGGCGATTCGCAGCCCCTCCCAACCCCGCTCAAGCTCCAGCACCCCGTGCAGGGTGTCCCGCAGAGCCGAACTCTCCTCGTTGCTGAGGCACAGGGCCCGCCGCCAGCGGGAGACCAGGGCCGGCGCCTGGGCCGCCGACTCCAGCTCTGCGCGGTCCAGAGCCCAGCACGCGAGCGCCGCCCCGAACGAGGCGGCCCCGAGGCGGGACAGGGCGCGACCCGTCCCGCGGCGTCCGCCCCCGCCCAGCACCACGCGGTCCAGGCCCAGTCCCTCCAGCAGCTCGACCGCCGCGGACCGGCGCGGGCTCGCCAGCATCCGCCGGATCTCGTCGCCGATGCGCTCGCGGCTCACTCCGGCGAGCTCGGAGGCGTGCCGGCGGATCGCGGCGCCGGTGGCGGGCTCGATCGCAAAGCCGTACCGGGCCGCGAAGCGGACGGCGCGCAACGCCCTGAGATGATCCTCGGCGAGGCGCTGGTCGGGGTCGCCGACGGCCCGGATCAGCCGCGCCCCCAGGTCCGCGAGGCCGCCGACGAAATCGATCGCCCGGCCGCGCTCGCCGGAGTCGTCGGCCGGAGCAAGAGGGTCCAGGAACAGCGCGTTGATGGTGAAATCCCGCCGGCGGGCGTCGTGCGCGGCGTCGGAGAACTCGACGTGATCCGGTCGCCGCCTGTCGGAATAGGGGCCATCCGAGCGGAAGGTGGCGACCTCGACGGTCACCCCCCGCTCCTTGACGAGCACCACGCCGAAGCTCGCGCCGACCGCCGCCGTGCGCCGGAAGAGCGACCGGATCTGGTCCGGGGTGGCGTCGGTCGCGACGTCGTAGTCGGTGGGCTCGAGGCCGAGCAGCTCGTCGCGCACGCACCCGCCCGCAAAGTAGGCCGTATGACCGGCGTCGCGCAGGGCTTGGACGATCGCGACCGCCGCGTCGCGGGCGCGAGCGCTGGACCATTTCTGGGCGACGGCTGCCACCGACGCATTCTACAGGTGGCGCTCGGGCCCAACCGCTCCGGCTATCCTGCGCCCGCCCTCGGGACCGCCGCGCCGCCTATGCATGCCCGTTCGCCCATCGAGCCCGAGACCGCCGACAGCGTCCGCATACGCGTGAAGGCCGTGCCGGGCGCCAAGCGGGATCAGATCGCCGGCCCGCTGGGCGACAGGCTGAAGGTCCGGGTCAGCGCGCCGCCAGAGGGAGGGCGCGCCAATGCCGCGATCTGCGCCCTGCTCGCGGCGAGTCTCGGGGTCAGGGCGCGCGACGTCGAGGTGGTGGCGGGCCCGGCGAGCGCCGAGAAAACCGTGCGGGCGGCGGGGATCGACGCCGCCACGGCCCGGGCCCGGCTGGGCTGCCCGGCACAGCCCGAATAGGCCTTGCACGCGGCAAGACCCGCCCGACATTCGCATCCGGTTCGTTCATGGAACCCCGCTCGACGCGCCCCTTGGCCGCGGGCCCGGCCGTTTGCCACATCAGGAGCGGCATCGGGCCGCGGGCTCGGCACGAGGGATCACCACCGGGGAGGGGTGCGCATGTACACGCTCGATTCTGCTTCCGCCGCATCGGAGCTGGTGTCGGTGCTCGACGTCGCGATGGTGCGTCCGTTCGCGATGGTGAAGGTCCGGCCTCACTCGCTGCGCGAGCATCAGGCGTCGCTCCTGCGCGAGGAGCTTGCCGACGTGGTGGACCACTCCTGCGGGCGGGTGCTGCTCCGCTTCAGCGAGGGGGCGGAGCTCTGCGCGAGCTGCCTCAGCGAGCTCATCAATGAGTCTCTCCGCTGCGACGCCCTCGGCGGGCGGATGTGCATCGTCGGCCTGAGCCGCGACATGCGCCGCCTCCTCCGGGACACCGGGCTCGATCGGCGGCTCCACCTCGTGCGCGAGACCGCCGAGGCGATGAGGCACTTCGACCGGCGCACGCGCGAGAGCGCCGCCTGAAGTCCGGGGCCACGCCGCCCGTGCGCCGTCCCGCGCTCCCCGAGCCGCCGCTCAGTGACAGTCCGCGCCCCTGCGCGCCGGCTCGACCGGACGCCCGGCGACCGTGAGCGTCGCCCGCTTCGCGGGCCCGGATCGCCGCTTTCCCAGCGCCCGTCGCGGGAAAAGCTTGTAGACGATCCACGCCGCGGCGGAGATCGCGATTCCGGTGACGACCCAGAACTGCCAATCAGTCACCGGAAAGGCACGGGTGCGCGGCGCCGACGCAATCGCCGACCCGAGCGCGCCGACACCGGGCAGCCCGCCGATCATTCAGCCCGCTCCAGTCAGGCGCAGCACCTGGTACACCGCCATCGCGCTGAGATAGGCCAGGCCGCACATCCAGCCCAGCTGCAGGAACGCCCACTTCCAATGCCCCGATTCCTTCGCCGTCACCGCCAGGGTCGGCAGGCACTGCATCGCGAGCACGTAGTAGATGAGGAGTGACCAGCTCGCGGCGCCGGTGAAGACCGGCGTCCGCCCGTCGTCGCGCGTCGCCGTCGCGATCGACTGGCGGACGCTTTCGTCCTCCACGTCGTCGACGCCCGCGACCTGCACGGCCATGGTCGAGACGAAGACCTCGCGGGCCGCGAAGCTCGCCAGCACGCCGATCGTGAGTTGCCGGTCGTACCCCAGCGGCTCGAACGCCGGCCCGAGCGCCGCCCCCATCCTTCCCAGGAAGCTGTTGCGGCTGGAGTGCTTCGCGTCCATCGCATCGGCTTGGGCGGACAGCTCCGAGGCCTCGCCCTCCAGCTGGAGATCCCCGAGCGCGTCCGGCTCGACGCCCGCCAACGCGGCGGCCCGAGCTCGGAGCTCGGTGGCCTCAGGGGGCGGCGGAGAGTGGGGATACGCATTGAGCCACCAGAGCACGATGCAGATCGCGAGGATCGCGGTGCCGGCCTTTCTCAGGAACACCAGGCCCCGGTCGCGGGCGACCAGCAGCGCCGTGGTCAGGCTGGGCACGCGGTAGGCGGGGAGCTCGAGGACCATCGCCCGGCTCTTGCCGGGCAGCACCGTGCGCCGGGCGATCATCGCGCTCGTGAGCCCCGCGAGGATGCCCAGCGCATAGCACCCCGTGAACGAGACCGCCTGGAGCGCCGGGCTGTCCGGGAAGAGCAGGACCGTGAGCAGCACGTACACGGGGATCCGCGCGGTGCAGCTCATGAACGGCGCCGCGAGAATCGTGGCCAGCCGGTCGCGCCGGTCGGGAACGCCCCGTGCGCTGATGATCCCCGGCAGGGCGCAGGCATGGCTGGAGAGGAACGGCACGAACGAGTGCCCCGTGAGCCCGAACGGGCGCAGCAGCTTGTCCATCACGAACGCCGCACGCGCCATATAGCCCGTGTCCTCGAGCAGCGAGATCAGCAGGAAGAGCAGGCAGATCTGCGGCAGGAAGATCACGGTCGAGCCGACGCCCGCGACCACGCCCTCAACCACCAGCTCTCGCACCGGACCGGGGGGCAGCACGCCCGCAAGAAAGCCGCCCAGGTGAGTGAAGATCGCGTCGATCCACTCCATCGGGTACGCCGCGAGCGCGAAGATCACCCAGAACAGGGCTCCCATCGCGCCCACGAACGCGAGCAGGCCGACGACCGGGTGCGTGAACGCGCGATCGAGCCGATCCGTGAGCGTGTCCGGGACGGGCGGCTCCGCCCCCGATGCCATCTCGGCGTAGAGCTCGTCGGCCCACGCCTCGAGGCCTTCCACGCTGCCGGGCGGGCTGGTGCGCGGGATTCTCGCGCGGGAGAGCGCCGCGCCGAGCTGCGCCACACCCTCTCCCGTGCGGGCGCTGCACACGACCACCTCGACGCCGAGGCGCTCGGCGAGCACCTTCTCCTCGGCGTGGATGGCGCGCTTGCGCGCCTCGTCGACCAGATTGATCGCCACGACCATCGGCAGGCCGCGCCGCGTCGCCTCGCCAACGAGCATGAGGCTTCGCAGCATGTTGGTCGCGTCGGCGACGACGACGACCGTATCGGGCTCGCGGATGGCCTCGCCGCGCGGCGCAAGCTCCCCCGCGAGCACGCGCCGGCAGATCTCCGCCTCGCTCTGATCGAGCTCCAGCGAGTAGACGCCGGGCAG
>Ga0196977_1000596_pt1 | contig 18036 bp, 19 predicted proteins | sample S3v_1013CmetaG_FD_148634 | JGI IMG/M metagenome (GOLD analysis project Ga0196977, IMG submission 148634) | Soil microbial communities from Anza Borrego desert, Southern California, United States - S3+v_10-13C | ecosystem: Environmental > Terrestrial > Soil > Desert | place: USA: California...
CTCGGACGGGTCAACGGATACGGCAAAAATCAGTAACGCAGCACTAACAACTATGGTACTTAACCGAAGAAGCCACACTCTTCGAAGCCAAAGATCCAGAGGTAAGTTGACGCCCATTATGCCTACTTGGATGCCAAGTGATGCTCCCACAGGAGCGGCCGTAGTCGTAGCAGGTGCCTTGACCTTTGGCGCAAATAACAGGAGGAACAGCAGGAAAAGGGCGATGATTATCGGCAGATAGACTCGTAGAGCGAACATTAATTCTCGGCTCATCGGGATGCCCCCAAGAACCTTACTATGGCTGTGAGCGTTTCTGCCGGTCGTTCCTCATGAGGCACATGTCCAGTGTTAGGTATTAGCTCAAGGCGGGACTGCGGAATAGCTTGTTGGAGACGTTGAGCGAATGAAACAGGTATCACAGGGTCTTTATCACCCCAGAGAATGAGCGTCGGCACGGCGATCTTGCCCAGTTGGTTGATCCAACGCTGTGGATCATGGCGAAAAAGCTGCAGAGCGGTCTGGACTAGTGCATTCTTGTGCCCCGGAAGATCAAAATACCTCGCATATCTCTCCACTCGTTCAGGGGTTACCTGGTCCTTTACAAAAAACGCTCGGTCGAGCACGTAACGCGCTCGAAAGGTTGCTGAGGTACGATAGACCAAAAACCTCGCAACAGGATCCCGTAGATACTCAACAAAGAACGGAAGACGCTGTCGATAGATAGCCGGATCGACGAGAATCAGGCCAGAAAGCTTCTCCCTGGATCCGGGCTTGAGTAACTCGAGGGCGCTTATGATCGCCACTCCACCGCCCAACGAGTGCCCCACTAAGACAACATCTGTGAGCCCTAGGGCGCGAATTGCACGTAGAACCGCATCTGCATGTTCAATTGGTGAGTAGAGGCGATCGTGAGGCTTTGAGCTCAGGCCTGCTCCTCTCAAATCTAGCGCTACTATAGATCGTGATCGTGCTAATCCCGGCAGGATGTCATGCCAGGAGTCCGCCGAGGCACCGAAGCCGTGGAGCAAGACGATGGTTGCACGACCGTCATTCGGTCTGATAGAGGCCGTATAGCTGATCGCGACGTCGCCCAGGTCAACTATATTGCGGGTTGTCATTAGTTCTTCAGTGATGGGAAGCCGAGAGTAGGCGCAGCTACAGAGTAGCATCAATCCGAGAGCAGTGACAAAGGCGCAGCGAGCCACTAGCTGCTCGATTGCTCTGGAGAGAGCTAACATCTGTGATGCCTCGCTGCAATTGATGTCGAACTGCCTCAACCGTCAAACTCGGCTGCAACCACTAGAGCTGCAAGGATTAGGCAAGACCCTCCATGCGCTCCAATGACGTTGCTTGCCCCATTTGATGCAGGCTAGCTGCAAAGTCGCTTTGGGTGGGTACATCATTCGCAAAATCAACGTCAACTGTCATCGATGCCCGAACAATAGGGGGAATCATGCGCATAGGCGGACTTGCTGCAAAGTCAAAGCAGGAGTTCCAGAAGCTATTGGTGCGGTCAAAGACCGCAGCCAGAGAATCTGGGACAGGTAGTTGCCAGCGTTCTGAGATGCTCTTAAGGATTGTGACATGATCAAACTGATCAGAAACGCCAACTCCATGAAGAGAATGAGGGCTAGCAATGATCGTAGGCACTCTCAACCCGAGGTAATCTCGCGGAGGCATACCATTGGGAATGGCCGGGGGGGCAACGTGGTCAAAGAAGCCGCCATGCTCATCGTAAGTCAGGACAAATGTCGACGCGGCCCAACTAGGGCTGCTTATAAGGGTTCTTAGTATGTACCCAATGAACTGCTGTCCGCGACGCGGGTCATGAGTTGGATGATCGTCGGCAATCGTATAGGGCGGCTCAATAATCGCTACGTTTGGCAAGCTATCACGTTTGCAATCGCGCGCGAAGTCGACAAGCGTGGCCGCGTGCTTATCATGCTCGGCCGACCAACCGAGCCACATGGAGAATTGCGAAGGTTCAGAGTCCATTTTGTACACACGCCAGGATATGCCGTCATCGCCGCCAGCCCGTTGCCAATGAGACCAAAGCGGCAGGGGTTTGTTGCGGAAGGCATTTCGCCACGTTGTTGTTAGAACATCTCCACAGTCGCCCGCATTTGCTATGGCTCGATTTGGATGGGTGGATCCGAGAAACGACGAAAACCAGTGATCACAGACAACAAAATTGTCGGCCAGCCAATAAAGCACGGGTAGCGTCTTGCGGGTGTAGTAACCCATGACACACTTCGCCATCTGTATTGTCGCCGGGTCGTTCTTCTTCGCATAAAACTCCTGATAGTTGCTTACAAAGCCATCCATGGCACCACCATTCCACTGCTTGCGAACGTCCCGCCATTCATGTGGTGGGTCTAAGTATCGAACGTTAAGGTCATCCAACGGAAACGGTGCAACACCAGGATCCGTCGGAGAAGCCGAGAGCATATGGTTCACTGGCAGTGGTCCCGTTCCATAACCCTCAATGTCGGTTCGCCCTTCTAGTCGCAATGCCCCCAAATAGTGATCGAACGATCGGTTCTCCATCATAAGAATTATCACGTGCTGGATTTGGTCCATGCTCATAAACGAACCCCATTAGGTCGCTTGCGGAACGATGGGCTGAACATCGTGACAAATGTGTCACTACAGAAGGCGCATCCGATAGGCCCGTCATTGCGGTTGATAGCCGAATGCTGGCAGGAATCCAACCGAACTGAACTGAGTTCAGGGTTACACGATCGTGATTCGCGCTTATTCATTTCCGGGGCTCAATAGGCTGAGGCGTTTCTAACCCAAGGAGGCGATCATGACGCTTCGGCCAAACTCAGCTAGAATTCCGAAGCTCGGCCGAAGAGGCCCCCTTCAGACTGTCTATCTTGAGCTTATCCTTTTCGTTGTCGCGCGCCGTTGCGCCTGGGAAAGCGACTGGAGCACAAGGTGTCGTTGGTCGTCAAGCTCGCTTGGCATTCAATTTCATGCGAAACTTGTAAGGCAGGGCTAGGCTTCAAGTTGTCACAGGGATGGAGCAGGGCAACAGACCGGAGGGCTTCGGCCCATGATGCCGAAAATCCTCGGAAGCGACTGGAGGCCGTCGTTAGGGACCTAACCTAAGACGATGCTTGTGACGAGTCTATGATGTTCTTGTATCGTCGCCTCATGAAACTCATCCACGTCCGCCATGCACTCCCAGCATTGGAAGTTATGAAGCCCCGCTCTCGCCTCGTGTATGCATTCTACAGAAATCACTACCCTGTTGGGCAATATTAAGGCACTGCCTCTCGCCGGATGGCCTCGTACCGAAGGCTCCCGCCTTACCGTTGATGACCCTTAAACATCGATGCTCTTGGATGGTCTTAGTAAAGGAGAAGACAATGGGCTTCGAAGTGCCTGGCTGCCGCTCATACACATGCGCCAGATAGAACTGCCAGGGCCCGTACCGATTCCTAGTGCCTCGCACGATTGCGATGTTGCCTGACTCAAGGCGCCCGTAGACGTCCCCCTCGATTGCAATACGAGTACCAGAAACAGCTGGAATCCTTAGGGACTCACCATCCATCGGTCCGCCGGCGAGGATGACGCTCATCATTTCGCGTGGACTCATGGCACCTTTCTACCTGGAGCGCCCCCGGAAGTGACACTCGGCAATGGTGGTTGGCGACGCGATCTAGGGATTTCGAAAGGAAATGCTAGTGCGAAGTGCCAATGAGCTGCGCTAGTCGAATTCCCAATGCGAGTTTGCTAACCTGGAACTTTCGAGCAAGACGACTGAGATCTCGATCATGCTGCATTGCAAAGTCGAAGCCGATTTTGTTTGCTTCTGTCAGAACCAATTTGGCAGGCATAAGAAGCTCCGCTGCAAACGCATTTGCCTCAATTTCCTCAATTACCTCGCCTGTCGAGGATGCAGCATCTCTGTATCGCAGTTTGAAGCCAGAATCTGCGTGCGCTGTCTTGTAATTATGCAATAGTAAATGCCCGAGCTCATGGGCAATGGTGAAACGCTGCCTTTGCGGAACATGCCGAATGTTATAAACGATGACCCATGGCTTTTCGTTAACTGCAGGATCCAAAGGAATGAGCATTCCCGATATGTCCGTAGGAAGAAGTTCACCCTCGAGACGTGCGTACTTCATGGCAATCTGTTTTAGTGGCACCGATGACTTAAGGGGCTGAAAGTCTTCAAGTATTCGTTGAGCCTCTCGTATTGCGCGGCGAATTGCAGCTCTGCTCACTTTGTCTTCCTAACAATCTTGTACTTAAGATTTGATTGTCGGTACTTAGCAATCGTCGCCTCGGCAAGAGGCTTAGACGCCTCTGATATGGGGTGATCTTTCGCCACCATGAGTTCTGTCGTTGGGTAGATCTCGTTGGCCGTTGGCAAAAGCTCCGCTGGATCGACCTGTAGTGCTCGTGCAGCTCTATACAGGTAGTCAAGGTATACGCGAATCGTTCCGCGCTCGAGGTTGCTCACGCTCGACCGATTAATCCTGAGGGCTTTAGCCAAGACGATCTGCTTGGTTTGGCCACGCACTTTCTTTAGTCGCTTGCCGAAGGCGACTTGAATCTGCTTGCAGAGTGCTTTGTCCTCAGGGCTACGCCGTGACGCCATACCCGTAACTGACAAGTGATAGGCCGACTTGTCAAATGGCACGCACGCCGCGTGCATGGGATGCACAAACACGATAGTGCGTGATCTTGTCTTGCCTGTTCGGTTCGCTAATTTCATCGTCCCCACAGCAGGGCACTGCCAGCCCGGCGCAGTACTGAGCATGTGAGCTGCACTGCGTCCTCGGGCGAGCCGGATCTGGCAAGGCTGATACTCAGTTGGTCTTCGTCGAGATCGACACGGTGGGGTTGCCATTTCAGGAGGGACAATGGGCAAGGGGCGGATCGTCTATAGGAATAGTGACGGCGACTGGGTTAACAAGCGTGTTGGTGCCGAGAAGGCGGGTAGCAAACACGACACGCAGGCCCAAGCCGAAGCTGCGGCAAAGGAAATGCTACAGAAAGCAGGCGGGGGCGAGCTTACAATCAAAGGCCGCGATGGCCAAATCCGGAGTAAGGACACCGTCGCGCCTGGTAATGATCAAAATCCGCCAAGAGACAGAGAGCACTAGCAGGCATGGTTAGTGCCCCCATGCCCTGGAACTGACGGGTTGCTTAGAGCGGCTGTATTGGGCCAAGCGTCGATGTCAGTGCAGTACTATCACCATGAGGAGGAAGATCTTCATGAATGACAAGGACAAAGAGAAGGATAAGGATAAGGACAAAGATAAGGACAAAGATAAGGACAAGCCGGATAAGCCCCCCAAGCCGCCCGGCGGCGGTCGCGGGGTCGGGTGAGATTCCGGCCTTGGTTCGAGTGGAATGAGGAGCGCCTGAATGAGGAGCTTCAGGCGCTCGAAGCTCGTGGAATTGAGTTCCGTATCGATGAAAAACTGCGTGCGACTAGGCAAATTATTGCGATCGATCTGTCGTATCCCCTGAGAGGGGATGAGTTGATCCAGCTTCGCGCAGTGTATCCTGATTCATACCCATTCTTTCGACCAGAAGTTACCGCGTCGCAGATTCATCTTCCTCGCCACCAGGCTCGTGATGGAACGCTTTGCTTGCTTCCACGGCCGACAATCCTGTGGGAGTCCGATTGGACCTTGCTTAGGCTTCTGGACGAGCAACTTTCTCAAGTCATGAAGGCTGGTAGGGTAGTTGATCAAGACGCCTTGGCGGCGGATGAGACAGAACAAGCAGAGCCGGTAACGGACTATTTCACGTACCATCCTAACGCAGCAGTGCTCATCGATCCCCCTCCGTCGATTCGCGAAATGACGCCGGATCGTGCCGGAGAGCTTCTGATAGGCTGGAGCAGTAGTGGCCGAAGATCGGCGGTGCTCGCTGTGCGTGACGCGAGCGGAAATGTTCTGGCCGAACTTAGCCCCGCTTTGGCGACGCTATTTCCAGAGCATGCAAAGGCTAAGTGGGTATGGTTGGACGAGCCACCCAGCACGAACGGAGTCGATGCATTCAAGCAGATCAGGACTGCGCATTCCAAAGTCATCCCTGATCCACGAAGGTGGCCGCTTCGTAGCGGTCACCATGTGAATACAGTTGGTGTTGTCTTTCCTGAAGAGGTAGCGCCTGGAAGGAAGGGCGATGGCTGGCTGTTCATGGTCCAGCGGTATCCGTTGCACACTGACCCACAGAAATGGAATGGCTACTTCGCTCGAGCGATTCGCGTCGGGGTGGATGTAGTTAACGCCCGAGCTCCTGAGCTGGCCTCTTTGAATGACAAGACGGTAGCCATTGTCAGTGCTGGTTGCATCGGAGCACCCTCCGCTATCGAGCTTGCCCGGGCCGGCGTCAAGGAGCTGCGGATTCTTGAGTATGACCGGGTGGACGCTGCCGCCCTGGTGCGCTGGCCACTTGGAGCTTCGAGTGTCGGCGATAGTAAGGGGGAGGCGCTTAAGCGTTTCCTTCGCGATAACTATCCGATGACGAAGGTCTCCTTGTATCCCCAGAAGATTGGCGCATTGCGGTGGGGTCCTGCTGAGGTAAGGCCCGAGTGGGAAGTCCTGAGAGAGTTTTTGGATGGTGTTTCGTTGGTCTACGATGCGAGTGCTGAGTGGGGCGTCCAACACTACGTCTCTCAGCTAGCACGCCAATCGTCCATACCTTACGTCATGGTTGAGGGCCGTAACGGTGGGTGGGGAGGCGTGGTTTTGCGGGATATTCCCACTAACGGTAAGGGCTGTTGGGGATGCTACGGCTATCACGTTGCCAGCAAGTCGATAGTAAACCCGCCTAAAGACGGCGCAAAGTTTGTGCAGCCCGCAGGTTGTGCAGATCCGACTTTCACTGGGGCCAATTTCGACTTGGCCCAAATTGCTAATGCCGGCGTGAGGCTTGCTGTAGCGACGCTTTGCCGCGGAATGATGGGCGGCTATCCAGATTTTGAATGGGATGTGGCAATAATTGCGCTAAGGGATGATGTGGGTCACGTGATAGCGCCAAGGTTTACAACGTATCCCCTTGTGCGCCATCCGGACTGCAGGAACTGTAGCTGAAGATTCTAGTGCGATTGTCGCATTCGGCGAAAAGCCAAATGGTTTCCGAGGCTGATTACAGGGTTCCACTCGAGACCGGCGGCATTCTGCTCGGTGCCTGGCGATCCGACCGAGAGGTCTTGATTACGACCGCGGTGGGACCTGGCCCAAGAGCAGTCCACACCGACACCAACTTCGATCCTGATTACGCGTACCATGAGAAGGTTGCTGTTGAACATTGGCGAAGTACTGCTCAGGCAGAGTACTACTTAGGTGATTGGCATACACATCCGAGCGGCGGTGCTTATCTCAGTCCCAAGGATCGGAAGGCGCTCCAGCATATAGATAGAATGGGAAACCTGTGCGGACCGGCCTTGATGGTCGTTCTTGGAAACGGTCGGCAGTGGCAGCTGCTCGTATGGGCTCAGCCGAAGACAATGCTGGGATCATTGTTTCGCATGCCCACTCGATGCGCCTTGGTAGTCACGCGATAACAGGCCGTCAGACCGTGACGTCGTAGAGTCACTGTGAAAGTGTGCTGCTCGCATGGCTAGTTCAAACAACAACAGTCCTGCTGTCTGAAATGATGGGTAGCATTCTTTAGGAGTAATGAGAGTGCATGTAGACTGGCAGATTGTCGTCGATGTCACCATACCAATCATCACTCTGTTTCTCGGCGTCTGGGCTCAGCGCTGGATGGAGCGGCGCGCGGCGCTCGTCTCATACTTCGGTCATGTGTCTTCATTCACGTGGACGCCACCGAAGGGAACGTTAGTCATTATCAACACGCATACAGTAGTGCTTCGGAACGCTGGCAAGCGCAGTGCAACCAACGTGCGCGTTCACCATTTCATGCTGCCAGACTACAATATGTGGCCTTCTGTGCAGCATCATCGTGAAGACCTGCCCGACGGCAGCGTTGATCTCGTTTTTCCTGTGCTTGTGCCTGGGGAAGAGGTTGTCCTGAGCTACCTCTATTTTCCGCCTACCACCGCCACTCAGGTCAGCGGGACCATCAAGTCGGATGAAGGGTTTGCTACCACGATCCCAGTACTCTTGCAGCGCATGTACCCGAAGTGGTTCAATGTGTTAGCGGCTACCGTGCTGCTTTGCGGCTTAATTGCGGTCGGGTACTTAGTAGTGGTTCTTGTGCGTTTGCTTGTATCGCTAGCGTAAGAATATGGACGATCTTTGAGTGAGAATATCGGTTGAGTTCCAGGTTCTATAAAACGCTTGGCCGTCTAACAGGGTAATTCGTAGCCCTTAGGTGACAGGTGATCAATGAGTGATATCTCAATACTTCGCTCTATGAGTTGGGATCAGGCGCTTCACTGCTTCGCAACAGCTTATGTTGCCGGGCAAAGAGCGCGCTCTTTGGAAAGGAAGCTACGGTTTCTTGAGTTTACTGGTATTGCTATGCCACTCCTCGTCGGAGCTACGGCCGCCGCTTTTGGGCTTCAGTCGAAAGCGGTTGTGGCACTTCTCGCGGTGGCCTCGATAGTTGGGATTGGGCAACTCTTGGGATCCCTGTGGGCGCTCATAAGTCGCTGGCAGGACAGCTTCGCCGCCGCCCGCGAGTCGCAAGTAACAAACGGTCGTCTCTTTGAGCAGTATCGTCGACTTGGCCGCAATCCTCCAGCCGCGATACATGACGCAGAAGTGCAACTAGACCTGCTCGATAGTGAAAACAACTATCAAGCCGCCATCGATGCCAGGATGGCTATTACAGATGAAGAGAAGCGAATGGGGATGCGTGCAGCACTACGCGAGCTCCAGCGAGGTTGCGCAAGCTGCAAGAAGGTCCCATCGGACATGATGGCTACCCAATGTGGTGTTTGCGGAAACTTCAAATCCAGGAGGATCTAGAATGGATGCTAAGTCAAGTCAAGTTCTTAAGGGACTTTTGGCACTAACGGAGGCCCAGCAAAAGTCGGTGTTGGACGAATACCTGAGATACGCGCGGGAAGGGACCTCCGGCAAGAAGGTTATCATAGAAAATGTCGAGAAATCTATTCGCGCCGGAATATCTATGGGGCCAACAGACACAGGGTGCCCGTGCTGCGGCAGATGAGCTCGTGTGACCGAATGAGGTTGCGCAGTGTTTAGGTCTCGCTTGTGCTCTAGTAGCTATCCTTTGCAAACGATAGTGATGACATGACGGCCATTCCAGTATGAATCTGTCTGAAGGAATTCCAGCAAGAGCCTCAACAAAGCGCTGAGGCTCTTGCAGAATAGTTGCTATGCGCTCGCTTTCTGGAGGCGATCGGAAATGGATACGACGTCGGTTCTTGTGTACCGCGGGTCGTTTTCGCCCATCCTGTAATTGGTTACTTCCTCAAACATGCCAGGGGTCCAACGAAGGTCTCTGGCAATTTCAGTGATGCTTACTCCCTTTCGTTCAAGCGTTTTCATGGCTTTTCGAAAGAGCTCTGGGCGCTCGAGTTCCGGTTCTTCCGGTTCATTTCTCAGCCAACCCTTGGACGCCATGAACTTGTAGGCTCGTCGGAACTCCACGGCATCAATTAAGTGGAGATCGTACGCCCGGTACACCATAGCTTGCATGCTGACTTTCCAGCGTCTTTTTAGCTGAAACATGCGATGCCAATCAATCCTTCCGCCCATCCAGAATTCGCGGGGAAAAACAGACCGCGGCAACAGGAAGGCCGCAGCAAATCGATCTGCCTCTTTCTCTTTTTGCTGTCTTGGAATATCGAGTCCGGTATGCATGACCAGGTGGCCAAGCTCATGAGCCATGTCATATCGGATTCGCGACGCACTATCCTTCGATGTATTGAGGGCCACCAAGCTCATGGTGTCCTCGGTGCCGCGTTTTGAGAACGCGTCAAGCTTCGCTGATACTTCCGATTCGAGGAGCGTGACCATAACGCCAGCATGCTCCAACACCCGGCCCATGTGCTTGATTGGAGTGTCGGACCCAAGATTCCAGTGGTCTCGACAGCGCTCCGCGGCGCGCTCAATGTCCTCGGTGCCGGCTGTGCGGATTTGAGGGACGTTGATCTTCGGCAGCCCCAGATTCTTCACTAAGTACGTCAAAACGCACGAGAACAGCGTCCCGCGCGCCAACACTTTCTTTCGCAATCTCTCCGTCGCCGAAGCCTGGCGCCGAAAGTGGCAATTCTTCTCAGTGAGCTCTTCGTCCAGGCGTTGATAGAAGAAATCCGGACTAACTCCAAGCACGAGCCCAAAGGCCTCCTGCAAGCTCCTACTCGGCCGTCGTCCACGTTCTGCCTGACCCACTGCTGACGTGGAAACCGATACGTCTTCGGCGAGCTGCTCCTGAGATTTTCCGCGAAAGAGCCGAACGATACGCAGGTTCGCCCCCTGAAACTGCGCGTCTGCCATTTCCATCAGGCTCCTTTCTTGTTGCGCGTTGCGCCCTCCGTAAGATGCAACCGGCGTACTCGCACTTCGGGTTCACTCGCAGCGGCCCTCGGGGCATCGCCAACGGGGGGTTCACCTAGGTCGACAGGCTCTGCAACTGGCTCGCTAATAGCCACGACGCCAATGGGCGAGACAGGAATTGGCCATTGGTATACTGGCTTGCCTGCACTGTCTAGTTCGATAAGCGAGACACCAACAACCTCGTTCTTATTCGTCTCGATAGCTAGCCGAAGCACGCCATCGGGAGGCAGGGGCTCGAGGAATTTCGGGAATGCCAACTGCAACTCTTCATTCTCGTCCGAGGTTCTTCGCGACGCCCGGAACGGCTGTCCGGGGACGCCCTCACGAAACATCTTCAGCGGAACGCCGCCGACAAGAATAGTGAAGACCAACCCCTTTCGCTTGGTGCTCAACCACAACTTGTGCTCGCCCTTACTGGCCTCCTCGAGGCCGAAACACGCCCAGCGATACTGGTCGCACCCAAGGTTCCATCCCGAGTCGTGTGCCTCCTTTCGGGCCAACTTCTTGTGCCGCCACTCAATAATGGCGGAAGAGATCGCTACCAGCCGATCCTCGGTCAAGGCCGGATGGATCGCTATCCACGTAGGTTTGGTATCCATGGCCCCCGAATCTGGGGCTTGGTACGGAAAAGTCAATACATTTTCGCACTGGCTATGTTGCTTTGGTACCATGGTAGTGGCAAAACGACCACGCCGATGCAGGACCGAAGGGTACACGCGTCTGACCCCTCCAGTTCGCAGGGCATTAGGGGCACCAAAGTCAATTCAGTCCTGGCGTCTGGAACCTCCCGAACCGTTGGTTTTCTATTACCATATTGCGACCCCAATTCTAATGTACCTGTTTCTCGTCAGGCGGAGACCAGGCATCGTGCCTTCTATCATGTTGTCCACGTATGCCGTTGAGGTCAGCCCGCGGTATTCTCACGATTTGGACTACCTCGGCAACGTGGCCGGGGGGAAGGGCGTTCTCTCGATCATTAAACGAGTTTTAGCGCAATTCCGAGAGCAACATCTCCAAGATGAAGTTCGCCAGAATTTAGTTCGTGTCGCGTCTCTTAAGATCGATGGCGATGATGCCTACGGCATCATCCTGGCCGGCGAGTACGGCTATTCAGCAGACGGCGTAAACGTGAGGACCAAGAAAGGTAGCTATCGCAGAACGCCGGAAGACGCCGAATTGATTCCTCTGTATTTCAGGATCAGTGTGCCAGAGCAGGCCAAACGCGGCGTCTTGATTCTTCAGCGTTTCGGTACGCATGGAGTTCATGGTCCCTTTACGGATGCTTTCCGGCAGTATTTTTCAGAGAAGCTTGAGCACACAATACACTTTCTCCGGTTGGCGCCAGCTGAGGTCGTCGCTGAGCTACTTAATGGAGAAGTCCGCGAGATATCGGTAACCACTTACTCCGTTCCGGACGATATCTCCAATAAGTATCGTTACGTGGGTAATCCGCGGGATGTTGGGACGTTCACTATGTCGTTCAAGGCAAAGAAGGATGGTATCGCACTCTTTGAGCCTCCATGGCTCAAGAAAATTCGATCCGGCAAAGCAAGAGTTGTTACTCTTCCGGTAGAGCTCGGGGGAGAGGACGCACGACTTCGTATCAAGGTTTCTTACAAGGGCAAGACTCGCACAGTCGATATGAGTAAGCCCGACAATATAGCTCCTTATATCGATGTTACCGCCGACGTTGATGTGCTCGATTCGGGACATCCAAGCTTCGAAAGTATTGACAACATCGCCACTGAGATCCGTGACTCGTTGATGATTCAGCTAGGACAGGAAGAGTAAGTGCTGGACAAGATCGACATTCGCGATATTCTAAAGGACCACTTCGGCACACTTGTCTCTTACAGTGATAGCAAGCCTCGGCCTGTTGATTACGTGCTCTTCTACATCCTTCCACTTGTGTCGGCCGTAGTTGCTGCCGTGAGGGATTTTCGACTCACCGACGACGCAGTTGCAGTATTGATCAATGCGTTGGCCATCCTAGCCGGACTCCTGTTCAACCTTCTAGTCTTGGTCCATGGTCTGACGAGCGTGAAAGCGCCGACCGGCGCGACCGACAAGCGAATCATGCTCTCGGGTACGTATGCGAATATTGCGTATGCAATTGTTGTTGCCCTAATCGCGCTAGTGCCCCTTGTCTTAATCGCCAACGGCGTGCCATGGATTAGGCGCTGGGGAAGCTGGAGCGCTGTCTTCCTGGTGATTCACTTCTCACTGACGTTGCTTATGATACTAAAACGTCTTCATGCGATAATGACTCATGAGCTTCGCGCTCCGCCGGCGACCAAGAGGGATTAAGGTGCAACGCCGCCCGGTGGGATGACCCGCCTGTCCTAGTCGTCCACGCACTGTGAGCGCCTGAGGCACCTTTGCCAGTTCGCGACGCTCGTCCATGTCCGTCATGCAGCAATCTAGAACGTGTTCTCCTTGTTGTGCGAGACTGGTTCGGATGCCTTGCGTTTCGATTTCGCTGCTCTAGAATTGCCGAGTGGTCTGGTCCGATTCCAGTCTCACGATTGAGATTGAGAGGAGCTGACTAGATCGCGGGGTTAATTCACGGTGGTGGGAGGAAAGCCGCGGAGGTGAATTCTCACGCGGCTTCCTGTTTACCATTATTCCTGATTGCAGCGTTAATAATTCGGATGTTGTCCATCATCTTTCGGAGTCGATATCACGCGCTGCAATCTCTGCTCATTTATCGGCGACGTTAGAACTATCACGATACGGCGACCCTGACTACAAGCACCTGCGCGCCGGTGCGGGGAAATCCCCCAACGCACTCTCTACTCCACCTCCCGCAATTAGACCGGCTGTTCTTACCTGCCAAGACTCCTGGCACGCGGACTTTGGAGAGCGGTTAACCGTAGGAGAGGCTCGGACGGAGCTTGTGCGCCTGCTGACACTTTTTCGACGAAGTTCGAAGGGCGGGGATTGGTAAGGTGAGATGGAAAGATAATGAGTAGGGCACTACCGGCAGACTGGTTGGGAAGCCTTAGAGATTGTGAGTATCTGATAGAATAATCAGGCGGCTTTTTGTCCGACCGATTCCTTCCGCATGGCTTCATTTATGATCCGAATGTTGCTCAGAGTTTGTTCAAACTCAGGATCATTAGCCATGGATCGAGTTCGAACCTCGTTGATGAATGCCCGCATTTCGGACAACTGAGGCAAAATATGACCCACTCTGAAGGGTTTCGCGGCTGTGATTTGCAGTTTTCCATCGCAGAGGACGCTGTTCGAAGCTACAGTGGCAAGAATTAGTCGCTTTGTTTTTGGTTCTGCAATGCGATAAAAGGATGGGACATTCCTAGTAAAGAACATCACCTGTTCGAGGGGCTCTGACCAATCCCTCTCCTGTTTGGCCGTTGCAAGTCGCTGATGAAGCAATGTCATTCGTTCTTGGATCACATCCCGATTACGAGTGAACTCCTCTTCATGTACGAGTTTCTTGGCAAGCATGCGAGCCCATTCAGTGGATTGAGAGTGCAGCTGGGTTATTTCATTGGTCACGCCTGCAACTATCTCCTCGTAACTAGGCAGCTGCTCGGACCGGTACTTAGCGTGCAATGCTGCCAGAACCTTTTCGCAAGTGGGGGCGAGGCGAAGACTGACCAGGAATTGTCGTATGTCACTTTCGAGACTTGGAAGACTAATGTAGGGCTGTCGGCAGGCATGCGACCCCCGGCTTTTGGTGCATCGATAGTAGGAATAGGTCTTTCCGTTGGCCTTCGTGTGAATCTCTGCAGTGACCGGAAGTCCGCAAGCGCAGCTAATGAGTCCGCTATAGGCAAATTGATGGCGTTGAGGGCAGATTCGCCTCGGACTTCCTAGTAGCTTTTGAACTCGATCAAACTGGTCGAGAGTAATCATCGGCTCGTGTTTCCCTTGCACGAGCTTGCCAGCCCACCAGAATATCCCTGCATAGAACTCATTTTGCAGTATGCGGTATAGCGTTGCTCGAGAAACGGGTTGCGCTGGCCGTCTCCTGGTCGGCCGCGAGAGGAGCCTTAGCTCGCCAGAGATCATCGCGTGGATCTTCGCGACCGAATACGCCCCGGAAAGAACAAGGTTCCAGATGGTCTGAACCCGTTCGAAGCGTTCTGGATCTCTGACGATCTGTCGAGTATTAGGATTCATGACGTAGCCAAGCGGCAGAGACGTTGGGCGCCAGCCCATCGCCACCTTAGTTCGTTGGCCTCGTTTGACATTCTCGCCAAGCGCATCGCTGTAGTACTTCGCGAAGCCCAATAGAACGGCAAGCATCAACTTGCCCGTTGAAGAGTTCTCGAAAGAGGCAGTCGCGAATTTCAGATCCTTGAGTACGCCGCTGTCAAGGAGGAGAATGATCCGACCAGCATCCAAGGCATTTCTGGATAGCCGATCGGGGTGCCATGCAATAATTCCTTCTGCCTCGCCCTGCTCAATGCGGACTAACATCTTGTTGAAGATCGGCCTCCCTGGGGATTTTGCACTTTGAGCTTCGAAGAGGGTGTCGACGATCTCTACATCATTCCAGCTGTCCGCCAGGCGGGTCATCTCCAGCTTCTGTGATTCCAGAGAGATGATCTGGCGGTCCTCTGCCTCCGACGACTTCCGGCAGTAAACAAAGTATTTCATGGGCGGATTGTATCACGGATCGTATCATCAAGGTACCGAAACGTGTTTGGATGCATTTGCCTGCCAATAAGGGCGAAAAAGAGCAGAAGGCGCTCAAGCAGGCCTCGCGCTTCAGCAAGTGATAGGGTCTCCCCAAAGTCCATTTCCCATGCGCGAATGAAGTCGGCAACTTCGTTGTCATTGATAGTCGTGCGCCTACGGTATCAAAGGACTCGGGGGCCTGGGAGGGATCCTAAACGGTCTCGCGAGACCGATTGGAAACCCGTTTCAGGTAAAGTTGGTGTCATACACTAGATGTATCGAAGGTAACAAACGCCCAAATCACACTGTGGTTGCCTCTGTTATTACGCGGGAAGGAATAATGGCCGAGATGATGTACTCGGCCGATCGCCGGCGTACCTGCTTCGCAGTAATGGATGGGGGCCACATTCGAGAGATGGAGTCGCTTACTGCAGGCGGAGTGGGCCTGCTTCGGCCCTACTCCACACAGAACAATTTGCTAACACATGGCGTGATTCTGTTTCCTTCCGAAATTGTGCCACTACGCAGCCGCGGGGAGATTGTGGCATCGATTCGGGCATTCATTCACCGCTATGCTGATCTCAGCGAGAGCTTTGAAGAAGTTGCTGCCCACTATGTTCTGCTGAGCTGGGTACATGACGCGTTCAGCGAGCTCCCTTACTTGCGGCTCAAGGGAGATTTTGGCAGCGGCAAGAGCAGGTGCCTGCTCACGATTGGATCGATCTGCTACAAGCCGATGTTCGTATCGGGGGCGTCAACGGTTTCGCCTATGTTCAGGATCATCGACGCCTTCCGCGGTACCCTCATACTGGACGAGAGCGACTTCCGCTTCTCTGACGAGAAGGCTGAGATCATCAAGATCCTGAACAATGGCAATGCATTGGGCTTTCCAGTGTTAAGGAGTGACGTTACCCCTGGACGAGAATTCAATCCGCGCGCATTCGCAGTTTTCGGCCCGAAGATATTGGCCTCGCGTCTAATGTTTGATGATGTGGCACTTGAAAGCCGCTGCATAACGGAAGTTATGAGCGGTCTTGCTCCGCGCGCTGATATCCCGCTCAGCTTGCCGCCACGTTTTCATGAGGAGGCCCAAGAGTTACGAAATCAATTACTCCGGTTTAGGCTCGAGTGCTTTCCTAAGTATCGGAATCGGCCCCTACCGATGGTTAATGGTGTTGAGGCGAGAATCGGTCAAGTCTTCGCTCCTCTCCTGGCTATGACCGAGTCAGACGAAGAACGCCAGAGGCTCTTAAGACTGGCGCACGGCCAGGCCCAAGTTGTGAAAGCAGAAAGAGAGGCCAGTACGGAGGCGCAAATTCTTGATATCATGTCAAGTATGCGACGCGAGAAAAAGGCTTGGACTGTGAAGGGGATCGCCGAAGAGTACGCCAGTCGATTAAGGACGATCTTGATCGGCCCGTCACACCGCGCTGGATTGGAGCGCAGTTAAGGCGCCGGCTGTCCGTCACACCATTGAGGTATCAAGGTACATTCATTGTCCCTAAATCGGCGGAAACGCGCATTTGTGCGCTGCTCGATAAGTTTGGCCTGGAGAAGGGTTGGTGACTTTGGGACATTGATGACCTTTGGGCAGCATGGTCACCGACATTCTAGTCCTCGAGGAAGATGTCGCTGCCTCCGTCCAGGGGGACGCTCGGAAGTCCCTGAAGTCCAAATGTCCAAGCTCATCGATTGCTGTCGCCTAAGACTGATTCGTAAGCCTTTGTTCACTACATTGAAGCAATAAGCTAGAAGCAGTGGCTAACCAACCTCTCATTTGCTATTTCCGGCGTTATCGCTTGCGATCGGGCCTGTCTCACGGCGACATCGCCTTCCTGTTGGGCTCTGTCTACGGTGAGAACGTATCAAAGTATGAGAGTGGGATACGCTTTCCTAAGCTGCGAAATCTCATTGCCTTGGAGATCGTGCTCTTCGCGTCGGCTCGGGATCTCTACGAAGGCGTACTTCATCAGGTGCGCCGTGATCTCGGTGATCGTATTCAAGGTCTCTACAATCATGTTAAGCGCCAACGTCGGACTGGGCGTACCAAGCGGAAGTTGCAAACGTTGGAGCTTCTCGCGAAGGAGGTTGGCGTTACTTTAGCAAAAACGGACTAATGAGTGAAGCAGTCGATCCTTACAAAAGAATCATAGGAATTGACCCTTGCTCTCGGGGATTCGGCTATGTGGTGATAGAGGCTAACGGAAGGTTATTGGACTGGGGCTTAACAGGATCAGGATCGAGAGGACCGTCCGATTTACTGCATGTTTTGGAGCGAATTGCATTGAAGTATGGAGAGATTCGACTAGCTGTCGAAAAGTGTCGCCCAGGACAAAGATCGAAGTATGTCAATCGCTTAATCCAGCGAATTGTTTCGTACGCCGCTCTTTCGAGTATCGAGTGCGTGCTCTGCTCTAGACATGACGTGCGACGCTGCCTTGGCCTTGACGAGAGTGCAACAAAGCATCAGATCGCTGTAAGGCTTTGCGAGCTGTTTCCCGACCTATTGCAGATTCTGCCGCACCAACGCCGTCTTTGGGATGGAGAGCATTTATCAATGAACGTATTCGACGCGGCGGGATTGGCGGTCGCTGCAATGCCCTGGTTCCCAGCGAGTGAAATCTGAGGGGCCCAATCAAAATGAACACCCAGTTATAGCAGGACACGTCTGAGAGTCGTTTCTCGAGACCTAGCTGTAATCGCTAAAGAGGTGGTTCACTGAGTCACGAGGAGCAAAGCTGGGGTTGCGAGACCAACCAGCCCCCTCCATGGAGGCCTCAGTGAACGACATAAGAATGCCAAGTTAGCCCTCGACGGTCGAGCCTGTTGGTGCATCGACTGTCGTCTGGGGAGTCAAAGCGCAAGTGGCCAGAGCGTTCGGGATGAGTGAGCGTTCGGTCCTAAAATGGTGGCACCGTTGGCG
>Ga0196977_1000597_pt1 | contig 18018 bp, 17 predicted proteins | sample S3v_1013CmetaG_FD_148634 | JGI IMG/M metagenome (GOLD analysis project Ga0196977, IMG submission 148634) | Soil microbial communities from Anza Borrego desert, Southern California, United States - S3+v_10-13C | ecosystem: Environmental > Terrestrial > Soil > Desert | place: USA: California...
TGTCACGGCGGGCCTGGGAGCGTTCGACTACCTCTTCGGGTTCCTCGCGATCGTGGCGGCCCTCGGGGCCGGGAGCGGCGGGCAGATCGGCTTCGGCGACGACTGAGCGGGGTTGTCGGCCCCGGGCGGGGATGCGCGAAAGCGGGGCGGGGCGTTCGGAGATGTGGGACCACAGCGCACAGTACTGGGCGATTCTCACCGCGGCGAACCTTCCCCTGTTCATCGGACTCGGGAAGGTCGTATTCGGCGGCTGGGGCGAGTTCCTGGATTGCCTGGCATTCTGGGTCAGGCCCGACTTGCTCTCCGCCCTGCGCGGGGAGTGGACCGATGATCTGTGGGCGGAGTGCAAGCTGTTGGTATTCATGGTCACGGGCGCGGGGGTGGTCCTGGTCGAGCACGTCGGGATGGTCGAGCTGGGCTGGGTAGGCCCGGGCTGACCCGCGACGGCCCGCCGGCGCAGGGGTTCGCAGGGCGGCGCCTTGCCCGGGTTTCCCTTGTCTCCGACACGGGGGCTGGGCTCGACGGCAACCATCCCGCCACTTATGCTTGCCCCACCAGAACGCTGGGCTGAGGGCATGGAAGCCCTCGAAATCACGGGTGCGGGGCCACGAGGCCCGCGAGCGGAGGCCGACTCCATGTGGGACCATTCCTGGGCGTATTGGACGATTCTTGCCGGCGCGAATGCGCCGCTGTACCTCGCGGCGGGCTGGCTGATCTTCCGGAGCTGGCCGGCGTTCTGGGAGAATGTGCGGTTCTCCTTCACGCCCGAGGTCGTCTCGTACGTCCGCGGCGAGCTGTCGCAGCGTTTGGGGGCGGAGTTCAAGCTCATCACGTTTATCGGCGCGTGCGCGCTCCTCGTGGTGCTCGAGCACGCCGGGTTAAGCACGCTGCGTCAGGCGCTGGGCGCGTAGCTGCCCTGGGTCGGCTGCCCGTTGGTCTAGACTGGCGGCCATGCTGACCTTTTTGCTCGCCGCCGCCCTCGTCGCCGATCAGCCGATTCAGATCGATCTCAACGGCGACCACGGGCGCCAGGTGATCGTGGACCGCGAGCCGGGCGTCTACCTCGGCCACGTCTCGACGGTGCTGCTCGCCGATCGCAAGTCCATTCTCGCGGTTTACCCGCAGGGGCACGGCACTGGGCCCATCGTGATGAAGCGGAGCGACGACGCCGGCCTGACCTGGTCGGAGCGGCTGCCCACCCCTGCGAGCTGGGCGACCAGCAAGGAAACGCCGACGCTCTTCCGCATGGGGACCGAATCGCTGATCCTGTTCTCGGGGCTGCACCCGATCCGCGCGGCCCGGTCCAGCGACGACGGGCGCACCTGGAGCGAGCTGGAGCCGATCGGCGATTTCGGCGGCATCGTCGCGATGGGCGGCGTGGCCGACTTGGGCGGCGGCCGCTTCGCGACGTTCTTCCACGACGACGGTCGGTTCCTCCATGCCGACGGCGAGGCGACCGACACGTTCACGCTGTACCAGACGAATTCGGACGACGCCGGCGCGACCTGGTCGCCGACGCGCGAGATCTGGAGCGGGAGCGACGTGCACCTCTGCGAGCCCGGCGTCGTGGTCTCGCCGGACGGGGGCACGCTCGCGCTGCTGCTGCGCGAGAACCGGAGGGTGAAGCGCTCGCACGCCATGCTCAGCCGCGACGGGGCGGCGACCTGGTCGGACCCCCACGAGCTGCCAAACGCGCTCACCGGCGACCGGCACATCGCGGCGTACGCGAGGGACGGCAGGTTGGTCGTGACGTTCCGCTGCATGGCGCCGGGCGATCCGTGGCGCGGAGACTGGGTCGCGTGGGTGGGGGCGTGGGACGACTTGACGCCCGGCGGCGCGGAGGGGGGATCAGGCGAGCCCACGTACCTCGTCCGCCTCAAGGACAATCTGGCCGGTGCGGACTGCGGCTACGCGGGGCTGGAGGCGCTCCCCGACGGGACGCTCGTCGCGACGACCTACGGCGCCTGGAGCGAGGGGGAGCAGCCGTTCATCCTCAGTGTTCGCTTCACGGTGCGAGAGCTCGACGGGCTGGCCGCGCGATAGGGGCGGACCTGTGCGGCCCCGCCTCTCGCGAGCGCCGTCGATGCGCTTCCGGCCCGCTTTCAGGGTCTCTGCGCGGCGGGCGTGGGAGCGCCGCACTCGGGGCAGGGGGCGCCCGGGGGGAGCGAGGCTCGGGGGTAGCGGCACAAGGGACACACGTTGCGCCGGCGGCGCCGGCGGCGGCGGACGACGAGACATGCACGCGCGACCTGGAGCGAGACCGCTGCGAAGAAGAGCGTGTCGGCGAGAAGGCCCGGCCAGATGGGGGTGAGCGGCAAAGCGCGCGGATTGAAGGCCGCGTCGCGCGGGAGCTGGACGCCGCCGCGGACGGTGTAGGTGATGTCGGCATTGGAGATCTGCCGCTTCCAGTGGACGGAGCAGGCGAGCGAGCGGAAGGGCCAGCCGGAGGCGTGATACCAAGCCTGCATGTTGAGATCGTCGAGGGACTCGGGGCAGAAGTGGCCCGGGAGCTGGCCGATGTCGTATTTGCGAGATTCGAAATCGGCGGTGGGCATTGAGAGCGACATGCCGGAGACCTGCATCCACCAGTAGGAGACGGTGGTGTGCCAGGCGTTGGTGGCGCGGGAGATCTGGTAGAGCTTGCCGTCGGATGCGGCGGCGATGCCGAGCTCGTGCGTGGTATAGGGCCCGTACCAGGCGTTGCCGACCGGGAGAGGCATCGCGAGCCAAGACAGGGCGATGGTGACGGCCAAGCCGGTGAGCAGGGATAGAGCGATCGCACGGATGCGGAATCGGCGCAGGCGCATCCGCCCAGCGTACACGAGGTCGGCGCCATCGCGCGCGGCGCGGTCCGGCGTGCCGGGGAGCGTCTCCGCACGAGGCGGCGCACCTAAGAGGGGGGGTGGTAGCGCTGCCCGTCGAACCTGGCGGAGCCCACGACCGCGCCGCTGTCGGCGATGTCTTGGGCGGCTCCCATGAGCGGGGACAAGATCGCGGGGCGACCGTTGTTCCAGATCGCGAGGCCGGACCGCACTCTGCCCACGGGCACACCCGCCTCGTTGATGCCCCCGCCGCCGCTGGTCACCAACGTCGGCGGGATGTGCACCCCGCCGTCCCAGACGAAGGCTCGTGAATAGCCGTCAAAGTCCATGGTGCCGGCGGCCCGGCCCCGATTGTTGCTGTCGTGTACGCCCGCACGGAGACGGACGAGGGCGTCCAGGTCGATGGCGGTGCAGACGGGCTGTGCAGCGGTGTTCCCGGCGCGATCGCCGCGAGGGCCTCTCTATGGGACGCCGCGGGGGAGCGTGAGAGAACCGATGATCCGCTGGGCTTCCTCGCCCTGGTGCAGCTCCACGTGCCCGTCGTGAAAGGCGATGTGGACGCCGCAGTCGGCGTGAAGGCCCGGAGGCTCGTAGAGGAGCACGCGCTTGCCCGTGGGATCGATGGACTCGGCGGGGACGTAGATGTAGGAGATACGGCCCCGGACGGGGTCCTCGGGCAAGGTGAACATCTCGCGCGGGGCGTAGCCCTCCTCTACCAAGAGATCGACCCAGCGTTCGCGCGCAGGCAATTGCCCGCGGTGGCTCTCCGCCCAGAGGAGGATGCCGACGGCGAGACCCCGCAGCTGCTGCCCACACTCGTGGCATGGGCCGTGACGAGCGCTGCTGTGCCGGCCCGGATCCGGGGCATCGATCCAGCGAACGACCACGACGACGAGGGCGATGCTCGCCACGACTGCGAAGATGGAGACGATGGATGAGGGGGGCCGGGTGCGCATGGGCCGCTCCGGGCGCCTGTACGGGCGGGGCGACGAGGCGGATCCGGCGGCGTGGGCCGCGAGCGGTGAGGAGCCCCTCCGACCGGGCGATGTCGCTCCCCTATTCCTCCTGCCTGGGCATGACCAGGGTGGCGCCGCCCACGTGGCGGGTCATCGAGACGATCGCGCCGTCCTCGCCCTTCTCGAAGCTCAGCGAGACGGCGGGGTTCTGCCTGACCACCCAGGTCAATTCGGCGTCGCGGGAGGGGCGGAGCTGGAACACGGACGTCGGGGAGTCCTTGATGCTCAGCACGCCGTCCGCGTCGAGGAATACTTCCACCACGGCGCCGGTCTCTCCGACCTTGTACTTGCCGACGACCGACCGGAGCACCTCGGCGGGGATCTCGATCTTCCTCGCCTGCTCGGCGGCGAGCGCGCTGCCCTCCCGGGGGACCTCGAAGGTCTCGCCGCCTTGATGGATCTGCAGCACGTCGGCGTTGCCGTCGTCGCCGAGATGGAACGAGACCTTGACCTTGTCAGGTGCGAGGGCGAAGGCGCGCATGCCCTCGGCGTCGGGGTCGAGCAGCTCGAAGACCATCTGGCTCGGGATGTCCAGGGCGAGCTTGCCGCCCTTGATGAGCACCTCGAAACGCTCGTTGTCGTAGTTGGCGAAGTTGGCGAGATAGACGCCGATCAAGGGTTTGAGGTGCTCGGGGATTTCGGCGACCGCCGCCTCGCCGGGGTGGATGAGCAGGCGATCGATCGCCTCCTCGATGCGCAGCGGCGAGGTCCCGCCGCGGGACTGGGTGAAGTAGAGCACCATCAGGTCGAGCTCGGGCCAGGCCCAGGCGATGGTGCCGTCCGAGCCGGAATGGCTGATGATTACGGCTTCGGTCGGGAGTGCATCGGGCTCGTCGGCTTCGGGGTCATGGGCCTCGGGCTCTGGGCAGTAGAGCACGGACATCTGGCCGTAGTAGGTGTCCAGCCCCCGGAAGTCGGTTGGGAAGCGGGCGTCGGAGCCGAGCATGGACATGGGGCTGGCGGGGGTGAGCGTACGCGCCACCGCCTCCTCGCTGAGCACGCGCGTGCCGCCCGCGGCGAGCCCGCCGTCCATCCACATGCCCAAGAACTTCGCGTAATCGAGGGGCGTGGAGTAGATGGTCTGCGAGCCCCAGGCGAAGGGGTACAGCGGCTCGCCCCCGGCGCTCCAGAACCGCGCCCACGAGCCCGGCTGACCGAGGTACAAGCTGGCGATACGGGCGAAGCGCGGGTCCGACGCGTCGAGCGCGTAGAATGAATCGGTCATCTGCAGCGGCCCAATGATCTCGCGCGTGACGAACTGATCGATCGTCTCTCCTGCGATCACCTCGACGATCGCGGCAACACAGTCGGTCCCCGCGTCGCTGTACCAGAACTTGGTCCCCGGCTCGAAGTCCGGGCCGTGCTCGCCCGCGGCGTTGGCCAACGCGAGCAGGTCGGGGTACTGGTCGAGCGCCGTGGTGATCATCGTGAGCGGCAGGCCCGAGCGGTGGGTGAGCAGGTGGCGGAGGGTGATCCCGCGCGACTTCTCGTTGTCGAAGCCCGGGAGGTACTTGGAGGCCGGGTCGTCGAGGCCGAGCTTGCCGCGGTCGATCAGGATCTGCGCGGCGGCGCCGGTGAGCGTCTTGGTCATGGAGCGGATGTTGCAGACCGTGCCCGCGCCCGTGCCGGTGGCCCAGGGCTTGCCCTCCTCGCGGTCGGCCACGCCGTACGCTTCGTGGAAGACGATCTTGCGGTTCTTGATGACGAGCAGCTCGGCGCCGAGGGCGTAGTCCTTCTCCAGAAACCCGGCGACGGTCTCGCCCAGGGCCGCGAGGGCGGCGGCCGGGATGCCCTGAGACTCCGGGGCGGCCGGCTCGAACACAGGATCCGGGGCGGCGGGCTGGGCGAACGCGCATCCCGCGATTGCAATCGCCGCGACAGCCGCGGCTCTTCGGAACTGGATCATCGCGCGGCTCCTCCGGGTGTTCGGGTAAACCCCGATCATACGTTGGTTGCCCGGCCGCACGCGGCGCAAGCATGCATGCTCGTGATCCAGCGAGCGCACGGCGCCCGATCCGGCGACGCCGTGGCAGCCGATCGAGACTTTCCCCGCTTCTCCAGGCGGAGGGAGTCGGCGGATTCAGCCCGACGCACGCCGCGTCGGGCCCGCACGGCTCGGTACGGCGCGCCACGCCGAAGGAGAATCCGAATGCCACCCACCGAAGAAATGATCGACCGCGCCGCGCAGTGCATGGGCGAAACCCGCCTCGTGCGGTTCGCCGCCGACCGCACGTCCGTCCAGGCGGGCGAGACCGTCACGATCAGCTGGAAGGTCGAGATGCCCGGCGCCTGCCGCCTCTCCGTGCGCCTGAACCACGCGCAGGTGGCGAGGGAGGGCTCGATGACCATCCGGCCCGTGCGCGGCGTCTCCTACCGCCTCGACGTAGCGGGCGCGGGGCTCACAAAGTCCCTCGGCATCGTCAACGTCAGCGTCGACGCCAGCAGCTGCGTGCAGCGGGAGATCCCCGAGGACCTGGTCCGCCCGGAGGTCCTCGCCAGCGTCGCCGCGAGCCTCGCCGAGTACAACGCCGACCCGGAGAACAAGGACCACAAGGTCAGCACGCGCCGCGAGCCCACCGTCGAGATCGAGCCCGACGGCATCGTCCTCCGCCTGCGCCTCAAGCTCGCCATCAACAACTTCTTCGACCCGGACATCGACGTGGACGCCCGGATCGACGTCGGCATGTCGCCCGAGGGCAAGGTCCTCGCGTTCTACAGGAGCTTCGCGGTCGATGTGGACTGGCCGTGGTGGGTGACGGGCATCACGCTCGGCATCAGCAAGATCGTCGAGGAGTTCGTGGACGGCGCGATCGAGTCGGTGATGAAGAGCCGCATCGTGGACGACCTGCGCAGCGGGCTCCAGTCCAGGCTCGACGACCTGGGCCAGACCATCGGCTCGCTCGACACGGCCCAGGACGCGATCCTGGTCACCGTGTGCGGCAGCGGCGGGGGCGACAGCAAGCCGGCGTTCGGCCATGTGTCCCGCTTCATCGGGCACGACCTGGTGCTGACGCGCCGGTAGCGGCGGCCGTCGCAGAGCGCGCGCGATTTGGATACCTTTTGTCGATCGCCATGGCCATCCGGAGCGGTGGCCATGGCACTTGAACGCGAAGGGCGCGAAGGGCGCGAAGGCGGCGAAGCTCGCGAAGGGGGAGAAGGGGCGGGGACGGCGCAACTCCGGCGCGGATCGAGTGAAGTCCAGACCGGGCAACCGGTCACGCGCGACCGCCGGGCCGGGGAGCGGGCGCCGATGGACCGGTGGCGCGGCTCGCTCCGCAGGCTGTAGACCCCGCCGCTCCTCGTTACACTCTCCGCGTTCCTTCGCGAAAGGGGGACCCATGGGCCTTGTGCTTTCCGCTTGTCATCCCGATGAACAGTTCGGCGAGGAAGAGGGCGGCGCCATCGCCCGCCTCCTGCGCGAGGCGTTCGGGGATGGGGTGCCGCTGGGCCAGCCGGGCGCGGCGTTCTTCTCCGACGAGCCGCTCGGCGGCGAGATGGCGTGGAGCTGGTGGTCGGAGCTGCAGCGGTTCGCGGCGGGGGCCTTGGGGGAGGCGCGTGTGCCGCAGCTGTTGGCGGTGGACGCCTGGTTCGGGGTGTACGTGGACGTCCGCACCGAGCCGACGAAGCTGCGGGGCGGGGGCGGGGAAGACGAGGCGCGGCCGGAGCCGCATCGCCCCGTGGAGGGCGAGCGGCAATCGGTGTGGGCGCGGGTGCTCGGGCTCGTCGGCGTGCGGTCGGAGAGGGAGCGGGTGATGGACGCCGGGGCCGCGGCGATGCGTCAGATGGTGCGCGAGCTTGGGCCGCGGGACGGGGATATGGGCTCGGTGCAGGCCGGGGATCTGCGAGCGCTGAAGGATGAGCTGGATGCGCTGGCGTCACACCTGGGGGTGGAGGCGAGCGAGGAGGCGGTGGTGCGGCTGGGGCTGTCGTACGCGGAGGATGATGCGAGGGTTGAGGAGGATGGGCATGTGCAGTGCTTCTGCCATGCGTGGGTGACGGCGCATCGGGCGCTCGAGATGGGGTGTCCGATGTGGGTGGTGAAGTAGCGCGGGTTTGGGGAGTGGGGGAGTGCCGATGCGTGGTGCTGGAACGGCAGGGAGCACCGACCTCGGCTCAGAGCAGCCGAGGTGCGGTGGCACGAGGTTGATACCACCCCGCCTGATCCCGCACGGGGATCCCCAAAGCGGCCTTGCCCACGCCACCCAAGGAGCGCCCGGGCCGGCTACCCGCCGCCTACCTCCGACGGCTTGTTACGCTCCCGATGTGACACTCGAGGTCTTGGACACACTCTCCGACCGCCTCCGTTGGAAACCAGGAGGTATAGGGTAAGGAGGTGAGGAGGCCGGGAGTGATGGCACCCGGGGCTTGGGGAGAGCGGAGATGCAGTGCCACCCGCCTTTCCGATACAATGGGGTGATGCTGCGGGCGGTTGACGAGTGGCTCACGATGAAGGCCGTCATGAACCTCAAGGAGGACGCGATTGGCGTGCTCTCCACCGTGCGCGCTCAGACATCGGAGGCATATCAGCGTACGTTGGCAAGAAACCTCTTCAGCCTGATCACGCGAACACCTCGGGGTGATGCTAGCGTGGCGGCACTGCATGCCGTGTGGTCGCAGAAGCTCGCGCCATGGGATATGCGCCGCATCGAGGCGAAGGTGGCGTACTGCTTGCTGGAGGTGGACCAACTTCGCCTCCAGTTAGCTCGCAAGGGGAGTAGCAAAGCGGTGCTGGCAGGTCTTCACGAAATTGAGCTTCAATCGAGCATCGAGAGCTTTCTACGGGACAACGGTGCTCCGAAATGGGGGGTACCGTTCTGTGACGTCCTCGACTTTGAGAGAGCACGACAACTAATCGCGACCGAGCATGACGTAAGCGCCTGCCAGCCCTCGGATGTTCTTGACGTGGGGAGCCTGCCGCGTGAATGCCGTTGAACGAATGTATCAGGAAGCACCTCTGTGCAAGTTCTCTGGTTACAGTGTCATGCAGATTCGGGCGCTTCAGCGGTGCCGTGGCTCCGTTATCCATGAGCTCGAGAAGCTGCCCGACGCCGAGGCGCTGCTCGCGGCACATGACTGGTTCGTCCTCTGGACGTTGGCTGCGTACGAGGTCATTCGTACGATGGATGGGCCGCGGCAGCGCGGCCGGCCGTGTTTTCTAGGGCGTGTGGAATCGGAGATTCTTTCGCTGAAGGGCACACTCGAGCGAATACGCATGGTCTTTGCTAAGCAGGAGTACAAGCGCAAGGGCAAGGTGAAGGACCGTCCTGTGGACAATGACGCTTCGATCAGTGGAGTCAATATTGACAAAAAAGACATTTGCTTTTCGGTAGAAAGCGAGCGGTACTCTGCCCGAGACTGGTTGGCGGAGTTCGACGGTCTGATCGGCGGTATAAATGCCGAAGACATTCTCGCTGATCACCGGGACAGCTACTCTCCGATCACTTCGCCGGCTCACGGAGGCGAGGCGGGTCCATCGCCAGTCGATCGAGCGGACGAGTGAAGGCGGGTGGCACGATCTAAGGAGCATACCGAGTCCGGTGTGCGAATGCTCACCGCCCCTCTCGCGTCTCCTTCTCCTCTATCCCTCCGCAGCGCTGCAGTGCCCGCCTCGGCATCGCTTCGCGGGGAGGGTGGGAAGAGTGGGAGAGGTCGGGGGCCGCGAGTGATGGCAGCGCGTCGCGGCAAGCCCGGCGGGCTCGGTATACCGCCGGCGGGAAATGGGAGTCGGCCGTTCAGTCGACGATGAGTTCGGCACGCGTGATCCGGCCACGCTCATCGAGATCGGCGGTGATCCAGACGAAGAAGCCGAGGTGCTCAAGATAGAACTGGGCGGAAGGCCCGTCTCCCGACATGCCGACGTCGGCGGGGTACGCCAGAATGCGAGACCCCTCCTCGGGTGTGAGCCCTACCAGCGCATGGCTGGTCAGCAGCGCTTCGTACTCTTCCCGCCTTGGCTTGAAGACGCCCCCGGTCATCCATTCCACGAATCCCCAGTTTGACCAGACAACAGCACCGAGGATCGCTGCGACGAGCGCCGCCGCGAGCACGGCGTATACGACCTCACGCTCCCGGGATGACGTTTTCACGCCGGACTCCTGCGTCGACTCCGCGGCCTCCGCGTCCCCTCCGCGGCCTCCGCGTTCCTGCCTCTCGCTTCGCGTTCAACTCCCGAGCTTGCGCTCGGGGCTCGTAGAGGCCTCCGCGTTCCTGCCTTCACATCGCCCCGCCCTCAAACACAATCCGCTCCTTCTTGCTCCGCGGGTCCGGCTCGGGGACGGCGGAGAGCAGCGACTGCGTGTACTTGTGCCGCGGGTCCTCGATAATCTGCTCGCGGGGGCCGTGCTCGACGATCTTGCCTTTGTACATGACGGCGATGTTCTTGCACACGTGCTGGATCACGGCCATGTCGTGGCTAATGAAGAGGTAGGAGAGGCCGAACTCGGTCTGGAGATCGCCGAGGAGGTTGATGATCTGGGCCTGGATGGAGACGTCGAGGGCGCTGGTGGGCTCGTCGCAGACGATGAACTTGGGCTGGAGGGCGAGGGCCCGGGCGATGCCGATGCGCTGGCGCTGGCCGCCGCTGAACTCGTGCGGGTAGCGGTCCGCGGCCTGCTTGGGCATGCCGCAGCGGACGAGCAGCTGCTCGACCTCGTGGCGGAGCTGGCTCTTGTCGTGGACGAGGCCGTGGACGACGAGCGGCTCGCCGACGATGGCGGCGATCCGCATGCGCGGGTTGAGGCTGCCGGCGGGGTCCTGGAAGATGATCTGCATGTCGCGGCGCATGGACTTGAGCGCCTGGCCGCGGAGCTTGAAGACGTCCTTGCCCTCGAAGACCACCTCGCCGGAGGTGTGGGGGATGAGGCGGAGGATGGTGCGCCCGACGGTGGTCTTGCCGCAGCCGGATTCGCCGACGAGCCCGAGGGTTTCGCCCTTGCCGACGCTGAAGGTGACGCCGTCCACGGCGCGGACGTGGTCGGTGACGCGCTGGAGGATCCCGGTGCGGACGGGGAAGTAGGTCTTGAGGTCGCGGACGTCGAGGAGGGGCTGGGGGGCGGCGGGACTGGTGCGGGCGGTCGGGGCTGGTTCGGTGGCTGTGGGCATTGCGGGGCAGTGTAGGGCCAGGGGCATGAGGCATCAGGCATCAGGCATTAGGCATCAGGCATTAAGCATCAGGCATTAGGCATCAGGCATTAGGCATCAGGCACTAGGCATCAGGCACTCGGGCCGGAATCGAGCGCCGGCACTGGCTTGCCTAGTGCCTAGTGCCTGATGCCTAGTGCCTCGTCCCGTCATCCCCCAGAGCCCGCGACAGATCGTCGCCGCATGCCGCGAGCCGCGCCTCGGCGGCCTCCCGGTCGAGCGACAGCCGGTGCATGAGGACCGCCGTCTTCACCCGTCCGCCGGCGCCGTGCAGCAGGGCGAGGGCGTCGTCGCGAGGCAGGCCGGTGAGCGCGGCGATGATGCGCGCGGCCCGGTCGCGGAGCTTGTCGTTGGTGGCGCGGAGGTCCACCATGAGGTTCTCGTAGACGCGCCCGGTCCGGACCATAAGCGTGGTCGAGATCGTGTTCAGCGCGAGCTTGGTGGCGGTGCCGGCCTTCATGCGGGTCGAGCCCGTGAGCACCTCCGGGCCGGTGGGGAGCACGATGAGGTGGTCGGCGTGCGGGGGCCGGTCGCACGGCGAGCAGGTGAGGAGGGCGGTGAGGCAGTCCGGTGCGATCTCCTTGGCAATCGCGAACGAGCCGAGCACGTAGGGCGTGGTCGCGCCGGCCGCGATGCCGAGCAGCGTGTCCTGGTCGCGCAGCGTCAGACGCTCCAGGTCGGCCAGCGCCCCGCGCGGGTCGTCCTCGAGCCCCTCGCTCGAGCGGCGGAGGGCCGCGTCGCCCCCGGCGATGAGGCCGACGATCCGCCCGTGTTCGAGCTGGAAGGTCGGCGGGGCCTCGGAGGCGTCGAGCACGCCCAGGCGCCCGGAGGTGCCGGCGCCGAGGTAGATGAGCCGGCCGCCGGCGGCGAAGCGGGGGATGAGCGCATCGATGAACTCGGCGAGCGCCGGGGCCGCGGATTCGAGGGCCGCGAGCACCGCGGCGTCTTCGTTACGGATCAAGTCCACGCACTCCCGGGTCGAGAGCGTGTGAAGGCTCAGGGAGCGCGGATTGCGCTGCTCGGTGGCGATGTGGGAGCGGTCGGGGAGGGGCATGGGTGAGGGGGTGAGGGGGTGAGGGGGTGAGGGGGTGAGGGAGGATGTTACAAAGCGCGGAGTTCGTCGAGGAGTCTTTGGTCGTAGGAGAGGGAGTGTTCAAGACCCTTGCCGGGGCGGGAGCGGGCGAGCCAGAGGGCGGTGTGCGTGGCGATGATGCCGGCGAGATCGCCGATGAGCGGCTTGACGGACTCGGAAGAGGCGAAGAGGGGTTGTGCGGCCCCGGTGAGCCGCTGCAGCCGGGCGACGCGCCGGCAGACGGCGCGCAGCGATGCGAAGGTCGCGCGCCCCCAGGTATGGTCGAGCTCGGCGCGAAGCTGCGGGGCGAGGTTGGTCGGCATGCGATCGCGCAGGGGCGGGAGTCGGTTCATGACCTCGCTCCACTCGGTGAGCTCCGCAGCGAGGATCTTCGGATCATCCGGATCGCGCCCGATCGCGTTCGAGTTCCAAGGCTCGGAGAGGTCGGCGAAGAGCGCTGAGGCGTTCTTGACCGGATTGCCCCGCCCCTCGAACCAGTCGCGCCCGCAGTGGGCGTGGAGCGGGAGGTCCACGTCGCCCAGCTCGTCGAGCCAGGACGCGATCGCGAGCGAGCGGTCGCCGAAGCAGTGGAGGGAGATCGCGTGCGGGTCGGGGTCGCCGGGCCGCCCGGCGTTCCAGGCGCGGTCCGCGGCTTCCGCGATCGCGACGAGCGCGACGGGCCAGACCTGCTGGTGGCCCGCGTCGCCCCAGTCGGTGACCATGTAGCCGGGGAGGTTGTACTTGGCCGCGGCCTCGGCCGCCGCGAGGAGATTGGCGCGTCGGGTGCTCGTGCGCCCGACGATGGAGCGCCAGGAGCTGGTGCCGGGGCAGACCCAGGCGGTCTTCCCCGCGCCGCACAGCGTCTGGCACCAGCGGTCGAAATCGGCGTCGGCCTCGTAGCCCCACGCGAGCGCGACGGCGTCGCCCGGGATGCGATCGACGCTCTCGGGGTGCGAGAGCGCGACGTCCGCCCAGAACATGGGGCGCTTGCCGTGCCCGCGCACGACGTCGAAGACCTGCTCGACGAAGTCGAAATAGACGGCGGCCTTGCCGCGGCGCTCGACCTCGCGCCGCGAGCGGCCCTGGCCGACGTCGTAGGTCTCGTCGCAGCCGACATTGGCGAGGGGCACGGGGCCTGATGAAAGACCCCGCTCCGGGAAGAGCGGGAGCAACTGGCCGAGCAGGTCGCGGACGAACTCGATCGAGCCGGCATCGACGGGGCAGAGGCTGAAGGGGCCGGAGCGCTTGAAGCAGTCGAACACCCACTCGCCGTGCGTCTCGGCGAGGTCGGCGTAGCGGGGCTGGCGGAGCCACTGCCCGAGATGGCCGAAGCAGTTCTGGTTCGCGGCGAGCTCGATGCCGGCGCCGGCGCACCAGGCGTGGATCTGCGCGAGCTCGTCGGGCGTGATCGGCTCCCAGCCTTCCCACACTTCCTTGTGGCCGCCGTAGGCGAAGGTGTGCTCGGTGTAGAGCTGGAGGTGATTGAGCTTGAGCGCGGCGAACTCGGGGATGAGGCGGGCGAACTCGGCCATCGTGGGGATGCGGTCGCGCGAGACGTCGAGCATGACGGCGCGGGTGTCGACCGCTGGATAGTCGAGGATCTCGAGCGCGGGGAGATGGTCGCCGTACTGGACGCGGAGCTGGGCGATCGTAGCGAGGGCGTGGCGCAGGCCGGCTTCGGAACGGTGGGCGATGCGCACGCGGGGTGCGTCCGGCGCGATCGTGAGGCGGTAGGCCTGGGGGTGGGGGAGCGAGGGATCGGGCGCGATGGTGACTGCGGCGTCGGCCCCGAGCGGACGTGCCGAGGAGATATCGAAAGAGATCTCGGCCGGGCGGGGCAGGAGCAGGGGTGGGAGGGAGGTGAGTGGGGCGGTCATTGGGTGGGCCCTGAGGTGGCGGGGCCCTCGCTCGCGCTTCGGGCTCTGTAAGCCTCGCTCGCGCTTCGGGCTCTGTTGGCGGGCGTGCCGAGCTGGCAGACGGCGAAGGCGCCGGCGACGCCGAGCACGAGGTGCCAGGGCCAGGCGAGCTTGACCTCGGCGAGGCGGAAGTCGCCTTCGATCGCCGGGGTGGCGCGGGTGAAGGGCAGAAGATCGGTCCACCACGCCCAGACGCCGGGCTGGCAGGCGAGCACGATGAGGAATCCGACCACGAACGCGCCGAGGCTCGAAGCGGTGCTGCCGCGCCGGGTGAAGAGCGCCGAGAGGAAGACCGCGGCGAGGCCCGACCACGCGAACGTCATGACGCCGAGCGCGAAGTCGATGAGCGTCTGCTTCTCGCTGTCATGCCACAGGATGCACAGGCCCGCGACCACGCCGAGCAGGATGCCCCAGCCGACGACGGCGAGCCGGCCGGCACGCAGGTAGTGGCGCTCGGAGCGGCCGGGCAGGGCGGGCTTGTAGAAGTCCTCGATCGACGTCGCGGCGAGGGAGTTGACGCTGCCCAGCGCGGCGGCGAAGAGCCCCGCGATCATCAGGCCGGAGAGGCCGGGAGGCATCTCGTGGATGATGAAGCTCAGGAAGACCTGGCGGGAGTCGTCGATCGGGTAGTCGGGCGCGGCGGCGCCCATGAGGTCGGGGCGGCTGTAGAACACCCACAGCAGGAGGCCCACCGCAAGAAAGAGGGCGACCACGGGGACGCCGATCACGATGCCCAGGATCGCGGAGCGTCCGCCGGCGATCGCGTTCCGGCAGGTGAGCATGCGCTGCACCATGTCCTGGTCGGTGCCGTAGGACGCGATCCCCATCAGCGTGAACGCGATGAGCGCTGTCCAGAGGGTGTACGGTCGGTCGGGCCGGGTCGAGAGGTCGATGAGCTGGAGCTTGGACTCTTCGCCTCCGGTCGGCGCGCCGAGGGCGCTCACGATCTCGGCGGGGCCGAGCGGGATCTTCGCGAGCAGTACGGCGATCGCGGCCGCGGCCGCGACGACGAAGACGAGGCTCTGCATCACGTCCACCCAGATGACGGTGCGCATGCCGCCGGCAAGGGTGTAGACGATGCTGATGACCGTGAAGATGGCGATGGAGCCGCCGAGCTGCGCCGTTGTGAAGTCGTCGCCGAAGAGGATCACGGCGGCGGGGAGCGCGCCGATGTAGACGCGGGCGCCGGAGGCGAGGGTGCGTCCGAACAGGAACATGAGGCCCGCCGCGCGCTTCGTGACCGGGCCGAACCGGTCGTCGAGCAGCTCGTACACGGTGGTCGCGCCGCGCCGGTAGCAGGCGGGGACGACCGCATACGCCACGATGAAAATCGAGAGCAGGCCGCCGATGTTCGTGGAGAGATAGGTGAGGTCGCCGAGGTAGCTGTTCTGGGGAGCGCCGATGAAGGTCGCGGCGGAGAGGGCGGTGGCCAGGATGGACGCCGCGACCGCCCACACGGGCATCTGCCGCCCGGCGAGGAAGTAGTCGCTGGTGGTCTTCTGGCGGCGCGTGAAGACGAAGCCGACGGCGACGAGGGCCGCGGCGTAGGCGGCGAGCACGGTCCAGTCGAGCGGGCCGAAGGTTGCGCCCGGGTCTGCGTCCTGCATAGGCGGAGGGTACAGCGGCGGGGCGGGGCCCGCCGCGGGCCGGGCCGGCGACGGGATCGATACGCTCCGGCATGGCGCAGACGCACTCCCGGGCCATCGTGCTCTCGATCGGTGACGAGCTCGTCCTCGGCCAGTCGCTGGACACGAACTCCCGATGGCTATCGGAGCGGCTGCTCGATCGGGGCGTGGCGGTGGTGCGCCACGTGACGGTGGCGGACGACGCGCACGCGATCGCTTCGGAGATCGGCCGCGCCTCGGGGGATGCGGAACTGGTCGTGGTGACCGGCGGGCTGGGGCCGACCATGGACGACCTGACGCGGGAGGCGCTCGCCGGGGCGATGGGGGACGAGCTGGTGGAGGACGGCGCGGCGCTCGCGCAGGTCAGGGCGTGGTTCAGCACGCGCGGGAGGGAGATGCCGGCGCCGAACCGCGTGCAGGCGCTGCGCCCGGCGCGGGCGGAATGTCTCGGGAACACGGCGGGCACCGCGCCGGGGCTCCGCGCGGCGATCGGGCGGGCGGACGTGTTCTGCCTGCCCGGCCCGCCGCGGGAGATGCGCCCGATGTTCGAGCGGTTCGTGGCCCCGGCGCTGCGCCCCTCGCGCGAGGTGCGGGCGCGGATCGTGCGCACGTTCGGGCTCGGCGAGTCGCGCGTGGCGGAGCTGCTGGGCGACCTGATGGATCGCGACCGGAATCCGCTGGTCGGGACGACCGCGAGCGCGGGCGTGGTGACCGTGCGGATGCGGTGGGAGGGAGCGCGGGGAGCAGACCCGCCCCGAAGCGATGCGGCATCGGGGCCTGGAACGGCCCCGTTCTGGGGCGATGGGGCGATCGACGATACTGAGCGCCGGGTGCGCGCGGCGCTGGGCGCGGCGGTGTTCACTCCGATCGGGGGAGATGGAGACCAGGAGCTTGCGGCGGTCGTGGTGGATCTGCTGAGGTCGCGGGGTGAGAGGCTCGCTGTCGCGGAGAGCTGCACCGGCGGACTGGTCGGTTCACTGATAACGGCGGTGTCCGGATCGTCGGCGGCGTTCACGGGCGGGTGGATCACGTACACGAACGCGATGAAGGCGGGGGAGCTCGGCGTGCCTCAGGACATGTTCGCGGAGGTGCAGGCCGGCGCTCCCGGAGCAGTTTCGGGCGAGGTCGCTCGCATGATGGCGGCTGGCGCGCTCACGCGGGCGACCCACGAGATCGGCGGCGCCGCGGGCGTGCATCATGCGCTGGCCGTGACCGGCATCGCAGGCCCGGACGGCGGCAGCGAGGCCAAGCCCGTCGGCACGGTCTGGGTTTGCCGGGCGAGCGGCGATGGGACGGTGGACTGTCGCCGGTTCCACTTTGGCGGCGGTCGAGACTCGGTGCGCGAGTGGTCCGCGGTGACCGCGCTCGGCATGCTGCGCCTGAAGCTCGACGGGCAAGACCTCAAGCTCCCGGGTGAACAAGAACGGTGGCGGGCGTAACGCCGGGCGGATTCCCCGGTCCGCCTGATCGATGCCGCCGTCGCGGATTCTCGGTCCTTGGTCGGGTGGTGGGCCGCTGCGGCTTGACGGGTGGGGGCCGGGTGGTATTGTTCGTGCGCCGGGCCCAGCCCGGCGGGTTCGGGTAGGTAGCTCAGTTGGTAGAGCATCGCACTGAAAATGCGAGGGTCGCCGGTTCAAGTCCGGCCCTGCCCATTGTCCGGGGGTCCGCAGCGCGGGCCCCCGGTTGCTTTATTGATCAGGCGTCGATGAGGCGGCGGCGGAGGAAGTCGGTCGCGGCGTTCTTCGCGTCGTTGCCGAAGCGGCCGAAGCCGGCGTGCTCGTCGGGGGCGCCCGTGTCGGCGAACGTGAGGAGCTCCACCTGCTGTGGGTCGGCGCCCCGCGCGCTGTAGAGCGAGCGCAGGTCTTCGATGAATCGCCGCTGGGTGTCGATCGGGACGACGCGGTCGGTCGCGGCGTGGAGCGCGAGCAAGGGAATGGGACGCCAACCATCCATGTGAAGCGACGGGTCGATCGCCTCGACGAGCCCGCGCGGGTGGTCGATCGGCCACGGGCGGCGGCTGGTTTCGGGCGGAGGGAAGTAGAGGTCGGTCAGTCGGCCGCTCGTGGCCTCGACCACTGCCGCGACGAAAGGGTGGGGATCGCAGAGCCGGCGGAGCGTGACCATGCCGCCCGCGGACATGCCGCCGAGGGCGAGGCGGTCGAGGTCGAACGCGGGGCCGTACGCGGGATCGGCGAGCGCTTCGACGACCTGGTCCACCTCCGCAATCGCCTGCGTCACGACTGCGACCGTGTGGACCGGGTCGTGGAGCTTGGGCCCGGGGCGTTCGCCGTGCCCTGGGAGGTCGACGGCGCAGACGCCGATGCCGGCGCGGATGAGACGGAGATAGCGGCCGGGATCAAGCTCCTTCGAGACGGTGCGGCCGTGCCACCAGATGAGGACGGGCGCGGGCGTCCGCCAGTCGGGGTG
>Ga0196977_1000598_pt1 | contig 17998 bp, 17 predicted proteins | sample S3v_1013CmetaG_FD_148634 | JGI IMG/M metagenome (GOLD analysis project Ga0196977, IMG submission 148634) | Soil microbial communities from Anza Borrego desert, Southern California, United States - S3+v_10-13C | ecosystem: Environmental > Terrestrial > Soil > Desert | place: USA: California...
GGACGATTGGCGACGATCAGGCGACTGTGCTGCGCGGCGGTTATGGTGTCTACTACGATCAGTCACCGCTGGCGCCGGCGGAAGCCCTTTACTTCAATTCGCCGTTTTTTGATAACAACATCTTCTTTCCACTGCCCGGCTTGCCGTTGAGTTTGAATGATCCGTTCCCGTCGTTCTTTCCATTCCCACTGCCAGATTCGGCACTCGCGATCCAACGTGACCTGCGCACCGGTTACATGCAGCATTGGAACCTCAACATCGAGCGGCAGTTTGGCCAGCGAAGTGTGCTCGAAGTGGCTTATGTCGGATCGAAAGGGACCAAGCTGTTGACGGCGCGAGACATCAATCAACCGCCACCGAGCGTGTTGCCGCCGGGGTTGCCGTTTGTGCCGCGGCCGGATCCGCGATTTGACGATATAGACCTGCTGGAGTCGCGGGCGAATTCAAACTACAACGCGCTTCAGGCGCGCTTTCAGCAGCGATTGGCGCGTGGGTTTACGGCGCTCGCATCGTACACGTGGTCCAAGTCGATCGACGATGCGTCAAACTTCTTTAGCAGTGCTGGAGATCCAAATTTCCCGCAGAACAGTTTTGACGTCGCGGCTGAGCGTGGGCGTTCAAACTTCGATGTACGGCACCGGTTGTCAGTTAGTTATTCGTGGGCGTTGCCGTTTGGAAAGAATCGAAGGTATTTCGACGATAAGGGTTGGCTCTCGACAGTGTTAACGGGATGGGAAACTTACGGAATCGTTACGGTTCAATCAGGCCGTCCATTCACCGTGGCACTGCTTTCCGAGATCGACAACAGTGGCACCGGCCGCTCGATCCTGGGTTTCGGTAACAACGATCGTCCGAACTTGATCGGCGATCCGCAACGCTCTAATCCGACCACCGAACAGTGGTTCAACACCAGTGCCTTCGCCTTCTCTGCGCCCGGAACGTTTGGCAACGCGGGCCGCAACATTCTCGACGGCCCGGGTTATCATGCCGTCAACCTCTCCCTCATGAAGAACACGACACTGAGCGAACGGATCAGTCTTCAATTCCGCGCCGAGGCCTTTAACCTCTTCAATCATCCAAACTTCAACCTGCCCGACAATTTTTTGGGCTCCCCGACCTTCGGCCGGATCACCTCCGCCCGCGACCCCCGGCACATTCAGTTTGGGTTGAAGCTGTTGTTTTAGACTGCCGTGTAGTTATTCGAGATTCAGTAGTCGCTTTCCGTGGACGATCGTAGCAACAGTTACGACGTTGTTCTCGACTCTATAAATGACGCGGTAGCCGTACACGAACCACTCGCGACGGTTTTTCATCGTCAATTTTGGTAACAACTCGGCCTGCAAAAGGAAACTGTGAAGAGTTACGTGTGGTATTGAGGATTGTTTTTACAACTGCTGCTGCGTATGCGGTCGAGTCTAACGCTATGTGATGTGCGATAGCTTCCAGATCTTCAACCGCGCGCGGCGACCATATTACTCGATAAGCCATTTCCCAAGCCGCTGCTCCACGTCTTCCTGAGAGATCGTACCCTGTGAGTCTGCCGCCTCAAGACCGTTGTTCACTTTCTCGATGACGTACAGGTGGTACTGAATATCTTCAAGGGAGCAGTCGTCGGGCAATTTGCTCAACAGGGCTTGGACTTCTTCCTTAGCCGTACTCATAGCCCGCAATCTATCACAGAATGGCTTCCCGAAGCACCGCCACTGGTTCTAGGCCGCGAATTAGCGCGGCCAGTTCTGCTCTAGTTGTTCGAGTCTGGCTTGGTTCTTTTTAACAACAGGTCCAGGCGCCGAACGGATTCTTCAAGCGTAATCGAACGAAACTCTACATCGTCGATTCTGTGTCGTGTATTCGGCACAAGTCGACGAGTACTTTGAACGACTTCTCCAACTCAGTCATCCGCGGGCGGTCGCGGAGACGATCTTCCTCAAGTCGTCGGATATTTCGTCGTGTCGCTGACTATTGGCAGTAACCTGAGCTTGCTGCTCAAGAATAAACTCCATCGTGCGCCTTCGTTCTTCGTCAGTCATTGGATACTCCCAAGTGTGAGAAAAAAAACTTGAACGCATCTTAGCACGGCTCGTCAACAAGCTATCGAAAACGAGTTTTGGTAGACGGCGCTTTCGCTTAATCAGCGCCGTCGGTGTTTAGTTGGGTGCGGTCGTCGAAGGAGTTGTACTTGGCTGTTAAGAGTAGTCCGGACTCTTCGCCCGTGGGTGTCTGTGGCGCAAGGGTGCCGTCGACTTGTTCGTAAAGTGGTGGCGGAATTTCGGCGAATTCCGACATTGGACCATACACCGCGTCCACACCTTCCTTGAACACATCGCCGATCAGCAGGTTGATGATATGAACTCGCTCGTCGGGATACTTCCGCAGGAAACCGGAGAAGCTGAAGCCGTCGTTGTAGAACGCGTAGACCAACTTGCGCATCGACTCGATGCCACGATCGAGTTTCTCCTGATACTGACCAAGACGCGCGGCGGAGAAATCATCGTGCTGGAAAGCGTCGTGAATTGCATCAGTAGCGAGTTCCGCCATCTTCAATGCAAGCAACACGCCCGACGAGTAGATGGGATCGAGAAAACCGTAAGCGTCGCCGATGATGATGAAGCCGTTACCCGCGTTGTGTTTCGAACGATACGAGTAATCGAGGATCGAGTAGATCTTATCCACTCGCTCGCCACCAGCAACGCGCCGGCGGCACGCTTCACACTTCTCGATCTCCTCGTTATAAATCTTCGCGAGGTCCTGCCCGCGACCCTTCAACAGGTACTCCGGATCGGCAACGATCCCCACGCTCGTAATGCCATCGTCCAGCGGAATGTACCAGAACCACCCGCCACTGCCCGGCTCAGTTCGCAAAACCAACGTGGCGCCACCATTCAGATCGGGCTCGCGATGCACATTCTTCCAGTACGAATAAAGCACTGCCTTCTTGAGCTTCGGATCGCGCACGCGCCAACGAAACTTGTTCGACAGCATCGCCATCTGTCCGGTCGCATCGACCACAACCTTCGCAAAAAACTTCTCCCGCGAACCATCCGGCATCTGCACTTCCACACCCACGGCCCGATCGCCTTCAAACAGAACCTGCTTCACAAGCACGCCCTGATGGACCGTGGCGCCCTGCTCCGCCGCATGATTGATCAACATCTCGTCGAACTTCGCACGCGTAACTTGCCACGTCACCGCGCTCTCATGATGCACCGCCTCGAAGAAATAAAACGGCCTGGACTCCTTACCCGCGGCGTTCGCAAACTGCACGCTGTACTTGCGCACAAACGGACTATCCTTGAGCTTCTCGAGCAAGCCCATGCGGCGGAAGGTCCAGTAAGTGTCAGTCATCAACGACTCGCCAATGTGATGGCGCGGAAACACTTCTTTTTCAAACAGAATCACCTGGCGGCCTTCGCGCGCCAGCATAGTCGCGACGGAACTCCCGGCAGGTCCACCACCCATTACAATGACGTCGTAATTATTATTTGTGCTCATGCGTAGCGTACGTTTCTCAGTTCAGGTTCAAAAAACTCCGGCAGGAAATGATCGACTTCCAAAAGCCCGCGGCGCGTTACGTGAATCGTTCCATTAGTGCGTTGCAACAGATCCTTGGCCGACAAATCTTCGTAAACGGCCTGGAACTCGTCCCAAACGTCAATCCCAAACTTCTCTTGAAAATATCGAGTATCGAGCTTTCCGGCTTTTAGTTGCAGCACCATCTCGCGAATCAGTCGCTGCTTCGGCGTCAGCGAAACCGCGCGATAAATCGGCAGGCGATCCTCGTTAAGGATGCGCACATACTCCTCGAAGTTGTGCGCGTTCTGGAAATTAACACCGCCAAAATGCGAAAAGGAGGAAACGCCGAGGCCAATCATGTCGCCGCCATGCCACAGCGCATCCCGATAAATGAAGCGGCAAGTCTTCTTTTTCGTAGCCACGATGTCGCTACCGGCGATTTCATAACCATGCGCGAGAAATTCTTCAAACGCGTAGTTAAGCCAGCGCCGTTTCGTGGTCCAGTCGGCGATGGGCGACTGGGTGCCTTTCTTCAAAATGTCCTGCGAAATGACGGTGTTGTAAGGAAGTTCCATCTGGTAGATGGTCAGTGAGTCGGGCTGGAGCTCGAGCGCGCGGCGCACTGCCTCCTGCCACTTCTCTTCCGTTTCCCCAATCATGCCCGCGATCAGATCGACGTTGATCTGCGGAAAGTCGATCTCGCGTGCCCACTGGTAAGCGCGATAGATCTCCGGTGACAAATGCGCGCGTCCATTCGCGGCGAGGACCTCGTCGTCGAAGTGTTCGATGCCCAGGCTCAGGCGCGTCACGCCGATCTCTTTCAGTGTTTGCAGTTTGTTCTTGTTCAGCGTGCCGGGTTCGCATTCAAACGTGACTTCTTCCGCGTTTGCCCAACTCACGTGGTGGTTCAAACCCTCGACGAGGTAGCGCAGTTGTTTGTCGCTGATGTAGGAAGGGGTGCCACCGCCGAAGTATGCGAAACGAAGCTGCCGTCCCTGAAAGGCAGCGGTCCGGCTGTAGAGTTCGTTTTCTTTGATCAGCGCGTCGAGATAGACCTCGATCTCGGACGCGTTCTTGTCGGTGTAGACTTTGAAGTAACAGAACAGACAGCGTTTGCGACAGAACGGAATGTGCAGGTATAGACCGAGCGGATCGTTGACGCGCGGCGGCTGTGCTAATGCTTCAACCGCTTCTGGCACCAACTCGGGCTTCCACTGGGAGAAAGGCGGGTAGTTCGAGACAAAATAATTCCCTACTTCAGTTCTGGTTTGCGCCACGTCTATATTCATGAACCAAGCAAGTTAGCATCAACAGCGCCGTATGAGCAATTGGGCTGTATAATCCGTTTACTACGTGCCGAGCAATTCATAGGTTGCAGATGCCGTCTGACTTCAGTTTTTTGGATCGCAAGCACTATTTTGTTTACGTCCTAATGCTGTTGTTCTTCGTGGCGGCAGTAGCCCTGATACTCTGGCTCGGTGCCGGCTTCGGCACGGCACCACACACGGGCACGGAACCCTACGGATCTTGGACGGCGTCCCTCTGGCAAAACTTCCGTGCGCCCGTCAGCATTCTATTGATGCAGATCGTGGTGATCGTGACTGCGGCGGGTTTGTTCAGCAGATTGTTTCGACGCATCGGACAGCCGCCCGTGATGGGCGAGATGATTGCGGGGATTGTTCTCGGTCCATCGGTGCTGGGGTTTTTCTTTCCGCAGGTGATGTCGTTCATCTTCCCGCCGTCGTCGCTGGAGACATTGCGACTGCTGAGCCAGATCGGCGTCGTGCTGTTCATGTTCGTCGTCGGGATGGAACTGAACGTCAGGCACGTAAAAGAGAAAGGCTCGGCCGCGGTGATGATCAGTCATGCCAGCATCATCGTGCCGTTCGTTCTGGGCACCGGGCTCGCACTGTTTCTTTATCGCGGACTCGCGCCGCCGGGAACCTCATTCAGTGCCTTTGCGTTATTTATCGGGGTTGCGATGAGCATCACCGCCTTTCCGGTGCTCGCACGAATTCTTGAAGATCGCGGCCTGACGCAAACCAATCTGGGTTCGATTGCCTTAACCTGCGCGGCCGTTGACGACGTCACTGCGTGGTGCATTTTGGCGCTAGTAATTGCGCTGGTTCAGGCGAGCGGCATTGCGGTGTCGCTGGTGACTGTTGTTTTCACACTGCTGTTTGCAGCCGCGATGATCTTCGTGGTGCGGCCGCAGTTGCGGCGAATGGTCAAGGAGTCGACTGGTTCGCACGTTCATACACGGCGCGTGATCGCGGGAGTCCTGGCTTTCGTTTTGGTCTGCGCACTGATCACGGAGACCATCGGCATTCACGCATTATTTGGAGCTTTCATCGCGGGTGTCGTGATGCCGCCATCGGCGGATTTCAGAACATTTTTGCGCGACAGGCTCGACGCATTTAGCGCTGCCGCGCTGCTGCCGCTGTTCTTTGCGTTTACGGGTTTACGCACGCATGTCGGGCTTTTGAACAACTGGCAGAGCTGGGCGATTTGCGGTGTGATCATCCTCGTGGCGATCGCCGGGAAGTTGGGCGGCAGTATGTTGATGAGCCGCTTTACGGGCATGGGCTGGTCGCAATCGTTCTCGATCGGCGTGCTGATGAACACACGCGGATTGGTCGAGCTGGTTGTGCTAAATATAGGTTATGATTTGGGCATTCTTTCGGGTCGCATCTTTGCAATGATGGTGTTGATGGCGCTGGTCACGACCTTCATGACCGGACCGTTGCTCTCGCTGGTCAACATTCGCGCAAAAGGAACCACTTAAGGAGAACTGCAATGGCTAAAAAACTGTTGATTGCGTTTGCTGCAATGTTGGTCTTGTCCATAATCGCGTTCGCCGCCGCGAAACCAAACTTCAGCGGCACCTGGACCATGGATCGCGCGCGCAGCTTCGGCATGCCCGGCGACATGATGCAGGTGCTCACGATCACTCACAAAGACGACACGCTTGAAGTAGAAACGAAGATCACCCAACCCAATAACGAAAGAACCATCAAAGACACGATCATCGTGGACGGCAAGGAACACGAGTTCACGCCCCCGGCGCCGCCGGGAGGGCAAACACCGCCGAAAGGCAAACGTACCGCGACCTGGTTACCGGGTGAAACCGGCATCACGGTCACTGACGTTACGACGTCGCAAACTCCGAAAGGCGAAGTTACAACTCAAAACCTGCGCAAGTGGATCATCAACGGCCAGGGCGAACTGGTGATCGATTCGTACGTCGACAATCCGAATATCTCGTACGAAGCAAAGCGGATTTTTAAGAAACAATAATCCGGCAACACTGTTATGAGCGTCTCACCACGAACAGTGTGCTGAAGTACTGTTCGTGGTGTTCAGGGAAGTAAACCTCTCCTCCACAACCGGTGGCCTCACAAAAACATGAAACGAATTGCATATAAGTGGCAGGTCATTATTATCGTCGTCTTTGGCGGGTGGATGATCAACCTTGACACGACTGTCGTCAATGTCGCTTTTCCGACTTTGCGCCGTGAGTTTGCAGCCGGCATCGACGAGACGCAGTGGGTCATTAGCGTTTATGTGCTGGCTCTCGGTATAGCAACACCACTCGCAGGTTTTCTGTCCGATCGGTTCACTATCAAACGCGTCTACATCGCCGGGTTGTCGGTCTTCTTGATTGGGTCGCTGCTTTCCGGTCTTGCTCCTGGCCTCACGCCGCTGATCGCCGCTCGCGCTCTGCAAGGATTTGGTGGCGGCATAGCACAACCTTTGGGCATCGCCATGCTCTTCATGTCGTTTCCACCGAAGGAGCAAGGGCGAGCTTTCGGAGTCTTTGGTCTAATGATGATAGTAGCTCCCGCTCTTGGTCCAATCTTAGGAGGACTACTTGCCGACCGCGACTTGTGGCGCTGGATCTTTTTTATCAACATCCCCGTTGGAATCGTTGGAATATTTTTCGCGGCTAAACTTCTGCGCTTTGAAGAAGAAAAAAAAGCCAAACCATTTAGCTTTTTAAGCATAATTACCGCGGTGATTGGTGTTGCCTCGGTCCTGTATGCGACATCCGTTGTCAATCGCTACGGCTGGAGGTCCAATCTGGTCATCGGCTTTTTGGTGTTGGGTGCAGTTGCTCTATGCGCCTTCGCAATCATCGATCTGAGGTTTGCGAAAGCGCCGCTTCTGGACTTGCGTCTTTTTCGAAAACGTACTTTTCTGCTGGCAAGCCTCATCGGGTACGTCGCAGTTTTGGCACTCTTCGGCGCTGAGTTCCTGCTACCGGTTTATCTCCAGGCATTGCGCGGTTTCACCGCACTGCATTCTGGAGTGATCTTGTTACCACTCGCAATCGCGGCCGGCCTGATGAATCCGATAGCCGGCAGGCTCTATGACAAGATTGGACCACGACCACTCGTAATCGCTGGTTCGTCTCTACTGCTGGTAAACACCTGGAACTTTGCACATCTCGGTGTCGACACGCCTATCAGTTGGATCCTGGTTCTACTCGGGCTGCGCGGTCTCGCGGTCAGTCTAATAATGCAAGCGACTTTTACAAGCGCGCTGGGCAAGGTGACGAAACGTGCGTGTCCACGGGGGTCCTCGCTGGTCAACTCGACCCGATTCGTGGTCCAGGCACTCGGCGTCGCATTCCTGGCGACTGTTTTGAGCAGTGCTCTCTCGCCTGACGTGATGGCCTTCCAACAGACAGAACAGAATAGTAGAACTGGTAACCATCAGCACGGCGGACTCTGCCAAAATAACGACATCGATGACTCGCAGATCACGACGCCGGAACAAGAGGTAATGCATCGCGGATGTACTGAAAATCTGCGCGGCCTCTCGGGCGCATACAAGGTCACCTTCTACGCGTCGTTGGCTGCTTTACTGATGGGGTCGCTCTTGCCCGGTTGGCCCGGGCGTTGGCGAGGTCGTGACACGAACACTGCTTACCGTCGGTAGGACTGCCGAACTAAAGAAAGTTCATGAAAGCGATGCAATGAAGAGCGATCCGCAGACCGCTCCCCATCTTCGCGGTTTGAAGGCTCCGTACTCAGGGCGCGAATGGCTTGAATACATTTGCGAACGCCCAGTTGCTCTGGGAAATGCCGCTACAAACAGGAGACGCAAAGCCCTGGTTCGGGCAACTGCCGTTGTCGCGCGCCACAGACCACATCGAGAGCCGGGTGATGTAGCTGTTTGCATTCGCAAAGTTCAACAGCATTTGCGCATCGCTCAATTGGAAGATTTCCGTGTTGACGTCGTTGATTCCGATCATCGGAGTTACCCCGATACTCGCCGTCAATCCGGCCGCCACCACCTGATTGTGCGTGTTGCTCGCGGCTTGTGTAGCGCTGAGTCCCATCTGACCGCCGTTATCGTTGGCCGAACCGTAGTCCATGGCCATGATGTTTATTACGTTCAGATTCAGTCCAGCAGCTTTCACGCTGTTAAGAATATTTACGCCGCTCTGCACCAGACCGGTCGGCAGGACCGGCAGCGTGTAGGAAATCACCAGACCCGGATTCGCGTTCTTTAGTCCAACCAATGCCTGGTTGCGACGAGTGATCGAAGCCGAGTCGGTAGTCGCCCCGCCTTCAATATCGAAGTCCAGTCTCACCGGCGTACTGCTGTTCACGCTGTATTTATTGAGCACTGATTGGTACGCAGCCTGCAGACTCGAGACCGAGGTGCATCCCAGTGCTAATTCAGTACCCGAGGCGCCCCCGAAGGAGATGATCACATCACCGCCGGCAGCACGTATGCCCTGGACCAGCGAAAGTATGCTTGTGCCGTTGGGGAGCGTGTCGTTCGCTACCGTGGCTCCCACACCACCCCACGTCGGCGTGCAGCCGCCATTGCCGATAACGAATCCGAGAGTGAACACCCTGATTCCGGATTGCTGTTTGATAGTCAGGAGTTGCCAATCAACAGTAAGTCCCATGTCCACATAAGGCGCAAACACCTTCGCCGATGGTGGTGGCGTTGGCGGACCGTTCGGCGTTGTCACATTTATTGCCGCGCTTTGTGCGGAAGTCCCCGCGGCGTCCGTGGCTGCAACCCTGAACGTGTAAGTGGTTAACGGAGACAAGCCCGTCATCGTGATATTGGGGCTGTTTGTAGTGCCCGCCGCAACACCGTTTTTGAAGACAGTGTAGCTGGTTAAAACGCAGTTGACGGCGACCGTTGAAGCGTTCCAACTCAGGTTCGTGCTGTTACTTGTCGTCCCGGAGGCTTGTAGTCCCGTCGGGACGCTGGGAACTGTTGTGCAAGCACTGCACGTTCCGATACTAGTCCATGGCGCGCCACTACCTGCTCCACCATTATTTGTGGATGGGTTTTGGCCTTGTGTCCAGAAGTTAGCTTGATAGTTCACGCCGTTAACGCTTGCCGTCATCCCGCCGGTGTAAGCAGTGGTAGCGTTCCAGATCGGCGCGCATGAGCCACCACCGCCGCCGCCACCACCGGATCCGCTACACGGTCCGTTGCTGGTCCATGGCTGACCACTGCCTGCTCCACCATTGTTAGTGGCCGGGCTTTGACCCTGAGTCCAGAAGTTCGCGGTGTACTTGATTCCATTAAGGCTTACCGTCATGCCGGCTGTATAGACCGAAGTGGAATTCCAGGGCGACGGGCACGTAGTCTGTGCATTCCCCACGCGCGACATGCACAGCAAGAGAAGAGAGAGTCCTAGAGCACATTGAATTTTGCGAGCAGAGTTCATAAGAAGCTCCTTACGTTCGGAGTTGAAGGGACGGGGGAAGTGAGTTTTGTTAATGCGGGAGGACCAACTAGACTGGGTGACTAACTTTTATGCCTAATAAGCGCGGCTGTCAATAGAAAGACCTGTCGGTAGTGGATCAGTTTCAATTTCAAGTGCAATCAACGCCGATTCAAGTGCCATCAACGCCGATTCAAGTGCCATCAACGCCGATTCAAGTGCTATCAACGCCGATTCAAGTGCAACTAACGCCGATTCAAGGCAATCAACGCCGATTCAAGTGCAATCAACGCCGAAGGCGTTCGCTAATTACAGCCCAGGGTTGCTTCAACCCTGGGTATCAGAACTAGGACAACCGAACGCTGAAAGCGTTGGCGAACGCGACACGGGACCTCGCCAACTCTTTCAGAGTTGTGCACCTTCTTTCCTCTTTCCCCAGGGTTGAAGCAACCCTGGGCTGCAATTGGCGAACGCCTTCGGCGTTAATTGCACCGGAAAGTTCAAAACTGCACCAGAAGATCAAATTGCACAGAAAGATCATTGACTCAGAAAGATCAAATTGACCCAGTACTAACCTGTCGGCTGTTGTTGACACCAATCGAATCCTGTATCTATAGTCCAAGTAGTGATCCGAAAGTGGCTTACATCAGTTGCGCTGACCTTCGTCATGTTGACGGCCGCAGTAGGAGTAGGCGCGCATCAACAGGAAGGTTCGTGCCCAATGTCGAAGCTGCCTGATTGCTGCAAGAAGGCGCGCAGTCATGGTCCACAGGCGTCGATGGCGCGGCTCTGCTGTAACCTCAATTGTTCCGAACCGGGCAGCAGAGGTAACAACAATTCGCCAACTTTCTCAGCGCAACAAGACACAGCTCCGAATCTTCCCGTTGCCCTGAATGTGCGGCAATTTGATTTCAGAATCATACTCCCTCGGCACTCATGGGAAATTCACCTTCCCGATTCCTATCCCAGGTACATCAAACATCTCGCGCTCCTGATCTAGATCTTCAAGGCCGTAGTGTGTCTTTTTTCGGCAATCGCATTCGTCTGCTCACCGTGGGACAGACGACGCGAAACCACATGACCGTATTGTTCTGATCGGGAGAAGAAGATGATAAAGCAAGCAGCTCTGATTATTTTTGGTCTGGTCCTTGTTTTTGGCGGCGCAACTCGCTCTGAGGCCCAAGTGAAACGCGTGCAAATGCACATCGCGGGTTATCTGTGCGGAAATTGAGTGTACAACATTCAGAAGGCCGTGAGCCGTCTAGATTACGCACCAAAACTGAAGGAAATCGAAGTCACGGATATTAAAAAGGGTCTTGGAGTATTCACGCCAAAACCCGACAAGCCCGTTTCGTTTGCCGCTCTAAAAGCGACGCTCAAAAGCGCCGGTTACGTTCTGGACTCTGCTGACATAACCGTCGCCGGTACGTTGAACAAGGAAGGTGACGTTTGGGTTCTCACAGTAAAGCCGTCCGGCCAGAAGTTTGTTCTGGACGGTCCAAACGTCGAGAAAGTAGTGGCCGGAGCAGAGCTCGGATCGCCCATCGAAATTACCGGTCACTGGACAACAGTGGGAGCGAAAACCAGTGTTCGCGAAGTGATTACTCCGGCCGAAAACAAACAGGCTTTTCGGAGAAGGAAGAGCGACGATCATTACTTCGAGGAGTTTATGCCGGCGAAGTTTGCACTCTCTGAAGGCACTAGCGAACGTCGAGACGTAGTTGTCGCTCCAGAGCCGCCAACAGCACCGCCTGCTCCGATTCGCGTCACCTCGCCAGGCCTTACAGTGTTCAAGGGAGGCGCAATTACACCGCGCCTCTACTTGATTCGCCAGCACTTAGGACCGTTGAAAGTGAACCGGCAAATGGTGGATGTGAGCTTGTCGTATACACCGTCGCCTCGTTTACAACTGGAGGCAGAGGTTCCGATCTCCCGAACATCATTTCACAACGCGAGTCAGTCCGGTTCCGGTGTTGGTCTAGGCAACATTACCGCCTGGTCCAAGTATCGCTTCTTTCGGCAAGTCAAGACTTACGGCGACAGGCAAGCGGCCGCGAGATTTGGTTTGGAGTTACCGACGGGAAAAAAAGACGTGCCGAACCAAACCGAAATCAATGTACCAGCCTTTGTAAGACAACAACTGACACCGATCAACGGCGGCCTATCCACTCACTTCGATTTGGCTTACTCGCAAGCCGGTGGTCGAATCATTTTCGGCGGAAACGCGGAAGCTGTACTCCGCACCGAGCGGGACGGATTTCGCATGGGACACGAACAGCGGTTGAACACCGATCTTGAATACGTCCTGCTTCCACGCGACTATCAGAAGCCCGGCGGTGAATTGTTTCTGATCTTAGAGACGACGTTCATTCACCGGGCGACAGGCCGCCTTAATGGCAAGCCTGTGGCCGGCAGCAAAGCGACGGAGTATTACCTTGCGCCAGGGGTTCAGTACGCGGCACAGCCCCGGTTTGTCGTCGAGGGTAGCGTGCAGTTTCCAGTGGTGCGCAATACGGGGCCAATGTCACTGCAAACCGACGTGAATGTATTACTCGGAGTGAAATATCTATTTTGAGTACGCTGGGCCTTAGAAAACTGTTGGTGCTTTTCGTAATCTTCGCGGCTGCTACGGGAGTTTCGGCCCAGCAGAAAGCACCGGACTTGTCTTTCAAAGACATTAACGGAAAGTCCTTCCGGCTATCTGATTTCAGAGGCAAGGTTGTCTTGCTGAATTTTTGGGCCACGTGGTGTGTGCCTTGTCGCGCCGAGATCCCCGACCTGGTCAAGATGCAACGGCGTTATCGAGCTCGTGGTTTGCGGATTGTCGGTATCACTTATCCTCCCGAAGCAGAATCTCAGGTCCGCAGCTTCAGGCGAGAACTCAAAATGAATTATCCGATCGTTATCGGTTCCCAAAAAACCAAACAGGCGTTTACATCTTCCGAAACGTTGCCGCTAACGATCATCATAGACCGACAGGGAAACATACGTGGACTCATAGAGGGAGTGATGTACTCCGATGAGTTCGAGGAAAAAATAAAGCCGCTGCTACGAGTGGTTGAATGAGAGTATTTCTCCCATGATGATCAGGGACGACAGTTAGCGGGCGATTTCAACTGCTTTTGATCGCGCCTCCTCGATGAACGAACAAAAGCATGGTGACACTAATTTTACTTTGACCGCTTTAGATAAAAACATTTTGCGTCATTACTCTGGTTAGTCACTGAGACAAGTTCCCAGCCGTTCGCCCCCAATTCGTTCAGTGCAGTTCCGGAGCAAGTTTCCTGGTATTCCCATTTTTGTCGTCCCACACTGGAGCCAGTCACAAATGCAACGACAACAACTAAAGCAATCACGAGAACGGATCGGTTCTTCATTATGAGTACCTCCACTTAGTGATCTCGCCAAGCCACGGCAGTAATACAAAGTTCGGTGCCAGAAAAATTTCTAGCGTGATCCTTACCGTCTCGCCGCCAGACACAACCAATATTGTCCATGCATGAACACCAAATTGATTCCCTAATGCTGATGACCTCTCCAGTATCACAGCTAGCTGAGCAGTTAACCGTCGATGTTGTGTTCGGTGGGAAAACAAGGAAAATTCCACTTATTAAAATTAGAGCCACAGCCAAGCTATACAGTATTCTCACCAGTAATATATCGCACCGAGGTCACTGCGCTTCAGCAGTTCATCTCAACGCCTCGGCTACTTCAGCCGTTTTAATCTCGTCCCACTTACCGACCCAAACATGCTCCACAGTCCCGTTCTTGCTAATCAGCAGGGTCGTTGGCGTTGCCACCAGCCTGTAACGCCCGAGTGTTTCGTTGGTTGCAAAAATAACCGGCAGCGACGCTTTGGTTTTGAAATAGCCCAATTCTTCGGCATGGGTGTACACCGCCTGCTTGTCCAGTTTGTCACTGACGAGGCCCAACACTTCCACACGGTTGCAGTCCACTTTGTTCAAAATATCTCGCCAGAGCGGGGCTTGCTGCACGCAGTACGTGCAAGTTGGTGAAAAAAAGAACAGCAAGTGCTTGCGTTCATCTTTGTCATAGTTCAACTCATACGGTCGCCCGTCTAAGCCCATGCCGGCGATCGACGCGACGACTTCTCCTTCCTTCAGCGACTGCCCGGCTGGGTTAACCGCGTCTGCCTGAGTCCTTAACTGTTGACGCATGGCTAGATTTTGTTTGGCTAGTAACACGTTGACCGCGATCAACCCCAGGATCAAGACTGGAGCTACCCATGAGTTCAGGGAAGAACGTCGATTTTGCATGAGCTTATACATTGTGTTTCCCTTTAAGATGGTAGACGACGCATAAAATTCTCTGCCGACACCGCGACCAAATCCTTAACCTCTGGCTGATCGGGAAAGATCATGCAGGCCTTGAAGGATTCCTAACAAAGCGAAAGTCCGGGATTCAGGCTTATCAATTCTTTCGACCAGATTCAGGGCTTCTTCACTTCCATTCTTGGTCAAGTCCTTAAATTGCGTTACTACTTGATATTCGACGCCATTCATTTTCCATACATAAGTTTGATAGGGTCTTAAATCATTTCCACGCTCAGGCATGGATATGCTGTTCAAGGCTTTGATGGCGGATTCCATCAGTTCCATTTTTTCCGAGCTATCGGTTTGATTAAACAGGGCACTCATTAAGAAAAATGCCTTAGCTCTATCAACGTAGTCCGTTGCACCGCCAGCAGCTTTCCTAGCCTGCATTAGGAGGCGCCGAGCGTTAGAGGTATCCTCGCCCTTCATCCAATACTGAATAATCATCACCAGTGACTGAACTTTCGCGTATGGACCATTAACATGTCCCGTTCCCTGTTCAGCCAATTCAGGTTTGTTTTCTGCTAAGACAGCTTTTACAAAATCTCGTAGAAACTGATCATTCCAGTTTATCCAGAAATCAGCTGAAATCCCGGGGGCATCAAGATCCAGCTTTTCGACGGCCTCCAGGCATAGGGCAAACCTCTCATTCTGTATCGCCAATTGCGCCACTTGGGCCAACAATTGATTTCGTTTTAACTTCGACTTTGTCTGGTCTGCTTCCGCCATCAAATCTTCGATTAGAGAAGAACCTTCGCTGAGTCGCTTGCTGCGCTGTTCATCCGCAAGTTGTTCTCGACTGAGCGAGGCATAAACCACGAGTCTCTGGTTAGCCGCCTGGCTGTACAACTCGGGTACTACTTGCTTGATAGCCGGAAGCAGATTCGTCAGTAGATAGTAAGCGCTTTGCGACGCTGGCTCCTTCTCCAGATTGAACGGTTGAGTTCGAGCAACTACCATCCTTAGAAAATGTTGCTTCACTACTACTGGTGTCTGAGACTGCATATACAGATCGCTGATCGAGAGTAAGGTTTCAAATGTGAGCCGCCCGTGTGCAGCCACATCAACAACCTTCGACAGCAAGGGCATCACTTCTTGAGAGTTACCAGCTATCAAATCGTTCAGGTAAAGAACAAGAACAGGTATTTCTCTCCCAGCCTCCAGGATTTGGATAATCCGCTGCGCAGCCTGCACATCACCGCCAGGGACTGCTATCAACGCCTGAAGGCTGTGGGCGTCTTTACCCCTCATCTTCGTTTTTTCCAGAGCCTCGATCGTTTCGCTAAGGACCGGCTGATATTCTTTTATCCACACAGCCAACTCACTGAAAAGATACTCGGCCAGCGAGGGCATGATCTCCTCAAAATGTTCGCTGAAATCAGCCAGTGACTCCCGGGCGATGTTAGCTGCCAGAGTTGTGTCCTGTGCAGGCAGCGTCCTATTAAGAATGAGATACTTCAAGAGGGCGTTGCGTGCCGAAATACGCAAGGCCGGTTCATCGATCTTCTTGATACTGTCGATAGTCCTGGTTAGCGTGGACATCCGCAGCATTTTAACTTTCTGTTCCTGCGCCTCCGGTTCTTGCTCGGTATGAACGCTCTTTCTCGATTGGGCCTTGTCGATGTCCGAAGGCGGTAAAGTTTTGACTCCTTGTGCAACAGACAAGCTAGCAGTGAGTAGCAGCACAAAGCTCAATCTACTTATATCTTGAATTGTCTTCTTCATTGCGTCTCTATTCCTTGCCCGCGCCTTCGACGAGTTGCTATTCATCACTAATTACACCCAAATCGTTTAGAAGAAGGACCGGGTCCCTGCTTGGATTAAAGAATCAGGAGCAGGGACCACTCGCCTCGCTTATTGTTCTTCGTGCGAACTAAGCATTTCCAATTCCTTGCTAGCGACTGCTTAATATCCGCTTACCGGCACCACGCCACAAGACGAGCTGTAGTTTCTTCCCGCGAATGTCCAGGTACATCCTTTGTTGTCCTCACATGAACAGCTACTTGCTCCCGTAATAGTTATCTTTTCGCCTTGGTTACAATTAGCCGAACAGTCTGCGGCTAAAGTATTGGTTGGAGGTAAGGCCACCAAAGTCCCGGTGGCCAATAACAGCGCGAAAGCCAACGTGTAAACTGATTTCACCGAGGTGAGCGCTTTGAGCTTAGATCGAGTACGAACGGAGGTTGAGCATGACGTTTGAGTCATTGGACTCTCCTTTGGGATTGGAAGTTAGTAACAGGCTGACAACCACAAGTGGAGTCGCAGGACTGTAAGGCCCACTACGTCCAGAATCGTCGTTATCGGAGCTAAAAATAATGGCAAGTGCTCGCTCCTGTCTGTTGCGGAGACTACAAAATCAGGAAAATACTCTCTACTGTTCCGCTACTGTTCCGCGCGATAACACTCACAAGCCGCTTTTTTGAGTTTGTCTTCATCGAGAATCTGGATACTCCCGCGACTATATTCGATTAATCCCCCCGACTTTAGACTAGCAGCTGCAGTAGTGATATTAGTGCGATTTGATCCCAGCATATGAGATAACGCTTCTTGGGTGAGATGCAATATGTTCGACTCGACGCGGTCGCGAGCCACCAGCAGCCACCGACATAACCTTTGCTCGATCGTGTGAAAGCGACCACAGGCAGCCGACTGAGAAATCTGTAGAATTGACGAATGAGTGTAACGCAACATCAAATCACGGAGAGGACCGCTACGACCAAACTCTTCAACTAAAACGGTTGTCCTAATTCGCATGCCCTTGCCAGGAATTTGGACTTCCATACGGTAGGGCGCTTCGTTAACTCCGAGGAGGGCAGAAATTCCGGCTACTCCTTCGTTCCCAATCATGCTTATTTCAGTAGTAGAGCCGTCTTCGGTTGTCGCAAATGATGAGATCATTCCACTCACGACAAAAAAATTGTAGTCAATTCGCTCGCCAAGCTCATACAAAACTTTGCCTCGCGGCAAATGAGCGGCTTGGAGACTAGCAAATAGAGCCGGATAGTCTTTCCGTGATAGCGAATTGAGAATCTGATTGGTAGTCACGAACTGGTGAGGATGTAGGGCTGACATTGGTTGTTTCATGCTTCCCTTGGCCTTTACTCAATAGAGTCAAACGAGTTAAAGACAAACGAATCAAGGCTTTTTAGCCTTCGCCAGGGACGCGAGACTTAGGAGAGAATCTCGATTTGGAAATGAGATGGGGCGGGCATCTCTAGGTTGACGGTTTAGTATAAACCAGAATGCGCGGGAAAAACACTAAATTGATTGAAGGGAAGGCCGATGTGTCTGGGCGCTCGGGTAGCGTAGACCCCCTTTTTCGCCACGCCCTCTCATCAATTTATAGCGAGCTCTTAACCAGAGCCACCGGCTACCCACCTACACCATTGGCTCTGATCTGAATGATATTAGTTTGTCACCGCCTTGCATCTTTCAGGTACTGAATTTGCGA
>Ga0196977_1000600_pt1 | contig 17923 bp, 11 predicted proteins | sample S3v_1013CmetaG_FD_148634 | JGI IMG/M metagenome (GOLD analysis project Ga0196977, IMG submission 148634) | Soil microbial communities from Anza Borrego desert, Southern California, United States - S3+v_10-13C | ecosystem: Environmental > Terrestrial > Soil > Desert | place: USA: California...
CCGCTCCGGGTCCACGCCCTCCTCGTCCACGTACGCCGCCCCGTCCCCCTCCCGGCCCGCCGGCGCCGGGCCGTACCGCCCGAGCGCCCCCGAGGCCCACACCTCGTCCTCGCCCGCCGCCGGGCGCGCCGAGCTGAGCAGCTTGATCTTCTCCCGCGCGATCGCGTCGGCCGTGTACTGCGCCGGCGGCTCCATCGCCACCAGCGCGAGCACCTGGAGCAGGTGGCTCTGGATCATGTCCCGCATCGCGCCCGCGCTCTCGTAGAACGTGCCCGCCCGCCGGCCGACGCCGATCGTCTCCGCGGCCGTGATCTGCACGTGGTGCACGTGCGTGCGGTTCCACAGCGGCTCGAAGATCGCGTTGGCCATCCGCAGGGCGAGGATGTTCTGCACCAGCTCCTTGCCGAGGTAGTGGTCGATGCGGTAGGTCGCCTCCTCCTCGAACACCCGCCCGAGCGCCCGGTTCAGCGACCGCGCGCTCGGGAGGTCGGTCCCGAACGGCTTCTCCACGATGATCCGCTGCCACGGCATCGCCCGCGGGTCCAGCGCGCACCACCGCTTGCCCTCGCTCACGAGGTGCGCCTCCCCGATCCCCTCGACGATCGGCTCGTAGAGCTCGGGCGAGACCGAGAGGTAGAACAGCACGTTGGGCATGCCCTGGGGCCGGAGCAGGTTGTGCTCGCGCCCCAGGCGGGCGATGGCGTCGCGGATGCCGCCGAACTCCTCAGCCTGCGAGGCGTCCGCCGCGTGGTAGTGCAGCCGGCGGGCGAACGCGTCGAACTTCGCCCCGTCGAAGCCCGGAGCGTGCTTCTTCACCGCCTCGCGCATCTTCCCGCGGAACCGCTCGTCCGAGTATTCCGTGCGCGACACGCCCAGGATCGCCAGGTTCTCGGGGAGCTGTCCGCGGAGATCGAGCTCATACAGCCCGGGCACGAGCTTGCGCCCGGTCAGGTCGCCCGAAGCGCCGAAGATCACGATCAGGCACGGCTCGACGGAGTTCGGTGGGGGCATGGGCGCATGGTATGGGCCGCTCGGGAGCAGCGCACGACCGCGCCGGCGGTCAAGTGGTTCTCCGCCGGGCGCCGTGGTCTGAGCCCTGCGTCAAGGGCGAGGGCCACGCGGACGGTCGGTGTCCGCGTGGCCCTCGCTCGACGACTCGCTCAGACCACGGCGCCCCCCGCTCGCTCGCTCTATCGTCATGCTCCATGCCCCCCCTCGCCCGCCTCATCGACGCCAACGCCAACCGCGCCCGCGAGGGGCTCCGGGTGCTCGAGGACCTCGCCCGCTTCACCCTGAGCGAGGAGCGGCTCTGTGCCGAGATCAAGGACATCCGCCACGCGCTCGCCCGCGCCCTTGACGCTCTGCCCATCGACCGCGCCGTCCTCCTCGCCTGGCGCGACGCCGCCGGCGACGTCGGGACGACCATCACAGGCGCAGGCGAGGCCGACCGCCCCAATCTCCCCTCCATCGCCGCCGCCGCGGCGGGCCGCCTCGCCGAGGCGCTGCGCTCCATGGAAGAAGCCGCCAAGGCCCTCGCCGCTCCAGAGGCCGCCCTCGCCATCGAGCGCCTCCGCTACCGCGCCTACGACGCCGCGGCCGCCGTCGAGCGGGCCCTCGGCACGGGCCGGGCCCGCCAGTGGCGGTTGTGCGTGCTCATCACCGAGAGCCTCTGCACGTACCACGCGTGGGAGCGTGTCGCCGAGTTGGCGATCGACGGCGGCGCCGACTGCCTCCAGCTCCGCGAGAAGTCGCTCGACGGGGCGGAGCTGCTCCGGCGCGCCCGCCGCCTCGTCGCGCTCGCCCGCCCGCGTGGCGTGGCCGTCATCATCAACGACCGTGTGGATATCGCACTCGCCGCGGGGGCCGACGGCGTCCACCTCGGCCAGACCGACCTGCCGGTCCGCGACGCCCGCCGCATCGCCGGCAACAGCCTTCTCATTGGCGTCAGCACGTCAAACCTCGACCAGGCCCGCGCCGCCGCCCGCGACGGCGCCGACTCCTGCGGCGTCGGCCCCATGTTTCCGAGCGCGACCAAGCCCAAGGCGCTCGCCGGCCCCGAGTACCTCCGCCAATACCTCGCCAACCCGGCGACCGCCCGCCTCCCTCATCTGGCCATCAGCGGCATCACGCCAGACAACATCTCCCAGCTCACCGCCGCCGGCTGCCGCGGCATAGCGGTGAGCTCCGCCGTCTGCAGCGCCCCCGATCCTGCGGCGGCCTGCCGCTCGATCTTGGAAGCGCTCACCGCCGAAGACCCTCAGTCGCGCTGAGTGAAGACGGAAGAGATTCACCACGACGTAGAAGCGTTGTGGCGCGTTCAAACGATTGCGTCCCCTGCCTCGACTCCGTGCGACCCCGTGGACTCCGCGGTTTACCTGCCTTGATGACGCCTCTGCCCAGCACAACTCAGCGTCCTCAGGGGTGAATAATCGCCCATGACCACCCACCCCGGCGCCCACCTCCGCTCTCTCATGTCCACCGGCGTCGTCGCCGCACCCGGCGCCTTCAACGCCCTCGTCGCGAAGGCCGTCGCCCGCGCCGGCTTCTCCGCCTGCTACGTCTCGGGGGCCGCGACCAGCGTCGCGGCCGGCGTGCCCGACGTCGGCCTGCTCACGCTCGAGCACTTCTGCCGCGTCATCCGCGAGGTCGTCGACGGTTCGCGCCTCCCCGTCCTCGCCGACGCCGACACCGGCTTCGGCGAGGCCGAGATGGTCCGGCGCGCCGTCATCGAGTACCACCGCGCCGGGGCAGCGGGGCTGCACCTCGAGGACCAGGTCTTCCCCAAGCGCTGCGGCCATCTCGAGGGCAAGTCCCTCGTCCCCACCGACCACATGTGCGAGAAGGTCCAGTGGGCGGCCAAGGCCAGCCGCGACTGCTCCGATGGCGCGTTCATCATCTGTGCCCGCACCGACGCCCGCGGCGTGGACGGCATGGAGGCCGCGATCGACCGCGCCCGCGCGTACATCGCCGCCGGCGCCGACATGATCTTCCCCGAGGGCCTCGCAAGCGAAGCCGAGTTCGAGCAATTCGCGAAAGCGCTGTCCCGCGCCCCCTCCGGCCCCCTCTCCCGCGCCCCGCGGGAGAGGGCTGGGGAGAGGGCTACTTCTTCTCCCCCTTCTACCACTCCTGGATCTTCTTCTTCTTCTTCTTCTTCTTCTTCTTCTTCTTCTTCTTCTGCTGCTGCTGCTGCTGCTGCTGCTTCTGCTGCTGCCTCCCCCTACCTCCTCGCCAACATGACCGAGTTCGGCAAGACCCCGCTCATCCCCCTCTCCCGATTCGGCGACCTCGGCTACAACCTCGTCATCTACCCCGTCACCATGCTCCGCGTTGCTATGGGGGCGGTGACCCGCGCCCTCGAGACGCTCCACCGGGAAGGGACGGTCGAGCCTTTCCTTCGCGACATGCAATCACGCAAGGACCTCTACGATCTCGTCGGGTACACGCCAGGGACGGCGTGGGAATTTCCTGCCTGAGCCCTATCCCTGAGCCCCAAAGGGGCGAGATGCCCGGAACCCAGCGCGCAACGCTGGGTAGGCTTCACACCAGACCCTTCGCCGCGAACGCCGACGACAGTCAACCCCACCTGTTTCCCAATTACCACCGCGGCCGTCAACGTGCCCATCCGGTACACTGCGTAAACCCCCCGCACGGACGCGAGTTGTGCCATCCCGGTGAACGCGCTCCGCCACATACTTCGCGCCGCATTTCCGCGGCTCGCCCTCTGCATCGCCGCCGGCGTGATCACCACGTTCGCCGTCGTCGTTGGAGTCGCGTGTTTCCGCCCCCAGTTCGGCTTCACGTATCGCTGGCAGTTCTATCAAGACTACGACAACCCCCGGTCCAAGCAGGTTGTCGTCGAACGCTACTCCCGCCCGGGAATGGAGCGGAGGTCGTGGTACCTCCCCGGCGGGCCTCGCCCGCCGGCTCTCGCCTCGCCGGGCGGTAAGCACGCCCCCGACGCGCTCGTCCACCCTGTCGCGTCCGACCTCTGGGCCACCTCGGTGGCGTCCTCGACGAGCCCGAGCGGCACCCGAGGTCCGCCACCGAGGACGCGATCGGGTGGCCACGCCTCTCGTTTTGGTGCGAGATCTCCACTCTCGTCCAACGCGGCGGGTCGCAGGCTCTCTCGACGCGCGGGGGCGTCACCGTCTCGAGCCGGCACCAAAATGGCCGGATCGATTTCCGCTGCATCCCACTGCGCCCCATCTGGCCCGGACTCGCGTTAGACACCGTCTTCTACGCCGCACTCTGGGCAGTGCCCGTGACGTTCGTGCCGCTCCTCCGCCACGCCGTCCGCGCCCGCCGCGGCCTCTGCCACCGCTGCGGCTACGACCTTCGCGCGGACTTCGCCACCGGCTGCCCCGAATGCGGCTGGCGCCAACCACCGCCCGCCGATCTCGAGATCCGAGATCCGAAAGTCGAACTCTGAAATCGCATGTCCACGCCTGCGCGCGCACCCACGGTCCGGCCCGCCTCCCTCTCCCGCGATTTCAAAGAAATCCGTAGCTCCTAGGTCTCTAAACACTTGCGCCCTCGTTCGCAGCCGCAAACATCCACCCCTGCGCGCGCAAAACCCCTCCGCGTCTCTACAGGTGAGGGCACCGCGCGGCCTCGCTCTCGACAACTTGAGTTCGTTCCACACAGGTGACGGGGCGGGTCGTTCCGCTTGCGCACGCTCCGGGTGGGGCCGTTTTGGCAGCGGCTGGTCCCCGGAAGACACAGGACATGTCCATCGAAAGTGCAATCGTCTCGCAACGCCCGATCGGCAACCACAGAGGAACACCCGCCCCGCTCACCATTTCCAGGGTACCCCGCCCCTTCCGGGGCGGCTCTCCCTTCTCTTCTTCCTCCACGCCTCATCGCTGTCGATCGCGCCGGGCACGTCGCCGCCGCGACCACCCGGCGCATGTCACCAATCGCCGGAGGCTCCGCGCAGTGGTTTGCAAAGCCGCGGCGTCGGCGCCACTCGAGGGAGCGGTCGGCTCGCGGCGCCCAGCGACTCACCAACGTCCGATCACACCGCCAGCCGCTGCAGCGCCGCCACCCGCTTCTCCGTCGGCGGGTGCGTCGCGAACAGGTTCATCAGGCCCCGGCCGCCGGTCAGCGGCTCAACGATGAACATGTTGTTCTGCGCCGGGTTCGGGTTGTGCAGCGGCACGCGCCGAGACACCATGTCCAGCTTCTGCAGCGCCGACATCAGCCCGTACGGCGTCCCCGCGATCCTCGCCCCGTCCGCGTCCGCCACGTACTCGCGCGAGCGGCTGATCGTCGCGCGGATGATCATGGCCCCGATTGGCGCCAGGATCATCGCCGCCAGCGCCGCGATCGGGTTCCCGCCCTCGCGGTTGCCCGCGCCCAGGAAGAAGCCCCACTGCGCCACCGAGGCCAGCACGCCCGCGATCGTCGCCGCGATCGTGCTCGTCAGCGTGTCACGGTTCTTGATATGCGCCAGCTCATGGGCGATCACGCCCCGCAGCTCCTCGCGACCCAGCAGGCTCAGCGCCCCCTGTGTCACCGCCACCGCCGCGTGCTGCGGGTTGCGCCCGGTCGCGAAGGCGTTCGGAGCGTCGTGCGGGCACACGTACACCCGCGGCATGGGCAGCCCGGCGCCCTGGCGGAGCTCGTCCACCATGCGGTACAGGTCGCCGCCGCTCCGGGCGTCGACCTCCTGCCCCCGCATCGAGGCGATCGCGATCTTGTCCGAGAAGAACCACGCGCCGAAGTTCATCGCGACCGCGAAGATCGCGAACGGGATGATGAACTGCTCGCCCATCAGGCCGCCCACACCCACCAGGAGGCCCGTGAGCAGGCCGAGCAGCAGGACGGTCTTGGTGTTGTTCACGAAGGCGGTCATCGCCAAAGTCTCCCTGCGTGTCCGACACGGGCTCGCCCCGGCCACGAAGGCTACGGGTGCGTTCGTGTTGTGGTTCGGTCAGGCGATCCGTGCACGACCCGTGCCGTTCTTGGGAAACTCTCCGGAGACCGTGCACCGGCGCCGCGCCGCGATCCACCGCCGCTTTCGCGGTGCTTTGCGGCTCCGCGCGGGAGCTCTCTCCACGCCCGACCCGGGGCCGCCCCCATCATCTCAGAATGCGCCTGCCATTTTTGCAGCCGAAAGGCCCAGCACCACGGCCACGGCCAGACGCAAGTGCGGCAGACGCAGCCGGTGCGTCAGCCGCGCTCCCAGCGGCGAGCCGATCGCCGCCCCAGCCGCCATCGACATCCCCAGCATGAACGCCGACCGTCGCGACAGCGGCTCGCCGAGCGCATCGGTATGGCTCGGCAGTGAGGCGAACTTCATCACCGCCCCGATCGGCGATGCCACGCACATCGCCGCGGCGCTCGCCGCGATCGCCCTGCGCAGCGGCACGCGCGCGGCGAGCTGCATCGCCGGCACCATGATCGTCCCGCCCCCGATCGCGAGAAACCCCGCGAGCAGCCCCGTCGCCACGCCGATCGCGCCCAGGCGCGGCGCCGTCGCCCGCTCCTGCTCGGGCGCCGGCTCCGGCAAGCGCGCGATCGCCGTGAACACCGTCCACGCGACGAAGACAAAGAGGAACGTGACGAGCACCAGCTTCGGCACCCGCCCCGAGACCTGGTCGCCGAGCAGCACGCCCGCCGCGATCGCCACCACCATCGCGGGGACCAGCTTCAGCACGATCCGACGATCGATCGCGCCGGCGCGCACATGCGGCCGGATCGACATCGCCGCGACCACGACGTTCACGAGCATCGCCGCGGCCATGTACCGGTGGTGATCCGTATTGGCCGCGTCGTCGTACCCGAACGCGAGCGCCAGCCCCGGGAGCATGATGATCGAGCCCCCGATGCCGCAGAGCCCTCCCACAAGCCCGGCGACGAGCCCAATGAGGGATGCAATGAGCACTTCGGCGGGGGTCACGGCGGGGATTTTCCCCCAGACGGCGGTCTGATAAAGGGTCCACGTGTGCGGGCGGTGGCGCAAATGCAGAATATGCCGCAAGCGGCACCGTCCGCGGCCCGAAACCACCAAGGAATGACCGGGTTGATTCTGAGATCAGGCTGCCCGCAGGGCGGAGTTGGGTTAGACTCCCCCAGCATCGACGGACCGGGCCGCAGGGAGGTGGGCCCCGTATCCCGGCGGGTGCGGTCTCTGGGGGCCGCATTCCGAGCAGCGCCTCTGCTGCCGTCGACTCTCGGAGGCGGCCACGTGAAGACCAGCAACCTCAGACAGGCGCTCCCCTTTTTGCGTGAGGCTCGCGGCTCGCGACTCGCCGCGGAAGCGGGCATCTTCTGGGTGCTCGCGGCCATGACGGCCGTGTCCGCCGCGATGATCAAGGAGGCTAGCCACATCCCCGCGCTCGCGTCGGTCTCGCTCCGGGGCCCCGACGACACGTCGGTCGAGGTCATCCCCGCGGCGGTGCACGGGGCCCCGACGCCGATCGCCGTCGAGCCGACTCCGGCCGAGTCCGCGAGGGCCGAGAAGATGCTCGAGCGCGTCAGCGCCGAGACCCGCTGGTTCAACGGCCGGCCCGTCCGCCCGGCGCGCGTGCTCTGGATGCAGGTGACGGCGTACTCGTCCGACTGGCGCTCCTGCGGCGATTCGGCCGACGGCCTCACGGCGACGCTGCACTCGGTGGAGGCGAACGGGGGCAACCTCGTCGCCGCGGACACCCGTCTCTTCCCCTTCGGATCGATGCTCTCCGTCGAGGGCTACGCGGACGGTCAGATCGTGCCCGTGCTCGACCGTGGCGGCGCCATCAAGGGATATCACATCGACCTCCTGATGCCGTCGCACGGACAGGCGATGCAGTGGGGCGACAAGCGCATGCCGGTGGTCGTCTGGGAATTCGCCGACGGCAAGCCGCCCGAGGACCCCCGCAAGTTCCGGTGAGCGGCCGAGCCGGCGCTCTGGGTTCAATCACGCGGCGTCCGACCCTCAGCGATCGCGCCCCGGCGGCGGCGGCTCGGGCAGCGATGGAGCCTCGCCGGGCGTCTCGCTCGCCGTCGGCACAAGGTCGGTCGGCGCCACGCTGACCCACTCCAATGCGAAGCCGCTCTCGACGAACGGGCCGACGAACGGCGGCTCGTCGAACGCACCGCGCGAAGCCCGCGCCGGGTTGTACACGGGATCGGCCGCGACCTCGGCCGTGAGCAGCCAGAGCGCCGCGTCCGGCTCGGCCTCCACGCGGCTTGCGATCCGGGCGGGCACCTGCACAAGCTCGTACTCGCCCAGAGGCAGCAGCGACACCTCGTCGAACACCCGCATCCGCGCCGTCTGGTCGCGCGACCCGGCGAGGGGCTCCAGGTCGGTGATGCTCACCAGCCATTCCCGCCGGCCGCGGATCGCGCGGCTCATCTCGTCGCACCACTCGGTCGCGGCGGCCGCGAACCGCTCGGGCGTGCTCGACCCTCCGAGGTGCGCGAGGTCCCGCTCGTACCGCCGGGCGAGCTCCGCGGCCATGGACGCGGGGCACGCGAGCGGATCGCTGGGCAGGTCTCCTCCCGCCCCGGGGCCCTCCCGGCCCCTCAGTTCACGAACCTCGGCCTGAAGCCGGGCGATCTCCTCGCGCAGCGTCGCGACAAGCGCTTGCGAGATCCGCAGCTCGTCGCGCGTGCGGGCGAGCTCGTCCCGCAGCTCGTCTTCCGTCTGCGCGCCGGCGGGCGCGCCGGCGACCGTCACCAGCAACGCGAGGGCCGCGGCCAGGAGCGGGCGGGTCGCGGCTCGGGAGCGTGTGTTCATGGGGCAGCCTCCATCTCTGACTACTGTACACGACGGGCGGGGAGGCCCCGCCGCGACCATGCTGATCCGCCCCGAACGCAATGTCCCACGATCGATCGAGGAGCTGCTCGGCCCCGGCCTGGCGCGGCGGATCGACCGGCTCGACCTCATCAGCCGCAAGGTCTTCGCGGGCAAGCTCCCCGGCGAGCGGCGGAGCAAGCGCCGGGGCGAGAGCGTCGAGTTCGACGACTACCGCGACTACACGCCGGGCGACGACCTCCGCCGGCTGGACTGGAACGTCTTCGCCCGCTTCGACAGGTTCTTCATCAAGCTCTTCCGCGCCGAGGAGGACCTCGGGCTGCACATCCTGGTTGACTGCTCGGCCTCGATGCTCGCCGGCGGCGGCGACGAGCCGAGCAAGCTCGTCTTCGCGCACCGGCTCGCGATGGCGCTGGCGTATGTCGGCCTGGTGAACCAGAACCGGGTGAGCCTCGGCACGTTCGGCCACGCGGGGGCGGATCCGCTCCGCCGCCTCGCGCCCGTGCGCGGCCGGAGGCAGACCGCTCGCGTGGCCGGGTTCCTGCTCGAGAGCGTCGCGCAGGCCGAGGCCCAGCCCACCGGAAGCGGCGCCGACTCCGGGGGGCGCGGCCCCTTCGAGCGGGCGATGCGGGCGTTCGGCCTCTCTCGCGCCGGCTCGGGCGTGGTGGTCGTGATCACCGACGCGCTCGTGGCCGAGGGGCTCGAGGCCGGCCTGAATTACCTCGTCGGGGGCGGCGGGGTCGACGCCACGCTGGTGCAGACGCTCGCGCCGAGCGAGATCGCCCCCGAGCGGGCGGCGCAGGCCGGCCTCGTGGGCGACCTGCGCCTGACCGACGCGGAGACCGGTCGCGGCGTCGAGGTGACGATGTCCGCGCCGGTCATCAAGCGGTACAAGCAGCGGCTCGATCGCCACATCGAGCGCGTGCAGCGGGCCTGCCTCGCCCGCGACGTCGGTCATCTGCTCGTGCCCTCCGACGCAGACGTCGCGGACCTGATGCTCGGGCAGCTCAGGCGGCGGGGAATCCTGGGGTAGAACGCCGCCCGGCAGCGCGGCCGGCGCGACGATCGGGCGCCCCCGCCTGCGCATCCCCTCCGCTCTTCCACACCGGCCTCGCCGCTAGTATTCCCGCGGACCCCGAGAGAACCGACAAGGAGTTTCCCCATGACCACCGCCGCCCCGACCAAGGGCTTGGAAGGCGTCATCGCCGGTGAGACGGAGATCTGCTCCGTGGAGCAGGGCGCGCTCATCTACCGCGGCTACGAGATCCACGACCTGGCGGAGCACGCGACCTTCGAGGAGGTCGCGCACGTGCTGCTCGTGGGGCATAAGCCGGACGCCCGAGAGCTCCAATTCTTCAAGGACGAGCTGATCGCCAACCGGCCTCTGCCGCGCCAGGTGATCGACTATCTGCACGCGGCCGGCCCGATGCTGCTCCAGGGCACGGCGGTGCCGATGGACGTGCTGCGCACGGCGGTCTCGATCCTGGGCAACCTGGACCGCGACAGCCAGGACAACTCGCCCGAGGCGAACCTGCGCAAGGCCAAGCGGCTGACCGCCAAGATCCCCACGATCATCGGGCACATGCAGACGATCATCGACGGCAAGGAGCTCGTGGCGCCGCAGACGGGCGGGGACGCGAGGCTGAGCCACGCCGCCAACCTGCTCTACCTGATGAGCGGCAGGAAGCCGGGCCCGGAGCACGCGCACGTCGTGGACGTGTCGCTGATCCTCTACGCCGAGCACGACTACAACGCGAGCACGTTCGCCGGGCGCGTCATCAGCGCGACGCTCAGCGACATGCACGGGGCCGTGACCGGGGCGATCGCGGCCCTCAAGGGCCCGCTGCACGGCGGCGCCAACGAGGCCGCGATGGAGATGCTCAAGGAGATCCGCGCCGACATCGGGCCGCAGAACGACCCGGCCAAGATCGAGGCGTGGATGCACAGGGCGTTCGCCGAGAAGCGCAAGCTCATGGGCTTCGGCCACCGCGTCTACAAGAACGGCGACCACCGCGCCCCGATCCTGCACGGCCTCGGGCGGAAGATCGCCGAGCAGCGCGGCCCCGAGCACGTGCGGCTCTTCGAGCTCGGCGAGCAGGTGCAGCGGATCATGCTCGGAGAGAAGCAGATCCACCCGAACGTGGACTTCCCGTGCGGCATGACGTACTTCGTGCTGGACATCCCCGTCCCGCAGTACACGCCCATCTTCGTCGCGTCCCGCATCACCGGTTGGGCGGCGCACATCATGGAGCAGCACGCGAACAACCGCCTGATCCGCCCGATCGCGAGCTACGCGGGGCCGAAGCTGCGGAAGTGGAACGGCTGAGGCGGCGCCGGGCCGGGAGCGGCGCGACGACGACGGGGCGCGCCCGCGGGCGGTAGCATGGGCGGGCATGTCGATCCGCGCGAAGCTGCTCCTGGCGCTGCTGCTCGCCGCGCTCATCCCGCTGGTGTTCGCGGCGGCGGCGGGGTACCAGTCCACGGTGCGGCTTGGAAGGCGTGTCGCGTCCGACCAGCGGGAGGCGCTGCTGCGCGACGCCGAGGGCGTGCTCAGCGGGCTGATGCGGAAGAACATCTCGCTGCTCGAGCAGGAGGCGCAGGTCTACTTCGCGACGAACCGGGTGCTCGCGAGGGAGGTCGAGCGGCTGCTGGCCGGGCCCGCGCCGGAGGGCGCGGAGGTGCGCGGTCCGGCGGCGTTCCGGGAGGGCGGCTCGGCGCCCGGGCTCGCCGAGTCCGGGCAGCACGTGCGCGCGGGCCCCGGGGGGGAGCCCTCGCCGTCGTTGGTCTCGTTCCAGACCCCGGCGTTCTACATCGCGCCGGACGGGAGCGACGGGGACGCCGCGAAGCTGGCGGGCGTCGGCGTCACGCTGCGCACGATGCGTCCGGCGCTCTCCCGATCGGTCTACTGGCAGTTCGTCACGCTCGAGAGCGGCGTGCACATGGTGTACCCGGGCCACGGGCTGCTGCCGGACGGCTACGACGCGCGGACGAGCGCGGTCTACGAACGGGCGCGGAACGCGACGGGCGCGGGGTCCCCGCCCAGCATCGACCCCGCGACCGGGCAGACGCTCGTCGGCGTGCTGCACCCGCTCGTCGACCCCTCCGGCCGCCGGATCGGATTCCTGGGGCTCCACGCGCGGGCCGACGCGATGGTCGGCGAGTTCGAGCTCGGCGCGGCGTGGGGGGAGGACGCGGAGACCTACTTTGTCGCTCTCGAGCGCGACGCCGCCGGTGAGCCGGGCATTTCGATCATCGCGCGACGCTCGTACGCCGAGCGCGCCGTGGCCTCGCAGGGCTTCATCGGCGTGGACCAATTCCGCGCCGACGATCCGGCGGATACCAGGGCGATCATCGATGCGCTCGCGAGCGCGGGCCTTGGGACGAGAATCATCGGTCTCGGGGGGGAGCCGATGCTCTGCGCCTACGGGGGGCTGCGCGGCGACTCGATCGGGCTGGTGACCGTGGCGCCCGTGGCGAGCGTCGCCGCCCTGGCCGGCGCCGCGGAGGCCCGGGTGCATCAGGCCGCGGACACGCAGCTCGCCCGCGTGCTCGGGGGCGTGCTGGCGCTCGGGGTGCTGATGTCGTTCGCCGCATGGCTCGGCGCGAGGCGCATCACGCGCCCGATCGCGTCGCTGGCCGGGGCGATCCGGCGAGTCTCCGAGGGCGACCTCGAGGTGCGGGCGGCGGTGCGCGGGCGCGACGAGGTCGCGGTGCTGGCGGGCGCGTTCAACACGATGGTGCCGCGCCTGCGCGACCAGATGCGCATGCGCCAGTCGCTGGATCTCGCCCAGCAGGTGCAGCGCGGCCTGCTCCCCGCCGAGCCGCCGCGGGTGCGCGGCTTCGACGTGGCGGGAGTGAGCCGGTACTGCGACGAGACGGGGGGCGACTACTACGACTTCCTCGGGCTCGATCAGCCGGCGCCGGGCCGGCTGACGATCGCGGTGGGGGACGTGACCGGTCACGGCGTCGCGGCGGCGTTGCTGATGGCGACGGCGAGGGCGCTCATCCGCATGCGGAGCGCGCTGCCCGGCGAGATGGCCGAGCGGCTGAGCGACATCAACCGGCACCTCGCCGGCGACGTCTCGCCCGGCCGCTTCATGACGCTCATGCTCCTCTCGCTCGAGCGGGGCTCGGGCATGGCGCGATGGGTCGGGGCGGGCCATGACCCCGTGATCGTCTACGATCCGGCGCGGGACGCATTCAGCGAGCTGGCGGGCGAGGACATCCCGCTCGGCGTGGAGGCGGGCTGGCGCTTCCGCGAGTGCGAGGCGCGAGTGTTGGAGTCGGGGCTTGTGCTGGTGCTGGGCACCGACGGCGTCTGGGAGGCGATGAACGCGGCCGGGGAACTGTTCGGGAAGGAGCGGTTGCGGACCTGCATCCGCGATCACGCCGCCGGATCCGCACGGGCGATCGCCGACGCGGTGCTGCGGGAGATCGCGGCGTTCCTCGGGCCGGAGGCGCCGGGGGACGACGTGACGATGGTGGTGATCAAGGTCGCCGCCGACTGATATGGGCGGGTGGGAGCGGAGGGCGCGGCGGCCCGCGCTCCGTTACTGCGCGGCGGCGCCCGCGGCGGGCTTGGCCTCGATCACCCTGCGCCCGGCGTCCGGCGTCGGCTCCGGGCGGAGCTCGCCGAGCACTTCGCGGTAGATGTGCTCCACCTCCGCGATGTGGTCGGGATAGCTCCAGAGCTCGCTCGCGCCGTGGACCTCGCGCGGGCTGGGCAGGACGACCTCGCCGCGGACGACGCGCTCGATGCAGCGGGCGAGCGCCTCGTCGTCGCCGGCGGGGAAGAGCAGCCCGTTGCCGAGGCCGCCGTTCGCGGCGCTGGCCGCGGAGCCGGGCTCGTGGATCCAATCGACCGGGCCGCCGAGGCGGGATGCGATGATGAACTTGCCGGCGTGCAGGTGCTCGAGCATGACCAGCGGCGAGTTCTCGAACCAGATGTGGGGGAGGACGGCGACGTCGTACTCGCCGGCGCCGGCGAGGAGCATGAGCGTGTCGTACTGGCCGAGGAAGCTGACCTCGGGGTAGCGGCTGAGGAGCTTGCGGTAGCCCCAGTCGCCGCCCCCGGCGTGGACGACGAACTGGCAGCGCTGGCGGGTGTCGCGATCGAGCCGCTCGATCGCGCGGGCGAGGACGCCGAAGCCCTTGTTGTTGCGGGTGGTCCCCCAGAAGGCGACGCGGAGCGGGCGACGGGCGGAGGCCGGGTCCCACGGACGCACGCCGTAATACGGCGTGCGCCGGGCGCGCCTGTTGATCTGATCGAAGTGCGGCTGACCCAGGCGGACGTGGCGCAGGCGGGCGCGGTCCACCCCCATCGCCTCATACGCGCGGCACATGAACTCGCTGGGCGGCGTCACCAGGCTCGCGCGGTTGAGCGCGGCGATGCCCTCCTGCCGGCGCTTTCCGTACTCGTTCACGACCCTGAGATGAACGTCGCGTGCGCCGAGGAACCGCTCGTTGGCGTCGGCGGGGGCGCGCCCGAGGGGCTCGACCCGGTCGCGGGCGGCCACCCTGAGGCCGTGCTCGAAGGTGCCGGGATGGACGGGCCCGCCCGGGTCGAACCCGCGCGCGAGCTCGGGGTCGGGCTGGGCCTGGTCCTCGGGGCCGGGGCGGTTGGGCGGCGCGGCGCCCCGCACCCGCGCGCCGAGGAGCTTGCCGGTCTGGCGGAGCGCGTGGGTGAGCTCGGGGCCCACGAGCCGCTCCACGTCCTGCGTGACGGCCCGGTTCCGGCGCGCCCTGCCGGGCGGCGGCGCCGGCAGGCACCCGACGCACCGCGCGCCGCCCTGGTAGTCCAGGCAGCAGTCGCGCTCCTTGTGCAGGAGGTCGACCTGCGGGCAGGCGTAGTGATAGTTGTGCGGCGTGACGACCACCGGCAGGCCGGAATCGCGGATCTCGCCGACAAGGTCGAGCGCGAAGCCCTCGAGCGAGTGGATGTGCGCCACCTGCGCCCCCACGCGGCGCAGCCACTGCACCACGAGCGCGTTGTCTCGACGGCTCGAGCCCTCCGCGGCCATGTTGCGGAAGTTGGTAGAGGCGGGGCTGAGGTTGCGGCTGTTGACCAGCGAGTAGCAGCGGATGCCGCGCCACGTCTCGACCTCGCGCACGAACGGCCCCGGACGCGCCAGGGTGTAGTGCATCCCCGAGCGGAGGTAGGCGACCTCGTGGCCGGCAAGGATCAGGCCCGTCGCGAGCTCCGAGGCGTTCAGGTTGTACCCCGAGCCCTCGCGGGCCTGGGCCGAGAGGCGGGCCCAGCCGAGGATCGCGACGCGGAGCGGCCGGTCGGTCACCCGCCAGCCCGCGGGGCGCTCCGGCCGATCGGAGGTCTCCCGCTTCATCCCCGGGCCTCCGGGGCCGGGAAGCCGCCGTACTTGTCGGCGGAGCGGAACGGCTTCACGCGCGCGGCGTACGCGGCGCAGCGGACGCACGACCCCAGCCAGCGGGAGAGGAACGCTGCGCGCACACCCGGGCCGTCCCTCTCCACCTGGCACCGGCCGGGGCTCTTCGGATCGACGTGGATGTTCCACGCCCCGCTGAGCAGCGGGAAATCGTTGACCTGCTCGAAGACCACCGCCGCGCGCGCCCGCCTGCGCAGGAGCGTGAGCTGTCGGCGCAGGCGTGAGCGCCGGCGGGCCGAATAGAGGACGCGCTCCACGCCGGGCGGGGCGGTCCGGTCGCAGCCCGGCACATCGTTGCGGACGACCTCGATGAAGCGGGGGACCGGGCGGGCTTGCCCGGCGGCGTAGTCACGGATCGCGTCCCGGACAGTCTCGGACCATCGGAGGGCGCGCGGGTCGCAGCAGAGGACGGCGATGCGCGAGCCGCGGGCGAGCAGCCCGGCGCGATCCATAGCGGGGCCGATCTCCTCGGCGGGCGGGCCCTCGAAATCGAGCTTGCCGGCGCGGCCGGCGCAGATATCGGCGGCGGTGCGCCGGATGATCTCCGCGTGGAACTGGCGGCGCATGAGCATCGCTCGCAGCGCGTCGCGCAGGAGCGAGGCCAGGCGCCGGGCGACGACGCGCTTGAGGCGGGGGGGCTCGAGCAGCTTGGTCATGAGCCAGACGACGTTGCGTTGGGCGTAGTAGAGCCGCGCCGGCGTGAGCTTGTGATGCCAAGGCGTGTGGAGCACGGTCGCATCAAGGCTGAGCACGACGCGGTAGCCCGCCTTGGCGAAACGGAGGCACCAGTCGGCGTCGTCGCAGTAGATGAAGTACCGCCAGTCCCAGAAGCCCACGCGCTTGACCGCGCTCCAGCGGGCGAGCATCGAGCAGGCGGAGACGACGTCGACCTCGCGCACGCCGCTGTAGGCGTGCTCGCCCCTGGGCGCGCCGACCTGCGCCAGCCACTGGCGGTGCGAGGCCTCCAGGCGGTGGCCCCGGTGCGGCTCGTCCCCCATGAGGCCCGTTGTCGGGTCGAAGTAGATCGTCGTCTCGATCGTCTCGCCCGGCCTCTCGATGTGCACGGTGCGCGTGCCGACCAGGCCGATCGCCGGGTCGGCCTCGGCGGCGGCGAGCAGGCGCCGGCAGGTCTCCGGGGGCATGCGGACGTCGTCGTCGACGAGCCAGACGTAGTCGGGGCGGGCGGGCGAGTCGGCGCCGTCGAGCACCCGCTCCACGAACGCAAGGTCCGTGTTGAACCCGCCGCAGCCGCCGAAGTTCGCGCCGTTGCGGATGATGGTGAGCGAGCGGAAGCCGAGGAGGTTGGGCCCGGCAGCGCCGCGGGGCGGCTCGAATCTGGGCTCGTGGGCCCGGGTGGTCGGGTTCTCGACAATCCGCTCCGGCGCGAAGCGCTCCGCCAGGTGCGCCAAGGTGCCGTCGGTCGACGCGTTGTCGCACACGACGACGTCGAGCCGGCCGGCGGGGAAGGTCTGGCGCGAGAGGTCCTCGAGCACGCGCGCGACCAGGTCCTTGCGGTTCCAGGTGACCAGGAGCACGGCGATGTTCGGCGTGCGCGCCGGCGCGAGGTCCGCGTCGTCAACGACGGGAAGGTCGGTGCGCTGCGGGGCTGTCGCGGGGGTCTGGGTCATCAGTGACGGGCTCCCACGGTAGCGCCCGCGTCGGTGGGGGGCGCGGCGGCACAGCTCGGCGGCGGTTGGTCCGGCGTCTCTCCGGGCACGGGGCCGCGGGCGAGGAGAGACCGGTAGAGGTTCTCGACCTCGCCGCCGTGCTCCGCGATGCTCTTGGGCGCGCGGACGTTCTCGCGCAGGCCGTCGAGCGTGTGGGGGTTTCGCACGATCTCGGCGAGGCGGCGGGCGAGGTCGTACCGGTCGTTGCCGCGGAAGAGCAGGCCGTTCTGGCCGTGCTGGACGAAGTCGGGTATCCCGCCGAGCTCGGCGCCGAGCACCGGCACGCCGCAGCCGAACGCCTCGAACACGGTCTGGGGCGCGTTGTCCCACCAGACGCTCGGGACCACGACCAGGTCCTTGCCGCCGAGGATCCAGGGGATGTCGGAGTAGTCGTAGGCGTACTGGTAGGTGAGGTCGGCGAGCCGGGGGCGGAGCCGCTCGAAGCGCCACTGCATCGACTGTCCCTGGTGGGCGTGCACGGTGAGCGAGAGCCGGCGCAGGTGCTCGGGGGTGAGCAGCTCGAGGGCGTCGGCGAGCACGTGCAGCCCCTTGTAATAGTTGTTGTAGCCGAGGAAGACCAGCCGCACCGGCCGGCGCGGAGCGGACGCGAAGGGCTCCGGGGCGAAGACCAGCTCGCGGTTCACCCCGACGACCTCGTTGATGCGCGAGCCGATGGGCAGCGCCGCGATCCGCCCGGGCTCCACCCCCATCGAGACGAACTTGTCGCGCACGAAGCCGGAGACGGCGAGGACGCGGTCGCACCGGTTGAGCATGGCGACCATCGCGCCTCTTCTCCGGCCGTACGAGTTTGCGCCCGCCTGGCCGCATCCGGGTTCGGGCCGGATCACGTTGAGGAGGGGCAGCCAGTCGGGATCCTCGGGGCGCGGGACGAAGCCGTTGCGCTCTTTCGCCGTGATGCTCTTGGCCTGCCCGCGGCGCTCCGCGTCGGGCTCGATCGGGCGCGGCAAGAGCGCGTCGTCGGGGGCCGCGACCGGCGAGCCGGGCGGCTCGATGGGCTCGGGAGGGGGCGGCGGGGGCGGCGCCGGGCGCGCGGGCCTGCCGCGCACGAATCGCTTCACCTCCGAGACGAGCTCGTGCGTCACCGACGGCCGCCC
>Ga0196977_1000602_pt1 | contig 17922 bp, 17 predicted proteins | sample S3v_1013CmetaG_FD_148634 | JGI IMG/M metagenome (GOLD analysis project Ga0196977, IMG submission 148634) | Soil microbial communities from Anza Borrego desert, Southern California, United States - S3+v_10-13C | ecosystem: Environmental > Terrestrial > Soil > Desert | place: USA: California...
ATGCTCGAAATCCGGGGGCAGGTTCGGAGGCGGGGCGCCCTCATCGAGCGCGGCTGAGCGGAGGCCCCCCGGACCGGCGCACCCGTCGCTCCGGGCAGCGCGCGAACACCCACGATCCTGGGGTGTGCGCGGCAATTTGGCAAAAACTCGTGGACAGGCCCTTGCCGTTGTGTCCATGGTTGGCTATCTTGTCCCAAACAGACAGGCGTTCTTTGGCGGCCGTTCGGCATGGCGGCCCGTCCAGCGGAGAAACGCCGCCTCGTCCGGGGAGGACGAGAGAGGAAACACGGATGGGCGGAGCCCTCTTAGGACAGCGGCGCGCGAGCGGGAATCGCTCAGGGCGCGGCGCACAGATCCGGGAGAGCGGCGTTGCTTGGACTGACCACTGCGGATTCGACCGGCCTCTCCGTGCGGGAGGTGATCCGACTGGGGCCGGGCGGCCAGTTCGCCGCGGCGTACGTGCCCGACAGTTCGGGCCGGCTGCGCCGGCACGACGTGGATCCGGGCGCAGGATCGCGGCGGGAATCGCCGCGCGGGGGCGGTCGTCTCGCGGCGGGTGTGGGATTGCTGGCGGCGGCGGCGCATGGGCTGGGCGCCCAAGCGGCGTCCGTCGCGGCCATACGGAACGTGCTCGACGGGTTGGCGGCGCTCTCGGAGCGGGAGCCGGGCCGGTCGAGAGTGTCAACAAGGCATTGGGCCGCACCGCTCTTGGCGGCGGCGGAACGAGCGAGTGTGGAGGTGCAACGGCATGAACCTGACCCCGAAGCAACTGAGGATCCTGCAGCTCATCCGCGACTGGCGGGTGCGCAAGGGCTATTCGCCGACGATGCAGGAGCTCGCCGACGAGATCGGCGTGAGCAAGGTCACGGTGTTCGAGCACGTCGAGGCGCTGATCAAAAAGGGCGCGCTCGTGCGCGACGCCAACAAGGCTCGCTCTTTGTCGATCGCTGAGGGCGTCGCCGTGCCGGACGAGTCGCGTCCCCTGCGCTTCCCGCTGGTGGGCAAGATCGCCGCGGGATACCCCATCGAGAAGGTCGCCGGCGAGGACGAGATCGACCTCGAGGATCTCCTGGCGCCGACCAAGGGCCAGAACGAGGGCGCGTTCGCCCTGCGCGTGGACGGCGACAGCATGCGCGACGAGGGGATACTCGACGGGGACGTGGTGCTCGTGGAGCGCACGCAGGTCGCCCGCAACGGCGACCGCATCGTGGCCCTGCTCCCCGACGGCACCACCACCCTTAAGACCTTCTACAAGGAATCGGACCACATCCGCCTGCAGCCCGCGAACCCGGAGTTCGAGCCGATCCGCGTGAAGTACTGCCAGGTCCAGGGAATCGTGAAGGGAGTCGTCCGCCGCTACTGAGCCGGAGGCTCCCGGCTGAGCAACACGCGACCCACTCGCCGCCGCGCGGAGGGTGGGTTGCTTTCATGGAGCCGGACCGGCGATGATCGTCCGTTCAGCGGCGTCCACGCCGCTGCTCGACAAGCTCGAGCACGGCCGACGCGTCCTCGTTCGGGATCGTGAACGTGAGGTTGTACTGGGCGATGCGCCAGCGACCGTCGGTCAACACGACCACCCCCGTGCCGCGAAGGTCGCCGTACTTCTCGTTCCGGACGACCTCGTCGAACCAGCCGACCTCGCCGGACGGGGAAACCTCCACGTGCCGCTCCACGGCGTGGTAGGTCCACGCCGACTCGCGCTGGAAGTAGGGCGCCGCCCATGCGCGGAACTCTTCCAGCGGCCAGCGCTCGGCCGGATCGGTCCCGAGGAAGACCGCGTTATCGGCGAAATGGGCGAAGTACCGCGCCTCGTCCGCGGCGGCGGCCGCGGCGTGGAAATCGTCGAGCACGTCGGCGATCGAGTCGGGCGCGCCTTGCACAGGTCGGTCCCCGCCACTAGACCCGGGAAAGATCAGCGCCACCCCGACGAGTGCGATCAGGATCGTGTGTCCAGCCACCTCATGCTCCCCTGCGGCGGCGGATCGCCCGCCGCTCGCGGGGAGCATACACCGAAGAGAAGGAGTTCAGTCAGCGCTGCGGCCTGTGCACCAGGATGCCGAGCCGGCAGAGGAATGCGGTCGCCTCTTCGAGTTCCTCGGTGGTGAAGGGGTCGAGGCATTCGGGGTGCTCCGGCATGCCGAGCAGCGCAGGCGGGTAGGGGCATCTCCCGGTTGACGCATCGGCCACTTCGGCGAGCGCCTCGGCCACGGCCTCGGCGGCTTCGATCAATCGGAGAGGGTCGATGAAGAATTCGTCGTCGCGCATTGGGGGATCCCCTTTCACGCTCTGATTCGTTCCACGCGCCGGGGGGTTTCACCGTTTCAGCGTCGTTCCCCGGAGCTGTCTCACGCGTCTATAGAGAAAGATGCGGGCGCACCCCCCGCGAGGGCGTGGAGCGGGGGTGAATCGACCATAATTTCCCCTCCATGCGCCGTCAGGAACCGTGCGCGCCGTGCGCATGTTCGCCAGCATCCGAACCGCCGGCGAGCGGTCGCACCCAGATGTTTCTGAACCGCACGGGGTTCCCGTGGTCCTGGAGCTTGATCGGGCCCTCCGGCTCGTGGGGCGCGTACGTCGCCACGTTCCGGTGCTGGGTCGCGCCGACGAGCTCGCGATGATTGTGCACGACCACCCCGTTGTGGATCACCGTAACGTACGCGGGTCTCGCCAGCGTGCCGTCCTGCGCGAAGCGCGGCGCCTCGAAAATGATGTCGAAGGTCTGCCACTCCCCGGGCTTGCGGCTGGCGTTCACGTCCGGCGGATACTGCCCGTACAGCGACGCCGCCTGGCCGTCGGCGTAGGTCTGATTCTCGAACGAGTCGAGCACCTGGATCTCGTAGCGGCCGAAGAAGAACACCCCGGAGTTGGCGCGGTGCTGGCTCTCACCGACAGGCTCGGCGGGCGCGGCCCACTCGACGTGCAGCTGGCAATCGCCGAAGTGCTCCTTCGTGAGAATGTCCCCGGCCCCGGCCTTCACCTCCATCGCGCCGTCGGGCAGGATCGTCCAGCCGGCGCTGCCGCCGTCGGCGGTCTGCCATGCGTCGAGGGTCGAGCCGTCGAAGAGGACGGTCGCGTCGCTGGGGGCGGGCGCGGGCTCACCCGCGGGGCCGGGGTCCACCACGGGCGGGTTCGGCCGCTCGATATCATGGACCTTCCACTTCTGCCCCGGAAGCTGCGGCGTATCGGAATAGCCGACGCCCTGCGCCATCGCCGTGTTGTAGGCAAACGCGAGGAAGAGCGTCACGACGACCGGACGGGGGGATTGCATCGGCGGGCCCTCCTGGTGACACCGCGCGTGCCGGCGCGGCAAGGCCGTCCGCAGTGTAGCCGGAGCGCGGATTCCCGGCGGTTCCAAGCGAGCCCGGTCGTGAGGCGTCGCAGCGGCCGCGTCCGTTGCCCCGGGGCCGCGCCGGCCGCGCCGGCGCTTCATCCCTCGAGAGCTCGGAGCTTGGCCTCGTACGCCTCGGCCTCAACCGAGCGTCCTTCGTCGCGGCACGCCTCGATCAGCGCCCGGAGCGTGTCGCGGTCGCGGGGGTGGCGTTCGTGCACGGCCCGCAGGATATCCAGCGCCTGCTCGGTCCGGCCGGTTGACCGCAGCGCAACGGCAAGCACGAAGCCGAAACGCGGGACCTCGGCCCCGTGCTCGTAGGCGTCGCGCAGGCGCGCGACCGCCTCCTCCATGCGGCCGAGTCGGACGAGGGTGAGCCCGAGGGCGTGATTGGCGGCGGGATGGTGCGGGTCGTGGCCCAACGCCCCGCGCAGGATCTCCTCGGCGTCGGCGTCGCGTCCCTGGGCGCGGCGGAGGTCGGCCAGATTGAGCGCCGCCGGCGTGAAGGCGGGGTCGAGGTCCAGCGCGATGAGGTACTCGCGCTCGGCCTCCGCGCTGCGCCCGAGGTCGGTAAAGAACATCCCCAGATTGACGTGAGACTCCGGGCGATCGGCCGCGGAGCGCTCGGCGGCGACAAGCTCGCTCGCCGCCGCGTCGAAGTCGGTGCGCAGCTGCGCCCGGGAGGCGTCGTCGATCGCTGGCGCGAGCGCGCGGGCCGCTTCGATCCGCACCGACCGATGGGGGTCGCGCAGGAGGGACGCGACCGCGCCGGGGCGCTCGCCCGGCGAGAGGCCCGCGGCGGCGTACGCGGCGCCCAGACGGACGAGCGGCTCGGGGTCCTCCGCCGCCGCGCTGACGAGGCCGGAAACTTCCGGGCCGGGGTATCCCCCGAGCATGGCGACGCCGGTCGCCCGGGCGATCGCCGGCTGGGACGCGTCGCGCGCGAGACGAGCGATGAGCTCGACGGCCTCCGGCAGGCCCTCCCGTGCGGCGTGGATCGCCTCTCCGAAATGCCACGGGCGCCGCCGATCCTCTCCGAACCACTGCGCGACGGCCTGCGCCGACCAAGAGGCCGACCGGTCGGCGTGGCACATGTTGCACGCGTTCGGAGTGCCGAGCCGCTCAGAGAGGTCGGGACGGGGGACCCTGATGCTGTGGTCGCGGCGCTCGTCGACGACCATGTAGGTGGTCGCCGGCATGTGGCAGTCGACACAGTTGGTGCCCGGATCGCCGGCGGCGCCGGGGTGCCGGTGGTGTCGCTCCGCGTTAAATTCGGCGGGCGCGTGGCACTTGGCGCAGAGCGCGTTTCCGGACGCGATCAGTCGCGACGAATGCGGCTCGTGGCAATCCGTGCAGGTGACCCCCGCGTGATACATGCGGCTCTGGAGGAACGAGCCGTACTCATAGTCCTCCTCGAGAATCTGGCCGTCTGCGTGGTAGAGGGGGTCCGTCAGCAGCGAGACCGTATGGGTGTCGAGCAGCGGGAGTCCGTGCTCGTAGGTGTCCGAGAGCGGGGCGCGGCGCGAGTGGCACCGGGCGCACGTCTCGAGCTCCGCCCGAGAGACCCGCGGTGTGGTGCGGCGGGCCGTCGCGGCGCCGGGGTCGAAGATCCACGATCCCTCGTCGCCGCTGCCCAGGCGCACCACGAGCCCGCGCGCAGGGCCCGCGTCGTAGGGCCGGCCTTTCGCCGCGGCGCCGGCCCATGCGACGTGGGCCGAGGCGGGCCCGTGGCAGGCCTCGCAGGAGACATCGATCTCCGACCAGGTCGTCGCGAAGGAGTCGGTCTCGGCGTCGTAATTCTTGCGCAGGTCCGTTGAATGACATTCCGCGCACATGTGGTTCCAGTTGTGATTGGGCCCGGCCCAGTGGAGGGCGTCGCCGGGCGGGACCGGCTCATCGGGGTAGATGTGGAACCATCGCTGGCCGCCCGATTCGGCGGGGCGCGAATCCCAGCAGAGGGGGAGAGCCTGGAGGCGGCCGCCGCGAAGCTCGACCAGGTACTGCTGGAGCGGGAAGTGCCCGAAGGTGTACTTGATCTCGTATTCGTGCGTTTGGCCGTCCGGCCCCTGTGTCGAGACGAAGTAGCGTCCGCCGCGCGCCGTCATCCGGCTCACGACGCCGAAGTGCGTCAGGGTGGCGCCGTCGAAATCGCCCAGCACGGTCTCCGGCGTCGCCGGTTGCATGGCGAGGTCGTGGTCCGAGCCGCTCCACGCCTCATGGGCCGCGCTGTGACACTCGATGCAGGCGCCCCGACCGACATATCCGGGTTCGGCCCCGCCCGACCGGACGGGCACGGGCGCGGGCGCATCGGGACGGCCGCAGCCGGAGAGCAGGCCGCATCCAACCATGACGCTGCAAAGGGCGACGTTCGGCACGCTGCGCGGCACGGCAGAGTGTACCGGACTTCGGCCGGCGCAGGCCACGTTCGGCGCCGAGCGCCCGACGGGCTCGGAGCACCCGCGCCGCCCGAGTGGGCCCGGCGCTCATGGCAGAGGAGCCGGACGCGCTGAGGCGCGGAGATCGGCGAGGGCATCGGCGGCGCGCCGTGGCGCCGGCGAGACCGTGCCGTGGCCATACGCGCACAGTTGCTCCCGGGGCTCGACGGTCACAAAGCTCTCGTCGATCCCGCCTCGGCCGTCTCGGATCCGGTGCAGATCGAGCCCGAGGTGCGCCGCGACGAACTCGTACATGGCGAGGCGCTTCGAGGGCCCGTAGTCGTGCCCCTCGCCTTGGAAGTGGGCGTTGGCGACGAGGCCGCCGGCTCCCACCGCCGCGTACACCTCCCTGATCGCCGGGAATTCGACCTCAGGTGTGCTGCTCGTCCAGTCCGCCCCGTCGGAGATGATGAGCATGGGACGGGGCGCCGCCATGGCGGCGATCTCCACGTTGCTGGTGATGAGTCCCGGCCCGGTGTGGATGGGCAACCCGGTCTCACATGCGCACCCCCCGAAGAAGTGCGCCGAGACCTGCACGCAAGGCACGCTGACCGCCACGCGGTCGTCGAGGGCGGTCAGGAGAAAGCTCTGCGTACCGCCTCCCGAGGCGCCGGTCACCGCGATGCGCGCGGGATCCACATCGGGACGCGTGCTGAGGTAGTCGAGGGCCCGGATGCTGTTCCAGCACTGGAGCGGCAGCGCCGCGGGATGGTCGTGCTCGGCGATGTCGCTCTCGCCCCAGCCGACCATGTCGTACGCGAAGACCACGGCGCCCATGCGGGCGAGGGCGGCGCAGCGGACCTGCATGTCGCGCCGGAAGCGGCCCTCGGGGTCCGCCCCGCTGGCGCCGAAGTGGCCATGAGGGCAGAGCACCGCCGGCGATGGGCCGCGGGTGATCGCAGGAAGGTAGAGATTGCCCGTAACGTTCGACCCTTCGAACGAGCGGAACGCGACATTCTGGACGAGGTACCCGTCGTGCGCGCGCGCCGGCGATTCCACGGCCCGCAGCGGCCCGCGGCGGGAGGCCCCGAGCGAGTTGCGCCCCCCGCGATCCAGCGTCGGCAGGTCGAGCACCGCGAGCACGTGGGCGCGGATCGCGTCCGCACGGGCCACCCATTGCGGCGCGGTGTCCCACGTGGCCCGCATGGCCCGGTGGCGTTCGGCCGCGCCCGCCGCATCCAGCTCGATGAGCCGTTGCGTCTGGCCATGGGCCGAGGGGCCGGCAAGGTGAGGGAGTGCCGCGGCCAGGAGAACAGCGCTTCGGAAGTGTCGGGCGGGCCGGTCGCTCATGGCGCCGAGCGTACCGAACTCCGCGCCGGTCCGGGACGTGGCGCCGTCGGCGCACTGGCCAGCGTCGGCCACCGGGCGCAAGCCGCGGAGAATCTCGCCGGAATGTCGCTGGAGGTCTTGCGGGCGAGCGCAGGAGGAGAGAGAATGCGCTCGGCCCGTTCTGGGCCGTGGCCGCGCTCTGCGGCCTCGTGGCGGAGTTCGCCGGGGCATGTCGTGCGCTCCGGCCTGTGATCGGCGCTCGGGTGCTCAGAGAACGTCCGCGGCTACGTGTGCCGCGGACGAGGGCATGTCAATTCCCGAAGACGAGGAGACGATCATGAGATTGTGCATGTGTGGGCTTGCGCTGTCCGTCGCGGGGGCCGGCGCTGTCGCCGACGTCGTCACCGGGTTCGAGGCGCCGGAGTATTCGATCGGGGTTCTGACCGGCCAGAACGGCTGGTATCTCCCGTCCGCCGGCGGGGTGGACTTCAACGTGGCCGCCTACGGCTCGGACGCGTTCGGATTCGCCGTGAACCCGACCGGCGGGGAGCAGTTCCTGATCGGGCAGTTCATGGCGAACCATGCCAGGGCGCAGCTCGACGTGGACTACACGGGCAGCACCCAGTGGGAGATCGCCTACGACGTGAACGTGATCTACGACGGCTCGGCGGCCGCGACGGACAACATCGGCTCTGCGTCGCTGCAGGACAGCACGACCGCGGCCACGTTCATCCCGCTGCTGATGTTCAACGCCGCGGACACGGGCTGGAATCACAACGTGATCGCGTACGACGCGGCGGGCAACCAGGTGACGCTCACGCCGGCGCCGGAGTGGATGGACCTGGAGTTCAATTCGTGGCATCGGGCCACGTGGGTGGTGGATTTCGCGACCAATCGGGTGCTCAGCGGCACGCTGGTGAACCTGAGCACGGGCGCGAGCTCCACCGTGGAGTTCGCCGACGTGTACCTGCAGGGCGGGGCCGCGGGCGGACGCCCGCTCCCGACGGCATTCCGCTTCTTCTCCAGCGGCAACGAGGCGAACATCACGGGCTGGGACAACCTGTCGATCACGCCGGCCGGCGCGGAATGCTTCGCCGATTTCGACGGGAACGGCGTGGTGGACACCCGCGACGTGATCGCGTTCCTGAACGCCTGGAATGCGGACGACCAGGCGTCGGACTGCGACGAGAACGGCGTCATCGACACGCGCGACGTGATCTGCTTCCTCAACGCGTGGAACATGGGCTGCTGAAGCGGCCACCGGCCGGCACATCGCGCCGGCGCGCAGGCGAGAGTCTGTGTGCCGGCGATTCGCCGCCGATCACGGGCCAGGCGGATCGTCGCGCGCGGCGCGGAGCTCGCGGAGCGCCCTCGCGCCGTCGGCCGCCCACTTGTCGATCGCCCCCCTCACGTCGTCAACCGTGGAGAACGCCGTGAGATTGAACTGGTTGCCGGAATCGGCCCGCACGACCGCGGCGAGCTGTTCCCCGGTGATCGAGTCCACGATCTCTCCCTCCATCGCCGCGCCCCCCGTGCCCGCCCCGGCGAAGCGGGCGCCCGGATGGATCTTCTGCCACGGCGTGGACTTGGCGATGTCGGTCAGCGCCAGCCGAACGCGGGCGACGCCCTCGCCAGGCTCGCCGGTCACGATCAGACCCTCCGCCTCCAGCACTCGGACGCACGCCGAATGGAAGTGCTCGGCGAGGCCGGCGAGATCGTCCGCCGTGAGCAGGTCGGGCTCGACACGCACCTCGACCGGGTGGACGATGAACCGCTCGTATCGGGCGAGCTCCGGAGACACGTGCTCGGAGCGGTACGCGTCGCGGGATTCCAACCGCTCGTAGGTGCTGAGGAACCCGCTCTGCGTCGGCTTCGGCTTCGACGCGCAGCCGCCGAGCACGAGCGCGGCACCCGCCACGACGCCCGCCGAGGCGGGCCATGCGCCGAACATCCGAGGACGCGACCAACGGGAGTGAATCTTCATGCTGCCTCCGCAGACCAGTCTCGAGCGAGTCGGCCGCCTCCTAGGCGGCGGCGCAGAGTACGGAAGAAGCGGTCGCATCCGCAAGGCCGCGATCCGCGTGCGCCGGGTGCCTGGCCAGAGCCCGCCAGCATCCGGCGCCGCCGCGCCACCGGTGACATGGAGGGCGCCAAACGTCGCCGCGATTGGCCAGGATGCGCCAGGCGTGGCCTGACGAGGTCAGCGAGCCCATCCTCTGATTTGGACCTCGGCGCAACCGACTGTCTTCAGAGGATTTGCAGGCCTGAACGGCGGCATTTCCCTAGTGCCGCGGAGTCGGCTGCGGGGTACGCTCTACCGCGATCCGCGCGGCCCAGAGTCGGCGCCGCGCACATGCAAAGGATGATCAATCGATGACACGGAATCCGTTCACCCGAACCGCCGCACTGGCCGGGGCCGCCGCGATCGGCGCGAGCGCCCACAGCCTTCTCGCCCAGGAGTATTCGTTCACCAAGGTGGCCGACAGCGCCTTGGACGACTTCGACCCGTTCTCAACCGGAGCGCCATCGCTGAGCGACACGGGCTACGTCGCGTTCGGCACGCTGAGCGCAGACCAATCCTCGTCGCGCGTGCTGCGGAGCGGCGCGGACCTCGCGCGGCCGCTCGTCGTCATCGGCGACGACCAGGTCAACAACGAGATCGGGTCGTTCTTCAACACCGTCTCCGTGAACAACGCCGGCCAGGTGTCGATGTGGGCCACGATCAGCGGTCCGGTGTTCGAGCGCATCCTGCGCGGCAACGGCGGTCCGCTCGAGCTCATCGCCGAGGCGTCCGACAACGAGATGTTCAACTTCATGTCGGTGATCACGTCGATCAGCGACTCCGGGACCGTCGCGTGGCAGGGTGAGCTGAACCGCGCGGGCTTCCCGCAGGGGCTGTTCACCGGCAACGGCGGTCCCGTGGACACGATCTTCAGCACCGACTCCAGCGACTTCACCTCCTCGTTCGCCGGGCCGATGATCAACAACGCGGGCCAGATCGCCTTCCGCGCGAGCACGACGACCAGCGACGGCGATGCGATCTTCCGCTACGACGGCGGCTCGTCGTTCGTCACGATCGTGGATTCCAGCGGGCCGTTCAGCTCGTTCTTCGACGACGAGCCCGCCATCAACGACTTGGGCGACGTGGCCGTCATCGCCTTCAGCGACGATTTCTCGACCAGCTACGTGCTCGTCGGCAACGGCGTGGGCGCAGCGGTCGCCGTGGCCGACACCAGCGGCGCGCTCGAATCGATCAACAACGCTGGCATCAACGATCAGGGCCAGGTCGCCTTCTCCGCCACATTCGACGACTTCTTCACCCAGGGCATCTTCACCGGCCCCGACCTCGTCGCCGACCGGGTGATCGGCACCGGCGACGAGCTGGACGGCTCCGTCGTCACGGGAGTCGCCATGTTTCGTGAAGGGCTGAACGATTCGGGGCAGATCGCCTTCCTGGCGTTCCTGGACGACGGGCGCGCCGTCGTGGGGGTGGCGACGCCCGACTGCGCGGCCGACTTCAACGGCGACGGCGTCGTGGACACGCGCGACGTGCTGGCCTTCCTGAACGCCTGGAACGCGGACGATTCCGCGTCGGACTGCACCGGCGACGGAACGCTCGACACCCGCGACGTGCTCTGCTTCCTGAATCTCTGGAACGCCGGCTGCTGAGCCCCGGGCCAGGCGTGCCGCGGCCCCGCCCCCGAGCCTCGGGGGCGGGGCGCCTTCCGTGCGCGGGCGCTCAGCTGCAGCTCACCCGCCAATCGTTGAGGAACGCGATGACGTCACGCGTATCGATGGCGCCGTCGCTGTTCCAGTCCGCGTCCTCGTCCTGGTTCGCCCACTCGTTCAGGAACTGCAGCACGTCCCTGGTGTCGACGAACCCGTCGCCGTTCAGGTCCACGCGGCAGGAGGGCTCGCCCTCGATCAGGAACGACCACTCCTGGTCTTCGACCAGATTGAACACTTCCATCTCGACCCACGTGCCGGACACGGTCCCGTCCGCCAGGACGTCGGAATTCCACCATGCGCGCGAGGTGCCCAGCGCCGTCCGCGTGGTGAACGCGCCGTTGTTGTTCTTCGGGCCGCTGAGGTCGAGCGTCTGGAAGGTGCGGAAGGCCAGGAAATAGTGCCCGGCTGGGAGCTCCAACCCCTCGGGCTCCATCACGTTCGCCCACACGGCGCCGAAGCTGTCGTTGACCAGGCCCGTGTCGACGTGCGCCATCGGCACGCCGGCGCCGTGGGCGACGAGCGTCTGCGGGGGGCCCTCGGCCGGACCGGTGAAGATGTACCAGTCGCCGCCGAGGATCTCGGGCTCGCCGACCTCGGCCCCGAAAAAGGTGATGGACGTGATGACCGTGCTGATCTCGAGCGTGAAGTCGTCCGCCGCGATGCTGTACCACTGATCCGGCGACTCGGCCCGGATCGCGCTCCACGCGTCGCCGGTGGCGGCCAGGTCGCCGGGGTAGTCAGAGACGTTGAGCCACACGATGTCGTCGGCGGCGACGGCGGTCGCGGCGCACGCCAGCAAGGCCAGAAGATGCGGTTTCATGATGCTCTCCTCCGTTGGTTCGCGTGATCGGGCCCGCGGGGGCCGGTCGGTGCAGTATACCTGCGCCCGGCGAGTCCCGGCCTTGGGTCGCGCCGGCGGAACAGCGCAGAATGGCCCCGTCCCTGAGAACGCCGACGGCCAGAATCCGATCAGTATTCCCGGTCCGTGACGATCCCCGGCTGCGGCACGGGATACAGACCGTCGGCGTCCGGCGGCAGCGGGGCGGGCGAATCAAGCGTCAATTCCGCCACGCCGGGCGCGAACTCGTGCTCGCACGCCAGGATCTCCTCGAACGTGACCTCGCGTCCCGTGTGCGCGGCCATGCGCCCCATGTTCGCCACCATGGTGGCCTCGGCGCCGCGCCTGGCCTCGTTGAACGGCTTGTCGTCGCGGATCGCGTCGATGAGCGCCTCCCACTCGTTCTGGTAGGGATTCTGCTGATCCGGCGGGACCTCGGATCTCCAGACCACGCTCTCGCGGCTGAGATCGTGCCGGCTGTGGATGCTGGACGGCAGGCCGCAGTCGCCGTTCGTGGAGACGATCGCCGAGCCCTTGGTGCCGTGCATGAAGCTCGAGAACCTGGTCATGCAGCCGTCCATGTTCCGTCCCTCGAAGATGAACGTGGTGCCGTCGGGATAGGTGTACTCGACCGAGTACGAGTCGAAGTTCTGGTCCACGTAGGGCACTCCCGCGGCCGATGCGCGGTAGTGGCGCCCGCCGAGGGCGTGCGCCTTCACCGGCCAGGCGCCCTTCATCCAGCACAGGTGGTCGATGATGTGGATAAAGAAGTCGTTGAACGCGCCGCCGCTGGCCCACAGGAAGCTGTGGAACCGCCGGATCTGCTGGTGCAGCTCGCTCATCCCTTCCGGGGTGCGCGTGGACCGGAAGGACGCGACCGGGCCCTGCATGCGGTAGCCGTATTGGCCGACGATCTCGCCGAGCTCGCCGTCGCGCACACGCTTCGCCAGCTCTTGGAGCGCGAGGCTGTGCCTCGACATGAGACCGACGCCGACCTTGAGATTCTTCTGGCGCGAGAGCTCGGCCAGCTCCAGCATCTTGCGCCCGGTCGGCCCGTCCACGCAGAGCGGCTTCTCCATGAAGACGTTCAGGCCCTTCTGGATCGCGTACGCAAAGTGGACCCAGCGGAACGCCGGCGGCGTCGCGAGGATGACGACGTCGCCGGGCTTGAGGCAGTCCATGGCATGGCGGTACGCGTCGAATCCGGTGAAGCGGCGCTCCGGCGGCACGTCGAAACCCTCGAGCTCCATGCCCGCGAGCGCCTCGTGGCTCGATGCGAGGCGGTCGTCGAAGACATCCGCCATCGCCACCAGCCGCACGGGGCCCCGCCGCACGGAGAGCGCGTTCTCCGCGGCCCCGCTGCCGCGCCCGCCGCAGCCGACGAGCGCCACGCCGATTGTCTCGCTGCCCCCCGGGTGCACGCCGGCGAACCCCGGGGTTACCAGCAGCGCGGCCGCCGTGAACCCCCCAGCGTCTGCCAGAAACTCGCGTCGTGTTCGTGGTCCGGTCATCGATCGTCCTCTCGGATTGCTGGGGGCGCCGCCGCACCGCTCCGGCGGCACGATGCACAAGGCTATATGCGACGCGAGGGCAACGCGCGGAATAGTGGGCCCGTCGCCGACCCCGCCGCCGGCCGGGCCAGCGTACCGCATGCCCGGCGGCGCGGGCGGTACGCCGGAGGACCGGCCCCCCGATGCCGCGGCGGCCGGATCCTGTCGACTCGCGCGCGCGGGCGGGGATCGACGCAAGCGGCGCCGGCGAACGCTTGCACGATGCATATGCCCGGAACGGGTTGGTGCCGGATCATCGCAGAGCGAAGCGGGGAATCGATGCGCCGACACCTCCGCGTCCACCCCGGAATGAGCCCAATTCAGCCGTGCAGAGGCCTGGCGAGCGCGTGCGCAGCACCCCGGTTGGAGCGGGCACCCACGGAAGGGCGCCTGACGCGCGGCATGGGCCGTCTCACTTCCGGCTGCCCCCCTCCTTCTTCTGCTGATCCTTCTGGTGGGAGGGCTCGACACGGGATCCGCCCCGCGGGGCGCCGCCCTGGTTGGCCCCGGCGGGCCCGCCCCGCGCGTCCTGACGCGGCCCCTGGACCGAGGCGCCTCGACCGGCGTCCTCAGGCTGCCCGTGCTGGATCTGACGCCCGGACTTCTCGCCGCCCGTGTCGCCGGACACCTTCGGCGTGCCGACCCGGTCCGCTTTCTTCGACTTGTCGCTCGCCATGTCGGTTCTCCTCTTGTGAGCCGGTCCGGCATCAATCCTGCAAGACGGGGGTGAACGGGGGGTGAACCCGGCGTGAGTTGGCGCGGCTGGCGCATCGCGCTCCCGGCCAACCGACGAGGTGACCAATTCGCCCACGCCCGCAGGTGACGTCCTGCTGAACGAGGACGGCGCGCGGAGGGCTCCCCTGAGGTGAAGCGGCCGCCGGCGGCCGCGACGCCAAAAGGAGGCATCGTGCGCTGCCCCGAATCCCTCCCCTCTCGCGCTCGGTGACCCGGTCGCGGCGTTTCCCCGGATCTCCTGCCGCTCTGGCCGCTCTGGCCGCTCTGGCCGCTCAACCGAATCGCGCGGGCTCGTCCGCTACGCCGCTTGGGCGCGCTCCGCCGGCACGATCGTGATCTCGCCGTTGCGCTCCACGATCGCATACTTGATCTGTTCGAGACGCTCCAAGCCCTGGAACTTGCGTGCAGATTCCAGCACGTCCGCCTCATCCACGCGGACTTTGTCCATCCGATCTTTGTGCATCCTGCCATTCTCGACGATGACGAGCGCGGTGCCGTCAAGCCACTTCTCGAGGACAGGTATGCGCTGCTTCAGGAGCGACAGGCCGATGCTGGTCCCGACGAGGGTCGTGATCAGCAGAAACCCGTTCGAGACGGAATGGTCGCTGTCGACCATCGCCTGCTGTGTCGTCTCGCTGATGATCAGGAGCAGGACGAGGTCGAAGTTTGTGTTTTCCGACAGCGTGCGTTTGCCGGCGATTCGGAAGAGCAGCAGGAGGAAGGAGTAGACGACGAGGGCGCGGACGACAGACTCCATGATGCATTCTCCTTCAGGGGTAGATGAACTGGGTGAACGCCACCTGCGGCCCGCCCTCCAGGCCCAGGGCGGCGGGCATCTTCCCAAACCTGTTGGCCTCGAAGCGGAACATCAGGATCGACGGCTGATCGGAGTCCGACAGATTGAACGTGTAGGTAGATCGCTCGGGGCCCACCTCGACGCTCTCCGGTTCGGGATCGATGTTGTTCAACTCCATGTTCCGCACGTACTCGCGGCTCAGCCACACGCGGATCGTGCCGCCGCGGGCCGCTCCCGGGCCGATATGGACCTGGAGCGACTCCGGCGCCTGGTAGCGCGCCAAGCGGTTGTATTGCACCCACAGAGGTGAGCCGTCTTGGCCGGCGGTTGCGCGACTCAGCGGCCCGGGGCCGAGCAATCCCGCCAGCGCCGCCAGCAGGGCGAGCGCCATCACGACCCACCCGACCCGCTCGAGCTTCCACTCCAGCCGCTCGTGCGGCAGATCCTGATGAACCTGCAAGTCTCCGATGCGCATCAATCCAGACATTGGTGCTGTGCCTCTTTTCTGAGAACATCGCCGGCGGACGAGCCGGTGAACTGATCGACCACCGCCCCTCGTCAGCCGACACCGGCAGGTGATGGTCCGCCACGGATCCACGCGCACGGAGCGCCCGTGCGCACACTCCCCACCGGCTTCTGTGCTGCACAGTAACGCGAGCGTTCCTCGCGACGAATGACACCCGCATGAACTCTCCTTCAGCAGCGGACGACCCGATTGCTCTCGCGCCGGACCACCTCTCCCATCGAAACCGCCGCACGGGTCGGCGCCGGCGCGATCAAATGAGCACGGTTTCACTCGCCCGCGCGAGGCGTCGCATCGATTGATGAGGACTGGACACTCTTCACGCCGCTGCACGCCCACGCCGAGCCCGCTCCGGGTGGCTCACTGCGGCGCCCAGCGGGAGAGGCGCCCCTGATCTGTCCGCGTGCTTGTGCGTCGGGCCCGCTCGTCAAAGTTCGGGGGACTGGAGCGCGGTGAGGCCGCGTCACGATCGCGCGGAAGACCAGCCGCCGGAGCACCCCGGTGGCGCGTGGCGGCCGCCTCCGTACCCGGCCGGGTGCGGGTCTGGCGTGCCGCGGCCGCCCTGCCGTGCGCGCACAGCTCGCCAAGAGAGTCGCCCCCGGCGCTCAGCACGGGCCTCCGCTCGATGCTCGGCGAACTCGGCAGCGGCGTGGGCAGTATTGCGATCGTCGCGTCTTGCGGCCGCCGCCGCACGCCGCGGGGTGTCTGGAGGATTGCCGTGGCTCGTGTGCTTGTCGTCGACGACTCGGGCGACATCGCCCGCCTGATGTGCGAAGCGGTGGACCTGCAGCCCGATCTGGAATGCGTGGCGACGCTCTCGAGCGCCGACGACCTCGAGGGAGCTGTCCGGCAGCACAAGCCGGACGTGGTGCTCCTCGACCTCTGCATGCCGGGCCGCGACCCGTTGGACGCGGTGCGCGCCGTCGCGGCGTGCGCCTCGTCGTGCCGCGTCCTTCTGTTCACCGGCTACCTCGACGCGGAAGCAGCGAAGGCTGTGCTGGACGCCGGCGCCTGGGGTCTGGTGTCGAAGCTGGCTCCGCGTGAGGAAGTGCTTGAGGCGCTCAGGCGGGTCGCTTCAGGCGAGATGGTCTTTGACGGCGAGGTGCTTGACCAGCTGTGAGCCGGAAACGGTCCGCGTCATGCGTAGGGCATCCGCACCCGCGGAATCCGGCCGCGAGCGCGCCCCACCAACCGCAGCGACCGCCGCACGGCCCTCCTCAGGCAGCTGGAAATCAACGACTCCGCTCGCTTGAGCGACGGGTCCGGCGCGACATGGAGAGGCACGCGGCCGAGGCAAGGAGTACGGCGGCGGTTGCCGGCGCCGGGATGGCCGTCGGCCGCTGATGGATCAGCCAATCCCCCGAGATGTTCTCGGCGAGCAGGTCGAGGTTGAACTCGAATTGAATGGTCGATCCGGGTTCTACCTCCAGCCCCGACCAGACAAGCCAGTTCGCGTCCGGAGACGACCAGGAGGGCAACCCCCCAGCGCCGGAAATGGTGGGCGGCATGTCGAAGTCGAACGCGAAGTAGTCCACGAAGAGCGGAAAGTCGATGTTCCCGAGCCCGACGAACAGGGCGTAGTCCGTCCATACCACGCCGGTCTCGTTGGTGACGACGAGCGTCACCGAGTACTCTGTCGGCGGCCCCTCCGCGTGCGCGAAGCGGGCGGCGCCGGTGGCGACGTCGTTGTAGGTCTCCATGTAGAACAGCGTGTTCGCCGAGAGCCCTGGAACGTTGTCATTGCCCGGCTCCGGTGTCCCCACGGTCGCCGAAGTCACGGTCAGGCCGCCGTTGGTACCCATGCTGGTGCTGACGATGATCCCGCCAACCGACGCCGGAGTCGCTGCCCCGGACCAGAGCGCCAGCAGCGCAACAAACGACCGCGTGTTGGGATGCATGCTTCTTCCTCCAGGCAAGCCCGTGTTGGCGTCGGCCTCCGTGCTCGCGTGCGGCGAGCGTCGCGCCGGCGTCGCCCGCGCCCGCGCCAAGGGCTCGCATCGACAAAGCTACCTCTCGAATCGGCCACGGCAATGAATGCGGACTCATACTCGCCGTGGATCGTCGCGGGCAGGCTGAAGAAAGAAACCGAGTCCACGGCGACCGCCTGGGGCTGGTCGGGATCACAAACAACCCGGCACAGGCGAAGCCGCGCGACCGTGGTACGAGGAGAGCTCGAACCCTGCTGGACCGGCTCCCCGGGAGCGGCGGGCGAAGCTCGGAGGCGAGTCGGGGGCCTCCCGGAGCGAGCCGGCCGGTCTTAGACGGCGTCTGCAATGAGCGCGATGAGCTGGAGCGCGAAGCCGGCCATGAGCGCCAGCACGCCCAGGGCGGCGAAGTTCACGACCCGGCTCTCGTGCCCGGTCCAGAGCTTGAACTTCTTCTCGATGGACGCGACGGCGCCGGCATGCCGGGCCGCCTCCTCGTCGGCGAGCGCCTGGATCTCTGCCGGCTCATGCGGAGGGCTCGGCGACGCCCGGATGCCGCGGACGATCATCTCGTGCAGGCGCGCCTCGTTGTCGAGCTGCGTGCCGCGCACAGTGGTCTGGAATCTCGCACCCGCGCCGTAGATCGGGTCGAGGGCCAGGAGCGCCGCGCCGGCCATGTTGAGGGTCAGGCCGACGATGTTGAGGAGCAGTATGGTGGGCATGGATGCTGTATCGGGTCGCTCAACAGCCGACCACCCCAAGTATTCCAGAAGCAGATCGCGTCTCGGGAGTCG
>Ga0196977_1000604_pt1 | contig 17906 bp, 12 predicted proteins | sample S3v_1013CmetaG_FD_148634 | JGI IMG/M metagenome (GOLD analysis project Ga0196977, IMG submission 148634) | Soil microbial communities from Anza Borrego desert, Southern California, United States - S3+v_10-13C | ecosystem: Environmental > Terrestrial > Soil > Desert | place: USA: California...
CTTCCGCTGCCCGGTCAACGTGAACCTCGCCCAGACCTGCAACGCCTACTTCGACGGCGGCTCGATCAACTTCTTCCGCTCCGGCGGCGGCTGCCCCAACTCCGCCTACTCCACCGTGGTCGCCCACGAGTACGGCCACTACATCGTCGCCCGCCTCGGCCTCGCCCAGGGCTCCTTCGGCGAGGGCTACGGCGACACCTGCGCCGAGATGCTCTACGACACCGGCGTCATCGCACAGGACTTCTTCGGCCTCGGACAGCCCATCCGCGACAACGACAACGAGATCGTCACCTACCCCTGCGGCGGCGAGGTCCACTTCTGCGGCCAGGTGCTCGGCGGCGTGTGGTGGCACCTGCGCGAGAACATGGGCGCGACCTACGGGTCCGGCCCCGGCCTTGAGATGACGCAGCAGATGCACGTGGACTGGTCGCTCATCACCAGCGGCGGCTCCGGCAACGACGGCGCCCACCCCGGGACGGCCATCGAGGTGCTCACCATCGACGACAACGACGGCAACCTCGACAACGGCACCCCCAACTACGACGAGATCTTCGCCGCCTTCGATCAGCACAACATCCCCGTGCCCGAGATCAGGCCCATCCTCTTCAGCTATCCCTCCGGCCTGCCGGAGCTGCTCACCCCCGGGCAGACCAACGACGTCGCCGTCACGATCGCGGCCAACGGGGTGGACCCGGTCCCCGCCACCGCCAAGCTCTGGTACTCGGTGGACGGCGGCGGCTTCGCCAGCGCCGCCCTCGCGCACAACGGCGGCGATTCGTACACCGCCACCTTCCCCTCTCTCCCCTGCGCCTCCAACGTGGAGTACCACTTCCAGGTCCAGGGCGACGACAGCCAGCTCTACGAGGACCCCGCGATCGGCGAGTACGCCGTGCAGGTGTTCGACAGCATCGACGTCGTCCGCGACGACGACTTCGAGGTCGCCGCGGGCTGGTCCGTCGGCGACACCGGCGACAACGCGACCACCGGCGTCTGGACCCGCCAGGACCCGCTCCCGACCGACGCGCAGCCCGGCGACGACGTGTCCGACGACGGCACGCAGTGCTGGGTCACCGACGGCCGCGGCGGGAACCTCGGCGACTACGACGTCGACAACGGCAAGACCACGCTCAAGAGCCCGCTCATCGACCTCTCGGGCGCGACCGACCCCGTCGTGAGCTACTGGCGGTGGTACTCCAACGACACCGGCGCCGACCCGCAGAACGACATCTTCCGCGTGGAGATCACCAACGGCGGCGCCTGGGTCCGCGCCGAGACCGTCGGGCCGGCCGGGCAGGAGGCCAGCGGTGATTGGTACTACCACGAGTTCCGCGTCGCCGATTTCGTGACGCCCAGCGCCACGGTCCAGCTCCGCTTCATCGCCGAGGACGCCGGCAGCGGCTCGCTCGTCGAGGCGGCCGTTGACGAGTTCATGGTGCGCGACGGCGTCTGCGCCGACGACTGCGTGGCCGACTTCAACGGCGACGGCACGGTCAACACGCAGGACGTGCTCGCGTTCCTGAACGCGTGGAACGCCGGTGACGGCTCGGCGGACATCAACGGCGACGGCACGATCAACACGCAGGACGTGCTCGCCTTCCTCAACCTCTGGAACGCGGGCTGCTGAACACCCCATCCCGGCCAGAAGCCAATCCGCCCCGGGGTCGAACGCCCCCGGGGCGGTTTCTTTTCGCGCCGGCGCGCCCGGCGGCGGATCCGAGGCCGAGGGCGCGGCGGATTGATAGCCGATTCCCGATGTTTGGCTTGACCGCCCCGGACCCGTGCGGTACACGTAGCATCTGTCCCGGCCGCACGCGGGCGGGGCGCCGAGACGCCGGTGGAGCGTGTCGAGAGGGCGATCCCATGAGGGGGAAAGCCCGGTAATGATCCGGCCCGGCAGTCCGGGCGGTCCGTCTGTCCGGAGGCAGCGTGCCCCGCAGCGGTCGTGTTCGGCCGGTCCACGGGCAGGTCCCGAGCCGGGTCGCCGATAGAGAGATCACCTTTGAGGAGCTTTCGAAGATGAGCATGCACCAGGCAGGCAGCCGCGCTGTCACCATCGTCACCACCGCCCTGCTCCTCGCCGCGGCGGGGCAGGCGCTCGGCCAGGATGAGATCGCGCCCCAGGGGCGCGCCGTGCAGGCGGGCGCGGTTATCGGGGCGGTGAGCCCGACGGCCCTGTACCTCCGCGCCGGGACGATCGATCTCGCCGGCGCGAGCGCGCCGCTGGAGACTCTCGCCGGGCGCGAGGGCCGGTTCGTCATCCAGCTCGACGGCCCGATGACGCCGCAGCGCCGCGCCGCGCTCGAGAACGCCGGCGTCCGTCTCGGCGACTACCTGCCGACCAACAGCTTCGTCGTGCGGCTCGACGCCGCCGACGCGGGCAGGCTCGCGCGGCTCGGCTTCGTGCGCTGGGCCGGCGCGTTCCAGAGCGCCTGGAAGGTCGCGCCCGACGTCGGCGTCCGCGAGATGCAGACCAACGACCGCCTCCTGCTCCAGGGCCTCGGCATGTCCGCCCTCATGATCGACCTCTTCTCCGACGCGGACGTCGCGGCGACCATCGACGCGATCCATGCCATCAGCGACCGCTCCGAGGTCGTCCACGTGAGCTCGATCGGCGAGCAGGCCGTGCTGCACGTGCTCGCGCCCGCGGCCCTGGCGGCGCAGATCGCCGAGCTCGACGGCGTGCAGTTCATCGAGGACGCGCCCGAGCTGACGATGCGCAACAACACCACCCGCTGGATCATCCAGACCAACGTCAGCGGCTCGACCACCCTCTACGACAACGGTCTGCACGGCGAGGGCCAGGTCCTGGGCCACATGGACGGGCGCATCAACATCAACCACTGCTCGTTCAAGGACGCCGAGGGCGACTCCCCCGGCCCCAACCACCGCAAGATCGTGGCGTACAACGCGCCCTTCGGCAGCGAGTTCCACGGCACGCACACCGCCGGTACCGCCGCCGGCGACAACGGCGTGATGAACGACACCCGCGGGATGGCGTACCTCGCCAAGATCGCCTTCGACGACATCCCGAACTTCACCGAGGCCGCGTTCTACAACTCGCTCGTCCAGCACGAGGGCCAGGGCGCCCGCGTCCACACCAACAGCTGGGGCAACGACGGCACCACGCAGTACGACGGCATGTGCCGCGCCATCGACCGCTTCTGCTACGACTACGAGGACAACCTCGTGGCCTTCGCCGTCACCAACCAGTTCAGCCTCAAGAACCCCGAGAACGCCAAGAACGTGCTCGCCGTCGGCGCCACCAACGACAACCCCAACCAGAACGGCCACTGCTCCGGCGGCCAGGGCCCCACCTCGGACAACCGGCGCAAGCCCGAGATCTACGCCCCCGGCTGCGGCACGCAATCCTCCTACAGCGCGACCTCCTGCAGCACCACCAGCGCGACCGGCACGTCGATGGCCTGCCCGGCGATCGCGGGCGTGGGGCTGCTCGTCCGCCAGTACTTCACCGACGGCTACTACCCCTCCGGCTCCGCGAGCCCCAGCGACGGGTTCATCCCCTCCGGCTCGCTGATCAAGGCCGCGCTCATCAACGGCTCGGTCGATATGACCGGCGTCTCCGGCTACCCCTCGAACCGCGAGGGATGGGGCCGGCTCATCGCGGACTACGCCCTCTACTTCCCCGGCGACCTGCGCACGATGTGGGCGGAGGACGTGCGCAACGCCTCCGGCCTGAGCACAGGGCAGAGCGTCGAGTACCCGATCGAGGTCGGCGGCGCCGGTGAGCAGCTCCGCGTCACGATGGCCTTCACCGACGCCCCCGCGAGCGCCGGCGCGAGCTTCGCCGCGATCAACGACCTCGACCTCGAGGTCGAGGCGCCGGACGGCACGATCTACAAGGGCAACGCCTTCTCCGGCGGCGTGAGCGTCCCGGGCGGCACCAAGGACGATCGCAACAACCTCGAGCAGGTGCACGTGAGCTCGCCCGCCGTCGGCACCTGGACCGTCCGCGTCGTCGGCGCGGCCGTCAACGTCGGAGCGCAGGGCTACGCCCTCGTCGCCACCGGCGAGCTCGTCGGCGCGAACGCCTGCGTGGCCGACTTCAACGGCGACGGCACGGTCGACACGCAGGACGTGCTGTCCTTCCTGAACGCCTGGAACGCCGACGATGGCTCGGCGGACGTCAATGGCGACGGCACGATCAACACGCAGGACGTCCTGTCCTTCCTGAATCTCTGGAACGCCGGCTGCTGAAGCCCGGCGGGCCGTGCAAGATCATGGGGCCGGTCGCCAGAAGCGGGCGGCCGGCCCGTCTCATTCCCGCGTCCACCCAACCGCGCCGGGACGCGATCCCGGCGGGAGTAGAGCCGATGAAGACGAATCCGTTCCAGGTCGCGGCCGCCGCCGCGGGCCTCGTGTGCCTCGCCGGTGTCGTGGGCGCGCAGCCCACCCTCCCCTCGCCCCTGGTCTCCGGGCCGGGCGACGAGGCCGTGCGCGAGGTGCGTCTCGACGCCGCGCAGCTCGGGATGCTGAGGCGCCAGAGCGGCCCCTTCGTTCTCGCGGGCTTCCCGCTCCCGCACGGCGGGAGCGCCGATCTGGTCCTCGAGCCGTTCGACGTGCTCACCCCCGATGCGCAGGTCGTGCTCGGCGCCGAGGGCGGGGACGTCGAGATCGGACGGCCGGACGTGGCGCTGTTCCGCGGGAGCGTCGCGGGCGACCCCGATTCGCGGGTCTTCCTCTCGTTCTCGGCGCTCGGTCCCAACGGCCTCATCCAGCGGGCCGGATCGACGGTGGTGCTCTCGAGCGGGGAGCTCGGCGGGGGCGGGCCCACGGTGATCGCCGACATCGCCGACTTCCCGCGCGCCCCGGAGTTCGCCCGCGCATGGGAATGCGGCGTGGGAGCCGAGCACGTCAACCCCCTGGGGCTCGACCTCGACGCGATCGGTGTCGGCACGGGCGCCGGCCCGCGCTCGAACCCGTGCCGCATCGCCCGCATCGCCATCGACACCGATTTCGAGTACACCTCGTGGCTGTTCGGCGGGAACCTCGACGCCTCCGCGGCGTATGCGGTGACGCTGCTCGGCGCGGTCAGCGAGATCTACGCCAGGGAGCTCAACGTCCGACTCGTCGTGCCGTTCGTCCGCGTGTGGGATGCCGACGTCGACCCCTACGGCGGCGACCGGCTCGGCGAGCTCCAGGCGCACTGGCACGCGAACATGGGCCACGTGCAGCGCGAGCTCGCGCACCTGCTCAGCGGCAACTACGGCGGCGGCGTGGCGTGGGTGAGCGTGCTGTGCAGCAAGACCTACGGGTACGGCCTCTCCGGCGTGGGCGGGAGCTTTCCCTACCCGCTCCGCGACCACGACCACGGCAACTGGGATCTCTTCGTCGTCGCCCACGAGCTCGGCCACAATTTCGGCACGCTGCACACGCACGACGGGTACAACCCGCCCATCGACGGCTGCGGTCTCGGCGACTGCTCCCAGGCCTGGGGCGGCACCATCATGAGCTATTGCCACGGCTGCGCCGGCGGCATGAGCAACATCGTGCTCGAGTTCGGCCCGCGCGTCATCGAGCAGATCTCCGGCTATCTCGACAGCGCCTGCGACATCCTCGGCGAGAGCAGGGCGTTCGCGTACGACGACGAGGCTGTAGCGCTCGAGGACGCGACGAGCACGATCGACGCCCTCGCGAACGACCAGCCCCTGAACTGCTCGGCCCTGGAGATCTTCGCGGTGCAGACCACCACCGATCAGGGCGGCGCCGCCGCCGTCTCCAAGGGGACGGGCGAGGGAGGGCGCGACGAGGTGCTCTATACGCCCGCGCCCGGCTTCACCGGCGCCGACGCGTTCTTCTACATCGCCCGGACCGACGCGGGCGTGGCGACCACCGCCTACGTCTCGGTGCAGGTCATCGCGGTGCGTCCCGCCGACGGCATCGGCATCAGCCGGCCCGGCACCACTGTCGATTACTACGACCTGCCGAACTCCGATCGTCTCCCCGATTTCGACGGTCTTGCCCCCTTTGCGCGCGACCACGTCCCCGAGATCAATTTCTCCAGCACCCACGACTACTTCGCCACCAGCCGGCGCTACAACAACGTCGGCGCGGTGTTCCAGGGCCTGATCGACGTGCCGGAGACGGGCTACTACACCCTGTTCATCGAGTCCGACGACGGCTCTCGCCTCCTCGTCGGCGAAGACGTGCTCATCGACCACGACGGGCTGCACGGGATGACGGAGCGCTCGGGCGGCATCGGCCTGGCCGCGGGCTGGCACCGGCTCCGCGTCGAGTTCTTCGACAATACCGGCGCCCAGGGGCTGATCGTCCGGGTCGAGGGCCCCGGGCTGCCCAAGCAAGTGGTGCCCGCGCCGATGTGGCGCACCGATTCGTGCATCGCGGACTGGACGCCCGACGGGGCGATCAACACGATCGACGTCATCGCGTTTCTGGCCGCGTGGAACCTGCGCGACCCGAGCGCCGACCTCGATGCGAACGGGCGCGTGAACACCGCCGACATCGTCCAGTTCCTGAATGCCTGGGCCGCGGGCTGCGAATAGAGCCCGGATGGCTGAGCAATCTCCGGCGGCCCGGACCCACCATTCAGAGGGGTAGAGCCGTGGCCTCGCCGCTGGATACTCCACTCCCGGGACGGAGAGATCCCGCTCCGGAGCAAAAGGAGATTCGCATGCAGATTCGACATGCCGCCGCCGCCCTGGCAATCGTCGCCGGGCTCGGCGCCGTCGCCGGCGCCGAGGAGTTCGTGGTCACGCTCGAAGGGGCTGATTTCAAGTACAACGGCCAGAGCAACGACAACATCCAGCTCACCATCCAGCCCGGCGACAGCGTCCGCTGGGTGTGGGTCTCGGGCACGCACAACGTGGTCTCCGGCAATTCGGGAGACCCCGACGAGGGCGACCTGTTCGACAGCGGCGCTCCGGTCGGACCTCCCAACGAGTTCGTCCACACGTTCGACACGCCCGGCGACTTTGAGTATTTCTGCGAGATTCACCAGTTCATGGGGATGGAGTCGCGCGTGCGCGTCCGCTGCGGGGCCGATTTCAACGGCGACCTGACCGTCAACACCCAGGATGTGCTCGCGTTCCTCAACGCGTGGAACGGGCGCGATCCCCGGGCGGACTTCAACGGCGACGGCGTCATCAACACGCAGGACGTGATCGCCTTCCTGAACGCCTGGACGAGCGGCTGCTGAGTCGTCCGACCTTTCTGCGAAGCGCGCCACGGCCGCGACCGCGCCCTGCGCGCGAGCTGCGCCCCCCGCCGCGCGCCATCAGCGCGGCGGGGGGCGTCTTTCGTTCCTTCGGGCGGTCCGGCGGCCCCGGCGCCGGGAGCGGCTCTGAGCGCCGCCCGGGCCGCTGGCCCATCAGGTCCCGAATGTGCTTGCGGCGGGAGTCCGCGGCGGGTAGCTTGGAACGACGTGTCACTTTCCGTGGGGGGCCGTGGTATAGGGCCCGCCGGAGGGGCGGGAAGGAGAGAGCACATGGAACGCCGCTTGGAATCGTTGGTGGGGTCCGCCGCGCTCGCGATCGTCGCCGCCGCGGGAAGCGCCGGTGACGTGCGCATGGAGCCGCGTCTGACACACGCGATCGAGTTCCGCGCCAGCACGTACAGCGCAAGCGCCCAGGAAGAGCCCGCGCTCTCGGTCGCGCCCGACGGGTCGTTCGCCGTTGTGTGGTCCAGCCGCCGGCAGCAGCAGGGGCGGTACGGCGTGTACGTGCAGCGATTCGACGCGCGGGGCGTGGCGATCGGGACGGAAACGCCGGTCAACGTGTGGACGAGGTCCCACGCGAGCGCGCCGGTCATGGATTTCGCGCCCGACGGCGCCGCATGGGCCGCCTGGCAGAGCTCGGGGCAGGACGGCTGGGGCTCGGCCGTGGTCGCCCGGCGCTTCAGCAGCTCCTTCGACGGGTCCTCTGAAATCCTGGTGAACGAGCGCGTCGAGGGCGAGCAGTCCGCCCCGGTTGTCGCCGCTCTGCCGGACGGGGGCGCGGTCGTTGCGTGGAGCACGTCCTCGCCCGGTCCGGCCGGCGCGCAGCGCGTGGCGTTCCGCGTGCTCAATGCCGACGGCACGGCGCGCACACCGGAGCTGGACCCTGGTCAACAGGCCGGCGAGCGCCTGGAGACACCGAGCGTCGCGGCGCGCGCTGATGGGTCGTTCGCGCTGGCGTGGAGCGCATTCTCCGCCGACGAGCACCGCCCGCTCGGCGTGCGGGTGCGCCTGTTCGCGCCGGACGGTTCGCCACTGGCCGGGGAGTCCGCCGCGACGGCGCCCGGAGCGATCACGCCCGTGGAGCCCGTCATCGCCGCCGCGGGAGACGGCTTTGTCATCGCCTGGCACGACGTCCTCGAGAGCGAGCTCGGCTACGACGTTCTCGCCGCCCGGCTCGACCCGGCCGGCGCCCTCGCGAGCGAGCCCGTCGTGGTCAACACCCGGCGCACCGGCCTGCAGAACGCCGCGGCGATCGCCGTGGCGCCGAGCGGCGCGCTCAGCATCGCCTTCAACGCCCGCGACGAGAGCGGCACCGGGGTGTACGTGCGGGAGTTCGACGCGAGCCTGCGCCCGCTCGGCCCCGAGTCGGCCCTGACCGGGCGCGTGGAGGGCGAGCAGGCGATGCGCGAGACCCACGGCGGCCGACGCCTGGCCTACTCCCCGGAGGGCGCCCTTCTCTGCGCGTGGCGAGGTGACGCCGGGTTCGGCGATAGCTCCGGCGCCAATGTGACGCTCCATTCGCCCACGCCGCTCGATCTCGGACGCAGCGCCGCCGGGGTCACGCCCGACATGCCGCCGGCCCTTGCGTCCACCGGCGTCGCCATGGCCGGCGCCGAAGGGCCCCAGCCGCACGAGCCCCCGACCTTCGATCCGCGCGAGATCGACCTCGCGGAGCGCGAGATCGTCCGGACCCGAGGCGGGACCATCGGCTTCACGGGCATCCTCAACACCGGATGGACGCCGCCCGACCCGCACATGGCGGTCGGCCCCGAGCACGTCGTCGTCATGACCAACGGTGCGATCGCCTTCTTCACCAAGGACGGCGCGAAGACCTTCCAGGACGAGATCGAGGACTCGTTCGGCTTCTGGGGGCCGGTGGGCGCCACCGGTTTCGTGTTCGACCCCGAGGTGGTCTACGACCACACGACCGGCCGGTTCTTCGCCATGGCCGCCGAGGCGTTCGCGCCCGGCGGGAAGAGCTACTGCCTCGTCGCCGTCTCCGACGACTCGGACCCCAACGGCTCCTGGTTCAGGTACCGCTTCGACACCAGCGCCACGTCCGGCGATCTCTTCGATTCGCCGAATATCGGCGTCACCGACAGCGCCGTCGTCATTACCGGCGACGGGTTCGGGCTGGGCGCCCGCTACCCGGTGTACGTCTTCGACAAGGCCTCGATGCTCGTCGGGAACCCGCCCGCGATCGCCAAGAGCTTCCTGCTCTCGACCAGCACCCAGTCGGCCGGTTTCCCGCGCGTGACCAGCGGCACGGGCGACACGCTCTATCTCGTGGAGCACAAGGAGGCCGCCAGCAACAACACCTCGGTGCGCGTGCTCGCGTTCACCGACCTGCTGACAAGCCCGACGGTCTCGGAATTCACGCTCGCCGTGCCCGCCTACGGCGCGCCCGAGGACCCGCCGCAGATGGGAACCTCCGGCCGGCCCGAGGCGTTCGACGCGCGCTTCTGGTCCGTGGACCAGGGCGCTCCGGGCGCCCTCTGGGCGACGCACCACATCAATCAGAACAGGGTCGTCGCCCGGTGGTACGAGATCGCGCTCAACGGCTGGCCCTTCACGGATCAGGACCCGGCGCTGGTGCAATCGGGCGACATCGACCTGGGCGCCGACGTCCGCACGTACTTCAGCTCGATCAACGCCGGCGACGACGGCACCGTCGCGATGAGCTTCGCCCGCTCCTCGCCCACCGAATTCATCTCCGCCGCGAGCGCCTACCGCTCGCCCTGCACGCCGGCCGGGCTCTTCACCGCCGACTTCATCCACAAGTCCAGCAACGCCGGGTACAACGCCGGGCGCTGGGGCGACTACTCGGCGGTGCAGTTCGACCCCGCCGCGCCGACGGTCTACTGGACCCACCACGAGTACGCCGAGGCCGGCTCGTGGCGCACCTGGGTGCAGAGCGTCGAGTCGTTCGACCGCTGCCTCCAGGCCGACATCAACAACGACGGGATCGTCAACACGATGGACCTCCTCGAGTTCCTGAACCAGTGGAACGCCGGCGACTGCCTCGGCGACTGGCGGCGCGACGGCGCCCTCAACACCCTCGACGTGCTCGCCTACCTCAACGATTTCGCCGCGTGCCGATAGGCCACACCAAAGGCCCCGCGCGCGAGAGCGCTCCGGGGCCGCTTCCGATCCCCGCCCGCCCCGCGCGCACAGAGGAGAAGCCATGCGCCGCATCGCCGCCGTCCCCGCCCTCATGATCACCGCCGCCGCCTCCGCCCAGCCCGCCGACCTTGTCGTCCAGCCGGGCGCTTCGAGCGTCGCCGCGGAGCTGTGCCTCACCCCGCCTGGGCTCTCCACCGAGTGCGATTCGGACAGCTCCGCCGTCTCCGGCGGGCTCGTCATCGAGCTGGACAGCTACGTCTCGCCGGGCGCCATCACGATGCACGACTTCACGCTCGCGCTGTCCGACTCCATGACCTACACCATGGACTGGGGCTTCTTCATCGGCGGCGTCAATATCGAGCTCACCGACGTGGTCGTGGCCTACGCCACGCCCGGCACCCCCACCGGGCCCGTCGCCGTCGACGGGGCCGGCGCCTTCGACTTTCCCGTGGTGCAGGCGATCATCGCCGGCAACGGGTCGTACGAGGGCTATGGGCCGGTGATGGGCCAGCTCGTCGGCTCGGGGTCATTCAACCTCGCCGACTTCGGCGTCGTGGATTCGGCGATCGCCGGGACCGTGGCGGTCGCGGGCGGCCAGGTGACCGTCAGCGGCGCCCAGAGCTTCGCCAACGAGGGCGAGATCAGCGGAGTCCAGGCGACGATCGACGGCGACGCCGCGATTGTCGCGACCGGGAGCGTCCCCGCGTGCGGGGCCGACTTCAACGGCGACGGCTCCGTGGATACGCGCGACGTCCTCGCCTTCCTCAACGCCTGGACCCAGCAGGACCCGGCCTCGGACTGCGACGCCAACGGCGCCATCGACACGCGCGACGTGCTCTGCTTCCTCAATACCTGGACCGCCGGCTGCTGAGGCGCTCAGCGGCCCCCCAAAGCCGGGACGCGCTCCCTGAAGACCTGACGCTCCACCGCCCGCTCGCGATGCGCCATGCCGCGCACGGGTTGTCGCTTCGCCTACAGTTGGTGGATCCTAACTTCGGGAATTCCCCTTGCTTTCATCGGCCGAGTTCCGGTAACCTCCAAGGTTGCAGACGGCGGCCGGGTTCTCGTGGCCGGCCCGAAAGGAATTCCACCACCACCGCGTGTGTGGCCGCGGCTCCCTCGCCGGAGGCGACCCGTCATGCTCGAGACGACACAGACCCCCACCAAGTGGCCGAAGATCGACGCCGATCCATTCCTCGTCCCCGCGCCGCCCCCGAGAGCCGTCGCGGAGATCGCCGAGCGGTACGAGCACCTGTATCAGAACGCCTCGGGCGACCCGAGTTGCCTGCCCTGGTATCACGCGGGGGCGAATCACGCACTCGTCGAATGGCTGAACTCCGAGGCCCCGCGCGTCGTGCGCCCGGGCGCCCGCACCGTCGTTGTCGGCTGCGGCCTCGGCGACGACGTGATCGAGCTCGCCAATCGCGGGTACGACGCCTGCGGGTTCGACGTATCCGCGACCTGCGTGGAATGGGCGCGGCGCCGCTTCCCCAGCTACGCCGACCGCTTCTTCGTCGCCGACGCGCTCTGCCCGCCCACCCGCCTGAGGGCGCGCTTCGACCTGGTCGTCGAGGCGTTCACCATCCAGTCGGTCTGGCCCGACCTGCGCGAGCACGCCTTCACCGGCATCGCCTCGCTCGCCAAGCCCCACGGCGTAGTGCTCACCCTCGCCCGCTCCTGCGACGACCGCGCGGCGCTCGCCAGCTGCGAGTGCGCCCCCTATCCCATGTGCCGCGACGAGATGCTCGAGCGCATGGCCGGACTGGGCTTCGCGCCGGTGCACGATCCGATCGAATGCCTCGACGACGACGACCCCCCGCACCCCTGCCTGCGGGCGGCCTTCCGCCGCGCATAGCTCGCGCCCCCACCTTGTGTTCGGCGCCACCGGCGGCTCGCCCGCCAGTGCCTTTGGCAATGACATCCGGAAGCTCGACGCACCCTCCTGAGCTCGCGCTCAGCCATCGGGAGCGACGAGCACGAACCGATACTTATGCACCTCCCCACGCGCGATGGGGATTAACCTTCCGAACCGCCCATCGCGCGTGAACGACGCCACCTCGTCCACCAGCTCATCCTCGCGCAGGAGCAGGAGCAGATTCTCGGGCCTGTCCTCCGGCATGAACTCCCGCTTGAGCCAGCGCACCCGGATGTCCCGCCCCTCGCGCTCCGCTTCGCGCACCGCGTAGAGCAGCACCTCCGGACGCGCCTCGACCAGCTCGTCGGCCCAGATCTCCGCCCCATCCGGTAGATGGGCCGCAAGTTCGATCCCCGCCCCGCGTCCCGAGCTCGCGCGACGATGCGGCTCGAAGTACCCGATGTACGCCCCGGCGCCGATCAGGAGGACGATGGGCCACGAGAGAGGCGAGCGGAGCAGCACGGCCCTGGCGATACCCGGGCGCGTGCCGACAAATGCCCCCGGCCCGGCGCGCTCCTCCGGACCGGGCGCACGGGCGCGCGGCTCGCGCCCCCATGCGCCCCGGGCGACGTACGCCGCCAGCGGCGTAATGATCGCGCACGCCGGCAGCCCGTAGCGGGGGTTGCTGATCCCCAGGGCCGTGAGCGCGACGAGGCCGATCACGACCGACCTGCCCAGCACGCGCGCGACCGCCGTGATCCCGGCGCGATCGGCTTCGAGAGTCTCCCCGCCCTGCAGAGCCCGCTCGCGCGCGGCGTCGGGACCCCACGGAAACAGCAGCGCCAGCGAGGCCGGCAGCATCGTGAGGAGCACGACGGGCGCGAGCAGGAAGATATCCAGGAGCCTGTCAGGTTCCCACAGGAACTCGTCGACGCTCTGGCGAACGACCGCCCCGTCCTCCGGGCGGAAGGAGATCCAGTCCTGCAACGCGGGTGCGGCCAGGAGCAGGCCAAGAACGAGCGCGACAAACCCGGCCAGGCTGCGCAGTCGAGGCTGCATCAGAGGACCCAGCTTCATCCGCACCAGCGGGGGCACGCAGATCGGAAAGCCGGCGATGCCCTTGGTCAGAAGCATGGCCCCGCCCGAGACGGCCAGCCCGCCAAGCACCCACAGGGGAGCGCGCGCGGCGCGGAACAGCTCGACCGCCAAGAGGCACGCCACCCCCGTCGTCAGCATGTGCAGCGACTCGATCTCCGCGCTCCGCGCGCTCGGCCACGTCACCGGCAACAGCGCCTGCGCCAGCCCCGCCGCCAGCCCCCACGGCGACCCGAACCACCGCGTGCCGAACCACCACACCGCAAGCGCCAGCAGCGTCGCCGCCACCGCGCTCGGCAGCCTCGCCGCGAACTCCGTCTCCCCGAACGCCGCGCTGCTCGCCGCGATCGCCCACAACATGCCCGGCGGCTTGCGCAGGTACGCCGTCCCGAACATCCGCGGCATGAGCCAGTGCGGCTCGCCCGCCCGCGCGTCGTGGAGCATCTCCCACGCGGGGATCACCCGGTGCCCCTCGCTCATCGAGAGCCCCGTCGCCCCCAGCCGCGGCAGGAACACCGCCGCACACACCGCGATCAGCACCACCGCCTGCCGCCACCGGCGCGCCGCGACCCACGCGCCGGCACGGGCGGCCAAGCCCCCGCCCCGCGTGCTCATCCGTCCTGCTCCGGAGCGGGCCGTTCGCCCTCGCTCGCGCCCTTCGCGGACTCCTTGCCAGACTCCTCAACCTCGACCGGCCGGCCCGTGACCAGCGCATCGCGGATCGGCTCCAGATACGTTTCGAGCGTCTCGCGCAGGTGCGGGTTTCGTTCCGGGCTGTGGCCCATGCGGTCGGCCTCGCCGTACGCGTCCTCCAGCGACCAGCCCTGCTCATACACCCGGTAGAGCGCGACCACGCAACCTGTGCGCTCCGTCCCCGCCCCGCAATGCACCAGGACCGGCTGCCGCTCCGGGTCGTTCATGATCCGCAGCGCCTCGACGTACCCGTTCACCTCGCCCCGCGAGTCGCCCTCGAGCCCTGTCAGGCGCACCCGCTCGATCCCGAGCGCCTCCGCGCTCCGCGCCTCCCGCCGATCCGCGCGCGAGCCCTCCGGCCACGCCCCGAAATCGACAATCGTCCGGATGCCGTGCTCGCGCACCACGCTCCTGAGCGCGGCGGGGGTGAGCTTGCCCGAGCGGTAGATCTGCCCCGGCACGACCTCGGCGAACCGCTTGGGAAACACGTTGTACCGGATGAGGTCGCGGTACACGACGATCCCCAGCACCACCGCCGCCGCGATCGCCCCGATCCGGAGCAATCCGCCCCCATTTCCCGCACCTCCACGGGCGTTTCCCATGGGGGGATGGTACGACCGCCGGGCGACCCTGCGCCGGCTTTGGCACTACAATTGCAGCATGGCGGACGGAGCCGCAACACCGACGGGCCAGGGAGGGTCGCGCCCGGGGCGGACGAGCGCCTACCCCGAGCCGGTGGACCGCCTCATCACCGAGCTCGCCTCGCTCCCCGGCATAGGCCGCCGCAGCGCCGAACGCATCGCCTTCCACCTGCTCAAGGCCGACGAGCCCAAGGCCATGGCCCTCGCCCGCGCGATCGCCGACACCAAGCGCGCGGTCAAGCACTGCTCGATCTGCTCGAACCTGACCGCCGCGGACCCCTGCCCGATCTGCGCCGACCCCGAGCGGGACCGCTCGCGCGTGCTCGTGGTCGAGCAGCCGAAGGACCTGATCGCCCTCGAGCAGACCGGCATGTACAAGGGGCTCTACCACGTGCTCATGGGCCGCCTCAGCCCCCTCGACGGCATCGGCCCCGGCGAGCTGACCATCGCCGAGCTCCTCCGCCGCCTCGACAACCCCGCGAAAAACCCCGGCGCGGTCAAGATCGAGGAGGTCATCCTCGGCCTCAACCCCACCCTCGAGGGCGACGGCACCGCGCTCTACCTCGCCGAGCAGATCCGCGCCCGCGCCGTCGCCGTCACCCGCCTCGCCCGCGGCCTGCCCTCGGGCGCTCAGCTCGAGTATGTCTCGAAAGCGGTGCTTGCCGACGCGATCGAGGGGCGGAGGGAAATGTCGTGAAGGAGGCGTCGAGGCAGCAAGGCATCGAGGCATCAAGGGGGAAGACCATGGGTGAGCCGATACGCACCTACCGAGATCTCAAGGCTTGGCAGCATGCGTTCCAGGCTGCAGTGGTGCTTTATAGGGCAGAGGCGAAGTTCCCCCGCGAAGAGCGGTATGCGCTCGGCGCTCAGTTGCGTCGCGCTGTGATCTCCATCTCGAGCAATATCGCCGAGGGGTACGGGCGCGGTACGACCAAGGACTACATCCGATTCTTGCGTATGGCGCGCGGCAGCCTGTGCGAGACGGACAATCAGCTGCGGCTCGCGCTGGAACTCTGTCTTCTGGAGCGAGCGGTCTTCGAGGAGCTCATGGAAATCCTCGGACACTGCGAGCGAACATTGGCAGGCTTGATTCGCTCTCTGGAGGAGCACGCGGATGCGTAGCGCCAGAGTGCGTTCAACCTCGGTGCCTCAGTGCCTCAGTGCCTCGGTGCCTTCCTGATGCGCTTCGAAACCTCCCAACACATGCGCCTCGGCCAGCAGATGAAGCTGGCGCCCAGGGTCATCCAGTCCATGGAGATCCTGCAGATGCCGCTCACCGAGCTCGAGGAGCGCATCGAGCAGGAGCTGGCGAGCAACCCGACCCTGGAGATCGCCGAGATCGCCCCCGACCCCGAGGCCCGCACCCGCCACGACGAGCCCGGCGGCGAGGAGAACACCGACGACTTCCGCCGCCTCGAGGATTTCGAGGCCGCGAACCCCGACGCCGCGGAGAACACCAACCAGTCCGCCGGTCTCATCGACGGGCGCGACCGCTTCGACGACTACCAGCCACGCGCCAGCAGCCGGCTCGACGGCGAGCGCGACGGGAAGATGGACGCCATGGCCGCGGCCCCCGCGCGCCAGGCCTCGCTGGGCGAGCAGCTCCGCGGGCAGTGGGGGCTGGTCGACGTGGACGAATCGCTCCGCCGCCCCGGCGAGATGATCATCTCCTTCCTCGACGACGACGGCTACCTGCGCACCAGCCTCGACGAGGTCGTCGAGCGCTCGCCGCCCGGGCCGAACGGCGAGCGTCCGGGGCGCGAGACCATGGAGCGGGCTCTCACCGCCGTCCAGCTCTTTCTCGAGCCCGCCGGCATCGCGGCCCGCGACGCCCGCGAGTGCCTGCTCCTCCAGCTCGACGCGCTCGAGGACCGCCACGAGTGGGACACCGAGGAGGACCGCGTCCACACGCTGCGCATCGCGCGCCTGCTCGTCGCCGACCACCTCGACGACCTCATGCAGAACCGCCTGCCCAAAATCGCCGAGCAGGAGGGGATCACGCTCGAGGAGATCAAGGCCGGGCTCGAGCTGCTCCGCCGCCTGAGCCTCGCCCCCGCCCGCCGCCTGGTGAGCGAGGCCGCCGAGATCATCATCCCCGACGCCATCGTCGAGTACGACGAGGAGCACGACCGCTACATCGCCTACCTCAACGACTCGCGCATGCCCAACCTCCAGATCAACCGCGAATACGCCGAGATGATCCGCGACCGCGACGTGCCCAAGAAGGACCGCGACTTCCTCAAGACCAATATCGGCAACGCCCAGTGGCTCATCGAGGCCGTCGAGCAGCGCCGGCGCACCCTCCAGCGCGTGCTCAACGTCGTCGTCGACGCGCAGCGCGAGTTCTTCGACTACGGTCCGCAAGCGATCAAACCCCTGCCCATGACCCTCGTCGCCGAGCAGCTCGGCATCCACGTCGCCACCGTCAGCCGCGCCGTCGCCGACAAGCACCTGCTCACGCCCCGCGGCGTCGTCCCCCTCCGCCGCTTCTTCACCGGCGGCACCGAGACCGCCACCGGCGAGGAGATCTCCTGGGACGCCATCAAGGCCGCGCTCCAGGACGTCATCGATCAGGAAGACAAGAGCAACCCGCTCTCCGACGACGCCCTCGCCGACAAGCTCAAGGAGCGCGGCATCGAGATCGCCCGCCGCACGGTGGCCAAATACCGCGGCCAGCTCGGCATCCAGAGCGCGAGGCTGCGGAAGCAGTTCTGACGGAGCCGCGTGCGCCACATTGGTCGCCCCTCTGCGCGCCTGATTGACCGGCACCGCCGACCCGCGGCGCGGCGACAGCGTCGCTGCCCGACGCGAGACCTACGGCGCGCCGCCCCTCCCGCGCATGATTGCAGTTCCCGGCGCCCCGCGCAGCGCGGCCAAGGCCTCGCGCCGCCTCGCCCGGTGATCACAACCGCACTCAGGGCAGGGCTGCGAGGGTGCTGCGGAGATGTCGTAGCCGCAGTCGGGACAGCGGCCGAGGTCGTGGATCATGAGCATCCTCCGGTACGCGGAGATCTGGCAGGCGCGCATGAACCAGAACAGCACCGACAACGCCGCCCCCGCGGTCGCCATTCCGGCCGCCAGCGCCGACCCAAAGTACAGGATCAGTTGAACCGTTGGCGCCCGGCGCGATCGCGATGCGCTGCCAGTGGCGATGAGATCACGCCAGCTTTCCGCGAGCCATGGAGCCGCCGCCCTCCGGATCTGCCACCCCCGCAGATCGATCTGCTGAGCGATGGCGAACCGGATGTGCCTCAGCACCTCCGGATCGGTCTCGATCTGCCGCAGGGCATCCGCCCTCCTGATATCG
>Ga0196977_1000605_pt1 | contig 17849 bp, 17 predicted proteins | sample S3v_1013CmetaG_FD_148634 | JGI IMG/M metagenome (GOLD analysis project Ga0196977, IMG submission 148634) | Soil microbial communities from Anza Borrego desert, Southern California, United States - S3+v_10-13C | ecosystem: Environmental > Terrestrial > Soil > Desert | place: USA: California...
GGTGCTCTTCCAGCATTTCCTGCTTGTCGCCCGGCAGCGGCGCGCCGCCGCTTTTCATCCGCCTCAGCGTTTCTTCGAATTCCGGCGGCGCATTCACCGTCATCCCACCTCCTTTCGCCATGATCTCGCTGCCACTGCTCTCCAGCTCCAGCTGCGAAGCTTCCACGTTGCCGCTCAGCACCGCGTCGGCTACTTTGTCCGCCTGCACCTCCGCCGCGTCGCCGGACTGCGAAATTTCCATCTTGGCCTGCACGCTGCCCCACATGGTTTGTTCGTAACCGAAAGGATCGTCCATGCCGATGGCTTTTTTCATGCGGAAAGGATCATCCAGGTTGACAGTAGGGTAAAGGCGCTGCATGCCGGGGGAACTGCCTTGCTTGCGCTTGCTGTTTTGCTCGTCCTTGCGGCTGAGCTTGTCGTGCTGTTTGGCCATGCGGGTTGCAATGAAGACAACGCGGGCATTTTTGAAAAGGGAATGCGCGTTGCCGGGGTTAATAAAAAAATCTCCCCTTAATGTACTGCATGGCCCCTGCTCTTGTCAAGCAAAAGCGAAAGATTGTTTATAAATAAAACGGAAAACGATCCGTGTCGTTTGGGTTCCGTAACAGCCCGTGCAAAAAAGTCAGTTGAAATCCAGCTTCCGCACCTCGTACCTCAGCCGCAGCTCGTTTTTATCGATCGTGTCCTGCACCACGTGCAGGCGGATCGGGTCGAGGATGCGTTTTGTTCCGTCGGGCACTTCGCAGATGATGCTGTGCATGTAGATGAAATTGTATTTCGGCTGGAACTTCAGCAGGCGCTTGCGCATCTCGGCGGTGAGCTGGCAGGTGTCGGACTTCATGCGCACGGGCTTGCTCTCGGGGCGGTTGCGCGCGAGCTTCGTGGTGTCTTCGGTGAAAAACATCTCGAAGGAGACAATGGGCATGACCTGCCTGAAAAAATCCGAGTAGGCGTAGAGGTGCGCGCTGCGCAGGTCGATGCGGTAAGAGGTGGAATCCATTTTCACGCCGCAGAAGAACAGCGCGGGGCCTTTCACCTCGTATTTTTTCGTGCAGAGCAACAGGCGTCCGTAGCCGGTCAGCTCGAACACGGAAACTTCCGCGATGCCCGGCGTGCTGAAGCGCAGCGTATAGGTTTGCTCGTCCTGCTGAACCGTTTGGCACGAGGCGGCGGTGACGGAGAGCTGCACTTTTTTATTTTTTCCTTTCACCTTGATGCGCACGATGTTGTCTTTCTCCAGCCAGAAAAAGTTTTCTTCCGAGAGAATGGCGCATTCCGTTTTCGGCGCGCGCACTTTGAACACAGCGGTTTTGCCGGCACCCGCCTGGGCCCGGCAAAACGTGGAGAGCAAAATGAACAAGATCAGCAGCCGGGAGCGCATGCGCTAGATTTTTAAGAGGGTTCGCAATTCATCTACCGTGTCGGTCTCCGGCCCGGCTTCGCGCATTTTGAACGTAACGATCTTTTCGGTGACGTTCAGCGTGCGCAGGTCTTCATCTTTCATGTAAACCACTTTATTGTCGTAGGTGATCCCGATCAGCAGGTCGACGCGCGGCGGGTAGAAGCTTAGGCTGCCGAATTCTTTCTCCGGGATGGGATACGCCGTGTTCGTCGTGCGCAGCACCAGGATGGCGTTTTTCAGCAGCAGCATTTGTCCCGACGAGTTCACAAAGCGCCCGGCATAAAAGCCTTGCTCCTGCATGCGTCCCGAACCGGGGCTGCTGTACATGCGCACGTAGAGATTGAAATCGAACGGCCGGTCGCAGTTCCAGAGGCCCAGGCGGCTCACGTAGAGCGTGCGGTATACCATCAGGTCTTTGCCGGTCTCGCTGTAGCTGCCGCTGATGAACGAATTGAAGCGTTCATTCAGGTTCGAGCGGATCGCCTGGCTGGCGAATTCCTCTTTCAGCCGGTACAGCGAATCTTTCTGCGCCTGCTCGCGCTGCTTTTTCTCCGAAAGCAATACTTCGTACCGTGCACGCCGCTCCTCGAAATCTTTCACCGCCGTCGCATGATCTTTTCCTTCCACCACCGGCCGCACCGTGAAGCTGCGCGATTCGGTTTCCGTGCTGAAGGTGACGACGTAATGGTTTTCATCCTCATGCTTGCGCACGTATACGTCGTCCCAGGTCCGCTGCGCCAGCTCCTGATCGTACGCGCGCTCCGTTTCCGCGATCTCGAACTTCAGGCCATCGTAAACGGCCAGCTCGGGAAATTCTTCCTTGCGGTAATCGATCGTGAAGCTGAACGCGCCCGGGTCGGCTTTCCCGGGCAGCACGGGTTCGCTCAGCGGCTTTTCGGCGGGATAGCGCGTGAGGAATTCCTGCTCTTTTTCCTTGTCGATCTCGAAGATCGGGCGGCAGGTGTTGTTCTCGCGCGTGTTCTCCGAAATGTATTCCCATTTGCGCTGCACGGTGTCGAGGTAATAAATGTTGTAATCGTTCTCATTGGTGCGCGAGACGAGCTGCACGTCCAAGGTTTTTCCCGGTCGCAGCTGAAGCGGTTTCCCGTCCTGGAACGCTTCGATCTCGAACATGCCCGCCGATTCGAGAAGGTATTGCTTGCCCGCCGAATCGTATTCCATCGGGATGCCGGCCATGGCGATGGCGATGGGGTCGTGGAATTCACGGTACTTCAGCTGCACTTTTCCGCGCACGTCTTTGCCGTCGGGCGTGATGAAGGCATTTTGCGGAACAGCGATGAGCGAGCCGGTGCTGTGCACGAGCGTGGTGTCCGTTTCGGTATCGATGACGTACGTATCGGCGGGCACGTTGATGTGGTCCACCGGCGGGTTGATGAAAGGCGCAAGCGCGGGCTGGCCGGGCGCGGCGGGGGGATTATTGAGAAGGAGGTACCCGGCCACGATCAGCGCGGCCGTTGCGGTTCCTGCGATCGCGAAGAGCCTGACGCTTTTCAACAGCCCGCCCGCGGGCGGCGTGTAGCCGGACATGAACGCATCGAAGTTCATGTTGCGCCCGATCTCCTGCTCGCTGATCTGTTCTTGCCTGGTATTGATCTTGAACTTGCCCATGCTATTGCGTGTTTTGCAATGTTGTTTTCAGTTTTTCCAGGATGCGGTAGGTGCGCATCTTGCAGGCGCTCTCGCCGATGTTTTTGATCTCGCTGATCTCTTTGAAGGAGCGCTGCTCGAAGAAGCGCATGTCGATCAGCTCCATCTCTTCCTCGTCCAATTCTTCCAGCGCCGCGAACAGGCGCTTGTCGATCAGCGCGGAATCTTCCATGCTTTCTTTCAAGCCGCTCAGCCCGTTTTCGTCGATGTTCACCGTTCGCCGCGCTTTCTGCTGCCTGAACCATTGATTGAGCTCGTTGGCCGCGATGCGGAAGAGCCAGGCGGAGAAGGGCAAGCCCTGCGGCTTAAAGCTGTGCAGCTTGTCGAGCGCGCGGTAGAAAACCTGCGCGGTGATCTCGAAGGCCTGCTCCTTGTTGTCGAGGCGGTGGTAGACGAAGCTGAGGATCCGCTTGTAATAATTTTTGTACAGGGGCTCGAAACGCCGCGGGTCGTCCTGCGCCGCTTTCACCTGGATCAGCTCCGCATCGATCTCTTCCGCCGTCCGGTGATACGCGCTTTCCTTCATCTGGATCGCTGTCAGCATGGCTTGCTTTTGACGTCCTAATGCAGGCTTCGTCAGAAAGTCACAAGAGGGTTAAAAAAATAGAATGGATAAGCCGTTTCAAGGTATTCAATTGTTTTTTAAAACGCGGACGCGCCACATTTCGTGCAAGCTGCTATGTAAGTTTTGCCGGACAAAATTTTTTGATCGCCCGCCCGGAAAATCTACGAGGTTTATAATTAACGGATTGACCGGACAAGCCTCGACAGCGATGCGGAACTTATCAACGGATGCTGGGATGTTACGAGGGAATAATTTATAATTGTTAGAGTTAGTTATTTGATCAGGACAGGCTTCAGATAATACACGCGCGTACGATTCGTTTTTAGTGAACATTCAGAAAAGGAGGTCGTGATATGCGACAGACGAAAACTTCACTCACACATCATCGTAGCAGTTAATTGATCCTTGCCGATCCGTCGGCAGGGGATTGAATGATAAATGCATGTGCGTCCTGCAAGCGGAGGCGCCTGGGAAACCCATCGTTTATATTTATGTAGTGCCTTTTGTTTGTATTGGTATTGTCAGATAGTCCACTGAAAATTCCAGGCTCACCTTCCGTTCCCGGCAGCACATGATGATTGCGCCGCAGCCCGTAAGCCGCGGCGCTTTTTTTTCGTTGCTTCCGAATATTTTTTCTTGAAGACGCGGGGCAAAACTTCGAGGTTCAATATTCCGTGTTCAATGTTCGATAGTGCCCTGCCGGCGCAATCCTCATTACTCATACCACAAAAAGATCTGCTTCCCGATCGCATCCACCAGTCCCTGGTCCTTCACGTGATCCATTTTCCACCCGTGCTCCGTGCAATGGATCAGTCCCAGCTGCTCGTTGTTCAGCGTCACGTCCAGCTCGAAGCACACGCCTTCGTGGCAGCTCAGCTTGCGCGGGACGGCCAGTCCTTTGTAATGCCGCCCTTTATGATCGAGGTCGAGCGGCACGACTTGTTTTTTGTGGGCATCGTTCGGAGGCATGGCGGTGAGTTTTATAAAGCGACGACTTCCGCCTTGTGAATTTTTTTCTTTCCCTGCCTGCGCGCCGCCTGGCCCGGGAGGGAATTTTCTTTTTTCGCGATGCTTTTCGCAGGCTCAGGCGCTTCGGCTGCCGGGTCTTTCTCCAGCTCGGCGATCATCTCCTGGAAAATTTTGATCAGCTTTTTCCGCTGCGCTTTATCGCTCGCGCTCCATTTGCCGGTGGCCGCGCGCTTGTGCGCCACTTTGTATTTCACGCCCGTCATCGCGATCGTGTAGCTGTTCGCGTCGAGCTTCGTGGCGGTCTGGTGCGAGAGCACGTACCAATGGTATTCGGTGCCGACGGGAACGCCGGAGCCTTCGGGCGCTTTGCCTTTGCGGCGCTTGACGGTGTTGTAGGTGAACTCCCATTTCTCGGGCGTGATCTTTTTTTCCTGCCATTCGCCTTTGTCGTAATACCAGCGGTGCATGCGGCCGATCTTCATGCCGGTGTAGCGCTGCCCTTCGAATTCCTTGAAGGCGTTGTAGCTCGCGGCGATGTCTTTTTTTGCAGCGGATTTTTTCGCGGGAATTTTTTCAGCGGCGGCTTTTTTGCGCGTGCGCGTGCGTTTGGCGGCGGGCGGCAATTCAGTGCGGATGGGCTTGCGGGCTTCGGCGGGGCTTTTCGATCGGGCGCTTTTCGTTTTCATGGCTTTAATTTTTTTATGCTAACGCGCGTTGCTTTTCGGGAACATGACCTTGTCGGGCTCTTTCAGCAGTTCCGTCACGATGTTCCGGATCAGGCGTGTGCGGATGGCTGCGGCCTTGCGCGGCTCGACGAGATAAGTGAGCAGCACTTCCACCCAGGTGTTCGCGTGCGTGCGCAGGGAGACGAACGGGTATTCCTTGATGTCGAGCTCGTCCACCGGGCTTTGCTTCACCAGTTCCTTGAAGCGCTGGATGCGCTCTTCCATTTTTTCGCCCAGCTCTTTCGCCGCCACTTCGCGAACTACGCGCGCAACGTAATCGAGATCGCTTTCGTAAGCGACGTGCAGCGGAATTTCATTCCAGATGAAAGGAAATTGCCGCCAGGAATAATTGTACACGGCCGCTTCGAGCACCAGGCTGTTCGGGAAGCGGATGAGGCGGCCGCTGGGCACGTCGTTCGTCAGGTAATCGCCGCCGAATTCCCAGAGCGTCGTGTCGAGGTAATTGATCTCCACCACGTCGCCTTTGAACGTGTCGATCTGGATGCGGTCGCCTACGCGGTACGGGCGCCGCAGCAGGATATTGATCCAGCCGATGAACGAGGTGATCGGCGTCTGCAGCGCGAAACCGAGAATGAGCGAGATCAGTCCGAGCGAAACGGCCGCGGTGTACCAGTTGGTAAAAAGAAAAGAGATGCTCACCACCAGGATGAGCAGGATGCTGAGCAGGCGGATGACGCGGATAAGATTGTAGCGGTCCGATTTCGATCGCGCGCGCCTGCCGAGCATGAGCTCGCCTGTTTTCGCCGCCGTGAGGATCAGCGCGGCGAAGAAACCCGCCAGCGCGAATTTCTGCAGCAGGTCCTGCTGCTTCGCCGGGAGCTCGAGCAGGTGCAGCTTGAGCAAAAAATGAAAGACCAGGAACGCCGCCGCTAAAATGAGGTACGTTCCGATCTTGATCTTCTTTTTGACCGGCGCTTCCGTTTCACGCTGCTGCTGCTCGGTCTTCACCTTCACTTTCATGCGTAAAGCGGGTCAAAAACAATGCCCTTGCGCGGTGAAAAGGGTTCAGGCAGCGCATGCTGAAAAATAGTGGCCGGTTTTCTACATAAACAGCGGCAGCGGCAGAAAGCGGAACCGTATATGGCTGCCCGCTGCGTGCGGATATGTGCCGGATAGAGTTTTCAACAACCTCTTTCAAATCCCCCTCGCCGGTTGTATATTGCTATTGCATAACCCCAAAGTTTACCCGTATGTGCAATTGCAATAAATCCGGCGCCTACAGCAAGCCGCGTCCCGCCGGCTCCGCCGCGCCCGTCGTTACGAACCCCGTGCAGCCGCAGCGCCGCAATCCTGCCACATCCTGGCAGCAGGTGCCGGGACAATTGCTGCACAGCATACCGGGCGAAACGGTGGAAGACCGCTGCTTCGCTTTCGGTCATTTGCTGGGCCTGCAGGAGCCGGTGCCGGAGCAGGTACTGCTCGCCGCGCTCGATACGCCTTCCTACGCCGCGCAGCTGATCTCCAGCCGCGGCAAGCCGGAGCTGCAGGAACTGCTGAAAAACCCGCCCGCGCTGCCGCCCGCGCCTTACTTTACGAATACCGAGCTGGTCACGCGCGCGGGCAAAGCGCTTATGCGCTGGGGGCTCTCCGGCTTTTCGCTCGTTCCCAGGCAAAGCCTGCGGCGCCGCGAAGATGCCTGTCTGTCTTGCCCCAATCTCAGCGAACCGGTCAATGCGCTGCAATCGATGAGCGCTTCTTCCGCGCCCGGCGTGGAGATCGGCAAGCGCACGGGAAATAAAATTTGCGGGCTCTGCGGCTGCGTGGTGAAAAACAAAATGCGTCTCGGCTCCGAGACCTGTCCCGACCCGATGCCGGGGAAAGCGGGCGTGAATCGCTGGGGAGAAAAAATTTAATTATCAAAATTCGATTTTCTCATCCGCGTTTCAGCCCTGCCTGCAGCGCGCGGGATTGCGCGGGGTAATTTTGAATGCGAGTTGAAATCTTGAATTATTGCTCCTTCTTCTCCCTGACCTCCGTTTTCCGGAACAAATTTTTCCAGCGCACTTTTTTCGCAGGATGATCGCTCATCAGCTCCGCCCAGGGCTTGAGGTGATCGATGTTGGCGAGCACGACGCGGATGAGGGCCATCAGCGGGATGGAGAGGAACATGCCGGGCACGCCGCAGATGATGCCGCCGGTGATCACCCCCACGATGGAGAAGAACGCGTTGATGCGGATGCGCGAGCCCACGAGCTTCGGCAGGAGAATATTGTTGTCGATGAACTGCACGGCGGCGAAGCCCAGGATGATGTAGATCATCTGCCTGGGATCGGTGGAAGTGGCGGCGGAGATGAGCAGCGCGCAGCTGCCGGCGATCATGATGCCCAGGTACGGGATCAGGTTCAGCACCGCGGTGAGCAGGCCGATCATCAGCGCGTACTTCACGCCGATGAAATACATCACGCCCGTCTGCAGCAAGGCCACCGTGATCATCTCGAGGCCGAGCCCGGCGATGTAACCCTGCAGCGCCACTTTTGCGTCACGGATGATCGCGGTCATGGTCGCGCGGTTCTTCTCGCCGAAAGCGCTGAGCAAAAAATTCAGGAAGAGAACGCGGTAATACATCACGAGGAACAGCAGCACGGGCACCACGATGGCCGCCATGAACAAGCCCGTCAGCGAATCGAGCGTTTTCTGCATGATGCCGACCGGGTTCAGGCCTTCTTTCGTGGCGTTGGCGATGTAGGTTTGCTGCTTCAAATAAGTGATGTTCAGATTTTCCGCCACCCAGAGGCGGAAATTTTGGAAGTACCCGTTCAGATTTTTCTTCAGCGCAGGCAGGTCTTCCATGAACTGCGTGATCTCGTACGTGGTCAGCACGATGATCACCGCCACGAAAAGCAGGAAGAAGAACATGGTGACGAGAATAGCGAGCACGCGCGGGAAGCGCAGCTTTTTATTCAGGAAATTTTCCACCGGGCGCAGCAGGATGCCGAGCAAAATTGCGAAGAGCACGGGGATCACCACGTCCTGCGCCAGCACCACGAGCGTGATCAGCAGCGCCGCGCAAAGCAGGCCCAGCGTCAGCCGGATCACCAGCGGGCTCGGTTCTTTTCCATTTCTGATCGTGTGCATTTAGTTAGTAGGTAGACTCCGTGAGATTTTTTGCTGAATTATTGATCCTGTTTAACGAGTAGATATTGCCAGGCAGGCAGTCCGCGCGGGCCCGGCGCACCCGGAAAAATTCCAAACAAATAACGTTGACCGCCAACGGCGGCTCGTACGAGCTTTTTCTGCGCACTTTTATTTTGAGCACGATGTTTCAAATTGCTAATCGTTCCCGCCGAACATAAACCCGACGCTGAAGCCGAGCGTGCGGTTCTTCAGGTTGTCGTTCTGCCCGGCGTTCGACATGGAATTGATCTGCGGGAAACCGAAATCGTAAAAAGCGGAGACCATGAGCCCGGCCAGGATCGCGCCGGCGTTGACGGTCAGGCCGTAGTCGAAGCGCTTCAGCCGTCCGTAGGCGGCGCCTTCTTCGGCGGGCGTGGTCGGATCGTCATCGCTGTAATCGATCTTTTCGCTGTGCGAAAAATCCGTTCCGTTGTTCCGCCCGTGCGTCGACTGCCGCCCGGCGAATCCCATCGCGAAATACGGACCTGCGCCCGCGTACACGCCCGTCTTGCCGCCGAAGTGCAGGTTCAGGTTGAAGGTCGCCGGCACCTCGAGGTAGATCGGGTTGGTCGTCGTCACGAAATAATCGCCGCCGCTGTACGGATCGCCGTACGTCACCTGCGAGCCTTTGCCCGTCACCAGCAGCGAAGGCTGGAAGCTGAACAGCAGCGCAGGAAAGTTCGCCGTGATCCCCGCATGGAAAGATTGCAGGTTGTTCGATTCATCGACACCTGCTTCAAAGGTGTTCGCCAGGTTGGAAATGTTGATGCCTCCTTTCAGGCCTACCACTTTCTGCGCGCCGGCCAAAAAGCTGCAGGCCAGCAGCGCAATCGTCATCATCGTTCTCATTGTAGATTCGTTCTAATAGTTAGGCGAGAACGACAAAAGGAGTACCTGAGTGTAATAAATTGGCAGCTAATAGATTGTAATCGATTGGAGAAATAAAAGCTGGGGAAGCGGCTCTACAAAAAAAGAAAATAAAAAAGCATTTCCGGGATCGTTGATCCGTCGAAGCGTGAGGCTCGGCGGCGCAGGTACCTGGAAATGCTTTTTAGTTTTCTTTTTGTAGCTATACTCTTGCCTACGGCAGCTTGTACTGCTTCAATTTATTGTACAGCGTTTTGCGATCGATGTCGAGCACTTTCGCCGCTTTCGATTTGTTGTAGTTCACCTGCTTCAGGATCTCGAGGATCTTTTCGTACTCCGCGTTCAGCGCGACCGATTTCAGGTTGTTGGCCGTTTCGGGCGGCTGCGCGGGATTCTTCGCGCCTTCGAAATTGAAAGAGAACTTGTCGTGGAAAGAAATTTCGTGCGGCAGGGAGCTGAGCTGGATCTCGCCGCTGTCGGTGAGCAGGGTGACGCGCTTGATCACGTTGTTCAGCTCGCGCAGGTTGCCGGGCCAGCGGTAATTCTTGAACACGTTCAGCACTTCGGGCGAGAAGCCGGTGATGTCCTTGCCCAGCTCGGCGGCGGCTTTGCGCAGGAAATGATTGGCGAACAATTCGATGTCGCGGCCGCGCTCGCGGAGCGGGTAGAGGTGAATGCTGAACTCGTTGAAGCGATGGTACAGGTCTTCGCGGAAGCGGCCTTTGGCGGCGGCTTCGTTCAGCTTCTCGTTCGAGGCCACCACGATGCGGATGTCGATGTCGATCTCTTTCGTCGCGCCCAGGCGGCGAAGCTTGCGCTCCTGCACCACGCGCAGCAGCGCGACCTGCGTATCGTAAGGAAGGTTGGCGATCTCGTCGAGGAAAATGGTTCCGCCGTTGGCCGCTTCGAACTGCCCGACCTTCTGCGTGAGCGCGCCGGTGAAGGCGCCTTTCTCGTGGCCGAAGAGCTCGCTGCCCGCCAGCTCGCGCGTCAGCGCGCCGCAATCGACGGCGACGAAGGGCTTGTGCCGGCGCACGCTGTTGTTGTGGATGGCCTGCGCAACGGATTCTTTACCGGTGCCGCTTTCGCCGTAGATGATCACGCTGTAGTGCGTGGGCGCCACCAGCTTGATCTGCTTTTCCACTTCGCGCGCCTGCGGGCTGATGCCCACCACGTATTCGCTTTCCCAAGGCTCGGGCTTGCGCGCGGCGCGGGCCTCGTCTCTCGCGGATATGCCAGAGGTAGACGAATCTTTGTCTTCCCCGCCTCCGCTTCCCTGCTTCAGCTCCTCGCGCTTGGCGATGGCCTTGTTGAGCAGCATGAGGATCTCGTCGGGCAGCAGCGGCTTGATGATGTAATCGAATGCGCCGAGCTTGATCACGTCCACGGCGATCTTCACGTCGGAATAACCCGTGATGATGATCACCTGCGTGGAGGGATCCTTATCCTTGACCATTTTGAGGATCTCCTTGCCGTCGCTGTTCCCGAGCCGGAAGTCCGACAGGATGACGTCGTAGCTGTCCTGCTCGATGAGGGTGAGCGCGGTGGCGGAGGTGAAGGCCGTTTTTACGGCAAAGCCTTTTTTGGACAGGAACCTGTCGAGCAGGTTGCAGATGTCCATGTCGTCGTCAATCACCAGTACTTTATGCATATCCCTAGCGTTGGTTAATAATCGAGTAATTGAATTGAACAACAGGCAGATCAAAGAGCCGGGGACAGCCAGCCTATGCGAGGGCGGCTTCCGCAAATTTAATCAAATGCCGGCTTTTTTCAGGATCGTGTCCGTGTTTTTTGCAATAAAGAAGGACATCAGCTTCTTCAGCGCCGCATTGAGCAGGTACGCCTTGAGTCCCTTGTGATGCCTGAACAAAACTTTGTCGAGAACGAATTGTCCGCCCAGGTTGAGCGACGTTTCGATCGCCGTGCTGCGCAGCTCCGGGTCGGTGCGCAGATCCTTCAGCGCATTCTTGATCATCGTCGTCAGGTGCAAGGAATAATACACTTCTTTGACATCCTTCTTCAGCTGGCGCTCCTGCTTTTTCATTTTGATCTCCAGCTCTTCGATCCGCTCCTTGATGTCGACTGAATCGCTGATGCGCTTGCCTGTTTTGATGTTCATGGCTTGTCTCCTCCTTTAATCGTTCAGCATCTGGTTCACCAGCTTGTCCATGATGGGTTTCTTGATCAGCTTCTCCCGCAGGAGGTAGATGAACAATCCCAGCACGGCGTAAAAGCCGGCGACGATAAAAAATCCCGTGTAAGCGTTCTCCATCAGGGAGCCCACCCACATCGCGGCGCCGACGCTCAGGAAGAGAAAAACGACGATGCCTAAAAAACCGAGCACTGAACCGATCACCGTGTTCGACACGATCGTGAAGATCTTGTTGAACATTTTCAGCACGAACAATTCCCTGCGCGTGTCCAGGTAATCTTTGATGTGGTCGACCAGGTCTTCGATCTCCGTCTGCGGATCAGCTATCCGTTCCGGGTTGATCTTCGGGTCGGTGTTCGGTTTCCCGTTGACCCGGTCCGGGTAATCCGTCCCGTTTTTTTTCGGGTTCCCGTTCTCCTTTGCATGCGGAGCTTCGTTCAGCTCACGTTTTACCTCGCGTTTGATCTCGTCCGTGCTCGTTTCCGGCTTGCCGTCCCGCTCGTGCTGATCTTCGGCTTTCGACTTCGCTTCGGACTTCCCGTTCAGCTTTTGGCGCGAGGCGTTTTCCGTCTCACCTGCTTCGAGCTCCGCATCTTCATTGGCTTCCGCATCAATGCTGTCCGGTTCTTTTTTCACCGGCTTTTCCATTACCGGCGTATCCTTTTTATGATCCCGGAACTCCAACCCTTCCTGCTCTTTCTCGTCCTGATTCATTGCACTTATGGATAGTTTGCCAATCTTACAGATGGAATATTATGCCAAGCCTGAAAGGGCGGTAAATCAACGGTCAAGGTTGAAAAGCTACAAACATTGTGGATTCGTTTCCACACATATGGGGAATACGATGGACGGTGTGGAAGTGTTACGGCTCGTGCGCGAAAAAAAAACCGGCGCATGCACACCGGTTTTCCAGCGGCTCATTGTCCGCTATAAGGGATCTCTCCCGCGAATCAGTCTCAGCAGTATGGCGATCACTGCGATCACCAGAAGGATATGGATAATGCTTCCCGCGCTGTAGCCGAAGAAGCCGATCGCCCAGGCTATCACCAGGATGACGGCAATCAAATAAAGCAGATTACTCATGGCTTTTCATATTGTGGTTTCTACGGTAAGGCAGAAAGTATCGTGCCAGCGCCTTTTGCCGCTGCCGCTGCCGGGAACGGACTGTTTGCGGGGAATTATTTCCTTGCCGGTTGTGGAGCATTTTCCTTGGAAGCTTCCGTATTGGACTTCACTTCGACCTCCTGCTTTTCCACCCAAACGGCATAGCGGTTCGGCTTGATGCGCTCGCCTTTCACTTTCAGGTAGGCCTGCGTGAATTCCGCGCCGAGATAAAGAATGACGGAAGAATAATACACCCAGAGCAGGATGACGATCACTGCGCCCGCCGAGCCGTACGCGCTCACCGTGCGGCTGCCGCTGAGCATCATTTCGATGCCGAACTTGCCGAGCATGAACATCAGCGCGGTGATCATCGAGCTCAGCAGCACCTGCCGTAGCTTGATCTTCGCGTCGGGCAGCACTTTGAAGATGGTGCTGAACAGCACGAGGAGAATGCCGAAGATGAACACCTGGTTGAGGATGTAGAAAACGAGGATCGGCACCTCGGGAAAGCTTTGCTGGATATTGTCGACCAGCGCGGAAATGAGCGCGTTGATCACGAGCGAAACGATAAGGATGAAACCCAGCGAAACGATAAGCGAGAAGGAAAGCAGACGGTTGATCAGCACCTTTATGATGCCCGCTTTCGGTTTGGTCTTCAGGCTCCAGATCGTATTGATCGAATCCTGTATCTCGCCGAAAACGCCGGTAGCGCTGAGCAGCAGCGTGGCCACGCCCAGCGCTTTCGCCCAGGCGCCCGAGTAATCGAACTTCGTATTCTCCATCACGTCCTGGATCTGCGTCACCGCTTCGCGGCCCAGCAATTCGTTCATCGTGTTCAGCAGCCCGCCCCGGATATCTTCCGGATTGTAGAAAATTCCCGACACCCAGATGAGCACGATCAGCAGCGCCGGCAGCGCGATGACCGTGCTGTAGGAAAGCGCCGCGGCCATCTTGAACACCTTGTCATTGCTGAAATCTTTAAAGGTTTGCTTCGTCACTTCGATGACCAGGCGGAAGCCGCTGCGTTTTTTCATGCCGTTTTTTTTTAGCACGTATGCGCAAAAATAATTCCGTGAAAAAACGATCAGCTAAAACAGCGAAAGGACGCGGGTGCGATTTAACCGTTGTAACGCGCTTGACGATCCGCTGTTCTCCACACCTGCTTTGGCATGATTTTGTTCTATATATGGACGAGCAGGAAAATCGCTGCGCATGTGCCACTATCAACTGAAAAAAGATTCCCGGTATGGATCAGAAGGAAAAACCCGGTCTGAAAGAAAAGGAGAAGGCCGCTGCCGACCCCGTTCATAAGAAGAAAAAAAGAAGAAGACTGCTGAAGACCGTGCTGATCGTGCTGGCTGCGCTGCTGGTTATCCGCATCGCGCTGCCTTACGTGATCCTGCATTACGCGAACAAGAAGCTGGCGACGCTCGACGGGTATTACGGCCACGTCGACGACATCAACCTGGCGCTCATCCGCGGCGCTTACGTGATCCGCGACATCCGGATCGACAAGGTGGACAGCCGTACAAAAGATTCCACACTTTTCTTCAAATGTCCGCGCATCGACCTGTCGGTGGAGTGGGGCGCCATCTTCGAGGGGAAGTTCGTAGGCGAGGTGGTGTTCGAGCGGCCGGTGGTGGAATACACGATGGATAAAACCGTCGGTAAAGAAGCGGAGGAAGATACTACCGATTTCATCCAGCTCGTAAAAGATTTCATGCCGCTGCGCATCAACCGCTTCGCCGTGGAAGAAGGCGCGATCCATTATAAAGATCCGACCCGCACGCCCGCCGTCGACGTGCCGCTCACGCGCCTGAACGTGGAAGCGACCGGCCTGACGAACGAAACGGATACGAAACAGCTGCTGCCCGCCAAGATCGACGCCACCGCGCAGCTCTACAACGGCAACCTGAGCTTGTCGGTGAAGCTCGACCCGCTGAATAAAAATCCGACGTTCGACATGAACACCACGCTCACGGAAACGAACCTCGTCAGCCTCAACCCGTTCATGCAGGCCTACGGCAACTTCGACGTGAAGAAAGGAACGATGTCGATGTACGCCGAGTTCGCTGCGAAAGAAGGAAAGTTCCGCGGCTACGTGAAGCCGATCCTGAAAGATCTCGACGTGGTGCAGCTGACGAAAGAAGAAGGTACGCCGCTGCAGGTGACCTGGGAAGCTTTCGTCGGAACGGTAGCGGAAGTTTTCCAGAACCAGAACAAAGAGCAGTTGGCGACCAACGTCCCGGTGGAAGGGCACTTCTCCAACCCGGAAGTCGGTGTGATCAGGGCCATCTTCGCCGTGCTGCGCAACGCGTTCGTTGAAGCGCTGCGTCCCAGCCTCGACAACTCGGTCTCCATCCAGACGGTAGAAGACGCGCCGGTGGAGCAGAAGGAAGGATTTTTCAAACGCGTATTCAAAGGAGACGGAAAGAACAAGCCCGATGACAAGAAATGAGCGCCCCGCGTTTCGTCGCACTGAAGATCATACTGTTGCTCCTGGCTGCGGTCCTGCTGCTCGGCTGGATATACCGCAAAGCGCTGATCAAAAAAGTGCTGCCGGAAGTGGAGAAGATTTCCGTCACGCAAATTGTCGTGGACGATGACAGCGCGCACCTGCGGGTGGCGATGACGGTGAAGAATAAAGGCGTGATGAACTGGCGGGTCAAGCAGATGAAGCTGCAGGTGCTGCACGACACGACGACGATGATCTCGCTCAGCAGCGATTCGCTGTACGTGCTGAAAGTGAACGAACGCCGCGAGCAGGTCTTCGAGATCGGGCTGCCGTACAAAAAAATATTGCGCCGCATCCGCAGCCTGCAAGGCCAGGATTCGACGCTGATCACGATCCGCGGCGGGCTGGTGTTCGACACGTTCGCGGGCGACATCGCGGTGCCGGTGAATGAAGACCTGACCGTGGGCGTGCCCACACCGCCGGTGGTGTACGTGCGCGAGCTCGAATACCTGGGCAAGGATGAGCAGGGGCGGCACGGCCTGAACCTGCGGCTTACGCTGGTCAATTATAATAACGTGCAGTTCGAAATGAAAGATGTCAGCTACGAATTCGCATCGAAAGAGCTCTTCCACGGAAGCGGTTCCATCGACTCGGTGCTCATCCGCCCCCTGGATTCCACGCGCCTGCTGCTGCCGGTGCACGTAACGCTGGACAACAGCTTCCGCCTGGCGAGCAAGATCGTGTTCAACAACGACGTGGTGAATTACAGCTTCGTGATGCGCGGCACGATCACTTCGCTCACGGGATTGGTGAAGGCAGACGAGATCCCCGCGGAATTTCGCAGCAACGGGCGCACGGAGCTTTTGCAGCGCGGGCGCGACGACATGGATGACGTGAAGATCACGATCCGGAAAAAGAATAAGAAGAAAAAGAAGAAATGAACAGCAAGCAAAGATTCGGGCGCTTCAAGATCGGTCTCGCGGTCTCGCTGGTATTGCTGCTGGCGATGGCCTGGTTCGTGCTTTCGATCAACGCGAAGAACCGCCGCTCATCCGAATGGGTGATGCGTTCGGCGCAGATGACGCTGCACCTGCAGGAGATCTACGCGGCGATCAACGCGGTGGAAGGTTACCTGCTGAGCTACCGCGCAACGGGCGACGTGAGCGATCTGAAGCACGCCGACGCGCGGCAGCAGGAGCTGATGGCGCAGGTGCAGGCGCTCAGGCAGTTCAGCAGCCGGATGCCCGCCCAGGCCGCCAACGCGCGGCGGCTGGAAGCGCTCGTGCGCGACCGTCTCGGCATCCTGCGCGTCGATCTTTACGCGGGAAAAAACGTCGTCGGCAGCAGCGAAGCCGAAGCATTGCGCCTGCAGATGCTGCAGCAGATCAACCGCATGAAAGGGCAGGAAGAGCGCCTGCTCAGCGAACGCATGGCCGCGCTGGGCCATTCGTCCGACGTGTCGGCGCAGGGCGTGGGCGTGATCCTTATCCTCGTCAGCCTGCTCGTCGTGATCGCTTCGGTGATCGTGTTCCGCGAGTACGCGGAGAAATTCAGGATCGAGCAGAAGCTGCTGGAGTACCAGGCGGAGCTGAGCGACAAAGTGCACCGGCTCAACGCGAGCAACAAGGAGCTCGAGCAGTTCGCGTACGTGGCCTCGCACGATTTGCAGGAGCCGCTGCGCAAGATCATCACTTTCAGCCAGGTGATCATGCAGAAATACATGAAGGCCGTTTCGCCGGAAGCAAGGATTTACCTCGAGCGCATGGCCGCGTCGGCGGCGCGCATGCAGGGGCTCATCGAAGACCTGCTGCTGTATTCGCGCGTGGCGAAAGGACCGGTGCAAAAACAGCCGGTGCCGCTCGAAGGCGTGCTCAGCATCGTGAAAGATAATTTCGAAGTGCTGATCCAGAAGCGCAACGTCGCGCTCATCCAGCACGGCCTGCTGCCCACGGTGGTGGCCGACACCACGCAGATGGTGCAGTTGTTCCAGAACATCATCGGCAACGGCATCAAGTTCATGCCGCCGGGACAGCAGCCTGTCCTGGAAATTTTCTGCAGCACCGTGAAGAAAGAAGAGCTGCTGAAGATGATACCGGATGCGCGCTACGAAGAATATTATCTCATCGCGCTGAAAGATAACGGCATCGGCTTCGATGAGCGGCAGCTGGATAAAATTTTCGTCACGTTCCAGCGCCTGAACGGGCGCAGCGAATACGAAGGATCCGGCATCGGCCTGAGCATCTGCAAGCGCATCGTCGAGCATCACGAAGGCTGCATCACGGCGAAGAGCGAGCAGGGAAAGGGGTCTGTATTTTTCGTATATTTACCTAAGGACCCGCAAAAGCATTTGAACCAAACAACACGCCTATGAGCACTCCCACGCCGGTCCACGTTCTCCTGGTGGAAGACGATGAAGATGATTATTTCATCATCAAAGAATGTCTTTCCGATTCCTTCACGCCTTACGAGATCACCTGGTCGCGCAACGAGGCGCAGTTCCTCGAGCAGCTCGGGAAGCACACGTTCGATATCGTGCTGACGGATTACCTGCTCGGCTCCACCAGCGGGCTGGAAGTGCTCAAGCACGTGAAGGAAAAAGACCCGCTCATTCCCGTCATCCTGCTCACCGGCAAAGGCAACAGCGCGATCGACATGGAAGCGATGAAGCTCGGCGCCAGCGATTACCTGGTGAAAGGCAGCTTCGACAGCACGCAGCTCGAACGTTCGGTGCGTTACGCGCTCGAGCGCTCGGTGACGGCGCGCGTGCTGCGCGAGAATGAGAATTACAAGAGCCAGCTGAACAAGAT
>Ga0196977_1000606_pt1 | contig 17834 bp, 14 predicted proteins | sample S3v_1013CmetaG_FD_148634 | JGI IMG/M metagenome (GOLD analysis project Ga0196977, IMG submission 148634) | Soil microbial communities from Anza Borrego desert, Southern California, United States - S3+v_10-13C | ecosystem: Environmental > Terrestrial > Soil > Desert | place: USA: California...
ATCAGCCCGGGGTCGTCTCCGAGGGAGCCGGCTCGGCGAGAAGGCGCTCGATCTCCGCGATCACCCCGGGGTCGGACGGCTCGGTCTTCGGGTCGATGCGCTTCACGACGTGCCCGGTGCGGTCCACGAGGTACTTGGTGAAATTCCACGTCGGCTCTCCCCCTTGCTCGGACATGGCGGCGGCGAGCTTGGCGTAGAGAGGGTGCCGATCCTCGCCGATCACGCTGATCTTCGAGAACATCGGGAACGAGACCTTGTACTCGCGCGTGCAGAACTCCAGGATCTCCTCGTCGGTGCCGGGCTCCTGCCCCTTGAAGTCGTTGGCGGGGAAGCCCAGGACGACCAGCCCCTGCTCCCCGTACTTCTCGTGGAGCCCCTGGAGGTCTTCGTACTGCGGTGTGAGGCCGCACTCGCTCGCCACGTTCACCATCAGCACCACCTTGCCGCGGTACTCGTCGAGCGGACGCGGCTCGCCCCGAATATCAGTCATCGTGAAGCCGAGGACGTCGGTCGGATCGTCGGCGCGGGCGTCCACAGGGGTCTCCTGGGGCTGGGCGGGCTGCGCGGCCTGGCGCTCGGGAGCGCCCTGCTGCGCGCCGGCGGCAAGAGGGAGGATCGCGATCGCAGCCAGCAGCGGGGTGCGGTGGAGGGTCTTCATGCGTGCATGGTACCCGGCGGGACGCCGTCCCGTGCTATGGTTCGCACGTGGAATCGGTGCTGCGTCGGTCCGTGCGCTTCGCGATCAACGCCGGCCCGGAGGAGGGCGGCGTGAACGGCTACGCCGCGAGCCCGCCGGTGCTGGGGCTCGGCAGGTTCTTCGAGTGCCGTGTGGCGGTGGCGGGCGAGGCGGACCCGCAGAGCGGCTATCTCCTCAACATCAAGACGATCGACGAGAAGGTCCGGGCTCTGGTGGCGCCGATCGTGCGGCGGGCGTGCGCGGGCGGATCCGAGGCGGACCCCTTCGGGGTCGTGCGGGAGGCGGCCGAGGCCCTGGGCGCGGGGCTCCCGGTGCGGCTGCGGAGCGTGGAGCTCGGCCTCTCGCCGTATCATTCCGTCGAGATGGAAGCGGGCAGGACCAGCGCCGTGCTCCGGATCCGGTTCGATTTCTCGGCGTCGCACCGGCTGCACGTCGGGGAGTGGGGCCCGGAGCGCAACAAGGAATGCTTCGGCAAGTGCAATCACCCGAGCGGGCACGGGCACAACTATCAGATCGAGCCCGCCGTGGAGGCGCCGATCGGGCGCGCCCCCTTCGACGTCAGGGCGCTCGAGCACGTCGTGCAGGAGCACGTGCTGGATCGCTTCGACCACAAGCACCTGAACGCGGACACCGTCGAGTTCGCCGACGGCTCCGGCCTGAACCCGACGGTCGAGAACATCGCGAAGACGTGCTTCGGACTGCTCGAGAGCCCGGTGGCGCGGCTCGGGCCGGGCGTGCGCCTGCGCTCGGTGCGGGTGTGGGAGACAGACCGGACCAGCAGCGAGTATCCGGGATAGCGCCGGGATCGCCGCCCGCGGAGCCGGGGTTATTGGACCGGCAAAGATCTCGGCGATCGGCTCCGTGCGCCCGGGGCGCGACGGTACAATGCCGCTGCCATGGGGATAGGAGCAACCCTTGTCGAACGTGGCCTGATCAGCCGCGAGCAGCTCGACGATGCGCTCGCGGAGCAGCGGGCCAGCGGCGAGCGGCTTGACCGCGTGATCGTGCGGAAGGGGTACGTCTCGCGCGACCAGGTGCTGCTGGCGCTCGGCGACCAGTTCCACATGCAGGTGGTCGACCTGGCCTCGATCGAGGTCGAGCCGAAGCTGCTGGAGTCGCTGCCCTCGAAGCTGGTCTACCGCCAGGGCTGCGTGCCGATCTCGAGGCGGGACGATCGGCTCGTGGTCGCCACGAGCGACCCCTTCGGCCTGGACGCGCTGGACGAGCTGCGCCTCGTGACGGGGTGCGCGATAGACGTGGTGCTCGCGGACGAGGACGACCTTCGGAAGTTCATCCGCGTGCACTACGGCGTGGGCACGGACACGCTCGACCAGATGTCGGCGGACGCCCGGGCGGGCGCGGAGATCGCCGGTGGCGATCCCTCGGTGGCTGGAGAGGTCGAGGAGGCGCAGGAGGCCTCCGTCATCAAGCTGGTGAACGACCTGCTCTCCGAGGCGGTGAGCGAGCGCGCGACCGACGTGCACATCGAGCCCTACGAGCAGGAGCTGATCGTTCGATACCGCATCGACGGCGTGCTGCAGCGGGCCAACGTGCCGCCGACCATCCACCGCTTCCGGGCGGCGATCGTCAGCCGCCTGAAGATCATGGCGAACCTGAACATCGCCGAGAAGCGCCTGCCGCAGGACGGGCGCATCACCTTCCGCCACCGCGCCGAGCGCGGCGGGGTGCAGGAGTTTGACCTGCGCGTGAGCGTGATCCCGATGCTCTTCGGCGAGGGCGTGGTGCTCCGCGTGCTGAGCAAGACGGCCGTGCTCATGAGCCTGGACGACCTCGGCATGCCGGCGAATGTCCTCGGGCGCTGGGACCGGATGATCAACCGCCCGCACGGGATCCTGCTCGTCACCGGGCCGACCGGCTCGGGCAAATCCACGACGCTCTACGCATCGCTCAACCGGATCGTGAGCGATCAGATCAAGGTGATCACGGTGGAGGATCCGGTCGAGTACCACGTCCCCGGGGTGAATCAGATCCAGGTGAATGCGCGGGTGGGGCTGACGTTCTCGTCCGGGCTGCGATCGATCCTCCGCCACGATCCGGACGTGGTCATGATCGGCGAGATCCGCGACAAGGAGACGGCGGAGACCGCGGTGCAGGCTTCGCTGACCGGGCACCTGGTCTTCTCGACCCTGCACACCAACGACGCGCCGGGGGCGACGACGCGCCTGCTGGACATGGGCGTCGAGCCGTTCCTGGTGGCGTCGTCGGTCGAGGGGATCCTCGCGCAGCGGCTCGTGCGCCGGCTCTGCCCGCATTGCGCCGGGACGTACCGCCCCGACGCCGCGGACCTGCCGCTGGATTTCGAGCTCGCGCCCGGCGCCACGCTGGTGCGCGCCGCCGGCTGCCGCGAGTGCAGGGCGACCGGCTACCGCGGGCGCCTGGGCGTCTACGAGCTGCTCGCCCTGTCCGACGAGCTGCGCGAGCTGGTCATGGAGCGGGTGAACGCGCCCCAGATCGCCGCGACTGCCCTCCGCGCGGGCGAGCTCTCGACGCTGAAGCAGGACGGATACGCCAAGGCGCGGGCGGGGCAGACCTCGATCACGGAGGTCATGCGAGCCCTCGCCGTGTGAACGCCCCTGTCGGTGCTACCGCTCCGGGTGCGCGAGCACCTCGGGGGCCGAGTGCAGGAGCTCCTCCGTCGGTGCGGCCACCAGGTACCCGCGATCGGCGATCGCGATGAATCGCATCCGCAGCTCGGCCGGCGCGCGGGCGTGCGCCCCATCGGCCGGGGCAAGATCGAGCGTGGCGGTCGATCGCCCGGAGGTGTCGCGCGTCCATTCGAGGCGTTCCCCGAAGAGCGCCCGGAGCTGGGGCGCGACGGTCCGGTCCGTCGCCCCGGAGCGCAGCGGAAACGCGGCGCACCATGCGCCCGGCTCCTCGCCGCGCCAGAGCAGCACCCGGCCTTGAAGGCCCTTCGCGAACCCGCCGAGTGCCTCGACCCGATCGGCCCCCCAGGCGCTGAGCCGCTCGTCGGTCGAGCGCGCGTCCGGATTCGCCCTCGCGAGGGCCAAGTCGGCGATGGTGACGAGCACGCCCCCCCACTCCTGTCCGAAGTCCACCTCGATGACTGCCCGCCCCGCACCGCCAGGAGCCGCGCGCACCCGAGCGAAGGGAACCGCCTGCCAACGCCCCGGCGGCCCGGCGCGCGACTCGGAGAAGATGGCGAGCGTGAGCGACTGGTCCGCCCCGTCCGGCGACGGCACCCCGACGAGCCGGGCCCGCCGGGCGTTGTCGATGCCGAGCGCATCCAGCGCCCGGCCTCGCCCCCCGCGGCTGAAGGGCTGATCGGAGATCCTCCGCAGACCGTTCAGGTCGAACGCAACATCAAAGACCACGTTCGCCTCGGCGTCTTCGGCGGCACGCGCCGACGGCTCGAGCGCGCCGCCCTCGGTCTGGAGCACGCTCCAGGCCGAAGCGCCCTCATCCGCCCCGAGCCGGACCGCGAGCTCCCGCCAGGCATCCCCCGGCTCAGGCCGGCTCCACGCGAGCAAGCTCGCGCCGGCGCGGAGCACGTCGCGCGCCAGCGGGGTCCGCGCCTCCGGGACCGTGAGGACGCCGCAAGCGGCGCCCCGACTCTGCGGCTCCGGCTGCGCGGGCGCCGCCCGGGCGAGCACAATGAGAAGGGCGAGCGCAACCGGAGTCACGCCCGCCCCTTGCCTGATCCGAAAGGTCGGGCTCATGCCCGGAGGGTATCACTCCGCGGGCGCGGGCCATGCCCCGAGCCGGCCGGCGGAGGACTCCAGTTCATACACGGCGATCATCGCCCGGGTTGCGGCGGCGATCGGGTCGATGACGACCGCACGGCGGGTCGTCTCATAGATGTGCCACGGCGCCGCCTGCACATCGATTGCGCCGAAGCTGTCGCGCTGGCCGGCGATCGCCGCGGCGCCGATGCCCGCGCCGACCAGGGGCAGGAAGGCCGAGCCCACGCCCGCAACCCCGCCCGCCTGCACCCACAGGCAGCGGTCGCTCCACGAGCGGGTGACCATGTCCTCGCCCTCCCAACTGGTGATCTGGAGCGTGGGGCGGATGTCTGCGCCGGCGAGATCGCGGTAGAGCGGGAGGATCATCCCCGGATCACGTGATTCCGGTTCGTGGGGCGAGCGGACGAGGTTGGAGACGGCCGAAGCGCCCAGCGAGAGCAGCCAGTACCCGTCGTCCAGCGTCTCGGCGGGATCGACGAACGAGATGGCCGTCACGCCCTTCTCGTGCCCCTCGAACGCCGCGGCGAATCGAGGGTTGGACGGCAGGCCTCCGTCGCCGTCGCCCGTGGCCTGCCGCGCGGCGGCGGCCGCGGCCTGGGGCGTGAGCCCGGCGATGAGCCAGTCATCCGCGAGGGCAAAGGTGACCTCGAGGGGGACCGGCAGGCCGGGGAATCGCAGGCTAAGGAGGTCGATGCCCTCGCCCGCGGTCCACCGCTCGAACTGCACGTACCGGCCGGGATCGCCGGAGCTGTCGATCGCGTCGTTCGCGAAGTCGGTGAGCTTCTGGAGGGCTTCGGAGAACCGCTCGCGATCCTCGATCGCCAGCAGGAGGACGGACGAGAGGAGCGAACCGCCGCCGGTGGACTCGGCGTTGTAGAACGCCGCCGTCCCGCCGAGGGCGTGAAGCACGTCCTCGACGAGGTGCACGCCGGTCTGCTCCTCGAAGCCGGCGATCGCGTCGGCGACGGGGACGCCGTGCTCGGTCAGCTGCGCGAGCAGGCCGTCGACCTGCGCGAACGAGACGGTGCTGATGCTCGCGGCGAACGCGTCGGCGGGGACGACCTTGAGGTGCTCGCCGGCGAGCGGCTCGGTGGCGAGCGAGAGCGCTTCGGCGCGGGGCGCGGCGTCGCGAAGGGCGAACGTCTGGACGGCGGCCTCCGGGGTGTTCCCGGCCTGGTATTCGAGCCGGAGGGCATCCTCACCGACCAGCCCCATCTCCTCGAATCGCGCCACAAACTCACGCACCTGCGGGGCGTTCGCGCCGGCCATGTTCACGGCCATCCGGCTGAGCGGCGTGAGGGTGGAGAAGTCGAGCGTGGCGGTGGCGTAGCTCTCGAACCCGGGCTCGGCGATGAGGTCCGGCGCGCCGGCGAACGCCCCGTCAGGGTCGTTCATCGTGCCGATGATGATCTCGTAGCGCCACCCGGTCTCGGCCTCGCGCGGCCCGAAGCTGATCGGCCCGAGAGGGAGCATGATCTCGCTCATCCCCTCGAAGCGCTCGCTCGCTTCGAGCGGGAGCTCGACGCCCTCTTCCTCGGCAACCATCTCCGTGACCCCGAGCACGGCCTCCTGCAGATCGGCGGCCTCTCCCTCATCGCGGCATTCGACGCTGATGATCACGCCGTAGCCGTAGAAGCCGCCCGAAGGATTCGTGCCGTCGTACGTGACGCCGACGCGCGAGGGCTTGGCGATGGTGCGGAGAAAGAGACCGGCAAGCTGCGCCGCCTCGGGGGGCATCTCCTCGATCTCCTCGGGGAGCTCGGCGAGGCGGTCGGGCAGCATGGCCAGCGCGTCGCGGAGCGCCATGTCGCGTTCGTCCACGAACGCTTCGGCGAGGCCGTCGTGCTCAAAGGTGAGGAAGGGGCGGGGCCCGTCCTGCGCCAGGGCCGGCGCGGCCAGACCCGCGGCGGCGGTAAGAACGGCCGCGCACACATGTGTGAGACGCCTCATGGTTCGCTCCTCTCTGGGCTCCCCGGGGACAGCCTTCGGGATGGTATTCGGGAGCGCGAGCGGCTGCTTTCAGCCGCTCCGGCACGGGTACCATCGCGCCCGTGGCAGCACCCCGGCGCATCTTGCTCATCCGCCCGAGCGCCCTCGGCGACGTGTGCCGGAGCGTGGCGATCCTGGCGAGCCTGCGCCGCGCGTACCCGGCGGCTCGGATCGACTGGCTGGTGCAGGACACGTTCCTCGACGCGGTGCGGGCGCACCCGGCGCTCAGCGGCGTCGTGCCGTTCCCCCGCGCGGACCTGGCGAGGGCGATGCGCCGGGGCGGCGCCACGAGCCTGCTGAAGTGGCTGGCGCGGCTGCGCGAGCCCCGCTACGAGCTGGTGATCGACGCGCAGGGGCTGTTCCGCTCGGCCTTTTTCGCCTGGGCGACAGGGGCGCGCGACCGGGTGGGGCACCGGCGGGCCCGGGAGCTGGGGTGGCTGTTCTACACCCGGCGCGAGCGGGGATCCGAAGCGCTGCACACGGTCGATCGCATGCTGGCCCTGGTGCGTGAGGCGGGAATAGATCCCGTGGTCGACATGTCGCTGTACGCGCCGCCCGAAGGGATCGCGTGGGCGTGCGCCGACCACCGCATAGCGGAGCCCTTCGCCCTTTTCGCGCCGACAAGCCGGTGGACGGGCAAGCAGTGGCCCGCGGACCGTTATCGGACCGTTGCGCTGCGCCTCCTGGGCGATGGGCTGGTCGCCCGGATCGCGGTCGTGGGCGGCCGGAACGAACGGCAGCAGTGCGCCCCGCTGCTGGAGCTGGCGCAGCGGGACGGGCGCGTGATCGACCTCGTTGGAGAGACCTCGATCGGCGGCCTGATGGCGCTGGTGCGCCGCAGCGCCCTGGTGCTGGCGAACGACTCGGCGGCGCTGCACATGGCAGTGGGGTTCGAGAGGCCTCTGGTGGGGCTCTTCGGCCCCACGCGGGTGGAGCGCGTCGGCCCCTACGGGCGGTCGGCCGACGTGATCCAGCACGTCCACCCCGGGGACCGCTTGGACCACAAGGACGCGCCCGGAGGGCTGGCCCTCATGGGTCGGATCGGAGCCGACGAGGTGTACGAGGCGTGCGCCGCGCGGCTCAGCCGTGGCGCCGCTCGAACTCCCGCATGAACTGGGCGAAAGCCTCGCACCCCTCGGCGGGGAAGGCGTTGTAGATGCTGGCGCGCATGCCGCCGATCGAGCGGTGGCCCTTGAGGTTGTCCATCCCCTCCTTGAGCGCCTCGGCGATGAACAGCTTGTCGGTCTCGGGATTGGGGGTGTGGAACGAGATGTTCATGAGGGAGCGGCTGTCGGGGCGCGCGTGGCCCTTGTAGAACGACGAACCGTCGAGCACGTCGTAGATGATCTTGGCCTTCGCCTGGTTGCGCTTGGCGATCGGGGCCAGGCCGCCCTGCTTGAGGATCCACTTGAAGACCAACCCGACGGCGTAGATCGCGAAGACCGGCGGGGTGTTGGGGCGCGACTCGTTGTCCGCGTAGACCTTGTAGCTCATGAGGGTGGGGAGCGGGCGAGGCGCGCGCTCGAGCAGGTCCTTGCGGATGATGACGAGGGTCGTGCCGGCCGGGCCGAGGTTCTTCTGAGCGCCGGCGTAGATCAGGCCGTACTTCGACACGTCCAGCGGCTGCGAGTAGATGTCGCTGCACATGTCGCACACCAGCGGCACGCCCGCGGGCGGCTCGGGCACGTAGTGAAACTGTGTGCCCATGATGGTGTTGTTGCTGGTGTAGTGCACGTACGCGGGCTTCTCTGAGAACTTGATCTCCTTCTGCGACGGAATGAACGTGTAGTTCGTCGGCTTCCCATCGAACGCGGTGTGGGGCTTGCCGTAGACCTTGCACTCCTGCGCCGACTTGCTGGCCCAGTAGCCGGTGATCAGATAGTCGGCCGTCCCCCCCTCGGGCAGCAGGTTCGCCGGGATCAAATGGTTCTGCGTGCTGGCCCCGCCGGTCAGGAACAGGATCTCGTAGTCGTCTCCGATGTTCCCGATCTTGCGGCAGTCGGCGATCGACTCCGCGAGGATCCGGTCGAAGGTCCCCGCCCGGTGGGAGTGCTCCATGATTCCCACGCCCGTTCCGGCGATGTTCCAGACATCCTCCTGCACCTGGCGGAGGACTTCCTCGGGCAGCACACCTGGCCCGGCGGAGAAATTCAGCACGCGGTCGGTGGTTGCGGCGGTGGTGGTGGTCGCGCTCATCGTGTCACCCTTTCGGCGGAAATGCTTGCCTTGCGGACGGTGGGCTCGAGCGCGTCGCCGTTCACGCGGTTCTCGAAGCGTCCGGTATCCTTGTACACACCCACGATCCGGACCACCTCGTCGGCGACCGCGAGCTGGGCCTGGTCGGTCGATGCGCCGCAGTGGTGCGTCCCGTACACGCCCGGCAGCTTGGCGAGCTCGTCGTTGAAGGCGGTGTCGGTCGGCTGCGGCTGGTTGCCCCACACGTCGAGCCCGCAGCGGACGCCCTTGCCGGTGACCGCCGCGGCGAGGGCCGACTGGTCCACCACGGCGCCGCGCGACGTGTTGATGAAGTAGGCGCCGGGCGTCATGGCGTCGAAGAACTCCCGGCCCAAGAGCCCGCGCGTGTCCTCGGTCAGCGCGACGTGGACGCTAACGGCGTCGCAGCCGGCCGCGAGCGCGGGCAGCTCGTCGGGCTTGGACCCCCACCACCGCGCCCCGAGGGTACGGGCGCGCTCCGCGCTCATGCTGCGGGACCACACGTGGATATCCATGCCGAAGGCTGCGGCGCGCTGGATGAGCTCGGCCCCGATGTTGCCGACGCCCACGACGCCGAGCCTCGCCCCCTTCAGCCCGCGCGCCTTGCCATACTCCTTCTTGTTCCAGACGCCGGCGCGGAGATCCACGGTCTGGTCGGGCAGACGCCGGTCGCAGCACAGGAGCAGGCCCATGGCGAGCTCGGCGACCGCGACGGCGTTCATGCCCGGGCAGTTGCAGACCGCGATGCCGCGCCCGGAGGCGGCCGCGATGTCGATGTTGTCGTAGCCGGAGCCCGCGCGGATGATCAGCCGCAGCGACTTCGCGCCCCCGATCGAGGGTGCAGTGACCTTGGTCGAGCGGACGATCAGCACCTGCGGGTCGTGCTTCTCGACGGCCGCCGGAAGCCCTTCGGCGCCGGCGGCCGGCTCGGACACGACCGCGCACCCCAGGGCCGTGAGGCCGTCGATCCCCTGCTTCTCGAATTTATCGGCGATCAGCACCCGCATGCCACGCTCTCCTGCGTCCGGCGCCGCCTGTCTCGGCCGCGCCCCGGACGATAGGGCCTGGCGCTGGCGGTCAGCAAGCTTTGCAGCCCGTTCCCGGCCTGTGTTGGGCGGGTCGCCGCGAAGCCGAAGGGCTGCCGGCGGGCGCGGGTCGGGGTGGGGCGCTCGGGAGAGCGGTCACTCGGCTCGTTGCGGGGGCGGACACACCTTGCCTCGCCCTCCGGCCGTATGCACCGGATCACGCGCTCGGGGTCGCCAGGCAAGCAGCGGCTGCGGGCGGGGTTCGCGTCCGCGGTACGGCACGTCGCGCGAGCGGTGGCGTGAGCCGCGGTTCCCGGGCCGGGGCACCGCGGCGGGACGGCCGGGTGTTCCTGAGTGCAGGCGACGTGCTTGGAGAACACGCGCCGGGGAGTCGCAGCCGGGCGCGCCCGAGCTCCCGAGAGTTCCGCGACGCCGCGTCGGTGGTCGAGCTTACGGCCTCTGCCCGGTGTTCAGCGGCTCGCCGCCGAAGTCGTAGCCCTGGAGGCCGCCGCGCGTCCAGTTGTACACGGCCGGCCACTCGTCGCGGGGCTCGTTGCGCGGGCGCGGGTACCACGCGTCACCCTTGGGCGGGTTGTACCGGATGATGTACTCGGGCGCGGCAGGATCGAACGGGTTCCAGCCGAGGTTCGAGTCGGCGGTGCGGCGCACGTCGCCCGAGCCGTCGAACATGAGCAGCGGCTCGCGCGCCTCCGGATCGAGGAAGTAATAGTCGTTGTCGCCGTAGTGCCGGGCGAACTGGTCGTACATCTGCACCTTCGACGCGGGGAACGCGACGTCGGAGATCTTCAGGTTGCCGAGCTGGTGGCCGGGCGGGAGGGTGTACCTGTTGAACGCTGCCTGGCGGATCCGGGCGCGCACCGCGTCGCCATCCTGGCTCTTGATCGAGCTGCTCTGGTAGCGGTCGAACGACGAGACGGTCACGATGTACGACGAGCTGTAGGGCCAGCGGCTGTTGTCGTTGTCGGGATTGGGCTGGAACGGCTCCCACGCGCCGGTATCGAAGAGCTCCCTCGGATCCTGCTGCCAATCGAGCAGCGCGTCGTCCTCGGGGCAGGCGACCATCTCCTCCGGGAGGCGCTGGCCGAGGTAGTCGTTCACCACCAGGTGGGTGTACAGGATGTGCGGGATCCAGCCGTCGATCGGGTCGATGTCCTCGCGCCCGGCCCGCCTGCGGATGACGTCCAGCGCCTGCCGAGCCGCGGCCTCCACGTCCGAGTCGTACGGGCCTTCCAGGTCCGAGTACTTCGTCTGGCCCATCGTCCCCTCGTTCCAGGTGAACGCGAAGATGCGGTCCTGGAAGTCGGCCGCGTACGTCCCCGTCGCCAGGCCGAACTGCCGGATGTTCGACTGGCAGACCGAGAGCTTCCCGGCGCGCCGAGCCTCCCCGAGGGCCGGCAGCAGGATGCCGATGAGCAGCGCGATGATCGCGATCACCACCAGCAACTCGATCAACGTGAACGCGGCCCGGAGGCATCTCCTGCTGTCGTTCATGGCGTGGCTCCGTGTATGGCGCCCGGACCCGAATGGGGGGCGGAAGTCAGGCAAGCGCTAGCACTATACCACATCAGGCTCGCCACGCAAAAGCCATCCGCGAGCGCTGCCCCTGATTTTCCGGGGAATCCAGCGGCGCGCCGCGCCGCACCTGCGTTCAGCCTCCTAACGACCGGTGAAGAAGCTCTCAGCCTCCGTCGCACGATCCCGTGATCACCAGAGATAGCCCGAGTTGGCGCGGCGCGCGGTGCGCGGTGCGCCGCGCCGAGGCGAGCGTCCCGCGCTTCAGCGCAGGCGCCTGAGCCTCTCGATCGCGGGGTCGATGTGCGGCGGCGCGGAGGCATCCTGCGCGCCCCCTTCTCCTTCCGGCCCGACGCGCGTGCCGGATTCCCCCGGAGTTTCGACCGGACCGTCGCCGGTCTCGGGTCGCGGGCCCGCGTCCGGAAGATCGAGCGCATCCTTCGGCGCGACGACAGGTTGCTCCGGCTGGATCGCCGGTATCTCGGCGCCCGGACCGGGCGCCCTCGCCTCCGGCTCGGCGGCGCTTCGCCCGCGCAGCCAGGCGCCGACCGGACCCACCCCGAGATCGAGCGCCGGCAGCACGAGCGCGGCGGCGACGAGCAGCGCGAGCGCGACGAACGCGACGAGCCAGATCCTCGCCCAGCGACGCGCCGCCGCGAGCTCGCGCGCGAGCCTGCCGGTTCGCGCCGCCGCCACCGGGTCGTCGCTCGGCGCCGCCCCACCCGGGGCCGCCGGGTCCGAGGGCTGCGCGCTCAGCCCGGGCGGTCCGGCCTCCACCCCGCCCGCCTGGTCGATGCCGCGCCCCGGGACGAATCTCACCTCGCCCAGTCCGAGCGACTGGCGATCCGCCGGCGCGCGGAATGTCGCGCCGCACCTGGGACATGCCGGATCGGTGGGCTCCACGCGATACCCACAACTGTGGCAGGCGCCCAGGAGGTGCGCCACCCCGGGACACCACCGGGCGACGGTCCAGAACTGGAGCGTGGACGGGCCGCGGAGCACCGTGTCGGGGCCGACTTGGCCGCGCTCCACCATGCGCACGAGGGTTTCATACGAGCAGCCGGGGCGGTGAGGCCGGGCGTCGTCCCGTATGGACCACGGGCCCATCGCATTCTGCGTCGCCTGGCGGGAGAGCGGATCGAACAGGCCGCGGCAGGTCTCGCACCGGGAGAGATTCCGCGTCCTCGCGCCGCAGTAGGGGCAGATCGTGGAGCGGGGCTTGGGCGTCGGCGCCGTGATGTGCTCGGACTGCTCTGCCATACAGGATGCTCGTTCAGGAGAAGATACTCCGTCCGAGGACCGGCGGTTGACCCCCGGAGGGTGTTCACCTCTGATCACGCATGTGCAGAACCCAGCATTGCATTGCAGGCGGCTTGCTCCTGGGCATCGCGGCGGCGTGGGGCGCGGGATGCGGCGGGGGCTCGCGCGGGCCGACGCCGTTCGAGGGGGTGGAGCGCGCGGAGGAATACGCGGCCGGGAGCAGGGGGCGCGCGATCGGGGGCCAGGCGGATTCGCCGCCGGCCACGATCGACGGCGAGCCGGTGGAATGGGAAGAGCTGCGGGCGCCGCTGAGCGAAACGGCCGGGGCGGCGGTGCTCGAAGAGATCGCGCTCGGGCGGCTGCTCGACGCGGAGATGACGCGGCGCGGCCTGACCGTCGGGCAGGCGGAGCTCGGGCAGGAGCGGCGGCTGCTGACCGAGATGCTCGCCGTCGAGGGCGACACGCACGCGACCGAGCAGCTCCTGACCCGCGTGCGCGAGCGGCGCGGCCTGGGGCCCGCGAGGTTCGCCGAACTGCTGCGCCGCAACGCCATGCTGCGAGCGCTCGTGCGCGATCGCGTGGACGTGCGCACGGATCAGGTGGAACTCGCCTGGCGCGTGCAGCACGGCGAGCGCGTGCGCACCCGCATCATCGTCACCGAGACCGAACGGGAGGCGCAGACGACCCGGCGCGAGCTCCTGCAGGGCGCGCCGGATGATCTCGAGTTCAGGTTCGCGGCCCTCGCCGAGGAGCGGTCCACCGACGCCTCCGCGCCGAGGGGCGGGCTCGTGGAGCCATTCAGCCCGGACGACCCGGCCTACGAATCGTCGATCCGGAGCGCTGTCGCGTCGATCGAGCCCGGGACCGTCTCCCCGATCGTCGCGATCCGGACGGGCTTCGCCCTCGTGTACCTCGACGAGCGCCTGCCGCCCGACGGCACGGCCCTGGAGGCCGCGGCCCCGCGCCTCCGGGAGGAGCTGCGCATCCGCCAGGAGCGGCTGCTGATGGACCAGCTCGCGGCGGAACTGCTCGCCGGGGCGCGGATCACGGCGTTCGACGACGCGCTGCGCTGGTCCCAAAGCGCAGGCGAGGATTGAAGGAGCCCCGCCGGATGAGCGAAGCTGGGCGCCCGCCCGCACGAGCACGCTGGAGCTTGGCCGGCGCTCTCGAGCGGGCCGGGCACCTGGCGCTGTGGCCCGGCCTCTACTTCGCCGGGGTGTATGCCGGCGCAGCGCTGATGCTGGGGACGCGGCCAAGCGCTCCGGCCCTCGGCGCGAGCTTCTGCGCAGGCGTCGGGCTCTACCTGCTGGACCGGGTGAAGGCCCGCGACCAGTGGCTGGACCGGGCCGACGCAGACGCGCAGCCGGTCAGGCACGGGTTCCTCATGGCGCGGCGGCGCCGTATCCGGGCCCTCGCGTGGGGCATGCTCGCCCTGGGCGCCGCCGCCGCCGCCTCGATCACGCCCCTGAATCTCTTGCTTCCGCCGGTCGGGATTGGAGGCGTGATCGTCTATGGGAGCGTGCGGGGCAGGAGGGCGCGTCCGAAGGACGTGCTTCTCGTGAAGAACCTGCTCCCGGGCGGGGCGATCGCGGGCCTGGGCGTCACGCTGGCGCTGGAGTCGCCCGTGAGAGGCTCGCCACCCACCCTGGCGTACGCCGCCGCCGTCGGCGCCGGCTTGGTGCTCGTCGTCACCGCCGACGCGATGCTCTGCGATCTGGACGACGCGTCTGTGGACCGGGCCTTCGGCACGCAGACCGTGCCGGCGCGGTATGGCAGGAAGGCGACCTGGCTCGTCGCGATGGCGATGCACCTGGGCGCCGCGGCGGTGCTCCTGGGGATCGGCGGCTTCGCCGGCACGCTCGGCGCGAGCGCCATCTGGGCCGCCACGGACTTGGCCGTAACAGCCGGGCTGTGGATCTGGGATCCACCCGCGCTCCGAGACCTGATCGACGGACGGCTGGCATTGGTCGGCGCGATCGCGTGGGGGCTCGCGCCCTGATCAGGGCCCGGCGCCGAGCTCCCGCTCGAGGAAGGCGACGACCGCCCCGCGCACCCTCTCATCCGACCCGATGGAGATGTGGCTGCCCCGCTCGACAGGCATGAGCTCGGCCCGGATGCCCGCCCGCTGCGCGGCGGCGTAGATCAGCTCCGCGTGGCGGTAGGGAACGACGCGGTCGGCCGTGCCGTGCACGATCAGGACCGGTCGATCACCCAGGCGAGCGACCGTCTCGGTCGCGTCGTAGCCGCGGGCGATCAGGGCCCGCCCGAGCGGCCCGGCGTGGTCGCTCGCGACGCCCTTCCAGGTCGAGAAGCCCGCGTAGGCGACGACGGCGCCGATTTCGGGGCGCTCGGCGGCCGCGAGCCCGAGCACGGCCCCGAGGCTGTAGCCGAATACCGCGATGCGTTCTGGATCCACGTCCTGGCGCGTGAGCAGATAGTCGAGCGCCGCCGCGGTGTCCTCGACGAGATCCTTGCGCCGGAGGATGCCCCGCGCCGGGTCCGAAGCGCCGAAGCCCCGGTAGTCGAAGAGCAGCACGTTGAACCCGCGGTCGGCGAGGAAGTCGCAGGCGAAGCGGTGGCCGGACACGTCGCCGGAGTTGCCGTGGACGTGCAGCACGGTGGGCGCCGGCGAGGCGCCCCCCCGGGCGGGGAAGAACCAGCCGTGGAGGGTGAGCCCGTCGGTCGTGGGGAATCGCACATCCAGCGCGTGCGCGGGGGCGGTGTTGCCGCGGTGCGCGGGGTGGTAGAACGCGGAGGCCTCGAGACACCCGGGAGCAAGGAGGGGGCTCATCGAGAGCGCAACGGCAAGGGCAAGCCTCCAGAGCATGGTCGGGCGCATCCTTGGGCCGCGCGGGTCGGCCACGGGGTCAGCGGGCGTACTCGATCGCGCGCGTCTCACGCAGCACCGTCACCTTGATCTCGCCGGGAAAGGTCATCTCGTCGCTCACGCGCTTGGCGATGTCGTGCGCGATGAGGAACGCCTCGTCGTCGCTCACGCGCTCGGCGTCGATCATCACCCGGACCTCGCGCCCGGCCTGGATGGCGTACGCCTCGTTGACGCCCTTGAACGAGAGCGCGATGTCCTGCAGCTCGTTGAGGCGCTGGATGTATTTCTCCATGCTCTCGCGCCGGGCGCCGGGGCGGGCGCTCGAGACGGCGTCGGCGGCCATGATGATGGGGGTGTAGAACGTGGTGGACGGGATGTCGCTGTGGTGGCCGCCGATGGCGTTGAGCACGGCCTCGTCCCGCTCGCCGTGCTGGCGGGCGAACTCCATGCCGATCTTGGGGTGGCCGCCCTCCATCTCATGGTCCATCGCCTTGCCGATGTCGTGGAGGAAGCCGCAGCGCCGCGCGAGCCGGCCGTCGAGGCCGAGCTGCTCGGCGATGATCTGGCTGAGGAACGCGACCTCGACAGAGTGACGGAGGACGTTCTGGCCGTAGCTCGTGCGGAAGTAGAGCCGGCCCATGGCGTCGAGGATCTTGGGGTGGAGCCCACGGATGTTGACCTCGAGGGCGGCCTCCTTGCCGTGCTTGGTGATGCGCTCGTTGATCTCCTCGCGGGTCTTCTCGACGACCTCCTCGATGCGGGTGGGATGGAGGCGGCCGTCGGCGATGAGCCGCTCCAGCGACTCGACCGCGATGGCCTGGCGGACCTTGTCGAAGCAGGAGACGACGATCACGCCCGGCGTGTCGTCCACGATGATGTCCACGCCCGTCGCCCTCTCGATCGCGCGGATGTTCCGGCCCTCGCGCCCGATGATCCGGCCCTTCATGTCGTCGGAGGGGATGGCGACGGTCCGGACCGTGGACTCGCTGGTCACCTCCGTGGCGATCCGCTGGATGGCCATGAGCGTGATCTCGGTCGCCTTGGCCTTGGCCTCCTCCTCGGCGTCCTCGACGACGCGCCGGACCACCTTGGCCACCTCGTGGCGGTTCTCCTCCTCGACGCGGGCGAGGAGCAGCTCGCGCGCCTGATCCGGCGAGAGCCGGGCGAGCTCGTGGAGCTTCTCGGTCTGGCGGCGGATCACGCCCTCGACCTCCTTCTCGCGCTCGTCGAGCTTGGCCTCCCGCTCGCGCAGCCGGTCGTCGCGCTTCGAGAGCCCGGCGTCGCGCTGCGCGACGGCCTCCTCCTTGTTGTGGAGAACGTCCTCCCGCTTCCCGAGCCGCCGCTCGGTCTCGCGCAGCTCGGCGCGCGCGTTCTCGATCTCCGCGTCGAGCTTCTCCTTGCGCTGGAGGGCGTCCCTCTCCGCGTCGAGGCGCAGCTTCTCGGCCGAGGTCCGGGCCTCGGCCTCGGCGCGCTGGACGATCTGGCGCGCCTCGTCCTTGGCGGCGCGGAGGGCGCGCGCCGCCAGGGCGCGGTCGAGGTACACACCCGCCCCGACGCCGACGAGCAGCCCGAGGACGATCAGCGCCACGGCCGTCGCGGTGCCCATCTGTGCCAGCAAGAGCAATGCCGGGATCATGCGACAAGTCCTTTCCGTCTCGCACCGCGCACGCCGTCGCGCAGCCCGAACACCAGAACGCCGCCGGACCCGCTGCTTCTCCGGATGCTCTGACTTCCCTCAGGGGGCTCGCCGCGCGGACTGTCCCGTTCCACGCCGCGATCCAGGCACAGACCCGATCCGGCCCGCGCCAGCGGCGCCGGTGCGAGCGAGCATTCCCCCATGCAACCAAACACCCTCTGCGCGCGGCCGATTCAGGCCTCTTCCGCGACACGAAGGATGACGTACTCGGTTCGGCAAGGCAGAGCGTCCAAAGCAGCAAAGCACCCATGCCCGGGAGCATGGCGGCGCCAATTGCAGTTCATGCCCGGCCGGCCCGGGCCGACGCTATGGTACACCAAAGCCCCGCCGACGCGAGCCCCCGGCGCACACGCCGCCCGATCGCGCCCAGGTTCGGATTTTATGCGGCCTGGCTCGCGGACTGCGCCGCCTGCAGGCGCGTCACCAGCGCGCACACCTCACGGATCACGAAGTCGCGGTGCCCGGGGTGAAAGCCGAACTCGAACGCCAGGCCGGCATGCACGTTCTGCGCGCTGTCCATGTGGGTGTGCACGAGCCGCCCGGTCATGGCGATCGGGGCCGCGACGTCCGGGCGCAGGTCCAGGCGCATCCACAGAAACCTCGCCCGCTCAAGCCCGGCGGCCTCCGAGGGCGGCACCAGCAGCCCCAGCCCGCCGCCCGAGATGTTGACCAGCTCGGCGGTGAACCGCGGCCCGACGTCCGGCAGCAGCGGCTCGATCTCGGGCGCGGGCGCGCTCGGCTCGGCGCGGAGCCGCTGCATGTCCCGGACGAGCGCCTCGTTGGCGACCTCCGCCCCCACCACGGACGCCGGGTCGAGCAGGTTCCAGCACTCCACCGGCGGGAGGGCGACCGATCCGGTCGAGGCACGGTA
>Ga0196977_1000607_pt1 | contig 17806 bp, 26 predicted proteins | sample S3v_1013CmetaG_FD_148634 | JGI IMG/M metagenome (GOLD analysis project Ga0196977, IMG submission 148634) | Soil microbial communities from Anza Borrego desert, Southern California, United States - S3+v_10-13C | ecosystem: Environmental > Terrestrial > Soil > Desert | place: USA: California...
TCGAGCTCGTCGACCTTCTTGAGCAGGTAGCGGTTGAGCTGGTTGGCGTCGCTCTCCTCGGGCTGCGCCGCCATGCCGATCATCGGGCTCGACGGCAGCGGCACGCCTTCCTCGAAGTGCACGAACAGCGTCAGCTGGTCCTGCAGGATGCGCGCGGCATAGGCGACCGCGTCCTCCGGCGTCACTGTGCCGTCGGTCTCGACCGTGATCGACAGCTTGTCGTAGTCGAGCTCCTGGCCGACGCGGGCGTTGTCGACCTTGTAGCTGACCTGGCGGATCGGCGAGTACAGCGAGTCGACCGGGATGAGGCCGATCGGCGCGTCGACCGGGCGGTTGCCGACCGCCGGCACGTAGCCCTTGCCGCTGTCGGCGGTCAGCTCCATGTTGAGCGTCGCGCCCTCGTCGAGGTGGCAGATGACGAGGTCCTTGTTGAGCACCTCGATGTCGCCGGTCACCGCGATGTCGCCGGCCTTGACCTCGGCCGGGCCGGTGGCGCTGAGCTGCAGCCGCTTGGGGCCCTCGCCTTCCATCCGGAGCGCGATCTGCTTGACGTTGAGGACGATGTCGGTGACGTCCTCGCGCACCCCGGCGAGGCTCGAGAACTCGTGCAGCACGTTCTCGATGCGGATCGAGGTGATCGCGGCACCCTGAAGGCTCGACAGGAGCACCCGGCGCAGCGCGTTGCCGAGCGTCAGCCCGAAGCCGCGCTCGAGCGGCTCGGCGACGAACGTCGCCTTGCGCTTGGCATCGCCGCCGCTCTTGACGTCGAGGCTGTTGGGCTTCTTCAGTTCCTGCCAGTTCTTCGTATTGACGGACATGGACTTCCCCTAAAGGTTCATACTGGCGGCACGGCCGCGGAGCGTTGTCACGCCGCGGCCGATGCGAATTGTGGCGGGCCCCGATGCGATGGGCGCCCGCCGGCAGGTTCGATCAGACGCGGCGGCGCTTGGACGGCCTCACCCCGTTGTGCGGGATCGGGGTCACGTCGCGGATCGAGGTGATGGTGAAGCCGACCGCCTGCAGCGCGCGCAAGGCGCTCTCGCGGCCCGAGCCGGGGCCCTTGATCTCGACCTCGAGCGTGCGCACGCCGTGCTCGGCGGCCTTCTTGCCGGCGTCGTCGGCGGCGACCTGGGCGGCGTAGGGCGTGCTCTTGCGGCTGCCCTTGAAGCCCATCATCCCGGCCGAGGACCAGCTGATGGCGTTGCCTTGCGCGTCGGTGATGGTGATCATCGTGTTGTTGAAGCTGGCGTTGACGTGCGCCACGCCGCTGGAGATGTTCTTGCGCTCCCGCCGTTTGATGCGCTGGGGTTCGCGTGCCATGGTCGGTGTCCTGTCCTAAGTCTGAAACCGCTGCCGTCCGTCCCCGGGCGAGGCCGGGTTGGGGGGCGCGCGCCTACTTCTTCTTGCCGGCGATCGGCTTGGCCTTGCCCTTGCGGGTGCGCGCGTTGGTGTGGGTGCGCTGGCCGCGGACCGGGAGGCCCTTGCGGTGGCGCAGGCCGCGGTAGCAGGCGAGGTCCATCAGCCGCTTGATGTTCATCGCCGTGTCGCGCCTGAGGTCGCCCTCGACCGAGTGGTCGGCGTCGATCGTCTCGCGGATCTGCAGCACTTCGGCGTCGGTCAGGTCCTGCACCCGGCGCGACTCGTCGATGCCGAGCTTGGCGGCGATCTTGCGGGCCGTCGTCGGGCCGATACCGTGGATGTAGGTCAGCGCGACGATCACGCGCTTGTTGGTGGGGAGGTTTACCCCGGCAATACGAGCCACTTAATTCTCCATGCTCCACAGGGACTTGTTGCCCGCTGGCGGACGCCCCTATCTCATCGCTGTTTCATCGACACTCGCCGGGCGGCTTGCCAACGGCAAAAAGTCCGGATGAACAGGCACTTTGTGGCCCGCCCGCCGAACTGCCCCGCAACTGTCGAATGAGCGGCGCGCTTACGGCGATTCACTCGCGCCGTCAACAGCGAAACGCGCACATGCGCGCAACGGCTCCGAACCCCGGGCCGGCGACGCATCAGAAGGCATTGGCTACACCAAAACGACGCGGTCGTCAAAATCTGCCATCACCGCCCACGCGGCGACGCCGGATCCATTACCGTGCCGAGCCGGGTCGCCAGCCGCAGCAGCTGCTCGCCGACGACCTGGTCGACGAGCGGCGCGAGCTCGGCCATCGGCATGCGCATGTACCCGCCGACGACGTAGTCCCAGCTGATCCGGGTCATCTCGCCGTCGGGCTCGAGGGTCATGGTCAGCACGCCGGTGACCGCTTCCGCCTGCAGCGGGCCGAGCCCGCCGGTCAGGCGCAAGGTCGAGCCGGGTGCGACGTAGATCACCCGCATGTGCTCGATCTCGCCGCCCGGCCCGGGAATGGTCTCGCAGAAACAGCCGCCGGCGATGGGCGCGATGCTCATGTTGGCGGCATCGCCGGAATACGTGTGCTCGCCGTTCCACCAGTCGCCGGGGCGCACCAGGGCGTCCCATGACTCCTGCGGCGAGGCCGCCACGAGCACTTCGTTGTGCGAGACGAAGCCGGCCTCGCTCGTCGCGGGAACCTCCGCCCCGGCCGAGCCGCCGGCGAGCAGCGCCGCGAGCGCAAGTGTGACCTGATGACGCATGACCACCTCCCGGGCGCGAGGATGGCGCAACCGGGGCCGGCGTTCAATGGGCGGCGAGGATGCGCTCGATGGCGTCGGTCACCGCGTCGATCGGCGCCATCCCATCGACCCGGCTGACAAGCCCGCGCGCCTCGTAGAACGGCAGGATCGGCGCGGTCTTGGCGCGGTATTCGGCCATCCGCGTGCGCACCGTCTGCTCGTTGTCGTCGGGCCGGCGCTTGAACTCGCTGCCGCCGCACTTGTCGCACACGCCGGCCTTCGCCGGCTGCTTGAATGTGTCGTGGTAGCCCGCCCCGCACTCCGCGCAGGTATAGCGCCCGACGATCCGGCGGACGAGCTCGTCCTCGTCGACGTCGAGCTCGATCACCCGGTCGAGCCGGCGGCCGTGGCGGGCGAGGATGGCGTCGAGCTGCTCGGCCTGGTCGGCGGTGCGCGGATAGCCGTCGAAGATCGCCCCCACGCTCTCGCCCATCGCGACGAGCTCGGCATCGATCAGCGCCGAGACGATATCGTCCGACACCAGCTCGCCGCGGTCCATGATCGCCTTGGCCTCGAGGCCGATCGGCGTGTGCGCGGCGACCGCGGCGCGCAGCATGTCGCCGGTCGAGAGCTGGCGCATGCCGTGATGCTCGACCAGGTGCGCGGCCTGGGTGCCCTTGCCCGCCCCCGGCGGCCCCAGCAGGATGATGTTCATCGCTTCACCGCGGCCCTAGCGCAGCCGGCCCTTGAGCTTCGCCTTCTTGATCAGGTCGCCGTACTGGTGCGCCAGCAGGTGCGACTGGACCTGGCTGATCGTGTCGACGGTGACGTTGACGACGATCAGCAGGCTGGTGCCGCCGAGGAACAGCGGCACGCCGGTCTGGGCGATCATGTACTCCGGCAGCACGCAGACCAGCGTCAGGTAGATCGCGCCGATCACGGTGATGCGGGTCAGCACGTAGTCGAGGTACTCGGCGGTGCGCTTGCCCGGGCGAATGCCGGGAATGAAGCCGCCGTTCTTCTTCAGGTTCTCCGCCGTCTCCTCCGGATTGAACACGACCGCGGTGTAAAAGAAGGTGAAGAAGATGATGCCGGCGGCGTAGAACGCCATGTACAGCGGCTGGCCGTGCGCGAGGTACTGGTTGAGCGTCTGGATCACGCCATAGAAACCGCTGTCGGTGCTCACCGAGTTGCCGGCGAACTGGCTGATCGTCAGCGGCAGCAGGAGCAGCGAGCTGGCGAAAATCGGCGGGATGACGTTCGCCGTGTTGAGCTTGAGCGGCAGGTGGCTGCGGTCCGCTTGCATCATGCCCTTGGCGCTGGCGCGCTTCGGATACTGCACCAGCAGCCGCCGTTGCGCGCGCTCGACGAAGCAGATGACCAGGATCAGGCCGATGATCATGACCACCAGCGCGACGATCACGATCACGCTGATCGACCCCGTCCGGCCGCCCTCGAACAAGTTGGCGATGAAGGTCGGGAACTGGGCGACGATGCCCGCCATGATGATCAGCGACACGCCGTTGCCGATCCCGCGGCTGGTGATCTGCTCGCCCAGCCACAGCAGGAACATGGTCCCGCCGATCAGGTTGATGACCGCCATGATGCGGAACGAGACGCCGGGCGCGACAACCGCCTGCAGCCCGCTCTGCGCCCCGTAGGCCTCCAGCCCCGAGGCGAGGAAGCAGCCCTGCACCGCGCACAGGAAGACCGTGCCATAGCGGGTGTACTGGTTGAGCTTCTTGCGCCCGGCTTCGCCTTCCTTTTTCAACGCCATCAGCGACGGATGGAGCGATGCCGCAAGCTGCACCACGATCGAGGCGGTGATGTAGGGCATCACGCCGAGCGCGATCAGGCTCATACGCTCGAGGCTGCCCCCGGAGAAGGTGTTGAACAGGTCGAGGATGCCGCCCCGCGTCTGGTCGTAGAGGCTCTCCAGGATCAGCGGGTTGACGCCGGGCAGCGGCACGAAGCTGAGGAACCGGAACACGATCAGCGCGCCGATCGTGAACCAGATGCGCTGCTTGAGCTCGGTGGCCTTGGAGAAATTGGCGAGGCTGAGATTGCTCGCGATGTTGTCGGCGCGTGATGCCATCGGTCGTTTGATGCCTTGCCCTAAGCCGCTTGGGACCGGGCGACTGATGCCCTCGCCCCCCTGTTCAGGTCAGCCATATAGGTGCCGGGCGGGGATGCAATAACCCCCGCCCGGCAAATCCCGCGATTACTTCGCCGCGCGAGCCTTTGCGGTGCCCTTCTTGGCCGCGGCCAGCTCGGCCGGATCCTTGGCCACGATCACCTCGACCGCGCCGCCGGCCTTCTCCACCGCGGCAATTGCGCCCTTCGACGCGCCGGCGACCTTGAACTGGGCCTTGGCGGTCAGCTCGCCCTTGCCGAGCAGGCGCACCCCGTGTTTGCCGCCCCTGGCGACGCCCGCCGCCTTGAGCGCGTCGTGGTCGATCGGCCTCGTGGCATCGAGCGAGCCGGCCTCGATCAGCTTCTGCACCTGGCCGATGTTGACCTCGGCGTAGTCCTTGGCGAACGGATTGTTGAAGCCGCGCTTCGGCAGCCGCATGTGCAGCGGCATCTGGCCGCCTTCGAAGCCCTTGATGGCCACGCCCGAGCGGCTCTTCTGGCCCTTCTGGCCGCGGCCGCCGGTCTTGCCCTTGCCCGAGCCGATGCCCCGGCCGACGCGGATGCGCTCCTTGCGGGCGCCGGGATTGTCACGGATGTCGTTGAGTTTCATGTCGTCGCACTCGCTTTCGCTTGATTCGCGCTGTTGGGAAGCGGCGCCCCTAGCGAAGCGCCGCGCCTTTGTCACCCCTGCGTCGTGCCGGCCGCCGGCGGCTCAGCCTTCCAGCGACAGCGGGCCGCGCCGCCGCCGCGCCACGAACGCGCGGAGCGGCTTGTCGACCAGCTCGGTCACCAGCGTGGCGACCATCAGCGCGACCGCGAGATAGAGCAGCGCGCCGAGCCACAGCGGCCAATCGAGCCGCGCGGTCGCCAGCGCCAGGCTTTGCGCGATCGGCGCGTGGACGGCGTAGAGCGCGAACGACATGTCGCCGGCCCAACGGGCGACCGGCCGCAGCGCCGGCGGCGGCTCGATACGGCTGCCGGCCGCGACGAACGCCGGCATGACCGCAAGGATCGTCAGCGCGGTGAAGGCGAAGTCGTGGACCGGGGCGACGCCAATGGCCAGCGTGGCGCCGAGCGCCAGCCACAGCGGAACCGCCCACCCCGAAGTCGGGCGCGGCCGGCGGCGCAGCATCTCGGCCAACACCATCCCGAGAGTGAATGAATAGGCCGTCCGCAGCAGCCCGATATGGAAGCCCGGCCACGACCAGCCTTCGCTGAGCGGCTGCGGGACGAACTCTGGGCTCGTCCGGTCCGGCGGCGCGTCGAACGCGAGCGCGGCGACGATCAGCAGCACGCCGGCGGCGGCGGCCAGGAGCGCCCACCATCGCCGTCGGCGGTACGCCAGAGCCACCGCGAGGAAGACGTTGGCGGCGATCTCGAAGAACAGCGACCATGCCGGGCCGTTAAGCGGAAACAGCTCGCGGTTGAGCGGCGAAGGCAGCATCAGCAGGTTGAACGGGAGCGGCCCCAGCAGGTCCCGCACCGCGTCGGTGCCGCCACTCCCGGCGAGAACCTTCACGGCGATCCACGCGCTCGACAGCACCAGGCCGCACAGGAACACCGGGTAAAGGCGCACGACGCGCCGGATCATGAACTCCCGCATCCCGAGGCCCGCGGCAAAGCGCTCGCGATAGGCTTTCACGAGGACGAATCCCGACAGCGCGAAGAAGAAGTCGACCGCGAGATAGCCGTGCGGCACGAGCCACTTGTCGAAGTGGAACAGGGCGACGGCGATGGCGGCGAGGCCGCGCATGCCATCGAGGGTTTCGAAGCGGCCTGCCGGTCCCGCCGCGCCGGGGGGAGCGCTAGCCAACCCGCTCGCTCCGGCCGCGCGTCGCCGGATCCTCGACATCAGGCGCCATCGGTTGACGCATCTCGACGGGTTTGCTGCACTGCGAGGACGGATTCCAGCACGAGCGCCCCGCCTTTGGCAACACCCCCTCCTTGCTTATTGGCCACCAGCTTTGTGACCGACCGTCCCGCGGAAGCGAGCATTTATCCGGCGGCCGGCGGCGTCTCATCGGATTCCGCGGTCCAAGAGGTGTATTGGCGCGCTATCGTCGTCTTCTACACAAGCGCGCGGGTGAACAACAGCACACTGCGGCTGATGTTCTTTACCAATGGCGAGCCGCCGGTCGTCGCTGGCCATTCGGTGAGAGCCTTGCTCGAGGCGCTGGGCGTCGAGATCCGGATCGTGCCGATGTCCCGGCGCATCTCGCGGCCTCAGGTGACCCATTGGGGCAATGTCCTGTACTTCATCGATGTCCTCGACGCGCTCGCGCAAGAGGATCGCGACACGCGCATCGTGCTGACCGATTGCGATGTGGTGGTGGCCGGGCCGGTGGACGGGGTTTTCGCCGAGCTCGGCTCGCACGAGTTCGTCGGCTACGTCCTCGACCGCCCGGCGACCGAGCTCATCAACGGCATCGACCGGCTGGAAATGACCGCGCTGGCCGGCGAAATCTTCGGCACCCGGTTCGACACGCCGATCCGGCACTTCGGCGGCGAGCTTTTCGCGACCACCATCGCCGCCTGGCTCCGGCACCGGCACCTGTTTCACGACCTGTTTGCCAGGGCCCAGGCCGGGGGACCGTTTGTGAACGTGTGCACCGAGGAGCATTTCTTTTCGATCGTTTTCGCGGGCATTCCCGACAGCGTCGCCGAAGCGCGAGGCGCGATCAAGCGGATGTGGACGGCGCGAACGGTCAGAACCGTCGAACGAGGCGACGAGCTGTTGCCGCTGTGGCACCTCCCGGCCGAGAAACGATACGGCATCCGCTATCTGTTTGATGCCCTTGCCGCGCGCCGGTTCGCGTTGCCGCCTCCCGCGCAATTTCGCCGGACGGCGCAGAAATATTGCGGAATCCCTCATGCTGGGCTCGCCAAGATCGCGCGCGATTACGGGGTCAGGGCCATCCGCATGGGGCGCAGGAAATAACCGCCGGCCGCGCCCCGGCTTGGCCGGTCTTGCCCTTGTCGCCAGTGCATGGCGACGTGTTGCGGGCAGGTTTCTTGTTGGCAATCAGGCATGATTGTGTTCGAACGGTAGCGTCAGACCGGCCTTGCGCACCGCCTCCCTGGACCCAAGGCGGGCAAGGACAAGCCAGGAATATGGCATGTACGAATATGCTCTCATAGCGTCAGTCGTCATATTCGTAATGGTTTCGGCTCTTTTCCTCCGTCACCCGAGCGCCTCTATATTTCATCCCGCCACGTTTTATTTGATGTTCCATGGCCTCGTGTTCGTCATCAGGCCTCTATTTGCATGGGATTACGGATTTGACTCGATCTACAAGGCCATGGGCTTCATGCCCAGCGAGTGGGAAAAGACGCAAGTCCTGATCTGCACGAACCTCGGCCTGGTGGTGTTCGTGGCGGTGACCATGGCCCTCACCCCCAACCCTCTCCGCTTTCAACAGGACGAGTTCGACAAGGCCCAGCGCGCGCTGCTGCTCGAGCGCTTCTGGCTCGTCGCCGCGCCGCTCGTGCTGGTGGCGCTGTACACGCTCTACTGGGTGTGGGGGGTGAAGGCGGCCGGCCAGAGCGTGGGCGAGGTCGATGCCAATACCGGCGTGCGGACGCTGCAGGGCGTCAACGGGTACTTCATCTCCGCCGGGGCGATGCTGGTGCCGATCGTCGCGGCGATCGCCTTTCTCGGGCGCTTCCGCCCGTGGAGCCTGGCGCCGTTCGTGGCCTTCAGCGTCGTCCGGCTGGGCACGGGAAGCCGCGGGGATTTCGTCGCCGCGGCGGTGACGATCGCGATCCTGTTCCTGTTCGATCGGCGAAAGAAGTGGCCCAACCTGCCGGTGGTGGTCGCGGCCGGCGTGCTGGCCGTGGTGTTCAACTCGATCCAGCAGGACCGCGGCGCGGCCATTCGCGAGAGCTTCGGCTACGAAAACGCCGCCGACGTGCGATCCTTGTCCACCGAAGACGCCCGGCCGCTGGAATCGCAGGACATCGCCAACCTGGAGTTCTTCGAGTACCTCGTCTGGGCCGTTCCCAAGCGGACCGGGAGCTACGACTATTTCCTGCACAACCTGCAGATCTTCACCGAGCCGATCCCGCGCGCGTTGTGGAAGGACAAGCCGGTCGGCGCGCCGATCAAGATGTTCGAGCTCTACCGCTACGGCCGGACGATCGGAGCGACTTCGTCGATGCCGGGAGCAGGCTGGTACAGCTGGGGCTACGCCGGCGTAGCGATCTGGAGCGCGGTGTTCGCGCTGATCTACGGCGGTGCCTACCGAGCGGTCGCGAACAGCCGGCAAAGCAACGTCGCGATGATCACCTACGCGATCTTCCTGGCAACGGCCGTGGTCGCCTTCCGCGACGGCGCGCTGATCACGATCATGAAGCAGTTGCTGTTCTACCTGGTGCCGCCCGCGGCGCTGTGGTTCATCGCCCGGGCGACCAACGTGCCCAGCGCGGCACGACTGCGCGAGTGGGCCACGGCCGCGGCCAATGCCGCGCCGGCGCTCGCGGCGATCACGCCGCGCGAAAGGCGCGCCGCAGTGGCCGGCCAGCTGGCGCCGAACGCGGCAATGGCCGAAGCCGCCGCCGCCCCGACACCGCATGAGCGGCGGCTCGCGCGGATGCGGAGCCTGGCCCTGCCGAGGCGCCGTCGCGGCTAGCGTCCCGGAAACCAAAAGACCCCGGCATCGCTGCCGGGGTCTTCGGTCTTGTCCCATTGCCGGCAGCTTAGTCGAGCACCTCGACCATGTGCGGAAGCTTGGCGATCGCGCCGCGGACCTCGGGGGTGTCCTCGAGCTCGACGACGCGGTGCATCTTGCCCAGGCCGAGGCCGGTCAGGATTTTCTTCTGCGATTCCGGCCGGCGGATCGGCGAGCCGACCTGCTTGATCTTGATCTTCGCCATCTCAGTTACTCCGCGATCGCTTCGGCGGCGGCCTCGGTCTCGGCCTCGTTCGCACCACCGCGGCCGAGCAGGTCGGCAACCTTCTTGCCGCGACGCTGGGCCACCGACTTCGGCGAAGTCTGGGTGGCGAGCGCGTCGAAAGTGGCGCGGATCATGTTGTAGGGGTTCGAGGTGCCGATCGACTTGGTGACGACGTCGGCCACGCCGAGGCTCTCGAACACCGCGCGCATCGGGCCGCCGGCGATGATGCCGGTTCCGGCGGGGGCCGAGCGGACGTTGACCAGCCCGGCGCCGAAATGGCCCTTGCCGTCGTGATGCAGCGTGCGGCCTTCCTTGAGCGGTACGCGGATCATCTTCTTCTTGGCCGCGGCGGTCGCCTTGGTGATCGCTTCGGGCACCTCGCGCGCCTTGCCGTGGCCGAAGCCCACGCGGCCCTTGCCGTCGCCGACGACGACCAGCGCGGCGAAGCCGAAGCGCTTGCCGCCTTTGACGGTCTTGGACACGCGGTTGATGTGGACCAGCTTCTCGATCAGCTCGTCGCCGCCCTCGTCGTCGCCGCCACGGCCACGCCCGCCGCGCTCGTCGCGCCGGCCACGGCCGCCGCGCTCGCCGCCACGGCCACCGCCGCCGCCACGCCCGCCCCGGCCGCCACGCGCCTCGCGCGGGGTCCGTTGCTCGGTGGCGTCGCCGGAATCCTGCGACTGCGTATCGGCCGCGACAGTCGTGTCGACGGCCGGGGTCGCTGCCGTGTTCTCGGGATTGTTGTTTTCGTCAGCCATCATCAGAACTCCAGCCCGCCTTCGCGCGCGGCTTCGGCCAACGCCTTGACGCGGCCATGGAACAGGTAGCCGCCGCGATCGAACACGACGGAGGTCACGCCGGCCTTCTTGGCCGCCTCGGCGATCTGCTTGCCCACCTCGACGGCGGCATCGACATTGGCGCCCGACGACTTGACGCCGAGCGTCGAGGCGGCGGCCACGGTGCGGCCTTCGCCGTCGTCGATGATCTGCGCGTAGATGTGGCGGCCCGTGCGGTGGACCGACAGCCGCGCCCGGGCCCCGCCGCGCTTCTTGAGCGCGGTGCGGACCCGGCGGCGGCGGCGTTCGAACAGGGAAAGCTTGGCCATGTTACTTCTTCTTCCCTTCCTTGCGGAAGATGTACTCGCCGCGATAGCGGATGCCCTTGCCCTTGTACGGCTCGGGCTTGCGCCAGCGGCGGACTTCGGCGGCGAACTGCCCAACCGACTGCTTGTCGATCCCGCTGATCTCGATCGTGGTCTGGTCAGGGGTCTTGACCTCGAGGCCTTCCGGCACGTCGAGATCGACATCGTGGCTGTAGCCGAGCTGAAGCTTGAGCTTCTTGCCCTGGGCGTTGGCGCGATAGCCGACCCCGGTGATGTCGAGGGTCTTGGTGAAGCCGGCGGTGACGCCTTCGACCAGGTTCGAGACCAGCGTGCGCTGCATGCCCCAGTGGCTGCGCGCCGCCTTGGTGTCGTTGGCCGGAGCGACCGAGATCGCACCGTCGTCGAGCGTGTAGCTGACGAGGTCCGACAGCCCCAGGGTGAGGGTGCCCTTGGGGCCCTTCACGCTGAGCTGGCCGTTGTCGATGGCGGCCGTGACCCCGCTCGGGATCGCAACCGGCCGTTTGCCGATGCGGCTCATCAGAACACCTCCGCCAGCACTTCGCCGCCGACGTTCTGGGCGCGCGCCTCGTTGTCCGAGAGCACGCCCTTGGGCGTCGAGACGATGGTGATGCCAAGGCCATTGCGCACCGTCGGCAGCTCGCGGCTGCCCGAGTAGATGCGCCGGCCCGGCTTCGAAACGCGAGCCACGTGCTTGATCGCGGGCTCGCCCTCGAAATACTTCAGCTCGATGCGCAGCGCCGGGTGCTTGCCGCTGCTGTCCTCGCTGTAGCCACGGATGTAGCCTTCGCGCTGGAGCACCTCGAGCACGTTGGCGCGCAGCTTCGAGGCCGGCGAGAGGACGGAATCCTTCTTCGCCTGCTGGCCGTTGCGGATGCGGGTGAGCATATCGCCCAGGGGATCGGTCAATGCCATTTCGTCAGATCCTCACCAGCTCGACTTGGTCAGACCCGGGATCAGGCCCTTCAGGCCCAGGTTCCGAATCTCGATCCTGTTGAGGCCGAACTTGCGGTAAACGCCGCGGGGGCGGCCGGTGGTGGTGCAGCGGTTGCGCACGCGGGTGGGATTCCCGTTGCGCGGGATTTCCGCCAGCTTGAGGCGCGCGATCAGGCGCTCGGCTTCGTCGAGCGACTCGTTGTCGGCGATCGCCTTCAGCTTCGCGTACTTCGCCGCGTACTTCTTCACGAGCTTCTTGCGCCGCTCGTTCTTGTTGATGGAACTCAGTTTCGCCATGGACTTAAGCTCTCCAAAGGCCGCTTACGCGGCCTGCTTCTCTTCTTCGGCCTCGGGAGCCGGGAACGGGAAACCGAACAGGCGCAGCAGCTCGCGCGCCTCGTCGTCGGTTTTGGCGGTGGTGGTCACGATAATGTCGAGCCCGCGCACCTTCTCGATCTTGTCGTAGCTGATCTCGGGAAACACGATCTGCTCCTTGAGACCCATCGCGTAGTTGCCGTTGCCGTCGAACGACCGCGGGTTGACCCCGCGGAAGTCGCGGATGCGCGGCATCGCGATGGTCACCAGACGGTCGAGGAACTCATACATCCGGTCGCGGCGCAAGGTCACCTTGCAGCCGATCGGCATGCCCTCGCGCAGCTTGAACTGCGCGATCGACTTCTTGGCGATGGTGATCACCGGCTTCTGCCCGGCGATCAGCGCCATCTCCTCGGCGGCGGTCTGGACCTTCTTCTTGTCCTGGCTCGCCTCGCCGACGCCCATGTTGAGCGTGATCTTCTCGAGCCGCGGAACCTCGAGCGCGTTCTTGTAGCCGAACTTCTCGGTCATCGCCTTGGCGATGCGCTCGTCGAAGTCCTTCTTCAGGCGCGGGACGTACTTGTCAGCCATCGATCAATTCCCCGGACTTGACGGCCACGCGCACCTTCTTCCCGTCGCGCTCCTCGAAGCGGACGCGGGTGGGCTTGCCGTCCTTGGGATCGGCCACGGCGACCTTGCTGATCGCCATTGGAGCGGGCGAGCGGTCGATGCCGCCCTGCGGGTTCGCCTGGCTCGGCTTGCGGTGGCGCGCGGCGACGTTGATGCCGTCGACCACCACCTTGCCGTCCTTCGGCAGGACGCGCGTCACCGTGCCGGTGCGGCCCTTGTCCTTGCCCGACAGCACGACGACGTTGTCGCCTTTCTTGATTTTCGCGGCGGCCATCACAGCACCTCCGGAGCGAGCGAGATGATCTTCATGAAGCCCTTCGAGCGCAGCTCGCGCACGACCGGGCCGAAGATACGGGTGCCGATCGGCTCCTCGTTCTTGTTGACGAGGACCGCGGCGTTGCTGTCGAAGCGGATCACGCTCCCATCGGGGCGGCGGACGTCCTTCTTCGTGCGCACGATCACCGCGCGGTGAACGTCGCCCTTCTTGACGCGCGCGCGCGGCTGCGCCTCCTTGATGGAGACGACGATCACGTCGCCGACGCCCGCCACGCGGCGCTTCGACCCGCCCAGCACCTTGATGCACTGGACGCGCTTCGCGCCGCTGTTGTCCGCGACGTCGAGATTGGACTGCATCTGGATCATCGATCCGGTTCCTTCTCAGTGGCTTGCCGGGACGCTGGTTGCCCCTGGCCCGGCAGTTCCAAAATTCTTCAGTTGCCCGCGGCTTCGACTTCAAGGTCGGCCTCGATGGCCTCGCCCTTGCCGGCCTGCACGCGGTCGAGCACCCGCCAGGTCTTGGTCTTGGAGATCGGACGGGTCTCCTCGATGCGCACCGTGTCGCCGGCCTTGAACTCGTTGCCTTCGTCGTGCGCGTGGTACTTCTTCGAGCGGCGGATGATCTTCCCGTAAAGCGGGTGCTTCACCTTGCGCTCGACCTGCACGGTGACGGTCTTGTCGGTCTTGTCGGAGACGACGGTCCCGACCAGGATGCGTTTCGGCATCGTTGTACTCCTCAGGCCTCGGCCGAAGCGCGGGCGGATTGATTCTGGCGCTCGGTCTGCAGCGTCTTGATCTGCGCGATCGCCCGGCGGACTTCCTTGATCCGCGCGGGGCGCTCGAGCTGGTTGGTCGCCGACTGGAAGCGCAAGTTGAACTGCTCGCGCTTCAGCTCGGTCAGCTGGTCGGCCAGCTGGTCGTCGGTCTTCGTGCGCAAATCGCTGAACACCTTGCTGCCGCCGCCAGTGGCGGGGGCCTTCTTGGCGCTCGGCTTTGCGGTCTTCTTGGTCTGGGCCATCATTCGGCTCCCAGGTGCGAGGTGTCGCCGAGGCGGGCGACGACCTTGGTCTTGATCGGCAGCTTCATCGCCGCGCGGCTGAAGGCTTCGGCGGCCAGCGGGCCGGGCACGCCGTCGAGCTCGAACAGGATCCGGCCCGGCTTGACGCGGGCGGCCCAGTACTCGACCGCGCCCTTGCCTTTGCCCTGGCGGACCTCGGCCGGCTTCTTCGACACCGGCACGTCGGGGAACACGCGGATCCACAGGCGCCCCTGGCGCTTGATGTGGCGCGTGATCGCCCGGCGCGCGGCCTCGATCTGGCGCGCGGTGATCCGCTCCGGCTCAAGGGCCTTGAGGCCGTAGGAGCCGAAGTTGAGCGAGGTGCCGCCCTTGGCGTCGCCGCTGATCCGGCCCTTGAAGGCCTTGCGGAACTTGTGCTTCTTCGGTTGCAGCATGGTGCCTACTCTATCCTATGCTCAACGCGCCGGGCGGACGCCGGAGGTCTGAGCCTCCATCATCAGCCGGTCCTGCGCCATCGGATCGTGGGCGAAAATCTCGCCTTTGAAGATCCAGCACTTGATGCCGATGATGCCGTAGGCCGTCAGCGCCTCGGCTTCGGCATAGTCGACGTTGGCGCGCAGCGTATGGAGCGGCACGCGGCCCTCGCGGTACCACTCGACGCGGGCGATCTCGGCGCCGCCGAGACGACCGCCGCAGGTGATGCGGATGCCCTCCGCGCCGAGGCGCAGCGCGGACTGCACCGCGCGCTTCATTGCCCGGCGGAACGCGACGCGGCGCACCAGTTGGTCGGCCACGCCCTGCGCGACGAGCTTGGCATCGATTTCGGGCTTGCGGATCTCGACGATGTTGAGCTTGACTTCGCTCTGCGTCATCGTCGCCAGCTTCGAGCGCAGCTTCTCGATGTCGGCGCCCTTCTTGCCGATGATGACGCCCGGGCGCGCGGCATAGATCGAAATGCGGCACAGCTTGGCCGGGCGCTCGATCACCACCTTCGAGATCGCCGCCTGCGGCAGCGTCTCGATGATGTACTTGCGCAGCTCGATGTCTTCCTTGAGCAGCTGGTTGTAGTTGCGGCCTTCCGCGTACCACCGGCTGTCCCAGGTGCGGTTGATCTGCAGGCGCAGGCCGATCGGATTGCTCTTCTGACCCATCTTAAGCCTCTTCTTCCTGCTCGCGCACGACGATCCGCAGCCGGCTGAACGGCTTGAGGATGCGCGTGGACTTGCCGCGGCCGCGCGTGGCGAAACGCTTCATGGTGATCGACTTGCCGACCGACGCCTCGGCCACGACCAGCGCGTCGACGTCGAGGTCGTGATTGTTCTCGGCGTTGGCGATCGCGCTGGCGAGTACCTTCTGGGCATCGCGGGCCATCGCCTTCTTCGAGAAGGTGAGGATGTTCATCGCCTCTTCGGCCTTGCGGCCGCGGATCAGCGCGGCGACCAGGTTGAGCTTCTGGGCCGACCCACGGATCGTGGTGCCGACGGCCAGCGCCTCGTTGTCGCCGACGCGGCGGGGAGCTTTCTGCTTGCCCATTAGCGCTTGCCCTTCTTGTCGGCCGCGTGCCCGTGGAAAGTCCGCGTCGGAGCGAACTCGCCGAGCTTGTGGCCGACCATGTCCTCGTTGACGCTGACCGGGATGAACTTCTGGCCGTTGTAGACGTTGAACGTCAGGCCGACGAACTGCGGCAGGACGGTGCTGCGGCGCGACCAGGTCTTGATCGGCGCGCGGGCGCCCTTGTCCTGGGCGTCCTCTGCCTTCTTCAGCAGGTGCAGGTCGACGAACGGACCTTTCCAGACGGAACGAGCCATTACCGGTTACCTCTTCTTCTTCGCGTGGCGCGAACGGATGATCATCTTGTCCGTCTGCTTGTTGCTGCGGGTGCGCGCACCCTTGGTCGGCTTGCCCCACGGGGTCACCGGATGACGTCCGCCCGAGGTGCGGCCCTCGCCGCCGCCGTGCGGGTGGTCGACCGGGTTCTTGGCCACGCCGCGGGTCAGCGGCTTGACGCCCATCCACCGCTTGCGGCCGGCCTTGGCGAAGTTCTGGTTCTGGTTGTCGGGGTTCGACACCGAGCCGACCGTGCCCATGCAATCGGCGCGCAAATAACGCTGCTCGCCCGAGTTGAGGCGGACGATGACCATGCCGCGGTCGCGGCCGACGACCTGGACGTAAGTCCCCGCCGAACGGGCGATCTGCCCGCCCTTGCCGGGCTTCATCTCGACGTTGTGGCAGATCGTGCCGACCGGCATGGTGCCGAGCAGCATCGCGTTGCCGACCTTGGTGTCGACCCGCTCGCCGGCAACCACCGTCTCGCCGGGGGCGAGGCGGTTGGGGGCGAGGATGTAGGCCAGCTCGCCGTCCTCGTACTTGATGAGGGCGATGAACGCGGTCCGGTTGGGGTCGTACTCGATCCGCTCGACGGTGGCCGGCATGTCCCACTTGCGACGCTTGAAGTCGATGTAGCGGTACTTCTGCTTGTGGCCGCCGGCCATGCCGCGCGAGGTCACGTGGCCCTTGTTGTTGCGCCCGCCGGTCTTGCGCTTGCCTTCGGTCAGCGCCTTGACCGGCTTGCCCTTGTACAGGGACGAGCGGTCGACGAGGATCAGGCCGCGGCGTGCCGGACTGGTCGGGTTATAGTTCTTGAGTGCCATCGCTCTCGCCTCAAATCCCGCTGGTGATGTCGATCGAATCCTGGCCCTCGGCCAGAGTCACGATCGCCTTCTTCACGTCGCTGCGCTTGTAGGGACGGCCCTTCCAGCGCTTCGACTTGCCCTTCTGGACAATGATGTTCACGCCCGCGACCTTGCGGTCGTAGATCGCCTCGATGGCTTCCTTCACCTGCGGCTTGGTAGCGTCGTTGGCGACCTTGAAGACGATCGCGTTGTGCTCGCTGAGCAGCGTCGACTTCTCGGTGATGTGCGGGGCGACGATCACGTCGTAGTGACGCGCATCGACTTGCTGTTTCTTAGCCATTGAACCGCGCCTCCAGCTTCTCGACCGCCGCGCGGGTCAGGACCAGCGTGTCATGCTTCAGGATGTCGTAGACGTTGGCGCCGACGGCCGGGAGCACGTTGACGCCCGGCAGGTTGCCGGCGGCACGCTTGAAGCCGTCGTCGACCGCCTCGCCGTCGATGACCAGCACCTTGCCGTTCCACCCGGCCTTGTCGAACACGCCCTTGAGCGCCTTGGTCTTGGCATCCTTCAGCTCGAGCGTGTCGACGACCACCAGGCCGTCCTTCGCTCGCGCCGACAGCGCCATCTTCAGGCCGAGCGCGCGGACCTTCTTGTTGAGCGACTGCTCGAACTCGCGCAGCCGCGCGCCGTGGGCCTTGCCGCCGCCGACGAAGATCGGGGCGCGGCGGTCGCCGTGGCGGGCCGTGCCGCCGCCCTTCTGGCGGCCGTATTTCTTGCCGGTGCGGGCAACGTCGGAGCGCTCGCGCGTCGGGCGGGCGGTGCCGCGCCGGTTCTCGAGCTGCCAGGTGACGACGCGGTGGAGGATGTCGGCGCGCGGCTCGACGCCGAACACGGCGTCGTCGAGCTCGATGTCGCCGGCAGCCCCGGTGAGCTTGGTGCCGTCGAGTTTCTGGACCTTCACCTTCACGGCTCAGCCCTCCTTGTTGTCGTCGGCGTCGGGCGCGGTGCCCTCGGCTTCGTTGTTCGCTTCCGCCTGCTCCGCATCGGTCGCGGCGCCGGCTTCCTGCTCGGCGAGCAGGGCGGCGGCTTCCTCGGCGGTCGGGCCGGTGTCGATCTCGTGCTCGGCGGCGTGCTCGACCATGCCGGCCGGCGCTTCCTCGTGCTCGGGAGCGGTGCTCTTCTTCTCGAGGATCGCGCCCGGGAACGGCGCGCCCTCGGGGGTCGGCAGCTTGACCGCGTCGCGGACCAGCAGCCAGGCG
>Ga0196977_1000610_pt1 | contig 17715 bp, 13 predicted proteins | sample S3v_1013CmetaG_FD_148634 | JGI IMG/M metagenome (GOLD analysis project Ga0196977, IMG submission 148634) | Soil microbial communities from Anza Borrego desert, Southern California, United States - S3+v_10-13C | ecosystem: Environmental > Terrestrial > Soil > Desert | place: USA: California...
ATGAACTTCAAACAACAGATCCCTCGGTTGGCAGTCTCCTAATGCTGGCCACGATTGCAAGCCTCGTTCCCTGCTCATTGCTCAAGCGCGCGGGAGACCTTCGCTACAAAACTCCAAAGGAGCTTGCGAAGGGTGTTCCTCCAGTCCGTCTTGCGGTTGCGAATGCGTTAAGGATGATGACGTCTGACATTCAGTCGTTTTCTGAGTCGAAGTACCTGCGCACCCGGCCAGTGATTGTCTGCGGTGATGCTCGAACTTTGGTCCGCATTCCGTCGCTCGGAGTAGATGCAGTCATTACATCGCCACCCTACATCAATGGAACGAATTACTTCCGTAACACCAGGCTCGAACTTTGGTTCATGCGGTGCCTTCAGACAGCAGAGGACTTGGCGCGTTTCCGTCACAAGGCGGTAACTGCGGGGATTAATGATGTCGCCAATGCGCGTGAAATCGCCTATTCGCACCCAGATGTCAGCGTCATCGTTGAGAGATTGAAGGAGAATGCGTATGACGCACGCATTCCGACCATGGTCGCAGCTTACTTCGCGGATATGCAGGAGATCTTTGAGGCCATATCGAAGCACCTGACAGCCGATGCGGTATTAGCAGTGGATCTTGGTGACTCCATGTATGGGGGCGTCCATGTTCCGGCAAATGATCTGCTTTCGGCGATCTTGAAGGACATTGGCTATCGAAAGGAACAGGAAATCCTGCTGCGCCGACGGCGTTCTAAGGGTGGCGCTGCACTCAGCCAGGTGCTACTTGTATTCAGGGCTCCACAACACGCACGGCGGCTATCTAAGGCTGTTGAGGGCGCTTGGGTTCCGGCCTGGTCACGATTCTGCCAGGAAGTGCCGCATCAGAAGGCACCGTATGCCAGTCGCAATTGGGGAAGTCCCATCCACTCGTTGTGTTCGTACCCCGGCAAGCTTAAGCCGGCAATCGCCCACCACCTGGTGGAAACTTTCGTTCCTCCGAAGGGGCGCGTTCTTGATCCTTTTGCAGGTGTCGGAACTATTCCGTTCGAGGCGGCCCTGAGTGGCAGGCAATCGTTTGGACTTGAACTCAGTGCGGCCGCTTTCCCTATTGCGGCAGCAAAGGTCAACCTAAGGTCGGCGGTTGGGGTTGACGCCGTTCTTGGCGAGCTTGCGGGGTTTATCGAATGCTACAAAGCAAGCCGGGCTGAGCTTCAGGAAGCCAAGGAGTTTGGCTTAAATGGCCGGATTGTCGACTACTATCATCCTAAGACGCTCCTGGAAGTACTCGCTGCGCGAGCCTTTTTTGCGAAGGCACCCCCATTGCCTTCGTACCTCTTAGCCAAGGCGGGTTGTCTTCACATTCTGCATGGCAATCGCCCGTACGCTGTAAGTAGGCGCTCACATCCGCTGACCCCTTACAAGCCATCGGGCCCGATGGAGTACCGCAGTCTTGTGGATCGACTGAAGGATAAATTGGAGCGCGTTAACGAGGCTTCGTTCCCGGCGGAGTACCTAGAAGGCAGCATGTATCATCAGGATGCAACGAGCTACTGGCCATCGGAAATCGATTCTCTCGATGCGGTCATCACTTCACCGCCATTTTTTGATAGCACCCGCTTTCATGTTCAGAACTGGCTGCGGCTCTGGTTCGCGGGATGGACGCCTGAGGCATTTCAGCAGAAACCTCGGCTATTTGTTGACGAGCGCCAAAAACAAGGCTTCGAGGTCTATGAATCGATTCTGAGACAGTCACGTGATCGTCTTCGGAATTCTGGAGTAGTGGTTCTTCATATTGGTAAGAGCGAAAAGTGCAACATGGCTAAAGAGCTTCAGCGGGTTGCCAAAAAGTGGTTCAAGAGCAATGACCTCTTTGATGAAAGCGTTGAGCACTGCGAGTCCCACGGCGTTCGAGACAAGGGAACAGTGACGTCGCATCAGTACTTGGTCTTATACTAATTGGGTCGCCGCCGGTCGAATTCAGCACGAAAATCAAACCGGTGTTTCTCTGGACACTTCTCAATGACTTTGTAGAGTGCCTTTACAAGCAATTCCGCCGCTGTCTTCCCGTCGCGTACCTTGGTCAATTCCGGCCTGCAGAGGAAGTCACCAAAGAACCAGTCGAGCCGCAGCTTTAGCTTGTCGATAGCTTCCGTATTCGGATGAGGGTCTCTCAATTCATCTACTGAGAGTCCAGTAATCGTTGCGAGCCGACGCAACTCCTTGTCGTCATAGAAATCGCGGGGCAGGCGGTCGCGCTTCTCTGAATTGCACGATTTGCAGAGAGCTGTGGCTGAGCTGTCCAGCGGCCAAAGGAGTGCCAATGGCCGAGTATGGTCCAGGTGCATGTCCTTTACAGTCGGGAGCTTAGCTCCACACTTGAAACAAGAACCCGAAAACCTCATGTAGACATCATCGCTGAGCTCACGACCTGTAAGGTGTCGATAGCGAAGCTGCGGACTTTCTCCGTAGAGTTCCATGGTCAACGCTTCAAAAGCCCTTCGCCGCTGCGCATCCTCCTTCATCTGGGCGGCGGTTCGCTGGGGGTTGTGCGCCGCGTTCACCTCAAACTTCTTGCAGAACCTGCATTCGAGTTGGAAACCGTACTCAAGTTGGATGGTTTCTCCGGTCTCCTGGTCTCGCAGTCTGCCGAAAGTGCCATGCTTACATGGGCGCCTACTCTCAGCAACGCAGTGATTTGAAAAGCTAAGATGTTGGCGTTCGTCCAAGAGATTAATTGGTAGGAAGCGTCCACAGCGATTGCAGGACTTCAGCGCTATTCTGACCGGCTGAACTTCGCGAACGCTCCTAGCGCGGTCGGCATGAATGCGAATGGAAATCGTGCCCTTGCCAGTTGCCGAGAAAAAATGCGCTTCTGGCGAAAAGGTATGCATGTTGCCCAATAGTTCGCGGCGCGCGGCCCTAAGATGTTCATGTTCTATGGCGCCGCAGCCCATGCCCCACAACCCAATCACGCAGTTCTCGGTCGCCTTAAGCGAAACTACTACATGAGTAGGCCTCGCATCCGACACCCACATGCTTCCCAGCTTGCTCCAACTATCAGGGGGATGGTGTCTTGTCGTAATCTTTGGGTCGCGGTCCACGATGGTCGTCGAAAGCGTTACGCTCATTGGTGCCTGAAACCAACCGCCAAATCCAACGAATTCATCTGGGTGTCCTGCAGGAACGTCAAACTCAATCGTAAGCGTGTCATTTCGATCGAGCACGTATGTGTCAGCGTCAGTAATGCGAAGCTCCCCGCCTGTTGTATCTGTATGAACATGAAAGCCTGACTCTCTGGTCGCGGCTCGCCGTCGGCCAGAGAACTTTGTCTTCCCAGGGAGCTTTCGATCTGAACTCGTACGCGCTCCTGTTCTCGGGAGTAATGCGGATTGAGAATGCTGCAATAATATGCACCGGTCAATTGTGCTCGAATCGGGAACGATGTCAAGAAATCCGCACTTAAAGCCAAGGGAGAACCGCTGTCGGCCTTTAAGCCGCTTGAACACCATCGAAACCATCTTGCACTGAAGGCGCGCCGTAGCAGGATTGGGCCAAACTTGCGTGTTCGAAGACTAGGGTTAGCCCTAGCTTCTGAGGGGTGATCCTTTCCTGCGGACAATTCAGATCGCAGATTCACATTACTATCACGCCATTGGTACGTCCCTTGGGGGCAGTTTGCACTGCTGCTGCCTCCCGGCTGCTCGGCCAGTCTACACGCCCCGACCGTTTCGGAGGTCAAGTGCCTCGAATTCGTATTATCGAGATCGAACACTTTCGTGGCATCAAGCACATGCGGTGGTTTCCAAGGGCTGGGCTTAACTGTCTCATCGGTCCAGGAGATAGTTGCAAGTCTACGGTCCTGGAAGCGATTGCACTGTGCATAGGCCAACGACGTGCCTCCCCCCTCACTGATAGTGACTTCTTCAATCTCGAGGTCTCTCAACCTATTCGGATAACGATCACACTGGGCGAACTTCCTGAGTCGCTGTTGGACATAGAAGCATACGGTCTCTATCTCCATGGATTCATTATTGGTGCTAATGAGTTGGTAGAAGAGCCTGTAGATGGCTCAGAGCCAGTGCTAACAATTCGCGTTAAGGTGGAGCAGGATTTACAGCCAGAATGGGAATTGGTATCTGAACGGGCGAATATAGCCGGTGCCTCGCGTGATTTTGCTTGGAAAGATCGAGCGATAGTCCAAGTATCAAAGTTGTCCGGGATAGGCAGTCAACACTTCACTTGGGGCCGCGGTTCTATTCTCAATCGCGTTTCGGAAGAACGCCCTGATGCCGCAGGAGTAATTGCTCAGCTCTTGCGAGATGTAAGGTCAACGTTTGGCGATTCTGCGCAAAGGCACCTAGAAGAAACGGTTCGCGTTGTCAATGAGACCGCCCGTGAACTCGGTATCAATGGTGGTGCGGACACTTCAGTTCTACTCGATACGTCCTCAATCTCGACCTCGGGCGGTGGTGTATCGCTTCACGATTCTGCCGGTGTGCCACTCTCGGGACTGGGAAGCGGCTCTAGTCGGCTTTTGATCGCAGGGCTACAACGGCATGCGGCACGGAATTCCACCGTTGTGCTAGCCGATGAGATCGAATATGGCCTTGAGCCGCACCGGATCATTCGTTTACTAACATCCCTAGGCTCAAAAGAACCAATTCCGCCGCTGCAGGTGTTTCTAGCCACCCATTCACCGATTGTCATTTGTGAGCTATCGGTATCTCAGCTTTGGGTGTTGAGGCGGTTAGCAGACCGTCTTGATTGTATGGCAGTCTCCGAAGTAGATGGAATTCAGGGTGTAGTCCGGGCCCATCCTGAGGCATTTCTTGCCGCATCAGTGCTTGCTTGTGAGGGCGCAAGTGAAGTGGGGTTCATTCGCGGTATCGATCAATACAGAACTACCAGCGGCCATGTGTCAATTGCCGCACTTGGTTGTGTTTTGGTCGATTGTCGAGGCGGGGATAATGTGACACAACGTGCCAATGCAATCAGAAGAATGTCGTATCGAACGGCTGTTCTTAGAGACGACGATGTGCTCCCAGATGCAGGACTCGAGCAGTCATTTCTCGCTGCTGGCGGGGAGGTCTTCAAGTGGACACATGGTAGAGCCTTAGAAGACGAGTTATTCAACGGTCTTCCGGAAGCTGAAGTGAACACACTTCTTAACCTGGCAGTCGGAAAAATGGGCGAACCACTGATCGACTCCCACATTCGAAGTGCTTCCAACAACACGATCACGCTCAATCACTGTCGGGAGCAGCTCACGGGCCCGGTTAGATGCGTGTTGGGGATTGCCGCCAGAAGTCGCAATAACAAATGGTTTAAAACGTTTTCTGATATGGAAGTAATTGGACGAGACATTGTCGGACCAGCAATGACCTCAATGGACCCGGCTTTCAGATCGGTCATTGATGGTGTCTTTCAATGGATTGAAACTGGTGTCTAGCTCCATTGACCTCCTCGATGTTCGCATAGGCACTGTTACCGCGCCAGCTGGCTGTGGCAAGTCCCACTTGATTGCGGAGTCACTCTCTCATCACCACTGCTCCAAGCCCGTCCTAGTTTTGACGCATACGGTTGCAGGCGTTGCGTCGCTTCGCGAGAAAATCAAGCTGCATGGCGTTCCGCCCCGGTCCTACCGTTTAGCGACGATTGACGGCTGGGCAATGCGTCTGATCCGCACTTTTCCAACATTGAGCGGTACGAACAGCCGTTGTGTCGAGGTTACTGATCCGCGTACTGACTATCCTGCGATTCGCAGCGGTGCGCTGCGAGTCCTTACCTCGGCGAATGCAGCCAAACTGGTTCACGCGACTTACTGCCGCCTTTGGGTGGACGAATACCAGGACTGCTCGAGTCAGCAGCATGCTCTTGTAAAGACTGTTTCGAGCGTCCTGCCAACGTGCGTTCTCGGTGATCCACTCCAGGCAATTTTTGGCTTTCGTGGAGAACAGATTACTTGGGACACGGACGTAATACGATGCTTCCCAAATGTGGGGGAGCTTAATACGCCCTGGCGGTGGATCAACTCTGGGAAGAGGGAGTTGGGTGATTGGCTGCTGGAGGTGCGGCGAGCGATTCTTATGGGGCAGCAGATGGACCTGCGCGCCGCACCTGCGAGCGTTTCTTGGGTGCCATTAGATGGATCCAACGATTTTGACCGACTTCAGGCTGCTGTGCGGACGCAGCCACCCCATGGCCAAGGTAACGTTCTAATCATAGCAGACAGTAAGAACAAGGCAGCCCAGTATGCAGTGGCCAGCCTTACGCCTGGCGCGACATCAGTCGAGACGGCAGATTTGGCCGACCTCGTGCGCTTTGCATCTCGATTCACCTTGGAAGATCCTACGGCTCTCGCGAGATTGTGTAGGTTTTGCCAAGAATGCCTCTGTGGCGCCGGCGTTGATATTCTAATTGATCGTCTGCGTGCTATTACAAGGAATGGTAGCATGCCGGTAAGTTCAGCAGAGCGCGCTGCAGTGCACTTTAACGTGACACGCACATATGAAGCTGCCTTTTCTTTCCTGCGTCAATTTGAACACTTTCCGGAAGTGCGCGCTTATCGGCCAGATCTATTTGAAGCATGCATTAAATCGCTTAAGCGGAGTAATAACAACCCGAGCATATCGCTTCGAGAGGCTTCCTTAGCAGTACGCGACGAAATCCGTGCGCGAGGTCGCCTTATTCATCCGCGAACAGTGGGAAGCACACTACTTTTGAAGGGCTTGGAGGCCGAAGTGTCTATCGTTCTGAATGCAGATTCCCTATCTACTTCTGATTTGTATGTGGCTATGACGCGCGCTTCGCAACTCCTTGTAGTGTGCTCAAGATCTCCTTTCATTCCGTCCTCATCGACCTGACATCCCTCTTGCCTACAAAGACCCTCGGGCGTGCGCCCCATCGTGGCCGTCGGATATGGCGCCTATTCAGGGCACAGGCTGCGCCGTTGAACAATCTAGTCGGCACTCGGCGAATGCCCGCTTGATGTCCTGCCGCAACTGTGTTGGGATGGGGCATCGCATATACCTGTTGGTTAAGAATAGGAATCGGCTCACGTGTACATCGTCGAAAGCTCTTTGTATAACATGAAAATGATCTCCGATTGACTCACGCACTTCTTCCCCAGCACCGAGATTATTGGACCACAAAACCACTGCGGCGAGGCATGAATGATCGAAAAGGGTTTCCTCGATACTCTCACAAATGGTGCGTGGTGACTGCATCAGCATCATAGGCGGGGTCCTAATAATCACTACCCCTGGCCGACTTTCCGGTATTTGCAGTTGCTTGCGACGAATCGTGCGCCTTACCCGTCCTACTTGATCATCTTCAATCGGCGGCCCAGACAAGGTCTTGAGCTTCTCGCCTGACGCGCTTGCCCAGGCCTGTAAATGTTCTTTCCCTTCCTCAGTACATGCGGCGAGCCTGAGTATGCCCGGCTGAGAGAGATCGATGAATGACTTGTCCTGCCCGAGCTGAGCAATCTCTGCGCTAAGTCTGTCAACTACTTCGGCGCAGCGAGGTTCGGAGAGAACTTTGAGAATTGATCCGCAGTACTGAATATCAAAGCGGGTCAAAAGAGGCAGCCAAACCTGCTGTTGAGTCCGATGCGCGCGTGTATCCTCTTCGCTTGGTCCGAGATGCGTGTGTTCAACGTAAATCTCAAGCCGTGTCTCAGGATGGACCAACGTTATGTCGGGAACCTTAATGTGACGTCCTCGGACAGGAGTTTCCGGAGCTGCCACAAAGCCTGCCTGTGTAAATCGCCACACAAGTTCAAGAGTTGATATTCCCTCACTTGCCCGACGAGGATCGATCAGGCGTTTGCGCAGTTCGGGGAAACCTTGTAGCGAAACAGCTGTACTCAATGCGTGTCCGAACCAACCTAGCCAAGCGCGGCTGTGTGCTGCCCGGTTGATCACTGTCATCATTAATGGATGTCCAGTAGAAAGGACATCATCAACAAAACCCGGGCCCATAAGATCGCGAATAATACGAATTCCTTCTGCGATCTGGGTACGTCGATCAGATTCAAGGTTGAGCGCTTCAACGTCGCTGAGCAGCTCGTCGAAACTGATCTGTTGGCTCACTGAGAGCTCATGGGGTGGCAGTGTTCAAGGCGACAGTGTTGGTTCTGCAAGCAAGGGAATCACTGCGCATGCTGTGATCATTGCTTGGCAGATCGCATAATGAATCTTGTCTGCAATATAGGCTCGACTGGGGTGGGATGCCCCGGGCTCCGTGGACACCAAGTTAGGTGTTCATTGGACTCCGGAGGTGGGCTCTGTCCATGAACGTGCGGCGGGGCTGGGTCCGGCCTTCCAGCGCGATCCGTGGCAGGCCTTTCCAGGTCCGTTGTTGTTTCGGGAGACGTCAGAGTTCGCAATACTCTACGGCTTGCCTGATTGTCCCAGGAGCCTACAAGATAGGCTGGTCCGAAGGACACTGTTAACCCAATCTGCCTGAGGGCGCCGGATGGCACGTCAGAATGCGTGGCACGATATCGGTGCCACTCTCGCCGCTGCGGATCAATGGATTGAGCAGTGCCTCATAGCTGACGGCTCCATGTTCTTCGGTCGGGCCATTTGGACTGCGCAAAACGTTAGGGCGCTTGTCCACGGGTTTGTTGATCGCCCTGACACCGGAAAGCAGAGTTTTGTTGAGAAACTGCAGAAGCAGATCTCTGATGTCTCGGTCGATGCGCAACACCTCATGGCCGAGATGCTCTGGGCGCTCATGCTTTTTCCAACGAATACCACGGTTGAGAAGAAGCGAGAGCGAATCCTTGACGTTCTAACTGTTTCCAAGTCCTCATTGCCCGGCTCGGATCTTGTTTCGGACCTCGTTCTGAGGGGCATCGGTTCGGGCGGTCCGGCGTTCAACCAGCACCGGCCCCGGGAACTGCAGTATCTGATTTTGCTTACGGATGACCTGAAGCGACGCCCCCAATCTGAGCGCCAGGGCATTCTCCGCAACTACGACCGCTTCATGGAGTGGGTCGACTCACTGCCTGAGCAGGGAGACCGGCAGTTCCGCCATATGCTCCGTTTCTTTGCGTTCCCGGACCGGGTTGAGCAGATCTCGTCTAATGGCGATCGGCGCCGGATTCTGGAAGGATTCGGAATCGCCAGCGAGACCGTTACCCGTCGCTGGAGCGACAGGCAGTTCGATGAAGCATTGTTGAAGGTCCGCGAGCAGTTGGAGAACGAGAATCCTGGTGCTGTCGTTGACTTTTACAAACGGCCCTTTAAGGACCGTTGGCAGCCCGAGGAGCGAGAGGAAGATGAGGAGCTCGCGAGCGAGGAAGGTGCAGCCGAGGCGCCGGCCGTCATGCTGGAAGATCATAGAACCGGCCCGCGGAATGTGATTTATTATGGTCCTCCGGGTACCGGGAAGACCTTCAGGCTGCAGCAACTGTTTCCGCAGTATACGGAACAGAGAGGCGAACTCGATCATGCCCTCTGGCTGCAGGAAACCGTGGCCCGCTACGGCTGGCGAGCGGTCATCGCTTCTGTCCTGGCGCAATCCGGTGGTGGAACAAAAGTATCGACCCTTCTGCAGCATCCCTGGATCCGGGCAAAGGCGCTTCAGCGAGGCAGGAGTCCTTCCGCTATTCGAGCTACGATCTGGGGGTATCTGCAGGGGCATACGCCTGAACACATACGGACGGTCAAGACGAGCGCTAGGAGAGAACCGTTCATCTTTGAGAAAACGCAGGACGGTATTTGGCAGTTGTTGCCGGATTGGGGTGACATCGACGGTGACTCAGCGGAACTCGAGGCGATACTACGTGCAGGTCCCGCCGCCTCCGGCGATGCGATCCGCCGGTTTCGGATGGTCACCTTTCATCCATCGTTCAGCTATGAAGACTTTGTACGAGGAATCCGGCCCGTTGTCGTGGCAGACGACGGAACAACTCAATTTCGCGCTGTTGATGGGATATTCAAGCGGATCTGCGAAGAGGCTGCTGCTCATCCGGGTAAGCGGTTTGCACTGTTCATTGATGAGATCAATCGAGCCAACATAGCAAAGGTGTTCGGGGAGCTGATAACGCTCATCGAGACGGACAAGCGGGTGGTCCGCGATTCAAAAGGTCGCCTGGTAAGTGGAATCGTTGTCGAGCTTCCGGGAATGGAGGGAGACGAAGTAGCACCTGAGCCGTTCGGCGTGCCAGAGAACCTGGACATCATCGGGACCATGAACACGGCCGATCGTTCCATCGCCCTTCTCGACACTGCATTGCGACGGCGCTTTGAGTTTGTGTCCGTGGAGCCGGACTATGAAGTTCTCGGTAACAGGACTGTTGACGGTGTAAGTCTTGGCCGTCTACTGCAAACAACCAATGACAGACTCGAGTTTCTTCTGGACCGCGATCACCGCATCGGCCACGCCTACCTGATAAGGGTCCAAAATCTGGCTGATCTGAAGAGAGCGTGGCACAACCAGGTAATTCCGCTGTTACAGGAGTTCTTTTTCGACGACTGGAGCCGTATCGCCAGTGTGCTGCGAAATGCGCCGGCTCCGCCATTCCTGAAGGCCGAAGAGTTATTACGCGAGCATCTCTTTGGTGCGCATGAACCAACGGCTTTGCCCGAGTCCAGAGCGCGCTACCATGTCACCAGTCCGGAAACGTGGACTGCTGACAGCTTTCGCGCTGTCTACGAGTCAGACGCTGCGCCGGCAGAGCCTGGCGAGCCTGATTGAACAACTCATCCGCTGCGATCAGGGCCTACGAGCATCAGCCCATACCCATTTCCGAACGCGCCACAGCCACAACGTTATCCGGCGCTGAAGTTGCGCGTCTCACTGCCTTGGCCCGTGAGCGGCCGGGCTTCTGTGTGCGGGAATACAGTTCAGTCAGGTTCAGCCAGTATTGCGGTCTGGTAAATCTGGGTGACCGCATGTTGGAGATCCTACCAAAAACCGATACCCGAACTTCGCATGCCGCCTCGCGTGGATTGTTGATTCAGTTGCTTCGCGCAGCCGGCGCGGTGCCCACCTATAGAGACGAGACCGCGGATCATCACCTGCAGAGTGGCCCACTTCTGGAAGTCTTCATCTCCGCGTTCTTCGATGCCGTGCTTGCTGTGATCAAGCAGGGATTGTTACGCCGCTACCAGGAAAGGGCAGACGACCTGCCTGTCCTGCGCGGGCGACTCGAGGCGAGGCAGTTCACTCGATTGGCCAACCGCCCCGACCTGCTCGCATGCCGGTTTGACGAGTTAACAGCCGACAACATTTGGAATCGCCTGATCAGACGTGGGTTACAGCTTTGCCGGCCCTGGATTACGACTGTGGAGTTGGAACGGCTCTGGGTTGACCTGATGATGGCATTCGACGACGTAAGTGATGAGGCACTTGACGCTGGTCATGCTGATCGGCTGCCGTTCGACCGACAAGCCATGCGATATCGAGAGGCGCTGCAGTGGGTGCGGTGGATCCTGCGCTTGTTGGCGCCAAGCCTTCGGAGCGGTGAATCCCGTGCGCCCGGCCTGCTGTTTGACATGAACGTGGTGTTTCAGGAGGCTGTAGTCAGAACGTTAGCGCGGCGTGCTGTCGGCACGCAGGTGCTCCGCCAGCATTTCGGACATCTTGCGACTATAGCGGGAGCTGGCTCTAGGGCACTAAGGCTGAGACCTGACGTGGTATTACGGGATCATGGCCAAATCGTAGCAATTGGGGATACCAAGTGGAAGCTGATCCAGCCGCAGGCTGGTGGGTATCTCATGCCGTCTCCACAGGACGTCTATCAGGTGCTGGCTTATGCGTTGGCATTCAAGTGCAATAACCTGGCCCTTATATACCCTTGGTACTCAGGCCTTGAAGACTCTCTCGACACCGTCTTCACCGTGCGGGCCGCAGCTGGCCACGACGTTCGCATCAATGTCATTTGCCTCAACCTGGGGCTGAATTTCCTGCGAGCAAGGCATAGACTAGATGCGGCTTGGGAGGACGTTTTGTAGCTAATCCGCTTAACCCTGGATATAGGGAAGAGTTGCTGGACTTGCCCGTGAATGATCTTGAACAGTGGCGCGCTATTCGTGCTGTCGTTCTGGAGCGCGACTCGCAACTCTGCAGAGCTTGCGGTAAAGCGTGCTTTCGAGGCGAAGCCGATGTTCATCACCTGATTCCCCGCGCTGCCGGCGGAGTCGATGATCCTGCCAATCTCATTACCCTCTGCGATGGCTGTCATGCTGCGCATCATCCCAATCTCCAAGGCTCGCTTGCTCGGCGAGTCATTGAGCGCTGGGCGCTAAGGGTGGCAAGGACGCTGGATTTCCGTCATGAGCTGGCTGCGTTGATGAGTCGGTGGGCACGACGATGCGCCTGCTTGGAGTTACCCAACTCCACACCCATCAGTTGGAGGTAATCCTCGCCGCCCTTCGCGGTAAGTCGGTTCTTCTCGTTAGTGCTACCGGCTCCGGTAAGTCGCTCTGCTTCCAGGTCCCAGTCTTGCTGAAGCGCGGTTGCGGGTTTGCGTTATCCCCCCTCAAGGCGTTCATGAGCCAGCAGGTTGCTGGCCTTCTGAAGAGGAAGATTCCCGGGACGTTCATCAATGGCGACCTTGGCCCCCAGGAAAAGAAGATCCGGTACCAGTTGTTGGCGGATGGCGCCGTCAAGTTCCTGTACTGCACACCGGAGCGATTCGATCCCAGCATGGTTCGACTCACCGAGATCGATAACCTCACTCGTGCTCGGGCCATCCTTTTTGGTAGTGGATGAAGCGCATTGCATCGATCGCTGGGGAAGGTATTCTCGTCCGAACTACGGCCAGCTCATTGTGATCCGGCAGGCTCTCGGAAACCCGCCGATCCTGGCCTTCACGGCTTCGGCTGGTACTTCGAGCCAGCGACGAATCCTCGCATCCCTCGGCGTACCTGACGCTCGCATCGTGGTGACCGGGGTAAACCGGCCTTACATCAAGTTCGTCAGGGTGCCGAACGCAATGGAGGGGTTGCGGTATTCGCTCACCGGCAGGCTCATCGCGGCAATGCCTGGCGGTCGTGCCATGCTGTTCGTGCCGACGGTCAATGTTGGAAAGCAGGTGCTGGCCGGCTTGCGTGCAGCTGGACGTTCCGTTCTTCCACTCGAAACTGGGGACCGCGAGCGACCGCGACATGCTGCTGGGCCAGTTCACGGGCCGCACTGAGCCGCCCGTGAGAATCATCATTTGTACCAATGCGTTCGGTATGGGACTGGGTCTGCCTGATGTACGCCTCATTGTGCATTGGCAGCACACCGCCTCACCGGAGGACTATCTCCAGGAGTTCGGACGCGCTGGACGGGACGGTCGCCCTTCCGTCGCAGTGTTTACGGGACAGAATGACGAAGGGCTGCTCCAATTCATGGCGGAAAAGACATCCGAAATGGTAGTGGGCGACACAATGGCCAGGGAGCTGGCGCTCAAAGAGAAACTCGAGAGCATACAGGCGATGCGCAGCATCGCGACGTCAACAGGAACTTGCGTACGCGAGAGTATCGTGAGCTACTTCGGGGAAATCTTCAGCTCGGCGAAGTAGTATCGCCGTTCGTATCGTGAAATGGCTCCTGTGCGGTCGGGCCGTCCGCGCCGATCTGGATTCTGCTGTGACCGGTGCGACCTTGTGAATGTCAGCAATACCAATGACATCGTCGAGTGGGCGACGAAGGTCTTTGGACAGGGTTCCTAGGCCCTCGGAGGGGTCGAGCATCCTGAGAGCGCAACCACGGGTGCTATCTTCCATCCTCCTTCATGCCCTCCATCACCGGCTGGTACGACCCGACCCCACGCGGCGGCGCGCTGCGCCTCGCCGAGAACAGCTACCTCAAGGGTCCGCGCGATCCGGAGGTGCGGCTTCCCGGGCTGCGGCGCGGCGACAAGGTCGTGCTCGAGGACGGCCGCGTGCGCTTAGTCAACGGCCTGCCGCCCGAAACGCTCGCCACTCGCCCCGAATTCACCAGCCTCGGCGCGGTGCATCCGTCCCGGCTGCTCCGGCTCGAGACCCCGCTCGCCGCCAGTCCCCGCACGGCCGACATCCAGCGCACCGTCGACCTGATCTGCCCGCTCGGCTTCGGGCAGCGCGCGCTCATCGTGTCGCCACCCAAGGCCGGCAAGACGGTCATGCTCCAGGCCATCGCGGAAGGCGTGGCGCTGGGCCATCCCGATGCCGAGCTGCTGCTGCTCCTCATCGATGAGCGGCCGGAGGAAGTCAGCGAGCTGATCGACTGGGGCAAGGGCGAGGTCATCGCCTCGAGCTTCGACCTGTCCCACGAGCGGCACGTCGCCGTCGCCGACATGGTCATCGAGCACGCCCGGCGCCAAGTGGAGATCGGGCGCGACGTGGTTGTCGTGCTCGACTCGCTGACCCGCCTGGCGCGCTCGCACAACACGTCCGGGCGCTCCAGCGGCCGCACCATGTCGGGCGGACTGGACGCCGCCACCATGGCCAAGCCTAAGGCGCTGTTCGGCGCGGCTCGCGCCGTGCCCGAAGGCGGATCCATCACGGTGATCGCGACCGCGCTGGATCAGACCGGCAGCAAGATGGACGACGTGATCTTCGAGGAATTCAAGGGCACCGGCAACGCCGAGCTGCGGCTCTCGCGCCAGCTGGCGGACCGGCGGCTGTTTCCGGCGGTGGACATCCCCGCGAGCGGGACCCGGCGCGAGGAACTGCTGGGTGAGCCGTCCGAGGTGGCGGGACGGGCGTCGCTCCGCAAGCGGCTTGCAGGCCTGTCGCCTACCCAAGCCATCGAGACACTGCAGACCCTGATGCGGCGCTCGAAGACGAATGCGGAGCTGCTCGCCGGACTGTAGGGGCGGCCCTTGTGGCCGCCCTTGGCCATGCTCTTGGTGCGAATCATTGCATCGGATCACCCCGCGATAATCCATCCATCTGCTGCGTAATTGCGGTTAGTGATCTGCCGAGCATACCGTTACCGTGTGGGCCAGCTCAGGAGCCAGCGGCAGGAGTTCAGGGACCTGTTCGAGGCGAACTTCGGTCGTCTCGAAGAGAGGATGGGTGCGCTCGAATCTCGAGTTGACGCCAAGCTCGCCTCACTGGAATCGCGCCTGGCCGCCAGGATGGAAGCTCTGAAGTCCGAGCTGCTGCGCTGGCAGTTCCTGTTCTGGATCGGTACGATGGGAACGATACTCGCTCTGCTGAAGCTGTAGCGGACCATGAAAGCTACGATCGATAGCGAGGAAAGCCTCGCCCAGGCGGCACCATCATCGCGGTCTCGAAGCCGTAAACACCAACCCATCCACCGACAACTGCGTGACTCGCCCATCGTCGCCGAATGTCGGCCGCGCCACCACGCCGCTGGTCCGCCCGGCCGTCATTTCCAGGCGGATGTCGTCCCCCTGAAACAACTGAATGGGCGTCTCCACCACGCCGAAGCGCAGCCGCGCTGAATCATGGAAGGCGATGATCTCCAGCGTGCCCCAGTCAGAATTGACGTAGCTGCCGGCGTACGGCGCCCAGCCCCTGGGCGGCGTCGTGCCGCGCGCGGCCCGGCGCGCCCAGTCGTTGCGGAAAATGGTTGCCATGCGCGCCGTCCGTGACGCCAGCGAATCGACCTCGCGCTCGGCCGCCGCCAGCCGCGCCGGATCGCCGCCGATCACCAGGTCATACGCATAGCGCGCGATGAGGCCGGCAATCCGTCCGTGCGCCGGCATCTCCGAATTCTGGAACACCGCGACGCCAACGCCGTGCGCCGGCATGAACGACACGTGCGCGAAGGCGCCCGGATAGTTGCCGAAGTGATGCAGCAGCGTGTCGCCATGCCACATGCCGATCTGCCAGCCGAGCCCGTACCCGAACCGATCGATGGTCTCGAAGCTGTCGCGCTGCGACGAGGCTTGCGCGCGCGTCGCCATCACGATGCGCTCGGGGATGATCTGCCGGCCATCGAGACGCCCCTTGCCGAGCTGAAAGCGCAGCCAGCGCGCCGCATCGCTGGTCGACATCACCATGCCGCCGGCGGCATGCATGATGGCATCGCTCTTCTGGCCGATCGGCCGCGTGCCCTCGGGCCCGGGGCCATAACCCTGCGCCGCCGGCCAGGCGGCGGCTTCACTCAGCCGCGCGGTGCTGCGCGTCATGCCGAGCGGCCGCAGGATTTCGCGCGCCACCAGGTCCTGCCACGGCGTGCCGGTGACCAGCTCCATGACCCGCGCCGCGAGAATGAACTGCGTGTTGGTGTAGCGGAAACCGGTGTCGACCGGCATCGCGGTGCGCATCAGCAGCGGCAGCATCGAATCGGTCGTCAGGTTGCCGGTGAACGCCGTGCGCGTGCCCACCGGCCCGCTCTCGAAGCCGCCGCGGTGCGACAGCAGGCGGCGCAGCGTGACGCGCGAGGCGTCGAGCGGCGCCGGCAGGGTGAAGCCCGGCACGTAGCGGCTGATTGGCGCGTCGAGATCGATCTGCCGCCGGTCGGCCAGGATCGCGGCGACCAGCGCGGTGAACGACTTGGTGCTCGAGGCGATGTAGAACGGCGACTGCGCCGTGAGCGGCTGGCCCGACGTGTCGTTGCCGTACGTGCGCAGGTGCAGCACCTGGTCGGCGCGCACCACGGTGACGCCGAACGCGAGGTAGGGTACCTGGGCGCTGATGCGCTGCATCAGGCTGTCGAGGCGCGTCAGCTGCGGCGGCGATTGCTGGAGTGAGAGCATCATCAGAATGGGGATCATGATTCATGATACCCCGCGAAAAACCTCAGGCTAGAACGGAACCAACCCGCGGGCCAGCGCCCGGTACTCCGCCGGCAGCAGGGAGGTTTCGCGCTTGAATGACCGGTTGCAGTGGCTCTGGTCCGCGAACCCGGCCGGTGAACAGCAGCGTCACCGAGGGATGACCGTGCGAATGGAATGGCTGCCGTAGTCCGGCGGCGTAGTGGTCGAGGGCCAGCTTACAGCGAACGATCAGGGCCATGACATCCTTACCTCAGTTCCTCGCGGGGTGTTCGCGTGACATAAATGCGCAAATGCCACTATCGAGCTGCAAAATGGCCGATCCATGTTTTTTGCGGCCGTTGGAGCAAATCGGCATTATGGTGGGACGGAGGTGCCATGCGCATCCAGCAATGGGCCAGCGATCTGTCCGGCGACATCCGATTGTCCGTTCGTTCGCACCGGCGCCGGCCGCTGTTCGCGCTCGCCGTGGTGGCGCTGCTGGGCACGGGCATCGGCGCCAGTACTGCCACGTTCAGCGTGCTCGATGCGCTGCTGCTGCGCGCTCCCAATGGCGTGCGCGGCGCCGACCACCTCGCCAGACTGTTCATCGTCCGCGACGAGGGTATGATCCAGACGCCGCGGGGCGGCGGCGGCTCGTACCACGATTACCTCACGCTGCGCGAGCAGCTGACGGGCAGCGCCGATGTCGGAGCCTTCATCAACCCCGAGACGTTCGACATCGGCAGGGGCGACGGAGCGCGCCAGGTCCGCGGCCAGGCAGTCTCCGCGAATTACTTCAATGTCCTCGGCACCAGCATGGCCGCCGGCCGGCCGTTTCTTATCAGCGAGGACCGGGCAACGGGCTCCTCGCCCGTGGCGGTGATCAGCCACCAGTTATGGCGCTCCCACTTCCGCGATGGCCCCGCTATCGACCGGTCGATCGTCATCAACGGACGCACGCTCACGGTCATCGGCGTCACGGAGCCTTCGTTCGCAGGAATTGCGATCGAGCGCGTCGACGTCTGGGTTCCCCTGGCCATGGCGACCCCCATCGGCCTGACGGATGATGAGGGCGGCGACTGG
>Ga0196977_1000611_pt1 | contig 17649 bp, 11 predicted proteins | sample S3v_1013CmetaG_FD_148634 | JGI IMG/M metagenome (GOLD analysis project Ga0196977, IMG submission 148634) | Soil microbial communities from Anza Borrego desert, Southern California, United States - S3+v_10-13C | ecosystem: Environmental > Terrestrial > Soil > Desert | place: USA: California...
GCGCGCTCTACAAGGGCCGCCGCGTCGGCGCGCTCGGCCGCGCCGGCTGCTTCAGCTTCTACCCCGGCAAGAACCTCGGCGCGTACGGCGAGGGCGGGGCGGTCGTGACGAACGACGCGGAGGTCGCGCGCCGCCTCCGCCTGCTGCGCGACCACGGCTCGCCGCGGAAGTACCGGCACGAGATCGTCGGCTACAACTCGCGCCTCGAAGCCATTCAGGCGGCGGTGCTCGGCGTGAAGCTCTGCCACCTCGACGCGTGGAACGAGCGGCGGCGCGCGCACGCCGCGCGCTACCGCGAGCTGCTCGCCCCGCTCGAAGGGGCCGGCGCGCTCCGGCTCCCGGCCGAAGCGCCCGCGGGCGGGCACGTCTACCACCTCTTCGTCGTCGAATCGGGCGCGCGCGACGAGTTGCAGAAACGCCTGAGCGAGGCGGGCGTCCAGACCGGCATACACTACCCCGTGCCCGTCCACTTGCAACCCGCCTACGCCGCGCTCGGCCACCGCGAAGGCGACTTCCCCGAGGCGGAGCGGCAGGCGCGCCGCGTCCTCTCGCTCCCGATGTACGCCGAGCTGGCCGACTCCCAACTCGCGCGCGTCGCCGAGGCGATTGAAAGCGCAGTAATGAGTAGACAGTAGTCAGTAGACAGTAGTCAGTAGTCAGTAGTCAGTAGCCAGCAGGCGCTCCGCGCCGAGGCTGTTGACGCCGACACGCTGACGGCTCGATACCGAAGCTCTTTTCTACTGTCTACTGGCTACTGACTACTGTCTACCGTCTACCCTTTCTTATGCCCATCTCCGTCGGCGTTATCGGCTGCGGCTACTGGGGGCCGAACCTGATCCGCAACTTCGCCGAGAGCGAGGCGGCGGAGCTGCGCTGGGTCTGCGACCGCGACGCGCGGCGGCTGGAGAAGGTCGCGCGCCGCTACCCGGCCGCGCGCGCCACGGCCGACTGCGGCGAGCTGTTCGACGACCCGCGCCTCGACGCCCTCGTCATCGCCACGCCCGTCGCCACCCACTACCCCTTCGCCCGCCGCGCCCTCGAAGCCGGCAAGCACGTCCTCGTCGAGAAGCCCCTGACCGCGAGCGCCCGCGAGGCCGAGGAGCTGATCGCGCTGGCCGAGCGGCGCGGCCTCACGCTGATGGTCGACCACACCTTCATCTACACGGGCGCGGTGCGCCGGATCAAGGAGCTGGTCGCCGCGGGCGAGGTCGGCGACCTGCTCTACTTCGACTCCGTCCGCATCAACCTCGGCCTCTTCCAGCACGACGTTAACGTCGTCTGGGACTTGGCGCCGCACGACCTCTCGATCATGGACCACGTCGTCGGCCGCACGCCCACGGCGCTCACGGCCACGGGCAGTTGCCACATCGAGCCGGGGCTGGAGAACATCGCCTACGTCCAGCTCCGCTTCGACGACTCGCTGATCGCCAACTTCCACTTCAACTGGCTCTCGCCCGTCAAGATTCGCCGCACGCTCATCGCCGGCCGCCGCCGCATGATCGTCTACGACGACATCGAGCCGACCGAGAAGATCCGCGTCTACGACAGCGGCGTGACGCGCAACGAGCGCGCGCTCACCGAGGAGGAGACCTACAAGACGCTGGTCAGCTACCGCACGGGCGACGTCTGGGTGCCCAAGCTCGACTCGACCGAGGCGCTGCGCTACGTCGTCGCCGAGTTCCTCGACTCGATCAGCCACTCGCGCCCCTCCGTCTCCGACGGCGCGGCCGGCCTCCGCGTCGTCCGCCTCCTCGAAGCCGCCCAGCAGTCGATCAACGACGGCGGCCGCTGGATCAAACTCTGACGACGGGTGAAGGGCGATGAGGGCGAATGGCCCCGGCCGGCCCCGCCATCCCGTACCCGACGCCCCGTGAGGTCTATGAGCCGAACCGCGGAAAAGATGCAAGTCCCTCTGCTCGACCTGAAGCGGCAGCACGCGGCGCTGCGCGAGGAGCTGCGCGCGGCCGTCGAGCGCGTGTTCGATTCGCAGCAGTTCATTCTGGGCGAGGACGTGGGGAAGCTGGAGGCGGAGCTGGCGCGTTACACGCGCGCGAAGTTCGCCGTCGGCTGCGGCTCGGGCTCGGACGCGCTGCGGCTGGCGCTGATGGCGCTCGACATCGGCCCCGGCGACGAGGTCGTCACGACGCCCTTCACCTTCTTCGCCACCGCGGGGGCCGTCGCCCTCGCGGGCGCGCGCCCGCGCTTCGCCGACATCGACCCGCGCACCTTCAACCTCGACCCCGACCGCGTCGAGGAGGCCGTCACCCCGCGCACGCGCGCCGTCCTGCCCGTCCACCTCTACGGCCAGTGCGCCGACATGGGAGGGATTCTGAAGGCGGCCGCGCGCCGGAATCTTTTAGTCGTCGAGGACGCGGCGCAGGCCATCGGCGCGGAGGATCAAGGGCGCAGCGCCGGGGCGGTCGGCGCGGCCGGCTGCTTCAGCTTCTACCCGACGAAGAACCTCGGCGCGGCCGGCGAGGCGGGGCTGGTGACGACCGGCGACGGGCCGACGGCCGAGCGCCTGCGCCGCCTGCGCGCGCACGGCGGCGCGACCGAGTACTATCACCGGGAGGTCGGCTTCAACAGCCGCCTCGACACGCTGCAAGCGGCCGTGTTGCGCGTCAAGCTCCCGCACCTCGACTCGTGGTCGGAGGCGCGGCGCGCGCGCGCCGAAACCTACACGCGGCTTTTTGAAGAGGCGGGCCTGACCGAGTTCGTCACGCCGCCCTTCGTCAGCCCCGGCGCGCGCCACATCTTCCACCAGTACGTCGTCCGCGTCCCCGCGGCGCGCCGCGACCCGCTCATGGCGCACCTCGGGGAGCACGGCGTCGGCACGAAGATTTACTACCCCGTGCCGCTCCACCTGCAGGAGTGCTTCGCGCATCTCGGCTACAAAGAGGGCGACTTCCCCGAGGCCGAGCGCGCCGCCCGCGAAACCCTCGCGCTCCCGATCTACCCGGAGCTGACCGCGGAGCAGCAGGCCTACGTGGTTGAGACCGTCGGCCGCTTCTTCGGCTGAGGCCCGCCGGCAGGCCCACGGTATGAAAGGAAGCTTCAAGGCGAAGGCGGCCCGCCTCCTGCTCTCGGCCCTGCTGCTGCTGCCGGCGCCGGCCGCCGCCCGCGCCCGCGCGAGTCAGATTAAGAACCTGCGGCCGACCGTCATCCTCGTCTCGCTCGACGGCTTCCGCCACGACTACCTTGCGAAGTACAGGCCGCGGAACCTCGGCGCGCTCGCGCGCGCCGGCGTCCGCGCGCGCTGGATGACGCCGTCGTTCCCGACCAAGACCTACCCGAACCACTACACCATCGCCACCGGCCTCTACCCGCAGCGCCACGGCATCGTCGAAAACAACATCTACGACGCGGGCTTCCGCGCCGTCTTCACGCTCGCCGACCGCGCCGAGGTCGAGAACGGGCGCTGGTGGCTCGGCGAGCCGATCTGGGTCACGGCCGAGAAGCAGGGCCAGAAGTCGGCCTCGGTCTTCTTCCCCGGCACCGAGGCCGAGATCGCGGGCCGCCGCCCGACCTACTGGCGGCGCTACGACGAGAAGATGCCGAACGCCGCGCGCGTTGACCTCATCCTCTCGTGGCTCGACCTGCCGCCGGCCGAGCGCCCGACCTGCCTGAGCCTCTACTTCAGCGACGCCGACGACGCGGGCCACGCCTTCGGCCCCGACTCGGAAGAGACGCGCGCGGCGGTCGCCCGCCTCGACGCCGCGCTCGGCCGCCTCGTCCGCGGCCTGAAGGCGCGCGGGATTTTCGGCCGCGTCAACCTCGTCGTCGTCTCCGACCACGGCATGGCCGCCGTCGACCTCGCCGACGCCGTCGTGCTCGACGAAATCTTCGACACGGCCGCGGCCGAGCGCGTCTTCTGGACGCCCGAGATCGTCAGCATCTTCCCGCGCGCCGGCAGGGAGGGGGAGATTTACGCCGCCCTCAAGAAAGGGCTCCCGCCGCAGGCGCGGGTCTACCGCAAGTCGGAACTCCCCGCGCGGCTGCATTACGGCGACGGCCCGCGCGTCGCGCCGCTGCTCGTCCTCCCCGCCGAGGGCTGGACGCTGACGACGCGCCGCCGCCTCGAAAACCTCAGGGAGCGCGGCGAGTTGGGCAAGCCGAAAGGCTCGCACGGCTACGACAACGCCCTCGCCTCCATGCGCGCCCTCTTCGTCGCCCACGGCCCCGCCTTCAAGCGCCGCAAACTCGCCGAGCCTTTCGCCAACGTCCACGTCTACAACGTCCTCGCCCGCGTCCTCGACCTCGACCCCGCCCCCAACGACGGCGGCCAATCGGTCGCCCGAGACCTGCTCAGGTGACGGCTTGATTCGAAAATTGGAGACTAGCCCGCCCATTCGCCGCGCGTGCTATACTCGCGCGCAAGCGGCCGCCGTCCGACCCGGCCGGTTCCCTTTAGTCTGACTCAGTTGCTCACTCATGGAAGTTAAAGACCACGTGACGGACGCCCTCGCGGGCACGGTGAAGGGGCCGGGCGAGCGCCCGCACGAGTACCTGTTCATCACGGCCGACCCGGTGCGCGCGCGCATCGGCGAGTTCGTCTACTACGCGGCCCGCGACGGCGCGGAGGAGCGGCGCATCCTCGGCAACGTCACCGCGCGCCGCCTCGTGCGCAACCTCCCCGACGCCTTCCTCTCCGACCCGGAGACGCCGCCCGCGCTCATCTCCTCGCTCATCGGGCTCGACGGCGACGGCTGCGAGCTCTACGAGATCACGGTCGAAACCATCGGCTACTTCAGCCGGCAGCTGGGCGACTTCGTCAACCCGCGCATCCCGCCGCAGCCCGGCGACCCCGTCCGCCTCGCCTCGTCCGAGACGCTGGCCGGCGTGCTCTCGGCGAGGCGCGCGGGCGACGTGGGCGCGGCGCACGTCGGTAGCCTCCTGACGCGCGAGGCCGGGGCCGTGCCCGTCGTGCTCTCGGTGCGCGAGGTCGTCTCGACGCACCTCGCCATCCTCGCCTCGACCGGCGCGGGCAAATCGTACACGGCCGGCGTCCTCGTCGAAGAGTTGATGATGCCGCACAACCGCGCGGCCACGCTCGTCGTAGACCCGCACGGCGAGTACGACACGCTGCGCTCCATCGAAGACGACGCGCGCTTCGGCGACGCGCGCGACGGTTACGCGCCCGAGGTCAAAATCTTCACGCACGACCGCGTCCGCGTCCGCTTCTCGTCGCTGACCGAGGCCGACATCAAGTACCTCCTGCCCGAGGGCACCTCGGACAAGATGCTCCACTTCCTCTCGCAGGCCTACCGCCGGCTGACGGCGGGCGACCGGGGGGCGCGCGGCCTGTGGGGCTACCACGACCTGCGCGACGCCGTGACGCAGGAGAAGTACGGCGACGAGGAGCGCGGCGGCGGCGGCAACGCCAGCTCCATCGAGGGCCTCCTGTGGCGGCTCGACAACCGCTTCGACCGCCCCGGCTCGATCTTCTCCGACTCCGAGCACATCCCGCTCTCAGACCTCTTCCGGCCCGGCCGCTGCACCGTGCTGCAACTCTCCGACATCGAGCAGAACGAGCAGCAGGTGGTCGTCGCCACCCTGCTCCGCCGCGTCAACAAGGCGCGCATGGCGACGGTGCGCGGCGAGGCCGACCCGCACTCCGACAGCTTCCTCCCCTACCCCGTCTTCACGCTGCTCGAGGAGGCGCACCGCTTCGCGCCCGCGGGGCAGACCGTCGTCTCCACCAACGTCCTCAAGCAGATTCTCTCCGAGGGGCGCAAGTTCGGCGTCGGCATCGGGCTGATTACGCAGCGGCCCGGCAAGCTCGATCAGGACGTGCTCTCGCAGTGCATGACGCAGGTCATCATGCGCATCGTCAACCCCATCGATCAGGACACGGTCGCCAAGTCGGTCGAGGGCGCGGGCCGGCAGCTCCTCGCCGAGCTGCCCGCGCTGACGAAGGGGCAGGCCGTCATCTCCGGCGTCGGCGTCAACACGCCCGTCATGTGCCGCATCCGCCCGCGCCTCACGCGCCACGGCGGCGAGACCTTCGACGCCCCCGCCGAGTGGGCGCGCTGGCACACGCGCGAGGAGCAGGAGCACCGCGAGCAGGACTCCGCCGTCCTCGCCGCCCCCGCCAAAGCAAGGAAGACCGAGAAGGTGCGCGGCATACAGATTTGAAACAGGGCCGCGCGCGGGGGCGGGCGGGCGTCGAGTAACGTCGTCAGTCTACTTTGACGTTACTCGATGCCCGCCCGCCCCCGCGCGCGGCCCTGTTCTTATTTGACTGTCAGCGAGCCGCGGCGCTCCCAGCGGCCGGAGCGGAAGACGGCGTCGGGCGGGTGGCGGGTTTCGAGGTCGGGGGCGTGCCAGTTGATCCGGGCGGCATTGTCCTTGCGGTAGAAGAGGAGCGCGGCCTCGGCGCCCTGACGCAGCGTGCCGCGCGCGGCGGTCACGTAGAAGCCGCGGGCGTCCGCCTCTTCGAGGCCGCGCGCGTCGGCGAGGTCGCCGATCTCGTTGACGGAGGCGCGGCGCGGCTCGCCCTCGACGGCGCGGCCGCGCTCGACGTTGACGGCGAGGTCGGCCGCGAAGGGCGGGACTTCGGCGCGCCCTTCGCGGACGCGGTTGACCACGGTCGCGCCGCGGACGACGAGGTCGTAGATGCCTTCGCCGTTCTCTTCGAGCGACTCGTAGGCCGCGGTGCCGGCCGACTCGACGCTGCCGTCGGCCAGCGCGCGCAGGGCCGCGGCGAGCGCGACGAAGTTGAGGCCGGCGAGGTCGTGCCCCGTCGTCCCCTTGAGCGCGCCGGTCTCGACGAGGACGACGGGCGTGCCCCACCGGCTGATGAGGTCGCCGAAGGCGCGCGGGTTGAAGGTGTCGTCGTAGCGCCCCATGTGCCCCGCGATGAAAGGCGACAGGGCCGCGACCATCACGGCGCACAGCTTCTTGTTGCGGACGCGGCCCGGCGTCTCGGTGCGCGCCTCGTCCGACGGGACGGCGAGCAGCGAGACGGCCGCCTGCCGGCGCGTCTGGCCGACGGCGGTGCGCGCGTTCTGGTTGTGGAGGTTGAAGCCGATGTCGGGCCGCCACTCGTCGCGCAGGGTCTTGAGCAGGCGCCCCTCGGGCGTCGAAAGCGCGCGGGCGTCGCGGTTGATGTCGATGCCTTGCAGGTTGCGGCGCTGGAAGAGTTCGGCCCCGTCGGGGTTGAGCATCGGCACGGCGCGCAGCGTGAGGCGCTCTTCGACCAGCTTGGCCCACCCCGCGGCGCGGTGGCGTTGCAGGTGGGCGAAGAGGTCGAGGAGCGCGCTCGTGGCCGTCGGCTCGTCGCCGTGCATCTGCGACCACATGAAGACCTTGAGGGGGCCGCGGCCGAACTCCATCTGGTAGATTTCGCGGTTCGCCACCGAGCGCCCGACCTCCCTGACCGCGACGCCCGAGGCGCGCAGGGCTTCGAGGTGGCGCTTGAGGTCGGCGTGGCGCAGGAGCGACGGGTCTTGCGTCGTGACGCGCTCGCGCCGCCACGCGTCGAACAGCTCGCGCGGCGTCTGCGCGCGCGCCGGCACGCCGGGCAGGACGAGCAAAAGCGCGGCCAGCGCCGCGCAAAGTTTTCGCGTCTGATTCGTCATAATCTTCCGGGCCTCCGCGCGCGGGCCGCGCGGCATCTTACAACAGTTGCTTCCCCGGCGGTCATCCTAAACTTTATAATCTGCCCCGAGCGTCTCCCCGCGAAAACCAATAAGGATTAAACTCCGGCCATGCATTTCCCGACCAACTTCCGCGCCGCGCTCTGCGGCCTCGCCCTGCTCCTGCTCTGCGCGGGCGCGCAGACCGCCGCGGCCGCGCCGCGCTGGTCGGCGAAGCTCGACGCGCGCGTGCGCTTTTATCAGGCGACCGAGGTCGGCGTGCTCGTCGTCGGCACGGAGAAGTCTCTCTACGGCGTGGACGCGGAGACGGGCGACGTGCTGTGGCGGCGCAAGGGCGCGCGCCCCTCGGAGACGGACGTGGCGGCCGTGCCCGGCACGGACGTGCTGCTGCTGAGCGTCGGCGGCGGCGACAAGACGCGGCTCGAAGCCGTAGACCTCCTGACGGGCGGGGCGCTGTGGCGCACGGACAAGGTGCGCGGCGCCGTGATGCAGATGGCCTTCGAGCCGAGCTCGAACCTGCTCGCCGCCGTCCTCGCGCGCGACGCGCGGGGCGACGCGCGCTCTGGCTTCAAGCGCAAGCCCGTCGTCCACGCCTTCGACCTCGCCGCCGGCCGCGAGCTTTGGAGGCGCGAGCTGGAGAGCGAGGTCGAGATGATGCCGGCGGTCGCGGCCGGCGACGGCGAGGTCGCCTACACGCTCGACAACTACCGCCCGCCCGCCTTCCTCGACGGCCGCCTCTACCTCTTCTACGAGGGCGTCACCTCGCTCGACGCGCGGACGGGGCAGGAGCGGCGGCGCGAGAAGTTCCGCGTCAACGAGGAGGGCTTGGCGCTGACCGAGGCAGACCCGGCGGCCGACGAGGCCCACGTCTACTTCTCGGGGCGCGGCCGCGTCCGCGCCGTCTCGCGCGCCGACGGCGAGGAGGTCTGGGAGTCGAAAGATTTGGGCGTGACGCCCGAGATGATCCTCGCCGGCGGCGTGATCTACGCGCGGACGGGCGGGCGCTTCACGCGCCTGCGCGACGGCGAGGAGGTCGAGCGCGGCCCCTACGGCGTGAGCGCGATCGACGCCTCGGACGGCAAGACCCTTTGGCGCTACAAGGGCGCGGACAAAGGGATCACGAACATCGCGCTGCCGGACGCCTCGACCGTGCTCGTCGCCGACCGCGACGACCTCATCTTCCTCGACGCGGCCGACGGCAAGCGCCGCCGGAAGGTCTCGCACGGCGTCGAGGGCGCGGCCTTCGTCGTCCTCAACGAGGGGGGCGCGGCCGTCGTCGGCGGGCGCAACGAGGTGGCGGCCTTCGACGCGCGCGACGGGCGCGAGCTGTGGCGCGCGCGCCACACGCCGCCGGGCCGCGGCCTCTTCCGCACGGTGGGCGCGGTGGCCGCGCGCGCCGCTTCGCTCTACTTCCGCTACGGCGGCGCGGCGACGACGGCGCTGCGCGGCGCGCGCCTGCTCGGCGCCGTCGGGAGCCTGCGCTGGTCGGGCCTCGCGGCGCACGCCACCGCGCACGACCTGACGAGCCTCGCCTCGAACTACGCGCGCGACCGCGCGACCGAGCGCTTCGCCTCCTTCGGCGTCCTCGGGCGCGTGCGGCAGGCCGCGTCGGCGGCGCGCGGCGTCCCGCGCCCGGTCGAGATTCCGCGCAACATCAGCGTGCCGCGCCCGTCGGTGAACGTCGATGTCGAGGAGCGCCTGCTCGACCGGCTCGACCCGGCGAGCCAACTCGAACGCCTCTCGCGCTTCCTCTGGCGCAGGCGGCGGCTCGCGGCGCTGCGCGGCCAGTGGATGTACTTCTACACAGACCTGCGCGGCGCGGGCCGCGGCCTCGCCGGCGTCAACCTCAACAACGGCGAGACGGGCCGCGCCGTCCGCCTCTCCGACCCCGACGAGCGCTTCATCAGCGACGAGTCGGCCGGCCTGCTCTACGTCTCGCAGGACGAACGCCTCTTCGCCCACCCGCTCGACGCGCGTCAGTAAACAGTCCAAAGCCCGGCCGCGGGCGGGGCCAGAGACGCCCCCGCCCGCGGCCGGGCTTCTTTACAAGATTTTACACCGGCCTCGCGGGCGCGCCGTTATAATCCGTGGCCTGCAAGTTCACGCGCGGCGCGGCCGAAGCACGAACCCTCGACCCGGTGCGCCGCGCCCGACGGGATGAAAATCCATCCGCCCGTTCTTATCGGGAAGGAGGCGTCAAGGTGAGGAGCTTTCGCGTTACGCCGGCGGCTTGCGCCGTCGCGTTGCTGTCCCTTCTGTCGACGGCCGCCGCGGCCCAGACGGCCGGCGGCGAGTGGCCGCAGTGGCGCGGGCCGAACCGCGACGGCGTGTCGCAGGAGACGGGGCTTCTGAAGCAGTGGCCCGAGGGTGGCCCGCCGCTCGCGTGGAAGGCGGCCGGGGCCGGCAAGGGCTATTCGTCGGTCGCCGTCTCGAAGGGCCGCATCTACACGATGGGCCTGCGCGGCGACAAGGAGTACGTCATCGCCTTCGACGCGGCCACGGGCAAGGAGGTCTGGGCCACGCCGCACGGCGCGGCCTACCACGACGACCGCGGCGACGGCCCGCGCGGCACGCCCACCGTGGACGGCGACCGCCTCTACTCGCTCGGCGGCAACGGCGACCTCTCGGCCATCGACGCCAAGACCGGCAAGATCGTCTGGTCTTTGAACGTGCTGCAAAAGTTCGGCGGCAAGAACATCTCGTGGGGCATCAGCGAGTCGCCGCTCGTCCTCGGCGACCGCCTGCTCGTCAACGCCGGCGGCCCCGACGCCTCCATCGTCGCGCTCAGCAAGAAGGACGGCGCGGTGCTCTGGAAGACGCAGAGCGACAAGGCCGGCTACTCCTCGGCCGTGCCCCTGAAGGTCAACAACAAGACGCAGGTCGTCTTCTTCACGCAGCAGCGCGCGCTCGGCCTCGACCCGGCCGACGGCAAGGTGCTGTGGGAGTACGCGAAGCCCTCGAACAACGTGGCGAACGTGGCGACGCCGGTGGCGCGCGGCAACCGCGTGTGGATTTCCTCGGACTACGGGACGGGCGGCGGCCTCGTCGAGATCAGGGCCGACGGCAAGGCGCAGGAGGTCTACTTCACGAAGGAGATGCGCAACCACCACAGCACGTCGATCCTCGTCGGCGAGCACCTCTACGGCTTTTCGAGCGGCATCCTGACGGCGATGCGCTTCGACACGGGCGAGGTCGTGTGGAAGGATCGCAGCGTCGGCAAAGGCTCGCTCGTCTTCGCCGACGGGCACCTCTACGCGCTCAGCGAGAACGGCGTGGTCGGGCTCGTCGAGGCCAGCCCCGCGGGCTACCGCGAGAAGGGGCGCTTCCGCATCCCGCAGGACTCGCTCCCGACGTGGGCGCATCCGGTCGTAGCCGGAGGCCGCCTCTACCTCCGCGATCAGGACACGCTCTACGCCTACGACGTGAGGGCGAAGAAGTAACGCGTAAGGCGAAGGCCGAAAGCGAAGGGGGACGAGGGTCGGCGTGACCCTCGTCCCCCTTCGCTTTCGGCCCTTCGCCTTACTCTTTACTCCCGCCCGTCGCCTTTCGCGTCCTGCGTTTTGCCTTCTTCCAGCTTCCTGAGCATCTCGACGCCGTGCGCGTTGCCGGGGTTCAGCTCGACGGACTTGCGGTAGTTGCGGATGGCCTGCTCGCGGTCGCCGGCCACCATGTAGGCTTCGCCGAGGCTGTCGTAGGCGTTGGAGGACTGCGGGTGGTCTTCGACGTTGAGCTTGAAGACCTCGACGGCGTCCGACCCGCGCCCGAGCGAGAGCAGGTTGTAGCCGACGCGGTTCATCTGCGCCTCGCCGACCAACTCGGAGGCCGCGCGGCCTTTACGCCGCTCGCGGTACTCGCCGAGGGCCGCCGCCGCGCCGCGCGCGACGATCTGCTTGAGCAGCGCGCGGGCCGGCGAGTTGTAAGGCTCGTAGTTGAGCCACGCGAGCGCGGGCTGCGCGCCGCCCGCCGCCTCGGCCACCACCTCGCGCGCGATGGAGAGGCCGTTGGCGCTGTTGGCGAAGTAGACGACGCCGCGCCGCTCCTTCGGGTAGGCGACGACGTAAGCCTTGCTGTTGCCGTTGTCGCCCCAGTGCCAGATCGAGACGCCTTCGGCCGTGGTCTGGAGGCCCCAGCCGAGGCCCCACGCGACCTCCGCCGAGAGTCGTTTGGGCGGCGCGGCCGTCGCGTTGGTGCTCTCGCCGACGCGCACCTGCGGCGTCCAGAAGAGGCGGGCCGTCTCCCGCTTGAGCCCCTTGCCTTTGAGGACGGCGGCGAGGAAGAGGCCGAAGTCGCGGGCCGTGGTGTGGAGGCTGGCGGCGGCGTTGGCCTTCGCGGGCCTGTTCTGCCCCGTCGGCTTCCCCACGGCGTTGTGGTTGAAAACCTTCCGCCCCTCGAAGCCGTCGCCCCAGACGAAGCTGCTGTCCTTCATGCCGAGCGGGCCGAAGACCGTCCGCCGCGTGAAGTCCGCGAGGGGCTCGCCGGTCAGGCGCTCGACGGCCGCGGCCAGATAGACGAAGCCCTCGCCCGAATAACTGAAGCGCTCGCCCGGCGTGAAGTGAATCTTCAAAGCCCGCTCGCCGCGCGGGCGCCAGTTCGGGAAGCCCGCGGTGTGCGAGAGCACGCGGCGGGCCGTGACCTGCGCGAGCCGCGCGTCCTCGCCCACGTCGTAGTTGCCGGGCAGGTATTTGTTGAGCGGCGCGTCGAGGTCGAGGCGGCCCGAGTCGGCGAGCTTGAGGACGGCGTAGGCGAAGACGGGCTTGCTGAGCGAGGCGGCCTCGAAGAGCGTGCCGTCGCCGACCGGCTCCTTCGTCGCGCTGTTGCGGACGCCGAAGCCGCGGTGCCAGACCAGCTCGCCGCCCCGCACCAGCGCGAGCGCGAGGCCCGGCACGTCGGCCTCGGCCATCAGCGGCGGGACGAGGCGTTCGAGGCGCGCGATTAAATCTTCTTTCCTGTCCTTCCCGAGCGGCGTCTGCGCGGCGGCGGGCAGGGGCGAGAGTGACAGTCCGATGGTCAGCAGGACGCGGGCGAGCGATTTCATAGGCGACTTCCCACCTCTTTTTGAACTCGTGAAGTGGAAGACGACGGCGGCGCGGCGGACGTTTCAGAATTATTTCTTCCGGCGCTTCTCGACGTAGGCGCGCGCCCACTCGTTGAGGTGCGGGGCCTCGCGCAGGCCGACGCGGGCGGCCTCCTCCTCGGCCCGCTCGATTGACCAGCCGTCGCGCAGCACGCGGCGGATCATCCAGAACGCGCCGGCGCGGATGGCGGCCGTGCAGTGGATGAAGGCGGGGCGGTTGTCGGGGTCGTCCGTGATTCGGAGGAACTCGTCGGCCTGCTCGTCCTTCGGCTCGGCGAAGGCGACGGGGATGTTGAAGTAGCGCAGGCCCAGTTTTTTCGCCTCGGCCTCCTCCTCCTCGGCGCGGTGCTCGGAGGGGCGGCGCAGGTTGATGACGGCCCTGACGCCCTCCTCCTTGAGTTGCTTGAGGTGTTCGAGCCGGGGCTGGCCGCCGGTGCAGAACTCCTCGTTGATGTGCAGGAAGTTGCGGATGGGCTGCGGCGCGTCCTGCCGCGCGAAGGCGGGGGTGGCGAGGAGGGCGACGAGGGCGAGCGTGTGGAGTTTTCTTCTCATGGCGTCTCGTTGACCTTTAAGGGCGGAGGACGGTCGTCCGAAGCCTCTGACGGGGGTAATTTATACCTCAAAACGCGGGCGTCGGCACGCCTTTCGTCGGCCGCCGATTTGACGCCCCGGCGTTTGCGCGTAAAAATCCACGCATAAGTTTTTCCCCCTGAAGTTTCATGCCGGACACGGAGGGAGCCGCCGTTATGAAGAGGAAACTCGCGCCGCTCGTGGCGCTCGTCTGCCTGCTCGCCCCGCTCGCGGGCGGGGGCCGCGGGGCCGCCGGGCAGGAGCGCGTCAACGCCGAGGTCTACTGGAAGATTCGCCGCGAGGCCGCGGAGAACTCGCGCGTGATGCGCATCGTCCACCACCTCACGGACCTCTACGGGCCGCGCCTGACGGGGTCGCCCAACTTCAAGGCCGCCGCCGAGTGGGCCGTCAAGGAGATGGAGTCGTGGGGCCTGAAGAACGCGCGGCTGGAGCCGTGGGACTTCGGCCACCCCGGCTGGCAGAACGAGCGGCTGTCGGCGCACGTCGTCGCGCCCGTCAAAGACCACCTCGTCTGCGAGGCGCTGGCGTGGACGCCCTCGACGAACGGCCCGGCCCGCGGCGAGGTCGTCCAACTCTTCCCGCCCGAGCGCCCGACCGCCCAGCAGTTGGCCGCCTACCTCGCCGGCTTCGCCGGGCGCGTGCGCGGCCGCGTCGTGCTCGCCGGCCCGCACCAGAAGGTCTACACCCGCTTCAACCAGACGCCCCTGCGGCGCGACGAGCAGGACGCGCGCAACCTCTACGACCCGGACAACCCCGCGCCGGCCTTCACGCCTTCGCCGACGCCGACGCCCGCGCCCCCCGGCACGCCCGCCGCGGCCCGGCCGCTGACCACGCAGCAGGTCAACGAGGCCGTGGACAAGTTCCTCGTCGAGGGCGGCGCGCTCGTGCGCGTCAACGACGCGGGGCGCGAGCACGGGCAGATTCGCGCCTTCTCGAACCGCACCTACGACGTTTCGAAGGCCGTGCCGACGGCCGTCTGCCGCAACGAGGATTACGGCCGCGTCTCGCGCCTGCTCGCCGACGGGCGGAAGGTGGAGTTGGAGTTCGACATCCTCAACCGCACCTACCCCGAGGGGCGGACGGCTTACAACGTCTTCGCCGACATCCCCGGCAACGACCGCAAGGACGAGATCGTGATGCTCGGCGGCCACCTCGACTCGTGGCACGCGGCGACGGGCGCGACCGACAACGCCGTCGGGTGCGCCGTGATGATGGAGGCGGCGCGGCTTCTCAAGGCGGCCGGCGTCCGCCCGCGCCGCACCGTCCGCGTCGCGCTCTGGAGCGGCGAGGAGCAGGGCCTGCTCGGCTCGCGCGCCTACGTCCGCGAGCACTTCGGCACGTTCGAGAACCCGAAGCCGCCGTTCTTCAAACTGAGCGGCTACTTCAACGTCGATTCCGGCACGGGGCGCATCCGCGGCGCGACCGTCTTCGGCCCGCCCGAGGCGGCCGACGTTTTGCGGCAGGCGCTCGCGCCGCTCGAAGACATGGGCGTCGTCGGGGCGACGGCCACGGCCAGCCGCCGCACCGGCGGCAGCGACCACACCTCCTTCAACGCGGCGGGCCTGCCCGGCATCGGCCTCGGCCAAGACCCCATCGAGTACGGCTCGCACACGTGGCACACCAACCTCGACACCTACGAGCGCATCGTCGAGGATGACGTGCGGCGCGCGGCCGTCGTCGTCGCCGCGGCCGTCTACCACCTCGCCATGCGCGACGACCCGCTGCCGCGCTTCACGAAGGAGAAGATGCCGCCGCCGCCGCCCGCGCCCAGCCCGAGCCCGACGCCGACCCCGCCGCCCGGCGAGCCGCCCGCGCCCGCGCGGCCCTGAGCGGGGCCGCGCGCGATTGGATTGACGGGCGTGTCGAAAACGGATTGCTGAACGTCAGGAGGTTGGTTCGATGAACTACGCGCCGCTGGCCCGCGCCGCCGCCCTCTGCGCCCTGCTGCTCGCGCCCTGCCCCGCGCCCCTCGCCCGCGCGGCGGCCGAGCCGATGCCGCGCCTGCTCACCCTGCGCGAGCAGCAGGCCGAGCGCGAGCGCTGGCTGAAGACGCGGCTCGACACGATGCTCCTGCCGATGATGCGCCGCCACAAGGTCTCGATGTGGATCGTCGTCACCGAAGAGTTCCACCCCGACCCCGTGGTCGCGCACGTCGCCCCGCCCATCCCTTACGTCGGCCGGCGCGACTTCTTCGTCTTCGCCGACCGCGGCGCCGACCGGCTCGAACGCCTCGCCCTCGTCCGCTACCCGGAAGAGCGCCTCAAACGCTTCTTCGAAGTCCTGAACCCGCCGGGGCGCGAGACGGCGGCCGCGCTGCGCCGGCTGGTCGAGGAGCGCGACCCGGCGACCATCGCGCTCAACACCGGCGGCACGCGCGGCGCGACCGGCGGGCTGACGCACGACGCGCACCGCTTCCTCTCCGAGACGCTCGGCGAAAAGTACGCGCGCCGGTTCGTCCCGGCCGAGCCGCTCGTCATCGAGTACATGGACACGCGGCTGCCCGAGGAGCTCGAGCACTACCGCGCGGCCGTCGCCGTGACAGACCTTTTGACGCGGCGCGCCTTCTCGAACGAGGTCATCACGCCGGGCCGCACGACCGTCGGGGACGTGCGCTTCTGGCTGCTCCAGCGGGTCAACGCGCTCGGCCTCACCGTCTGGTTCCAGCCCGACCTGCGCGTGCAGCGCCGGAGCCGCGACCCCGGGCGGACGCAGCAGTTCCTGAGCGTCGCCGAGGAGTCTCTGGTCATCGAGCGCGGCGACGTGCTGCACGTCGACTTCGGCCTCGACTACATGGGGCTGAGCACCGACTGGCAGAAGCACGCCTACGTCCTCCTGCCCGGCGAGCGCGACGCGCCCGCGGGGCTGAAGCGCGCGCTGGCGAACACGAACCGCCTTCAGGACTCGCTCCTGAGCCACGCCCGGCCGGGCCGCAGCGGGGCCGAGGTCTACGAGGCGACGATGGCCGACATGAAGCGCGCGGGGCTGGAGGCCATGATCTACTCGCACTCGGTCGGCACGCAGGGCCACGCCCTCGGCGCGGCGATAGACTTCCGCTCGGCGTCGCTGCCCGGCCCCGACCGCCAACTCCTGCGCGAAGGCTCCTACACCTCCATCGAACTCAACACCAGCACGCCCGTCCCCGAGTGGGGCGGCCAGAAGGTGACGATCATGCAGGAGGACGACGCCTACCTCACCGCCGACGGCTTCAAGTGGTTCCGCCCGCGGCAGACCGCCTTCTACCTCATCAGGTGAGGGGGCGGGTCGGGGCGTCAGGCGGCGAGTTGTTTTTAAACCGGCGCTCGCTCGCGCAACGTCGGCGGCCGGTATTATCATCTGATTTCTCAAACCGGGCCTCCCGGCCCACCCTGTTCAGAACCGAGGTTGAAGGACATGAAAAGAACCCTGCTGGGCCTCCTCGCGCTCGCGCTGTGCGCGCCGGCCGCGCTGGCGCAGAACGTGCCGGTGCAGGAGGTCACTTTAGACAACGGGATGCGCCTGCTGATGGTGCCGCGCAAGGGCGACCCGAACATCGCCGCCGGCTGGATCGCCCGCGTCGGCTCCGTCAACGAGCGGCCCGGCATCACCGGCCTCTCCCACCTCTTCGAGCACATGATGTTCAAGGGCACGCACGCCGTCGGCACGCGCAACATCGCCGACAACCTCAAGCTGCTCGAAGAGATGGACACCGTCCGGGCCGAGCTGCGCCGCGAGGAGCAGAGCCTCATCCGCCGCGCCACGCTCGGCGAAATCTCCGACCCCAGAGACCCGAAGGCCCGCTCCGGCCGCCACAGCCAGCTCCTCGCCAAGTTCGAGGAGCTGACCAAGCGCGAGAAGGATTTGATGGTCAAGGACGAGTTCGACCGCATCTACACGGCGGCCGGCGCGTCGGGGATGAACGCGGGCACCTCCTACGACTTCACCGTCTACTTCATCAACGTCCCGGCCAACAAGCTTGAGCTGTGGTTCTGGATGGAGTCGGACCGCCTCGCCAACCCCGTCTTCCGCGAGTTCTACGCCGAGCGCGACGTGGTGCACGAGGAGCGCCGCCTGCGCACCGAGTCCACGCCCACCGGAAAATTTAACGAGCTGTTCGAGGCCATGTTCTGGCAGTCCTCGCCCTACGGCTGGCCGGTGGTGGGGTGGCCCTCCGACCTCGAAGGCATCACGCGCGAGGAGGCGCTCGAATACTTCGCCGTCAACTACGCGCCCAACAACCTGACGGCCTGCCTCGTCGGCGACTTCGAGCCGGCGCAGGCGGTCGAACTCGCCCGGCGTTACTTCGGCCGCCTCAAGCGCGGGCCGCGCGAGCCGGAGCCGGTGCGCACGCGCGAGATGCCGCAGCTCGCCGAGACGCGCATGCACGCCTCCGCCGAGACCGTGCCGCAG
>Ga0196977_1000612_pt1 | contig 17638 bp, 19 predicted proteins | sample S3v_1013CmetaG_FD_148634 | JGI IMG/M metagenome (GOLD analysis project Ga0196977, IMG submission 148634) | Soil microbial communities from Anza Borrego desert, Southern California, United States - S3+v_10-13C | ecosystem: Environmental > Terrestrial > Soil > Desert | place: USA: California...
GTCTCCCCAGGGCTTCGGGTTCTCGGTGACAATCCCTGTGCCGCGCACGACTGCGGTCAATGGATCGGGAGCAACGTACACCGGCACGCCAAGCATTTGAGAAAGGAGTTCCGGAAGGCCGCGAAGCATCGCTCCTCCTCCAAAAACGGTGACTCCACGCTCAAGCACGTCCGAAAGGAGTTCAGGCGGGGTCTGCTCAATCACTTCCTTCATGGCCTCCATGAGGCTGTCGAGAGAAGGCGCGAGCGCGTCGCGCACGTGCGTATCGGTGAGAAGGACCTCGCGAGGAAGGCCAGTCGCAAGGTCGCGCCCGCGCACCGGATGAACGAGCTCCGTATCAAGCGGCAGTACCGCCCCTATCGCTATCTTCGTCTCCTCTGCGGTCTTTTCACCGATAGCGAGTTGGAACTCGCTTCGGACGAAATCTATGATGTTCTCATTGAAGCGGTCGCCCGCGACCTGTGAGCTCTTGCTTGCAACGGTTCCTCCAAGGGCGATAACTGCAATGTCTGTCGTTCCAGCGCCAATGTCGAGCACCATGGTGCCCACGGCCTCAGTCACCGGAAGCTTCGCGCCGATCGCGCCTGCCATGGGCTCCTCAAGAACGAAGACTTCTCGCGCTCCTGCGGTGAGGGCGGCGTCGCGCACTGCCCTGCTCTCGACGTTCGTAACGCCTGTCGGAACGCCCACTACCACTCTTGGACCGAAGAGCTTGGTGCTTCCTGACTGCGCTTTCTGGATAAGGTAGGCGAGGAGCTCCTGGGTGACTTCAAAATCGGAAATGACGCCGTGAGCAAGCGGCCTCACAACGCGCACATGAGGAGGAGTCTTACCGAGCATGTTCTTTGCGTCTACTCCAACGGCGACCACCTGCCCGGTCTTTTCGTTAACAGTAACGACTGACGGCTCGTTAAGGACGATGCCACGACCTCGTACGTATACGAGCGTGTTCCCTGTTCCGAGATCCACTCCGATGTCGCTTGAGAAGAGAGAGCTTTTGGAGAACTTGCGGGCCATACTATGCAAACAAGTCCGTTATCTCCCCGCGGGCAATACGCTTCACCTCTCCGGTCTTCCTGTCCACGACTTCGACCTTTCCAGTCTCAATGGTCTCCTTCCCTATGAGCAGGCGGGTCGGAATACCCAGGAGGTCCGAGTCGGCAAGCTTTTCTCCGGCGCGCGCGTCCCGATCGTCATACAGCACCTCGACCCCTTCTCGCACGAAGTCCTCGTACAGCGCGTCTGCGTATGCGGTTGTGACGTCGTCAGGAACGAGTGATACGAGGTGGACACGGAAGGGCGCGACAGATTCAGGCCAGACTATTCCCTTGTCGTCGGCAAGTGCCTCAACGATCGTGCCCATTACGCGTGATGGGCCAATGCCGTAGCAACCCATCAGGACTGGCTGTTGTGTTCCTTCCTGGTCTGTGTACGAAAGCCCCAGTGCATCGGAGAAGCGCGAACCGAGGCTGAATATATTGCCTACCTCAATGGATTTCGTTTCTTTTAGTTTGCTTTTCTCAAGTCCAAGTTTCTCAAGGGTTGCATCGGTGTACACCTCCTTGTTCACTGCGATCTTCTTTTCTTCGTCGATATAAATAATATCTTCACCAGCGTCAGAGACGGTTTGGAATTCCTCAGAGAATTCGCTGAAAACGCCACCCGAGGCGAAGGTAACATACGTGCGGTCGCCGAGGCCAAGACGCTCAAATACCTTTTTGTATGCCTCACGAGCATGAGCATAGAACTCGTTGTGCTCCTCCTCATTCTTCGAGAAGGAATAAAGATCCTTCATGAGGAACTCGCGTCCCCGCATGATGCCGGACTTCGCGCGCATCTCATTCCTGAACTTTGTCTGAAACTGATATGGATAGATCGGAAGGTCGCGGTATGAAGAGACGTGGTCAAGCAGAATGCGGGTAAGCGGTTCTTCGTGCGAGAAACCGAGTCCTGTTTCTCCACCATTACTAATGTTTGTTTTGAACCAAATATCAACTTTCTTGTCGTCCCATCGGTCGGTGCGCATCCAAATTTCCTTGTCCTGAAGCGCTGTCATCAGCATTTCTTGTCCGCCGATGCGATTCATCTCCTCGCGGATGACTTGGACAATCTTATTTAGAACTCGTAGTCCCAAAGGCAGGAACGAATACACTCCCGCCATCTCCTTATGGATATACCCAGCTCGAATGAGGAGCTGCGCATTCTTGGCTACCTCATCCGAGGGGGCCTCCCGACGGGTCTTGGTGAATAGTTGGCTCTGCCGCATGATTGACCCAGTATACGGCGGCAGGCCTTGCTCGGCAAAACCTTATCTCTTCAGTCCAGCTCCTTTGTGGAATAAGTAAAGCGCCCACAGAAACATCACGAGCGTAAACCCGATGATGACAGCAAAGCAATGGAGGAGCGGGATATCCGAAATGCCGAGGAAGCCATACCTGAATGCGTTCACCATGTAGAGGATGGGATTGAATAGCGACAAGGTGCGGAAGGTCTCTGGAAGCAGATCAATGGAATAAAAGACGCCTCCTAGGTAAGTAAGCGGGGTAAGGACGAAAGTCGGCACGATCGTCATGCCGTCAAAGGACTTCGCGTAAATGGCGTTGATGATTCCTCCGAACGAAAATGCGAGGGTCGTCAGCAATGCGGCTGCAAAAAGTACGAGTGCGTTCGCAAGCTCCAGGTCAGTGAAGAAAAGCGAGACGCCCGTAACGAGTATGCCGGTCAGAAACGCCCGTACGACGCCGCCTGACACGAATCCGGCGATAACGACCCAGTTGGGCATGGGAGAGACGAGAAGTTCGTCGATGGTATGCGCCCACTTGGCGAAGTAGAACGTGAAAACGGTGTTCGTATACGCATTCGTGAGCATGCTCATCATGATGAGTCCCGGCACTATGAAGGCTATGTACGAGAATCCTTGAATGGGTGCGATCTGGCTTCCTATGAAGGCGCCGAAGATGAGGAAATAGAGGCCGGTCGTTACCACGGGAGGAAGCAGGGTCTGCGCCCATATTCTGAAGATCCGAAGGAAGTCCTTCTTGACCATGGTGCCAAAACCGATAAGAGCAGGTGATCTCATAGTCATTTGTTGATGAGATGCAGGAACACTTCCTCCAGACGTCCTCCGGGATTCCTTACGTTTGCGACTGAAATACCAGCCGCCGAGAGTTTTCCAAAAGCCGCGTTTACGCTCGTGCCCGGTGCGAGAGTGAGCTCAAGAGTATTTTCATCTACCTTCTTTGCGGATTCGCCAAGCGCGCGAACCTGTAGCTCTGTCAGCGGCTCGGAGGTGTCGATGAGGAGAGTCACGAAGTTCAGCTTTGAGAGAAGCTCCTTCACGCTTCCCTCTTCGATGATCTCTCCTTTATTGATTATTGCCACTTTCTTTGAAAGCTGCTCGGCCTCCTCGAGATAGTGGGTCGTAAGCACGATGGTCGTGCCGGATGCATTAAGCTCGCGCAGGAAATCCCACATACCGCGTCGAAGCTCCACGTCGACTCCCGCAGTAGGTTCGTCAAGCAGGAGTATGGACGGCTGGTGGATGAGGGCGCGGGCGATCAGGAGGCGGCGTTTCATTCCTCCGGAGAGCGTCTCGGCCTTGTCGTTCCTTTTCTCCCAGAGCCCGAGCTTCTTCAGTATCTCCTCGGCGTACGGCATCGCCTCACTTTTCGTGATGCCATAGTAACCGGCCTGGTAGATGACGATATTGATGACCTTCTCGAAGATGTCGAAGTTCATCTCCTGAGGCACGAGCCCGATAAAAGTCTTTGCTTTTGAAGGATCTTCGTCTATGGAGATGCCGTTCACTTCGACCGATCCGTTTGTCTTATTCGTGAGTCCCGAAACTATGCCAATAAGCGTCGTCTTTCCGGCACCATTGGGACCCAGAAGCGAAAAGAACTCACCCTTGGATATGGAAAGGGACACTCCCTTTAGAGCTTCGGTCCTCCCTCCTTTCTCGAGTTCGTACGTTTTCTTGAGGTCCTTAATGAGAATTGCAGGCGTTCCTGATTGCATGGATTAAGAGTATACCCGAACCTCCTTCTTTATGCCTATGACTTGAAACCCATTACGAATTGGTAGGTGCACTCGCACGGCAGACTTTTGCATGAGTAACAACCTTCCTTGTGGCCTTTGATAAGGTATTCCTGGTAGTCAAAGGCGAGCGAATTGAAGACTCCCATGAAGCAGGAAAATGAATCGGCTGCTTCGGACTTTATCCTTTCGAAATCCTGATCGCGGTGTCTGCTACGGAAAGCCATGACCGCTTCTGACAATTCGCCTACTTCCTCAGCGAGATGGATTCCAGCATGCTCAAGCGTACGCGAGTCAGCAGGATAAATCTTATTGAACATTTCCTGGAATTCCCTGATGGTCTTAGGTCGAAGACGAGCCGGTGTCGATTTATCAATCCTCTTCCGCGACTTCTTTACTTTGCAGAGGCAGGGACTATTACCGCAGTAGAGACAGAGGTAGGGGAAACGCTTCCATACTTGATCTTCGATATCTATATCGAGCTGGTTCATGAGCGAAGTTGCCCAGCTCATCGCAATGGTCAAATTGGTGACCGTCTTATGGAAATCGCGCTTGCGAATTCCCTTTAGCCCCCTTCCCGCGAACCGGTTTATGTTTATTAGCATCTCGTCAATGCTGAAGTGACGCTTATTGCTGCGTCCGTAGAGGGAATCGATAAACGCCTGGAAGTCTCGGATCGAGGACTTCGGGGTTATGGAAGCCATTGGATCCATTATGACATCCGTCTATCCGCCGGCAAACTGGCCGGCTGAGACGCTATACTTTACCCATGCAGCTAGCTGAACTCCTCAAGGCACGCCTGCGCGGCGACGTGCTTACCGACTCCGAGACCCGCACTCGCTATTCCCGCGACACAAGTGTCTTTGAACGCACCCCCGAGGTAGTGGTTTTCCCAAAGGACGCCGACGACGTGTCGGCCCTCGTAAAAGTAATTGGTGAAGAGAGGCGGGCAGGAAGACCTGTTTCGCTTGCCGCACGCTCCGCAGGCACTGATATGTCAGGAGGTCCGCTCACTGATTCCGTTGTCGCCGTATTCACGAAGCATATGAATAAGATACTTGAGGTCGGCGACGGATATGCCGTTGCTGAACCGGGTGCCTTTTATCGCGATTTCGAAAAACAGACCCTCGCATGCGGCAATCAGATCCTTCCTTCGTATCCCGCGTCCCGAGAGATAGCTGCAATCGGCGGAATCGTGAACAACAATGCGGGGGGCGAGCGTACGCTTGAATATGGAAAGACCGAGCGTTATGTGGAAGAGCTCGAAGTGGTGCTCTCTAACGGAAGCTTCGCTACGTTCAAGGCGCTTTCTGCTGAAGAGCTCAAGGAAAAGAAGGAACTCAATACGCTCGAAGGAAAGATATACCGCGAAATGGACGAGCTGCTTATCAAGCATGCGGAGCTCATCGCTTCTGCAAAGCCTAAGGTAACGAAGAACTCCGCTGGCTACGCGCTCTGGAATATTAAAAAGGGCGGCACATTCGACCTTGCCCAGCTCATAACAGGCGCGCAAGGCACGCTTGCCCTCACCACGAAGATGAAACTTGGGCTTATTAAGAACCAGGGGCACCGAAGCATGCTTGTGATGTTCCTTTCTGACCTTTCGCATCTGCCCGAAATCGTGCGCAAGGTGCTTCCCTTCAATCCCGAATCCCTTGAATCGTACGACGACCACACCTTCAAAATAGCGGTTCGCCTTCTTCCGGGGCTTCTCTCTCAACTAGGGTTCCTGAAAGCTGTCCGTCTTGCGTTCTCCTTCCTGCCGGAATTCCTCACGGTACTCACCGGGGGCGTACCGAAACTCGTGCTTATGGCCGAATTCTCGGAAGACTCGCATGCTGAAGCTCTCCGGAAGGCTCGCGCTGCAGCAGAGGCTTCGCGTGGACTTGCGACGAGCGTGCGATTGCTTAAGAACGAGCAAGCTTCCGAGAAGTATTGGATCGTGAGGCGCGAGAGCTTCTCCCTCCTTCGCAAGAACGCAAAGGGCCTTTATGCCGCTCCCTTCATAGACGACTTCGCCATTCCTCCGGATTCCATTCCCGAGTTCTGGCCGAAACTCACCACCCTTCTCAAGGAATACGAAGGCCGCTTCATATATACGGTTGCCGGACACGTGGGCGACGGGAACTTCCACATCATCCCTCTCATGGACCTATCACGTCCAGAGGTGAGGCAAGTGATCCTGGAGCTTGCGCCGAGAGTATACGAGCTTGTTCTTGCCTTCGGAGGCACGACAACCGGGGAGCATAACGATGGCATCATCAGAACGCCGTACCTTCCCATGCAGTTCGGAGAGAATGTTGTTCAACTTTTCGAAGAAACAAAACGCATCTTTGACCCTGAGAACATACTGAATCCTGGAAAGAAAGTCGGGGGTACGTTTTCGGACATTGAGGGGTCGCTCATTAAAGGGGTGTGATAGAGTAGCGGTCATGAATGAAGAGCATGAGGAGCATATAGCGCACGAGGAGTTGAATAAGAAGCTTTGCGATCCAGAGCTTCGGGCTGAGTACGCGCGCGCGTACGATGACTACCGTCCAGGGTTTGTTCCGCGGCTCCTCGGCTCCCTTTTCATACATTCGGGGAACCTTCTCTACGGCAAGCGCCCCTCATATCAGAAGTTCAAGGCCATTGAAGTCATTGCCCGCATCCCCTACCAGTCTTGGGAAGTGGCCTCCTATACCCTTCTCACTTGGTTCTATTCAAACGAGCAGCGAGCTATCGAGTTAGCCAAGACCTCAGCCTTCAGCCGCATGGCTCAGGACAATGAGACCCTGCACGTGGTCGTCATCTCTCAGATCGTGAAGCGCCTTAAGTGCGAAAGCTTTATACGCCATACCATGGTTCCCTTCATATTCGCGACTTTCTACGCTCTATCGGTTTGGGTCCTCTACATGGTCTCCCGACGTGCCGCGCTTGAGCTGAATTTCATGTTCGAGTCCCACGCCTTCGAGCAGTACCAGCAGTTTCTGGATGAGCACGAGGCACGACTGCGCATCACTCCGTTCACCTCCGACTTCCTCGACTTCTATGGGCGTCATGCAAAGAGCGAGTGGGAACTTTTTGAATCGATCCGTAATGACGAACTGATACACAGGAACCGGTCCATTAGGGAATTGCAGGCGCACGCGCGGTGATGTGAATAAATAAATAAAGTTGTTATAATCCGCAAGGAATTCCTATTCCGCCACTCATCAATACAAGCCTCGGGAGGCAAGATTGCTAACTATTACGACCTCAATTCCAATCGACGAAGGTTTCTCCAGGCGTGTTGACCACGCAGACGTGAAAAGAGCTCAGAAGTTCTGCTTTCATAGCCCTCCTCACGTCGCCTTCGATCAGCAACTGCTGCAAGCGGTCCGAGATGAGCTGAGTCTGGTGCTTGGCAGCAATGTAGCCGCGAGCGACAAAGGCTCCTATACATCCGCCGATGGCAGGTCCTGGCTCGGACATGTGACGATTCTGCGGAACAAATTCCGTCACCGCTTTTATGTTCCGCACGACGCAGACGGAATCAAGGGGGGTCAGCAGATCGAGCTACACCTTGAAGACGGCGCCTGCGACGCTGACGAAGTCACGCATAGCCTTTGCCAACTGTTCATCCAGGCTTGTAAAGTGGTCATGCGAGAGCGGCGGCAAAAGGGTCAGTAAGCTGAAATAGTAGATGGATTGGCCGGCGCAATGGGGCGCCGGCTTTTGATTTACGCTTGTCCACAATCACCCACTTTTACTTGTTATTAAAGCTCGATTGTGGCATACTCCAAATAACTCGCCGGTTCACGCGCTCTACTACTCCCCTAAGGAAGTCAGCAAAGTTTCGGGCATCAGCGAGGATAACGTTATCCCTAGTTCAACAAGCCCACATGGCAACAAGCAAGCTCTATGTCGGCGGTATTCCTTACCGCACGACCGAGGACGAGCTCCGTACCGCTTTTGAGGAAGCGGGCGCAGTTACGTCCGTAAGCATTATCAGCGACCGTATGACTGGCCGTTCACGCGGATTCGGTTTCGTCGAAATGGCGGACGAGGCAGCTGCTCAGGCAGCGATCGACCGTTGGGACGGCAAGGAGTTCGATGGGCGCATGCTCTCGGTCTCCATGGCGCGCCCGCAGGGCGACCGCCCTCCTCGCGATAACAATCGTGGCGGAGGGAGCTTCGGCGGCGGACGCGGCGGATACGGTAGCGGCGGCTTCGGCGGCGGTTACTAAACCTCCTCAAAAGAAAAGGTCCTCGAAAGAGGGCCTTTTCTTTTTGTCACTGGCAGTTTGGGCTTCAAACCTTATCCTCCCCTTTCGAATGCCTGCGTCTCTAACTTCCTGAGCTGCGCTGACCACCCTATCCAGTTCGAAAGTACCTGCATGAGACTTGCGACTGCTGCAAGCGCGAGCACGAGAATGATTGGCCATGAGAATGGAGTGGCGAAGTAGAAGAAAACAACAATGAAGCTAAACCAGAGGCCGGTGCACCAAGGGCAGTTGAGGAGCGCGCCGAGCGTGTGGCCGAAGGAGTTTGGTCTTGCTCCTACGAACCAGTCCCGAATGAACTGGGTAATGACGTCATAGGTGAAGAGGCGTACCAGGCGGAAAATGGCGAACGCGATAAGGACAAGGTCACGTACAGGTACGTCATAGAAAATAAGGCGGCCAGCGGCTAGATACCAGACTCCGTAGAAAAGCAGTACGGCAAAGAATAGGGAAAAGAGCACGTTCCAGGTGTGTATACGCATATGCATACAGTGTACACTGCCGCCATGCCTTCTCCTGAAGATATCCGCTCTCTCCTCGGAGATAAGTACGGAAACGATCCGAATGCCGACCTTAGCGAAGACATCCGACGCCTTGAGGGGGGCGAGCCGCTGGCATACGTCATTGGTTGGATCCCCTTCCTTGACCTCCGCGTTCACCTCGACTCTCGCCCGCTCATTCCCCGTCCGGAGACAGAATGGTGGACTGAGAGACTCATACAACACCTTGGAAAGAAGTATGGTGAGAGCGAATTTTCGTTCCTTGATCTCTGCGCAGGTTCAGGGGCGATCGGCCTTTCGGCACTTAAAGAATTTCCCAACGCATACGTGACATTCGCGGAACTTGTACCTGAACACTGCATGCTCATACAAAAGAATCTTGCAGAGAATAATCTCAACGTCTCTCATGCCTCTATTTGCGAAAGCAATCTATTCTCAGGACTTCCAAAGAAAAGGTACGACATCATCGCCAGCAACCCTCCGTACGTGCCCGAGGACCGCACGCTTGACCGAAGCGTCATGGACTTCGAACCGTCACGAGCCCTCTTTTCAGGACCAGATGGGCTTTTTCACATAAGGCAAATAGCGGAGAAGGCTCCCCCGTACGTTAACGAAGGAGGCGAATTGTGGCTGGAATGCGACAGCGAGCATGCTGAGGCCGCCAGAGCCCTCTTCGGGACCGGTGCCGAGCTCCACACCGACCAATATGGCCGGCCTCGCCTCGTGGTGTCATACTATTGACATGAACGGATCCGAGAAGGTCGACCCCTTCCCTACTCCCTTTTTTCTCTCTGGCGACTCCGGTTCCGGCTTTTCTCTTCCTGACGCCGCAACAGTTCTTCCAGCCATCTTCGCCATTGTCTTTTTTATATGGGTTGCGTACACGCTCGTGGTTGCATATCACTGGTTCCGGTACGGGCACCGTTCGCTTCTGGCCGTTCCCTTGCTTGCGCTTCACATAGTGGTGTCGGGAACCTTGATGCTTCTTGCAACGGCCGGACTGAAATAATATGGAGGAATTTGAACTAGAACCGGGAGAGCACATCATCACTCTGGTGAGGCAGCACGTATTCGTGCTTTTCCTGAAGCTTGTTCCTTTCATACTGCTTGCGGCCGCTCCGTTCATTGTTGCTCCGCTCTTTTCGATGTTCGAGGGCGTAAGCTCGGTGACTGGAGACATGTCTTCTTCGTTCCGCTTCTTTATCGGCGTTTGGTGGCTCTTTCTTTGGATGGGGGTCTTCCAGATCATTACGAAATACTTCCTGACTTCCTGGGTAATTACCTCGCACCGCATCGTCGATATCTACCAAAAGGCCTTTTTCAGACGGAAGGTATCGAGCTTCCTTCTCGTGCGGGTGCAGGACGTCACCACTAACGTACACGGTATACTTGCTACTCTTATTGGCTACGGAGACATCAATGTCGAGACTGCGGGCTCAATCGAGAAGTTCTGCATGAAGGGAGTGCGCTCTCCTGAGTATCTGCGGGACCTCATCATGCGGGAGGTGGCAGTGCTTCATCAGGACAACGATGCGGTAAAGACCGGGGTATAGACTCTGCAATTCCCGCATCTGATACACTAGTTTTCATGACCGAACGAGAACCCCTCTCCACCGACCCATACAAAGGAGTACGGGACTTCTACCCTTCCGATTGGGCAGCCCACGAACGCGTCTTCGGCATCATCCGCGAACGTCTCTCCCTTTGGGGATACGAGGAATATGCAGCGTCCCCTCTTGAACGCTCCGAGATATACGAAGCCAAAACCTCCGAAGAGATAGTGAACGAGCAGACGTACACTTTCGAGGACCGGGGCGGAAGACGAGTGACGCTTCGTCCCGAGATGACCCCTACCCTTGCGCGCATGGTGGCTGCAAAGCGCCGGGAGCTTGTATTTCCCCTTCGATGGTTCTCCGTACCAAACTGCTTCAGATATGAGCGTCCGCAGCGGGGACGCCTTCGTGAGCACTATCAATTGAACGTCGACCTGGTCGGCGTCTCATCAGACGAGGCGGACATAGAGATCGTTAATATTGCTTCGAGCGTTCTTAAGGCGTTCGGCGCATCTCCCGAACAATTCAGCATCAAGGTTAATTCACGGAAGCTTCTAAATGCTGCGTGCGATGCTGCAGGACTTGACGAGGATGCTTCCAGAAAATACCTCAGGCTTTTGGATAAGAGGGATAAGATGGAGAAGACGGAATTCAGCGAAGCGGTACGTGCAATATCTTCCACTGATCCGCTTGATCTCATAGAAAAGAAAGACTCTAGTGTAAAAGAGACGCTCAACGAACTGGCGCACGTCATCAATGCGCTTAAAGAACGCGGAGTAACCAACGTCTTTTTTGATCCGACCATTACGCGAGGCTTCGACTACTACACTGGCCTGGTCTTTGAAGTATTCGATACATCAAAGGAAAACAATCGCTCTCTTTTTGGGGGCGGTCGGTACGACGGGCTCGTGGCCGCGTACGGAGCAGAATCGGTGCCTGCTGTGGGATTTGGCATGGGAGACGTGACGCTCATGGATTTTCTCGGGACGCATAAGCTCCTTCCACATGCTTCGACATCTCCTCTTATATATATCGGCACTCCCTCTCCTTCGGATATTCCGGATGCGCAGCTTTTCGCCCGGGATCTACGAACCCGCGGCATCCGAGTATTCGTGAATCTTTCCGACAGGACGCTTGGAGACCAGGTCAAGGATGCTGACCGGAGGAGCATTCCCCACTTTGTCGCGTATGGAGCGGAGGAACGAGATTCAGGAATTATTAAAGTAAAGACGCTCTCGAGCGGATTGGTGACTGAATTGTCGGTACCGGACATTGCGGCGCATCTTTCCAAGGCTGCCGAAGCAAAAAGCTAATATGCGGGCATTGACGTTCGATATTGAGACGGAAATGGCGACCGGAGCGCTAGGACGTCTTGACGCTTCCTCCATGAAACTTACGGTCGTGGGCGTACACGATTCGGAAACCGATCAATACACTTCGTATCTTCAGGACGAACTTTCCTCCCTTTGGCCTCTGATCGAGAAGGCAGACATGCTCATCGGATACAACTCGGATTTCTTCGACATTCCCATCCTTAACCGCTACTATCCCGGCGACCTCACGCGCATACGCTCTCTGGACCTCATGGTCGAGGTCCAGAAGGCGATTGGACGGAGACTCCGGCTCCAGTCACTTGCCGAGGCGACGCTTGGGCGCGGAAAGTCTGGGGACGGATTAAAGGCGATCGAGTGGTGGGCGCAGGGCCTGTACGATAAAGTCCGGGAATACTGCATTGAAGACGTGCGCCTTACCCGGGAACTCTTCGACTACGCTCTGAAGCACGGGTCCCTTAAGTACAAGGATTTGAAGGAAATCCGGGAGATCAAGCTTGATACTTCGAAGTGGCTTGAGCCTTCTGAGGCAGCAGCGATGACACATACGCTCCCCTTTTAAAGCTATAAAAAGGTTTAGGGTCCTGAACGAAGGGGGAGCAACTTCGTCCAGGACCCAGGGTGCCGGGTTCACCCGGCGAAAGGACGCCATCAAGCGGCCAGGAAACTCGATGGCGGTACCTGGTGACGTATCCTAAGACCTTTTTAGTTCCTGTCAATCTAGCGACGCGACCGTGGTCCGGATTGACCCGATTTTCCAGAGGCGTATGGTTTATGAAGGCTTCTTCATGAAGCCTTCATCCGAATATGCGGATACTGCTGAGGTATTAGCTAAGCACCCGATATGCGCATACTCATTGTAGAAGACGAAGAGAAGCTGGCTGAAGCTACTAAAAAGGGCCTTGAGCTCAAGGGATTTACGGTCGACTGGCTTGCCGAAGGGGAAAAGGCACGCACCCGCATGATGCTCTATCGTGACGAGTACGACCTGGTTCTGCTAGACCTCATGCTTCCGGGAGTGGATGGAGCCACCATCTGCAAGGACGTGCGTGAAGCCGGCGTGACAACCCCAATCATCGTCCTTACGGCCCGCGACGAAACGGAGACCAAGATCGATCTTTTGAACCTCGGCGCTGACGACTATATTGCGAAACCCTTCTCCTTTGACGAGCTTGTGGCCCGCATAAACGCAGTATTGCGGCGCCCCGAGCAGGCGCTTCCCTCGGTGCTCACCGTCCGCGATATCACGCTTGATCCCGGAAAGCACACAGTCACCAAGGGCGGGAAGGAGGTGGCACTCACTTTGAAGGAATTCTCGCTCCTCGAATTCTTCATGCGCCATCCTAACGAGGCCGTGAAGCGTGAGACTGTGCTCGACCATGTGTGGAGTTTCGATTTCCCTGCCTTCAGTAACGTGCTTGATGTGCATATGAAGAACCTGCGTAAGAAACTAGACGACTATGGAGAGGCTGACCCGCTATTTGAGACAATTCGCGGGATTGGGTACCGACTTAACGGATAGGTACCGTCACAATCCCTATACTCGGAGCACGGTGAATGTCATCCTGCTTCAGGTTCTTCTTGCGCTACTCGTAATGATAGCGTTCGGATATGTCCTTAAATTCCAGCAGCAAAGTACTGTGGACACGGTGGGAAATACCACGCAGGCCGTTCTCGAGGGGCGCACGCAAACTCCGCTCCTTGAGGAGTCGCTTGCAGATGCCCGCTCTACAACGTTCCAGTACGTCTTCCTGGGCATTGTGCTAATCACTCTCTTCTTTGGGTACCTGACTGCAAAATACGCTCTACGACCCACCCGGAGTTCGCTTGAGTTTCAGAAGCGGTTCATCGGGAACATGGCGCACGAGATACGCACACCTCTTGCGATCATAAAGACCAACACGGAGGTGGCTCTTATGGACCCCGCGCTCCCCAGCCCTATGAGAGAAACGCTCCTGATCACAAGCGGCGAGCTGGATCGCATATCGGAGATCATCAACAACCTGCTCTCGTTCAATACGATGTTCCGCCCGAGCAACGTCTCTCTCGACGAAATAGACCTTACTGAGGCGGCGCGTGCGGTGGTCGAGCGACACGAAGCTTTTGCGCGGACGCGAGGTATCTCGCTTGATTTCACCTCTCCCGGACCGTATCCAATTCTCGGTAACTCAACAGGCATCGACCAGGTGCTCACCAATTTGGTTAAGAACGCCCTTAACTACACCCCTCAGCACGCAGGCGGTTCAGTGACAGTCGCGCTCAGGGGAGATGCGGAAACCGCAACAGTCTCTGTAACTGACACAGGCATTGGCATTGCTAAAAAGGACCTCTTTTATATTTTCCAACCCTTCTATCGCGCAGATACCTCAAGAGCGCGGGGAGTGGGTAAAGGAATGTCGGGACTTGGTCTTGCCATCGTAAATGAGATCGTGAAGGCTCATCAGGGAAGGATCTTCGTACGGAGCGCTCTTAATAGGGGGACAACCATCGAGGTTACATTCCCTAGGCACCAGAACGGAATGCATCAGGAAAAAGAGGGGAACCTTGAAGAAGGCATCGATCCTAATTCATAAAGCGTTCATCATTCACTTTATATAGTTCCTGCGAGGTAATTCGAAGGTACGCGTTGCGGCCTCGATAACCTCACGCGCACACGATTTTAAAGCGGTTCGAGAAGCCCTTCTTTCACGACTGTAATGCTGAGTGCGTACATATGTAGCATTACCAGCCTAAATCAGAGGTCAGCAGTATGATACGAGCTTAGTCGGCCGGGAAGGCTTCCAAAACCTGGGAGCCTTCCCGGCCTCTTTTATATGAATAGGGCCCCGACGCAACGCGCGCCGGGGACCCCGTTTCACCTTATGCAGGCGTCCTTCGCCGGCTCAGGTGGTGTGCGGATCTGCTGCCATCACGGATCGCCGATCGGGAAGCAGGTCTTCGGCTTGGGAGGGTATCCCGCGCCGCCGTCAGGAAAGCGGTCCATAAGCCTCCTTTCGTCCCATAAATGAGGGACTATCAAAGTATATACACTAAAAGCTTGGCAGCGCTACCCAGCGAGATTCATAGCACCTCCCTGCTAGTCCAATTCCGGAGGATTCCTGAGGCAGGACCGAAGCTCAGAAGTCTCTGTCCAACCGCACTGCCCATTATCCTGACGCTCGCAGGTTGCTGTTTTATAGCACGCATACTCGGGACGGTATTCGCAGGTGGATACGGCCTCCGGATCGTCCGTGCACAACTGTGCCGAACATCCTCCCACATAGCACTGTCCGCTGGGAAGCTTTCTTTCTTTTACTTCAAAGGTGAACCTGTAGTCATCGCTCGCTATGCGCTGTCCTGCAAGATTTCCAGGCGAGACTCCGAGTAGAGTTACCGACTCTGCTTCCGTAGTTATGCTGGTGCCAACGGTAAACTCGTTCGTACTCACTCCCATACCGGAGCGTATGCGTACAGAAAGACGAACGGTCCCCGCCTGAATGCACTCAGCATTCGTTGGACAGCGGCTATCCTCGAGAATGGATGCGACACGGATGGAAAGACCGTTCGGGAACGAGGCGACTTCGTTCAGCCTGACCGTTGCCGTACCAAATCCATGATCAGAGGCAAGAGGTTCGGGCGTGGGATCCTCTGCCGGTTTAGTGCTCGTCGCCTGCGTTGTAGTTGCAACGAGGCTCACGGGTTCGGGCACGGGCCGGGCCGCCTGCCACTCAAGGAATGCGTACGAAGTTCCTGTGATGAAGAATAGTAACAGGAGCGCGCCGATGGTCCGCTGCTTTTGAGTCATGGGAAGAGTATAGCAAGAGCCCGCTTCACTGTCTGTTCAGTATGGCTCAGATACGGTAGCTCCATATGAAAGCAACCGATGTCATCAAGCGCGATCACCGTGCAGCAGAAGCAATGTTCGAGACGTATAAGAAGGCGAACCAGGAAGCTCGCGACGCCATGGAGCCGAAGATTTTCAAGGCGCTCGATACCCACGAGAACATGGAGGACTCACACTTCTATCCCGCTCTCGAGGCCGAACTAAGTGAAGACGATGCCTATATTGAACTTGAGCGCGAACAACAGGAATTGAAGGAGGAGGTCGAGACCATCAAAAATATGTCAGGAGACAAGAGTGAAGCGCTTAAGGCAGCGATGGAGAAAGTGCTTGCGCACGCAAAAAAAGAGGAGGAAACCGTATTGCCAAAGGCAGAAGAGCTTTTGGGAACCGACCGACTCGAAGAGCTCGGCGAACTAATGGAGCCGATGTCCGCAGTTGCTAGCGAAGAGAAATAGATGTGCGGGATACGAGAATCGAACTCGTGTCTCAACCTTGGGAAGGTCGCGTCCTGCCACTAAACGAATCCCGCTTTAGAGCCCGAAGAAACCTAATACCTTCTGCCACCACGGCACGGGTGGAGGCGGAACCAGTTCCTTCTTTGGAACTACGATGATAACCTCCTCCCCGGGCTTCGCAACTCCGAACGTTTGCCTGAGACTTGCCTCCTGGCCCCGATCAGTATTCAGTTCGGCCAGATTCGCTTCAAGCACTGCCTCTCTTTCCCGTATCTGTTCGAGTTCGGCCTGTGTTTCCTTGACCGTGCTGCGTGCGATTTCCTCCTTTCTGGCAATGCTCCATATGAGAGAGAGGAGCCAGATGATGACGAGCGCGAGGAGCGCCGCAACGACATATTCGCGCAGGCGATTCCGGGTCGTACGGCGTATCATCCGCCCAGTATACCAACTACCGTTCGCTGTCCTGCACCATCTTCATAAAGACTTCCTGGGGAATGTCCATCTTTGCGTGTTCTCCTCGCTTTTTCTTTCCCTTCTTCTGCTTCTCAAGGAGCTTCATCTTGCGGGTGATGTCGCCTCCGTAGAGGTAGCCGGTGACGTCCTTGCGGAAGGCCGAGAGGGTCTTTGAGGAGAGGATGCGGCCGAGCGCATGGGCCTGTATCTTGGTCACGAACTGCTGTCGCGGGAGTATGCCGTGGAGCTTCTCCACCATCCGCTCCCCTTCTTCCTCTACGCGCCTTCTTGAAACTACACGGGCGAAGGCAGGGACCGGCTCGTCAGCCACGAAAATCTCGAGCTTTACGACGTCCGCAGGACGCTCCTCAAGGAATTCGTATGAAAGTGATGCGTATCCTGAAGAAACATTCTTCACACGGTCAAAAAAGCCGCGCATGAGCTCCCGAAGGGGCATCTCGGCAATAAGTTCAATGCGGCCATCGATCAGCGTCTCAGTCTTCTCAATGACTCCCTCATGATCCTGAAAGAGCTGGATCATGCCTGAGAGCGTGTCGGCGGGCGTAATGAGAATAACCTTTACCCAGGGTTCCTCAACAGCTGCAGTCTCGCCATATGCAGGAAACTTCGCTGGCGTGTACACCACTTCCTTCTCTCCGTTCTTCGTGGTCACCGTGTACGCGATGGTTGGAATGGTGACGATAAGGGTCAGGTTGAACTCGCGGCGAAGCCGTTCGGTAACGATCTCAAGGTGGAGCATGCCGAGGAAGCCGCATCTGAAACCCCGTCCAAGCACGCCTGAGGACTCTTCTTCAAAAGAAAGCGAGGAGTCCGTGAGACGCAGTCGCTCAAGCGCCTGACGGAGGTCCGGCAGATCGTCCTGGCTTTCCGGGTATACAGAAGCCCACACCACCGGCCTGGGACGCTCGAATCCTGCGAGAGCCTCCGCTCCTGACCTGTCGGTTGCAATAGTGTCTCCCACAGCAACGACCCCCGGCTCCTTAATGCCCGTCACGATGTATCCGATCTCCCCGGTCTCGAGCTTTGCAGTCGGCGTCTCGTCGGGTACGAAGACTCCTGTCTCAAGAGCCAAGAAACGCTTCCCTGCCGCCTTGAACTCAAGCGAGTCCCCTTTCTTGATAGAACCGTCGAAAACGCGAGCAAAGACTGTGACGCCTCGGTGAGTTGAATACGAGAAATCGAAGATAAGGGCGCGCGCCGTACTTCCTTCGCTCTTCCTGGGA
>Ga0196977_1000613_pt1 | contig 17637 bp, 10 predicted proteins | sample S3v_1013CmetaG_FD_148634 | JGI IMG/M metagenome (GOLD analysis project Ga0196977, IMG submission 148634) | Soil microbial communities from Anza Borrego desert, Southern California, United States - S3+v_10-13C | ecosystem: Environmental > Terrestrial > Soil > Desert | place: USA: California...
TCCGAACACGGCAGTTAAGCTCTGCATCGCCGATGATACTGCGCGGGTGACTGCGTGGGAAAGTAGGACGCCGCCGGGAGTATTTTGATTGGCCCTCAGAGACATCCTCTGAGGGCCTTTCGCTTTTTGGGGGATTCGCGTCCGGACCATGCGCGCTTTGTGGCATCATCGAATGACGCACGCATGACGACGAATGCCTGGCAGAAAATCTGGAACGGTCGATCCGCCCCGGATGGCCCTCTCGACCTCGCTGCTCTGATCCGATTGGACGGCTTCGACAGCGGCGTGGGCCGGATCGAGGCGGACGACTGGCGGATTTTCAGCGCGGCGCTCGGCCGAAAGCTGGGGCTGGCCGACGGTGCCAGCGTCTATGAGGTCGGTTGTGGTGCGGGCGCGTTTCTGTACGCCTTGAGAGAATGTCACTCGCTTCGCGTCGGAGGCCTCGACTATGCGCAGACTCTCATCGAGACTGCGCGGCGGATGATGCCAGACGGGGACTTCGTGCTGGCGGAAGCGGCTGCACTCCCGGTCGCGCCGGCGTATGACCACGTCATCGCGCACGGCGTGTTCCACTACTTCAACCTGGATCACGCGGAGCGCGTGCTGGACAGGATGCTCGCCAAAGCGCGGCTGACCGTGGCCGTGCTGGAGGTCCCTGACGCGCGGACGATGCAGGAATCGGAGGCCACTCGCGCGGCCGGGTTGACGCAAGAGGAGTACGACAAAAAGTACTCCGGACTCGCGCACACTCATTACGAGCGGAGCTGGTTCGAGCAGCAGGCGGCTGCACGCGGACTGACGGTCGAGATCTTCGACGGCTTTATGCCGAATCACGTCCTGAACGCCTTTCGGTTCGGCGCCATCATCCGAAAAGAGGCATGACAGGAGCAGGGACGAACGTGGCTGACCACATGAAGACGACGCTGCCGTTGCGCGCGCGCATCGCCCGTCTCATCGGCATCGGGATCCTCGCGGGCGCGACGCTGACCGTCGTGACCGCCGATCTGTATGGCAATGGCGCGATCACCGGCGGCACGGCGAGCTGGCTCCTTCTCTTGACGTCGTCGATCGCCATTCTAGCGGCCGCGATCCGCGCCGGCCGTGCCGCGCTCTCACAACCGTTATCGCTGCTCCTCGGTCTCTATTGCGCGGTGTGCGTCATCCTCGCCGTGGTGTGTCAATCGCCCCTTTTCGAGTGGGGCGACGTCGAGTTCGTGCTCGCTGCACCGGGCGACTCTGCGAGGACGTTCCTCGAGATGGGCGGTCCGGCAGCCCTGGCCGCGGCGATCGCCGTGGCGCTGCTGGCGGGATTGGCCTTCGGTGCGCCGCTCGCGACGATCAGCCGTGAATTCGCACGCGTCGGACCGTCCTGGCGTCTCCTGCTGATCGCAGTGGTGTCGGCTGCGTCTCTCGCGTTTGTCGGGACGCCGCATTCGCGACTGTCGACCTATCCGAAAGAACTTCTCGGGACAGGCGACGTCCTTCCGGCCGTTGACCCGACTCCGCATTACGCGTTTACCAGCGGCGAGAACGTATTCATCGTGCAGATGGAGTCGCTCAATGGCCTGGTATTGAATGGGGACTATGTCATCGACGGCAAGCCGGTGACCGGCGACTTTCTGCCGGGGATGCGCCGCCTCGCTGCGAAGGGAATCTCGATTCCGTACTTCTGGAGCCACGACGTGTTTACGCATCGCGCGCAACAGTCGATTCTCTGCGGCGCCGTGCGGAATCTCAATCCCATGTACTTCGACACCGTCGTCCCGCGCACGACCGCGTGTCTGCCCGAGCTCTTTCAAAAAGGCGGCTATAAGACCGTATTTCTTTCGAATTACTGGGACGGCGATTTTTCCAAGACCAATCACTTCATGAGACGCATCGGGTTTCGCGACCTGCATTTCGCGGATTTCATGAAACCGAACGACCCGGCATCTGTCTGGGGGTTCGATGAGAAGACGTTTTTTACGCGCGCTTTCGATTACCTCGAGTCACAGTACCGTGGCGACGAGAAGCTGTTCGTCTATCTGGCCATCTCGACCCATCACGCATTTTTCACGCGCGAACGCCTGAGCGATCTGCAATGGTTTCAAGCGGATCGCGCCACGCAGATTCGCCGGTACCTGGAATCGGCGCGCATTCAGGACGAGTCATTGCTGACGTTTTACAGCCGCCTTCAGCAATTCACGGGAGGAAACGCGCACGCGTTCTTCGTGACGGATCACGGCTTTCCTCTCGGACTCTACGGCGGGTCGCTGCCCAGTCATGGCGCGACGATCGATAACTACCTGACGCCTTTTCTCTATCTTCCTCCCGCGCGCCGGGCAGAAGAATTCGCGCTCGGCCGGCGAATCGGCGACGTCAGCTACGCACAAAGCGACCTCCTTCCGACCATCGCGGAGTTGCTCAGCGGGAAGCCCCATCGCAATTCGTTCGTCCCGTTCATGAAACGTGAAACAGCGAAGCGCGCCGACTATGAGCGGTGCCACGTCATGGTGCAGCCGCTGGTCGGCAGAATGATCGTCGTGGCCCGCGAGCAGAACCTCTACGAGTATTCGGCGGTCGCGAAAAGGCTGCGCGAATATCGCCTCACTTCCCACCCGATGCGCCAGGTGCTCGTGTCGCAACGTGAGAATGTTTCGTGGGCGGAGTTCGATCGGCTGTACGGCTGCGATCGCTATCGGCCGGTGCCCTACACGACCGCGCGTGTCCGTTCGCAGCTCTGAAAAAGAAAACCCGCTTCCCTGGCCAGGGGAAGCGGGGCATCGCGCACGAGCGCGGCGGCTGGGTCGCTGGCTGTTTCTCATGATCAGCGACGTTCACAACCTACGTCGCGATCGGCGTCAGGTCTCTAGGTTTTTGGAAAGCTCAGCGGACTCGCGTTCCCGCGGGCACTCCCGCATCGACGCTGAGGAGGCTGGGCTCGCCATCGATCGATGCCGCGAGCACCATGCCGTTCGACTCGATGCCCATCAGCTTCGCCGGCTGCAGGTTCGCGACGATCACGATCCTGCGGCCGACGAGCTCTTCCGGCGTGTACTTCGTGCCGATGCCCGCAACGATCGTCCGCTCGTCTTCGCCGGTGAAGACCGATAGTTGAATCAGCTTCTTCGACTTCGGCACGCGTTCCGCGCTTCGCACTTCCGCGACGCGCAGGTCGACCTCCATGAACTGGTCGATCGAGATCTTCGCGATTCCCGGCGGCGCAGCCTGGGTCGTCTCGACCGGCGGAGCGGCAGCCGGCTCAGCCGCGGCTGGTTTGGTCTCTTCCATGGTCTTCTTCTCTCCGATGTATTGAGCGACGTCGATGCGCGGAAAGATCGGATCCGCGACGATCACCTTCGCGCGCGCAGCGAGGCCGCCCCAGTTCAGATCTCCGATGCCGATTCGCTTTGGATCCGCGCCGAGGCGCGTGAGCGCGATCGTCGCAGACGCCGGCATGAACGGCGCCATCATCACCCACACGATGCGCAGCGCCTCGAGCGTGTCCCAGATGATGCGCGACAGCGCGCTGTCCGCGCCCGATTCCTTGAAGCGCTTCCACGGCTCGCGCGTCACGATGTAGCTGTTGATCTCGGTGAGCAGCTCCCACGCGCTTTCGATTGCGCGCTGGAACGCCAGGTCGTCCATGTGCCGCAGGTATTGCGGTACGACCTCCTCCGCTTTGTCGCGGAGGTCGTTGACCATGCACCGTTCCGGGGGGGTCTTGCCGCCGAAGTAGGTGTCGGACATCTTGATCGCACGCGATAACGTGTTGCCGAGGTCGTTGGCGAGGTCGGCGTTGTAACGCGTGACGAGCGACTGGTCCGAATAGTCCTGGTCCTGGCCGAAGACCATCTCGCGCGTCAGGTAATAGCGCAACGCATCCGCGCCGAAGTCTTCGATGATGTTGTACGGGCGCACGACGTTCCCGAGCGACTTCGAGATCTTGACCTGGTCGCGCAGCCAGAAGCCGTGTCCGACGACCCGTTTCGGTAATTCGATGCCGGCCGCCATGAGGAACGCGGGCCAGTAGACGGCGTGGAAGCGAATGATGTCCTTGCCGATCAGGTGAATGTCGGCGGGCCAGTAGCGGTCGACGTTCGCGCTGTCCGCGCTGCCGAAGCCGAGGGACGAGATGTAGTTCGTCAGCGCATCCATCCACACGTAGATGACGTGATCCGGATTGCCGGGAAACGGGATGCCCCATTTCACAGTGCTGCGCGAGATCGAGAGGTCCTTCAGTCCCTGCGCGACGAACGATTTCACTTCATTGAGTCGCGTGTGCGGCCAGACGAACTCGGGATGCTGTTCGTAGTGGGCGAGCAGGCGATTCGCGTACCGCGACAGCGCGAAGAAGTAGTTGCTCTCCGTCGTCCACTCGACGTTGTGGCCTTCCTGATCGACGGCGGTTGCGCCTTTACCGGGCGGCCCGCCCTTGACCTGGTTTTCCGGGATGAACGTCTCTTCGCTCTGGCAGTACCAGCCGGAATGTTCGCCGAGATAGATGTCCTCTGGCGAACGCTCCTGGATGCGCCGGATGAGCTCGAGCACGCCAATGCGGTGCCGCGCCTCGGTCGTGCGGATGAAGTCGTCGTGGCTGATGTTCAGCTTCTTCCACAACTCGTGATGCGTGTTCACGACGCGGTCAGCCAGCTCGATCGGCGGGATCCCTTCGCGAGCCGCCGCCCGCTCGATCTTCTGCCCGTGTTCGTCGGCGCCGGTGAGGAACCGCACTTCGTCGCCCATCCGCCGCCGGTGACGCGCGATGACGTCCGCGACGATGTTCTCGTACATGTGCCCGATGTGGGGATCGTCGTTGACGTAGTGGATGGCCGTGGTGAGGTAGAGCTTGGGCATGCGCGGGCGCGGATTGTAGCGCAGCGACTCCTGCACGCCGGGCGTTGAAGGCGCACCAGTCATTGCAGCCAGCGGACTCGGCGTTTATCATACGAGGTCTGATTTCCGGAATCGTCCGGCTACCAGAAAACTTGATGCTTTTTCCTGAACGTCGCGTTTCTGCGGCCCTCGTTGTAGGACATCCCGGACACGAGCTGCGGTTGTTCCACTGGCTCGAAACTACGCGACCGCTCGTTTTCGTGCTCACGGATGGTTCCGGTTCCGGCCGATCGCGCATCGCGGCGACCACGCGCATTCTCTCGGCTACTGCTTCGACGGCCAGCTCGTTGATGGGCGTTTTCACCGACCAGGAAATCTATCGCGCGATGCTGCACTGCGACGTCACTCGAATCGCGGAGGTGACGCTCCAGATCGCGCGAGAGCTCGCCGAGCACGGCGTGACGCTCGTCGTGGCCGACAAGTTCGAGTTCTATAACCCGACGCACGATCTCTGCGCCGTCATCGCCAACATCGCCACCGCGCACGCCTCCGATCTCATCGGCCGGCCGATCGCCCGCTATGATTACGCTGTGATCGACGCGCCACCTGCGGACGGTCACGTGCTGGAGCTCGACGATGCCGCGGCCGAACGGAAGCTCGCCGCCGCGTACGCGATCGAGGAGCTCAAGCCTGAAGTCGACGAGCTCCTCGCGAACATCGGCATCGCCGGGATTCGGCGCGAGGTGCTGCGGCCGCTCGCCAATGGCATCGATGTGCCGCGGCCGGCGACGAAGGCTTTGTACGAGACGTATGGCGAGCAACGCGTCGCGTCCGGACGTTACGAGACCGTCCTCCGCTACGAGGAACACTTCCTGCCGTTCGCGCAGAAGTTGATCGCCGAGGTCGGAGTCGTAACCCAATCCTCGGCGCTACACGTGTGGAGCTCATGACGCCTCCGGAACCGCGGCGCGTTCTGATCGCCGTTGGCAGCGACCTGTTCATGCGGGATCTCGCGCTAGCGTTGCTTCGCCGCGGATGGTTGCCAATCATCTATGCGCCGCAGCTCATCGGGGCGGCTGAGCAGCTTCGCCGCGCGACGATTCCCGTCGTCAGCGATATCAATGCGATCGGCGTGCGGCCCGATGTGATTCACGGTCATCACGTCCTCGAGACTCTTGCCGCGCTGGCGAAGTTTCCCGATGTTCCGGCGCTGTTCGTCTGCCATGACTCTCTCACGTGGCACTCGATCCCGCCGCGCTCGCGCAGGATCCGGACGTGGGTTGCGGTCGACCGCAACTGCCGCGACCGCATGATGATCGAGCATGGCATCCCGGAAGATGCGATCCACGTGTTAACCAACGCGATCGACCTGGAGCGCTTCGCACGCCGCGGCCCACTGCCTCAGAAACCGCGTCGCGCGCTCGTGTTCAGCAACGCGGCATCCGAGGCGGGATTTGCGGCGCCGATCCGCACGGCGTGCGAGCGTCGCGGCATTACGCTCGATCTGGCAGGCGAGTCGAGTGGGCGACCGACGAATGCTCCCGAAACCATTCTTCCGCAGTACGACCTCGTTTTCGCAAAGGCGCGTTGCGCGCTCGAAGCAGCCGCGGTTGGTGCGGCCGTCGTCGTGTGTGACGCGGCGGGCCTCGCAGGCATGGTCACGACGGAGTCCTTCGACGCGATGCGTCAGCTCAACTTCGGCGCACGACTGCTGCGGCGGGACATCACCACCGAGACGATCGGCGAGGCGATCGATCGATACGACGCGGCCGACGCCACGGCTGTCTCCGATCGCGTTCGAGCGTTGGCCGGGGTCGATCTCCTGGCCGAGCAGTACATCGCGTTGTCCGAAGAGCTGTGCGCCGTGCGCGACGTCGTTCCACCAGCCGAACAATTGGAGGACGTCGCGCGAACGCTCGCATCCGTTGCGCCTCGCATTTACCAGCAATTGGGCACACCGCGGACAGTGATGCGGCTGCGCCGCGCGATCGTCAACTCCCGCATTCTCGCCGGACCGCTGAAGATCGTGTACCGGCTCAGGAAGCGGCTTCGGTCCTGATGCGACTGCCGCTTCATCATGTGCGCCGCCGCGACGCAATCTTCCTCTGTTCTTTCGCGATGCCCACCTTCTCCATGACCGATGCGACATAGGCACGGGCCTGGCCGCGCGTCTTGAGGGCTTCCTGAAAACGCGCGTTGATGGCGGCGATCTCCGGCGGCGTTCCGGCAGACATCTCGAGCTCGGTCTTTTTCAGAATCGCCAGCGCACCAGCGAGGTTGCCGCTTTGCGGGACCGGCTGCATGTCGATCTCGGCACGTTCCGTTGTGCTCATGCGCGGTCTGGCCGCCATGATCAGGGGAGACGGGCTCGCGAGTGACGTCGGGCAATCGGTTCGCGGCGTCGCGAGCGAAAGCAGATCGACGAGACTGTTCGCGTTCGCATCGCGTTGTGTCAGCGCGTTCAGACCGAAGAGTTGCTCCAGCGTCGCCAGCACGGAAGTGTGATCGTAGAGCGTATGGTCCACCGTCCCGGCCGGAATCAGCGGGGAGATGATGACGGCCGGAGTGCGCACGCCGTACTGATCGAACGTGAAGCCATAAGTGTTGTAGCCATAATCAGGATTGTCGCCGGGCTCCGTAGCGGTACCGGGCGCAACGGAGTCGTAGAAGCCGCCGTGCTCGTCATAGCAGACGACCAGCAGGCTGGTGTTCCAGTAAGGTGAATTTCGGATCGCTGCATAGACGCTGGCGAGGAGATTCTGGCCGCCATAGACGTCGTCCATCGGATGCTGCGATGAGCCTCCAGCGTAAGTGCCGCTCGTGACGTCGCCGTAATGCGGCTCGATGAAGGTATAGGGATAGGGATACGGACCCTGCAGATCGGACGCGAAGTGCTGCAGGGACCAGATGTCGAGCAGTGTGACTCCTTGTAGGGAGGAAACCTGCGGGACCGCGCCGACCGGCGAGCCATTTTGCGGATCGTCGCTATACAGACTCAGCTCTGTCGGGAAACCGGTGGAGTCATTGTAGAGGCGATAGGGGATCCCGGCATTGGACAATGCCTGGAAGATCGAGCCGTTCGGATACTGGAAGCCTTCGCCGGGAGTCTCCCAGATACCCATCTGGGTAGTGGACGGGCTGGTGTCGAGTCCCGACGACGACGCGCCGTGCAGGAAGAAGCGATTGGGCCACGTCGGCCCCGGCAATGAAGAAAACCATTGATCGCAGATCGCGAATTCAGTGGCCGCCTGCATGATCGTCGGCAATTGCGAAGGCGTGGCGAAGCACGCCATGATGTCGCCGATGTCCTCCGCCGGCGGCGCCGGCCCCTCGGTCGTCGACGTCGCGTAATTGGCCGCGAATCCTGAGTTGTTGATGGCCGGATACGGCCCGCCGGACGGATAGCTCGCGCCCTCGCCGGCGAGTTGCTCGACGACGTCGGGGAACTCGTGGCCCGGATCGGTGGGCATGCTGAGCGGTGCGCCGGAGGAAACGTTGTACGGCGTGCCGTTGTACGAATTGGAGTCGCTGGTCGTGGCCGCGGTGATGCCTTGGATTCCCGACATCGCGAAGATGTTGTCGAACGAATGGTTCTCCAGCATCACGACGAACACGTTCGTGATCGGCGACGCCGGGGCGAGTTTGGTCATGCCGCCCGGGCATCCGCCCGAATCGAGCGCCACGTCGAACGTCGTCGTGCTGACCGACAAGGTGATGGTCTGGTCCGCATCCTCGTGCTGGAGTTGGCACTCCTTCCAGTAAGGATCGAGATCCGTGCCGCTGCTCACATAGAAGCCGGGTGTCGATCCATCCTGAACGTGCATCAGCACAGACCAGTAATCCTGAATCGTCTCGGACCCGATGCCGGTCTCGAAATAGACCGTCATCGACCCGACCGTCTGCCCCGGCGACGCATTCCAGCTGCCGCTCTGCGTCCCGTTACTGGAGTTGTTGTGGAAAAGAAGGATCCAGGCATTGCCATCGGTGTTGTTGGTGATATTGATCGTCGCCGACCGTTGAGTCGCCATCGCAGTCCCCTCTCGTCGTTTCCGGACTCGGGTTAGTTAACGACAGGTGGGGGGTCGAGTGACGTCCTGTTGGGGACAAAAGGAAGCGCACGGGCGAGCTGTCGGCGCGATAAACACGCTGCTTACGCGACTATCGCCGCACGGACGCGTTCTGCCATGCTGCCCTCGTGCTTTGTCTCAGGATCTTGCCGTCGAAGGTGAACCAGGTAGTGCCACCGCTGCTTTCCACCGCGAGGTCGCGGCGGGAGTCGTGGTCGCCGTCGAGGATGCGGAGCTCGCGAATTGTTTCGCCGCCAGAGCGAAAACGTTTCTGCCAATATGGCTTGAGCTTCTTCGCATGGAACATGAGCACTCTATTGTCGGAAGCCACCGCGATTCGCGGCGCGTGCATGTTCGTGGGCCGGCCGATGGCAACGTGTCGAAAGATGCTCGCGTAGTCGACATGGGCACGTTCGTGACCTTCGCTGGCGAGGATGGTCAGGCGCGAGGTCGAGGTACCGGTGTCGTTCCAGAGTGCGACGATCTGGTTCGTGTGCTTTTCGTAGAGATCGCCGGTGGTGAATGTCGCGAGCGTCATCGGTTCACCGCTCCTGCGCCAGAGCTCCTGTCCATCGCGGTCGAGAGCGATGACGTGCGACCGCACGCCGATGAGAACTTCGAAAAACGCGTCCGCGTCGAGGTCGGCCGTTTCGGCATGGACGATCGGCTCGCCGAAGTCTTTCCGCCACAACGGGCGGGTGTCCTCGCCGTAAGCGGTGACGGTGGAGCGATCCACGGAGACCCGCAAACGCGGCCCAGGCGCGCGCCAGCATTCGGAGAGCGGCATGTTCCGCGTCTGGCCTTCCATGCTCACCTGCGTTGCGGGATTGACGGACCGCTTCTTGTTGTCACGGATCCAGTGCCGCACCTCGCGATCGACGAAGTTGTGCAGCGTCTCTACCAGGACTGTGCCGCGCGGCGCCGATGCCTCGCAATTCAATCCGTCGAGCACGGCCTTGGTGAAGACGCCGTTCTGGTGCACGTCATCGTCGAACGCGTACTGTCCCGGCGCGGCAGCGTAGAAGATCACTTGCCCTCGTACGCCACGCATGCGGCGGATGTGCGGCGCGGCCGTGTCGGCGCCGCCCATGCTGCCCCGGGAGTCCTGGCCCATGCGATCCCGGCATGCGTCGATGAAAATCACCGATCGAGGAGCCTGCGCCGCGATGTCGACGATCGTCGCCGCGCGCAGCGACGTCTCGGCCGAGCCGAGAGCGGATGTCGAGCCGAGGATGTAGGTGTCACCGTTGTGCTGAAAGCCGTGCGAGGCGATGGACAAAACCAGGAGACCCTCGTCGCCGGCGCTCGCGGCCTGGTCCTTCAGCAGATGAAGGATGTCGCCACTCGTGGCATCTTTCACGATCCGAGCGCCGGCTTCTTTCAACTGGGTCAACCGCTGCTTCGACGCGTCTTTCTGTGGCGTGCCGGAGAGCACGAGCACCACGTTTCGCGGCGGAATTAGGCCGACACGCTGATCGAGCGCGAAGCGATGCGCGAGATCGACCGCGTCGTCGACCGCGTACGGAACAGTCAGCCGTTCATCGTGGGGAAAGTCCCGTACGCCTACGAACAAGCCTCTCGATGCCTCTCGCGAGAACTTCGGCGGCGCGAGCGTTCCCGCGAGCTGGACCGGAGTCACGGACCGAGCCGGCGGCTGGTTCGGCCAGCACATTCCGGCCGTGGCGGAAAGAACCAGCAGGCCTGCCGCAGCGAGCGCTTTCGAGGTGTTCACGATGAAGGGAAACCCGGTTCAGTGAAAAGAGTGGCGTATTTCGCCACAAAACGCCACCCGCGACACCGATCGGGGTCTCTCCTCCATTGAGCCCCAAGGAGACCCGATGAGACCACCTACATTCGCGGCGGTTTTGCTCGTCCTCACCGGTGCCGTGCATGCGCAGACGCGCGGGCCGGTCGACTGGATTTTTCTCGTCGACACCTCGAAGTCGATGCGCGGCATCGGCGGCACGAAGGACATCTGGACGGACGTGAAGGTGAGCCTCGACTCGTTCGTACGCGAAGCGGGCGAGGGCGATACGGTAACGATGTACGCATTCGATCGCGATGTACGCGAGATCGACGCCGCCTCGCGCAGCGATTTGTACCGCGCCATTCTCACGCTCCCCGCCGAAGGGAAGCGCACGCACCTCGGCGCGGCGATCGCGCAAGGTCTCCTGCGCGCCGAGTCCCTGCGACGCGGAAACAGCGACGCGGTACGCCGCCAGGTCGTAGTCCTCTTCACCGACGGCAAGGAAGATGTCCAAGACATCGAAAACCCGGTGCAGATCGGGGCAAACATCGATCGTGTCGGCAAGACCTTCGTTTTCTTCGTCTCGATGGGTGAGCATGAACGGCAGCTCGACGACTTTGCCGCGACGACGGAACAGGCCACGGTCCTCAAGGCGCCGACACCGGAGGCGATCCGCAACATCGCGCGCGAAATCCGCGCAAAGCTCCCGACGCCTCCACCGCCACCACCACCACGACCTGCCATGCAACCGCAGCCGACGCAAGTTCCCGAGCCGCCGCCGTCTTCAGCGTGGTTCAAGGTGGCGATGACGTTCGCTCTTCTCGTCGTGGTCGCATTCATCGTCGTTCAGCAGAACCGCAAGAAGAATCGCCTCGAGGGTGAGTTGGAGATCCTCCGGCCCGACGCAGCGTTCGTCGGCCTGCCGAGCCTTCGGGCGAACGAAATCGCGCTCAGCTCCATCCTGCCGGCCGGCGCGCTGGCCGGGAGCGATGCCCGCCTCTTCGTCCGTCGCCGGGAAGGCCGCAAACGAGTCTGGATCGCCGCACGAAGCGGATCGCTGCGCATCAACGACGTCGAGACGCCGATGAGCGAGCTGTATGACGCCGACACCATCGAGATCGGCGACGCGCGACTCCGCTTCAACCGCGTCGGCGACGAACGTCCATTGGAATCGACCCGGGAGGCTGACCTGTGAAGAACAACGTCGTGTTTCGTCCCACCGTAGTCCTCGGGCTCGGCGGCACCGGCTACAACACGCTGCTCAAACTGAAGAAACGCTTCATCGATGCATACGGCTCCGTCCCGCCGATCATCCGTTTCCTCTCGATCGACACGACCGAGAACGCGGAAGGCGGCGAAAGGACCGCGCCCGGCGAACGGCTCGATCACAACGAGACTTACGTCCTGCAGGTCGGCAATCCGGCGAACCTCGTCAATGGCACCAACCCTCACATCGACGAATGGTGGCCGCCGGAGATTCCGACGCAGGCCATCATCGCCGGAGCCGGACAGGTGCGCGCGCGTGGACGGCTGGCGTTGTTTGCGAAAGCGGCGGAGGTTTACGGACGGATCCGGCGCGCCGTCGACGACGTTCGAAACATCCGCAACCAGAAGCAGATGTACGCGGATGAGTTTCAGGTCTCCGAGCGCTCCGGCGTCGAGGTTCAGATCGTCGGCAGCCTGGCCGGCGGCACCGGCAGCGGGACGTTCCTGGATGTCGCCTTCATGGCCCGCGACGTCATCGGCGGCGACGAGCAGTCGAACTTCACCGCCGTGTTGCTGCTCCCGGGGATCTTCACGCGCATGAATGGCGTGGCACTGGTGAAGTCGAACGGATACGGCGCGCTCAAGGAGATCGAGCATCTTTCGACGTCGCGAGCCACGTTCACCATCGACTATGGTTTCCGTCGGGTCGAAGTGACCAGGCCGCCGTTCGACGTGGTCTATCTCATCGACAGCGTCAACGAGCAGGGGCGCGTGGTCACCGAGCAGAGCGATCTGCACACGCTGATCGCCGACGGCATGTATGTGCAGATCGGGTCGCAGCTCGGCACCGACGCGGCGAACGCGGTGGACAACATCAAGACGCAGATCGCCACCCATCCGCGTGTGAAAGGCCGTTCACCTCAATACTGCAGCTTCGGCGTGGCGTCGCTGAGCATGCCCAGCTTCGACGCGCTGCTGTGCGAGGACGCCAGGCGCCTGGTCAACGACGACCTGCTGAACGGCGCGGTCGCCGACTCCGAGATCGAAGACGATGTCCACCGTTTCATCGACGCGAACCGTCTTCGTGAGGACGAGGCGGATCAGGTCGTCGAGTTCCTGAGCCAGCGCGAAGGCGGCGGACAACTGCGCATCGCCATGCCGCTCACGCAACTCGTGATCGACGCGAAGGTGCTCGCGTCGATCAGGAGCTTGCATACGGCTCATCGCTCGAAAGCGGAACGGCAGATCGCGCAGGTCGTCGGCGTCAACTTCGACACGCTGCGCGATCAGGTTGTGGCGGCGATCAACACGGTGTGGGAGTCGATGGTCAACCGCAGCAACGGCTTCACCCGCGCCGAGCGGTTCTTTGAGAAGCTGCAAGCGAAGCTGGAGTGGTATCGCAACATGATGGACGGTGAGGCGAAGGACGAGCGCACGCGTCTCAAGGCCATCAGCTTCAAGCCCGCCGAAGACCAGATCGGGGAAGCGGCCGGCGCGTTTCTGCGCCGCGAGGCGCGCCTCAAGACCGCCTGCGAGGTGTACGGCGGTCTCGTCGATCGCGAGACCGAGCTGACCATTCGCGCGGCGCGGCTGGAAAAGGCGGCCGAGCTCTACTCGGTACTGCATGCGCACACGCAGGCGATCCTCGATAGCTGCTATCGGATCCGCGAGAACCTCAATGCCGCGCGAAAGCACTTCGAGCAGCAGTATCTCGACGCCATCAATCCGCGCGGCGCGTCACGTCTGTTCGAGCAGACCGTCGGCTTCGATCCCGGAGCGCATCGCCCGCGCGTCACCGGCGACGATTTCGTGAAGTGGTATGCCGATCACCATCGCGCGTCGCTCTCGCAATGGGCCGGGCTGCGCGCCGCGGAGGTTCACGCCGACATCCAGCAGTTCGTGGAGAGATGTTACGAGCCGCTGACGTCTCTGACCATGGACGACATCCTGCGCCGCTCGTCGCCCGATGTGGTGTCGCAACAGCTCAAGCGTCTCGACAATCTCGCCGTCCCACTCTGGCGGTACGACCTCGGCCGCATCCCTGTCGTCAATCAGACGCTCGTCAACGAGTTCTATCACTACGGAGTGGCCGATGCCGACACAACGGTGTTGAAGGAGTCGCGCTACGAGACCGGGTTGCCCAAGGGAATGGCCAAGCCGTCCATGGTCTCGACGCGCGACGCGAAGCGCATCCTTTTGTTCAAGGTCAAAACGGGACTCCCGCTCTTCGCTTTGGCGGAGATGGAAGACATGGAGCGCTCCTACACCGATCCGAACAAGATGATCTCGAACCACGTCGACCGGCGCTGGCAGGATCTCCCGAACCTCATTCCGCGCAGCGGCGACGGGGAGGCGCTGCGCTGGTTCGCGCTGGCTCAGGCGCCTGAGCCGTTCGCGATCATCCGCCGCGAGGGCGCGTGGTACTCGATCAAATCGAAAAATGGCCGGCGAGTGGACAACAACATGGTGCGCCTGGCACAGGGACGCGTGCCCGCGTACGCCGCATTCGAGAAGAATCGGCAGCTCGTGCAGGAGGTGGAAGAGGCGATCGACGCGATTGTGACGCGTGAAGGTGCGGTGCGCGCCGCGCAGATTCTCCGCGACTACACCGAATTGCTGTCCAAGCAGATGGCCAATGCCGTCGAGCCTCAGGTCAAGGACCAGGTGGAGAACGAGATCGTTGCCATCGAGGACTACGTGCGGCGGATGGAGACGCTCTCCTGAGCGGGACGAAGGATCCATGCTCAAGCCGGTCAGCATCCTCGCTCTCGACGACTGCGTGGCGCCGCTCGCGCATGCCGTGCAGCAGCGTGTCACCACGCATCACGGCGTCGGCGATCTCGTGCAGACGCGCGTCGTGGCCGGCCCCGATCCGGAACCGGACATTCAGTCGATGCACGCGCAGCGGCAGCGTCCCGACACGCCATTGCGTCTGCGCGACGACGTCAGCACGCGCGAGGTCGTGCTGGTGATGCTGGCCGCGGCAGGCCCAGCGCGGCAGTCGCTTCTGCAGGTCGCCCGGCGCATCCGCACGATCTACGAGACACGCCGTTTCGCGTCGTTCGTATCGCTCGAGATTCTCTGCCTGCTGCCGGAGGCGGCCGGAGCAGCGGCGCCGGAAGACTATGCCGCCACATACGCGCTGCTCAAGGCGCTCAGCGCGGAAGACCAGAAGCCGTTCAACGAGGTGTGGCTGCTCGATGCCACCAACGGAAAGCGGGTGCGGTTCGGAGCGGTTGACGCGGCAAGCGACACCCTCGACGTGTACGCGGATGCGGTCGCGGGCGTGCTGATGTATGAGCCGGAGATGAGCGGCGCACTGCCGGGCATTCATCCGCGCGGCATGCATCCGACCTTCAGCTCCTTCGGTTACGCATCGCTGGTGTTTCCGCGCGAGGTGGCGTTGCAACGCGTCGAGACCCGCTTCGCCGCGGAGCTGATGCAGGAGAAGCTCCTGGGCGGCGGCCCGGCGCTGCATGCGCAACTCGCAGCCAGGCAGTTCGTCGCTGCCGAGGAGTTCGCGCTGCCGCTGTCGCGCATCGGTGTCGACGGCGGGCAATCGCTGTTCCGCCGCTTCCAGCCGAAGACGCGCGTGAATGAACGGACGCGCAGCGCGGAGGAGGTCATCGCCGCGGTCCGCAGTGAGCTGCAGGCGTTCCGCGACTCGACGCATCTCAGGAATCTCGAAACTCTCGCGAAACAGGGAGAACAGACCGCACGCGATCACGCGGCGCAGCTGATCCATGCGATCGACGAGACGCTCGACCGCACGAGCTATGACGCGGCGATCGCGCTGCTCGAGGCTTTGCTCGACCCGCTGCCGGAGCTGCGTCCCGACGCGGAGCTCGCCCCGCGCAACCTTGTGACCGAGATCCGCGCTGCCACCGCGGCGCTCGATACACGGTTGCGCTTCACTGCGAATACAGCTTCGAGCGAAGCCGCGCGATCGCGCGTGCGCGAGCTGAAAGCGTTGATCGAGGACCAGCAGCTCGTTGCCGAGACGCACGGGCCCGCCGATGCCGCGAAACAACTGGAATCGCTCGAGCGCGAGAAAACTTCGCTGCTGCAACAGGTGCCGGAGCTGATCTTCGCGGAGGAGCGTGACAACAGCGCGGCGCGCACGGCGGCGCGGGAAGCGGAATCGGAGCGCCTCGCTGCCGAGACCGAAGCACGCGAGCAGCAGTTGCGCGAGTTGTTCGTCCAGCTTCCGCGGGCGGAGCAGATGTTGCGCGAGGCGCTGGAGGCGAGGCGGAGTTGGCTCTGGCAACAGTTGTTCATCGCCATCGCCGGCGTGGCCGCGATTTACGCGATCGGATTCGTATCTTCCGCGCAACTGACGTGGGTGATCCCGCCCGCGCTGGCGCTGTTCGCGATCGTCACGGGGATTCGATACATCACGCGCATCGTGCCACTGGTGCGTGCCGCGCGTGAACGACTGACGCGGCTGCGATCGCAGATCGAGACCGCGGACGAAGCGAAGAACGTCGCGCACAACGACGAGCTGCAGTTCGAATACGACCTGACGCATCGGCGCACGGCGCTCCGTGTGTTGCGCGGGACGCACGATGCGGTGAAGGAAATGCGGGATGCGTTGCGCGCGCAGCGCGAAATGCTCGGTGCGCTCGCGGCGTCATTCACTCCGCCATCGATCTCCAGCGCACGTCTGTCGCTGAGCGTAGTGGACGACGAGGAGATCGATGCCTGGTACGCGCGCACGATCGATGATCGCAGGCCATTCGCGCGAGAGTTTCCAATCCGCCGCTCCGAGTCGCGCCGTCTAACGATCGAAGAAATACGGCAACGGGTCGCGTCGTACGCCTCGACGGCATTCGTCGCTTTCCGCAAGCTCACGCTGGCCACCGCGGCTTCTGCGCTCTCGGACGAGGCGAAGCTCGCGCAGCGGCTCAAGCGGGTCGCGGACGTCAGCGCGCCGCTGATCGAGTTGCGGGACGATGATCTGCAGGCGCAGCGCTCGACACAGCGCGATTGCACGTTGTGGCTGGAGACGACTGATGCGAGGTGGACCGGGCAGTTGCAGCAGCGGTTTCCGGAAGCGCACGTGAAGCCGGCGCCCGACGCGCTATCCGTGCACGTCGTCACGCGCGTTCTGCACTATCCGGGTTACATCCTCGGCCAGATCGATTACTACCGGGCGCAATACGAGGCGGCAGCGCATCCCGAACACGCGCAGGTTGCCGATCTGCTACCGGCCGAACTGGTGGTTGGGGCTGCGGTGCGCTCCGCGTACGAGCAACTCCTCCTCGCGCGCGCACTCGGCGTCGTGGTGAGCGATGTCCTCCTCGGCGACTCCTACCTGGCGGCCGCGCAGTTGCTCGCCGCGCCGGAGAGTGCGGCGCACCGCGAACGGCTCGACGCGGCGCTCGTTCCGCGGTTGGCGACCGGAGGCGACGTGACGAGCGAGTTGCGGTCGCTGCGAACGTCCGCATCGCTCACGCCGCTCGACCTCAACGTGCTCGACGGCCTCTTGAAAAAATACGCAACGCTGGTCTGAGGAAAAGCCATGGGCTTCTATCTGCGTAAGAGCGTTTCAGTCGGACCGTTCCGCTTCAATCTCTCGGGATCGGGTGTGGGCGTGTCGGCCGGCGTTCGTGGATTCCGTGTTGGCTCGGGACCGCGCGGCAACTACGTGCACCTCGGGCGCGGCGGCGTCTACTATCGCCACACCTTTCGCTCGGAGGTGCCTCCGCACGCGGCACCGCAGGAGATCGATTCCGTCGATGCTGCTGCGATTGTCGACTCGTCATCCGAGGCGTTGCTCGACGAGATTCGGGGCAAGCGTCG
>Ga0196977_1000614_pt1 | contig 17622 bp, 8 predicted proteins | sample S3v_1013CmetaG_FD_148634 | JGI IMG/M metagenome (GOLD analysis project Ga0196977, IMG submission 148634) | Soil microbial communities from Anza Borrego desert, Southern California, United States - S3+v_10-13C | ecosystem: Environmental > Terrestrial > Soil > Desert | place: USA: California...
TGCCCACCAGGCTGCGCCGAGTCCGGCCCTTGGTCCCTCGTCGCCATCAACCTCGACACGAGCTGATGCCACCATGCGCCCGGTCCCGCGGCCGTCTTCCACCGCGGCAATCAGCGCGCACACCAGTGCCAACTCGATCTGGACCCCCCAGCCACCCAATTTCGCGACGCCAGGTCGGCCAGGTTCTCCTGTGCCCTTTGATCTTGACACCGTCTTACGCATCCGCGATGCTGATCCTTCCACGCAGGGGACCCCATATGCGCCACGTTACCGGACCGCTCCGCTTCCTCGCCCTTGCCGCCCTCACCGCTCCGGCCCTAGGCGATGGTGTGCTGTGTCTGGAACGGGCGTACCTGGGCACGTGCGACACCCCGGGCTTCGCGCGACGCGTCACGCTGGTTGACTCCATCGCGTACACCGCAGACTGGTACGGGGGTTTGAGCACCATCGACGTGTCCGACCCGAACGCCCCGGTACTTCTGGGGACCTATGACGTGAATTATGTGTTCGAGGTCGAGGTCGTGGATTCGATCGCGTATGCCGCCTGCGCGCACGACGGTCTCCATATCCTCGACGTATCCGACCCTTCGCTTCCCGTGCTCATAGGAGAGTTCGATGCCGGCGGGGAAGTCCGCGCTGTCGTTGTGCGGGGTGATATGGCCTTCATCGCCGTCGACGAGCGCGGATTCAAGATCCTCGACATAGCGGACCCCGCATTCCCCCGGCTGCTGGGCGGTCATGGCTATCCGGCGAAGGACTTGGATGTTGCGGACAGCACCGTCTACGTCGTGGGCGGCGGGTCGATATGGATATACGATGCATCTGATCCGACGGCGCCGACACTCGTTGGCGAAAGCCACGCCGGGAATCCTTGGGGGGTGGAAGTTGTCGCGGATCGCGTGTTCGCCTACGAGGATTGGGTCATTCAAGTACTCGACGTCTCGGAACCGACGAGCCCGATCATTCTAGGAACCTACGACGCCGTCGATGGCGTCCAGTCGCTCGCGATCGAAGACACGCTCGTTTATATCGCAGACACCATGGATGGTTCTGGTGTGCAGGTTGTGGACTTTGCTGATCCTGCGAACCCCATGCGTCTGATGCGATACGGAACTGCCGGCGCCGCCAAAGGCGTCGCTGTTTCCGGCGGTCTCGCACATGTGGCTGATGGTGATGCGGGACTCCAGATCATCCGGCTCGATCCGTCGCACGCGGAGCCGTGGATCGGGGGGAGCGACACCAGCGGAACGCGCGACATGACGACCGATCAGGGCACCGTGTATGTCATTGGGCCGTACGTGCTCGAGGCATTCGACACAACGGGGCCGGATGCGCCCGTGCTGCTCGGGAACTGGGAATCTGATCGCGAGCTCGAGGGCGTCACGGTGTATGACGGGCGGGCCTATCTCGCCCGGGGGTCGTATGGTTTGGCCATTCTTGACGTGACCGACCCCCAGAACATGGCCTTGCTGGGGGAGATCGACGGCCCCGGCTTCGCGTCCGGTGTGGCCGCCAGTGGAGGCACGGCGTACATCGCCAATGGCGGATCTCAAGTCAACGTCTTAGTCGTCGATGTGACGGATCCTGTCGCTCCCAGGTTGTTGAGCTCGTGTGATCTCCCCGGATCTACGGTTGCAGTAGCGACGGCGGGGACGCTGGTGTTCGCCGCCGCAGGGGCCGATGGAGGATTGCAGATCATCGATGTTTCTGATCCCCTGGTGCCGCTGGTCGTGGGCGCCATGGATACGACGGGTGCAGCCGCGGACGTCGCCGTGTTCGAGAACACGGTGGTGCTGGCCGACGGGTCTGGGGGTGTTCTCCTCGTCGACGTGAGCGATCCCGTCCAGCCAGAATTGAGGTCGGCAATAGATATACAGACGAGCAGGATCGCACCTTTCTGGCCAAGGCTGCTGCTGTCGGAGGACCACGACCTGAAGCTCTTTGATCTGACGATCCCCGACACGGCGCGCGAGGTCTTCTCGTTCGACACCGGGTATCGCTGGCTCGGCGAGCCTGCCCTCGCTGGAGAAGTGGCATGCATCCTCGGCACAGACGGCCTGCAGGATCTTGTCCTCCTGGACCTCTCCGACTGCCCCCCCTGCCCCGCCGACTTCAACGCCGACTCCGAGGTCGACAGCCGCGACGTGATCGCCTTCCTCGACGCCTGGGTCGCCGAACGCACCCAGGACTGCTCCTCCGGGGGCTGCGCCACCGATCTCGACGACAACGGCGTCGTGGACAGCCGCGATGTTGTCGCTTTCCTGAACGCGTGGGCCGCGGGGTGCTGAGCAGGAGTGACGTGCGGCCATCCGGCCGCGACGACAGTCACGGGGGTCGAAGTTCGGCGCGGAGCGCCGGTGTGGGCGACTATCAACTGAGGGAAGCTCCATGAACTCGCGATTGGCAGCGTACTTCTTGGCCCCACTCGCCCTGACTGCCGTGTGCCCGGCGCAAGAGGGCGGATTGCTGTGTTCGTGGCGCGACGTGCTCGGCACGTACTCGACACCGGGTCGCGCCTACGACGTGTGTGCGGTCGACGGTCTTGCCTATGTTGTGCATGACTCTGGGCTCAGTATTCTGGACGTTTCGGATCCGGGCGAGCCGCGCGTGCTCGGCATGTACGAGCACGACAGCGCAAGGAGCATCGAGATCGATGGGTCGATGGCCCTGCTCGCGACGTCCCGGAGCTTCGAGATCCTGGATGTCTCGGACCCATACGAGCCCACAGCTCTGGGCGCGCTGCAGGACTTTGCGTGTTCCGACATCGTCATCGCAGGTTCGCACGCGTGCGTGGCACGATGGTCATCCGTCGCCGCGGTCGATATCTCCGACGCCCGCAATCCTCAGATGCTCTCGGAGCTTCCCGCCGGTCGCCCAGTGAAGCTTGCACTTGACGGCGAGCGATTGTTTGTCGCCGATGCTCAGGAGGGGCTGTTGACCATTGATGCCGCGGACCCGAACGCCCTCTCGCTGGTGGCGTCGCAGCGCTGGCTAGGCGGCGAGGATGTTGCGGCCTCGGGCCATGTGGTGTACTCCCTCGTTGGGCGGACTATGTACACGCTTGATGCCTCCTTGGGCGGAGCACCAGAGCTCATCAACAGCTTTGGGCTGCCATTCCATAGCGAGAGTGTCGATGTCTTTGGTGTGGAAGCGTACGTGTGCTCGCGCTGGGGCGGGCTTCACATCCTCGATGTTTCCGATCCGGCCGCCCCGCTGCTCCGGGGCGGCCTAGACACTCCGGGAAGCGCGCTGAATGTAGACGTGCAAAGCGGCCGTGCATTCGTGGCGGATTTCAACCGTGGTGTGCTCATCGCCGACGTGGCCGATCCGAAGCCTTATCCGCGAGTCGGGGTCGTCAGCCTCGGTGGGGATCTGTCGGAAATGTTCATTGAGGGCCAGACGGTGTATGTGGCCGCCGGGGCCGCGGGGCTCCGCCTTGTGGACATCGGCGCGCCCGCCAATCCTGTGCTGCTCTCGACGCTGGCTACGAGCGGCTTCGTACGCGACGTCTGCGTCTCTAATCTCATCGCATGCGTTGCCGCGGCCGAGCAGGGTGTTCTCGTCGTAGACGCGAGCGATCCGCTGGCCCTGCAGGTGCTCGGCTCTGTCGATACTGCTGGGCACGCACGTGGCATTGCGCGTCAGGGCGAGCTCGTCTATGTCGCCGACGGTCCTGCAGGCCTCGCGGTTCTCGATGTATCGGACCCGAGTGCTCCGGCATTGCTCGCGTCCGCGGAAACGCCGGGCTACGCCTTCGACGTAGCGGTTAGTGGGACCCTCGCCCTCGTTGCAGATGGCCTATCGGGTCTTCGAGTGTTCGACATCAGCGACCCGCGAGCTCCCGCGCTGCGGGGATCGCTCGACGTACCAGGATTCACCACGGGGGTCGCGGCGGAGGGAACGATGTCGTACGTCGCGTGCGGCCTTGCTGGCGTGTACATCATCGATACGGCAGACCCAGCGCGTCCAGTCGCGAAGGGGGTGTTCGACACACCCAGCACTGCCTCGCTGCTTCGTGTGCATGACGGAAAGATCTGGGTTGTCGATCGCGAGGGCGGACTGATGGTGGTCGACGGGCGAAACGCGCAAGACCCAGTGCTTTGTGCGCAGTTCCACTCCGCGCACTATGCCGTGGGCGTTGCCGTTCGGGGGAATGTTGCGTGTCTTGCGGTGGACTATGATGATCCTAACTACTCCTGGGTGGACGTCGTGGATATCTCCGACTGCCCCCCCTGCCCCGCCGACTTCAACGACGACTCCGAGGTCGACAGCCGCGACGTGATCGCCTTCCTCGACGCCTGGGTCGCCGAACGCACCCAGGACTGCTCCTCCGGCGACTGCTCCACCGACCTCGACGACAACGGCGTCGTGGACAGCCGCGATGTTGTCGCTTTCCTGAACGCGTGGGCCGCGGGGTGCTAGCCGTGCCGCGGCTCTCCTCTCGTCGTCGGTTGACCGTACACCGCCATCGATACAGGGGTTCTCTGATGAGTCGAGCGTGCTTCGCCGGTGCTCTTCTCGGTGCTGCCGGCCTGGCGGCGTCGGCGCAGACAGGCCCGGCGTTAGGAGACGACGGCCGGCGCTGGGTTGCCCCCGATGCACCCGACGGCGGCGAGGCGATTCTGACGTGGAGCGCGAGCGACGCGGAGCCCGACCCGTACGAGCGCGGGGCGCGAGCATGCACGCCGTTCCGCTCCATCGGCACCCCGCCAGAAGGCGATTCGCCCGTCGGCGTTGCATTCGGGCCCGATGGGACCTGGTTCATCGTGGCGCACCGCCAATCCCGGAATCTGCTCGTGTACGATGCCGAGAGCCGCGTGCTCCTTCGAGAAATCTCCCTCTCCGGATCGCCGGTCGACCTCGCGGTTTCATCGAATGGGCGCTGGGCGGTCACTGCCAACCTCTTCGAGGACTCGGCCTCACTCGTCGATCTGGATGCAGGCGTCGAGAGTGCCGTGCTGGCGGTGGGCGATGCCCCCATGACCGCCACCATCGTGCCGGGCGGAGGGCTCGCCCTGGTGGGCACCGGGCAGTCCGACGAGCTTGTCGCGATCGATCTTGCCACGGGCGCGGTGGTGTACCGGATTGACGGCCTCCATTTCGAGTGGGGGGTGTCCGTCAACAGTGAGTCCTTCGCGACGGGCTTCTACTCCACCAACGAGCTGGAGATCGTCAGCGATGCCCTCGCGATCTTCGCCGACATCTCGCGGCACCGTATCGGCTTCGTCGACCTCACGGTGGGCGAGGTCGAGTTCATCCCATGCGATCGCGATCCCTTCCAGGTCGCGGTCGCTTCCGACGGTGCGGTCGCAGTGGTTTCCCATCCCTTCAGCACGGGCTCGCTCTCCGTCGTCGACGTCGCGTCGCGGACGATCACCCGGGTTATCGAGATCGATGATGCGACGCTCTATCCGGCCGTTGCCATCAACTCTGTCGGAACCAAAGCCGCTATTGCCATCGAGAACGATGCCCGGATCGTGAACCTGCTCACCGGGGAATCCTCGCCCAACCTGGGCACGGGCCCGGCGGCCGCGTTCCTCAACATCCCCGACGGGCAGCACGTGCTCGCCGTCGGTTTCCGCGGCAGCCTGCTCTCATACGAGAGTGAGACGCGGGTGAAGAACGTCAACAACGCCGCCACCGCCGAGATCGGGGCTGTCGCCCCGGTCGGGCAGAGGGCCGTGATGATCGAACGCGGGTTCGGGGAAGACATGGTCGTGGTCAACACCGACAGCACAAACGGCCACCTGGAGGAGCTGCTCCCCTCGGGCCCGGGGCCGGAAGGGGACAAGCCGCGCGCTGTGGCCGTGGCCCCCGATGGTTCGACCATTGTGGCGGTCAATAGCGTGAGCGACAACGTTACCGTGTTTGATGCCGGGGGTGCGAGCATCCGTGGCCACGTCCCCGTTGGCCGCCGCCCGGGCGAGGCGGCGATCTCGCCCGATAGCGCTATCGCGGTCGTCACGAGCCGCGACGACCCCTTCGTCACCGTTATCGATCTCGCCACTCTCGCGGCGGAGAACATCACGATCTCCAGCGGGTCCGACCAAGTCGAGATCTCCCCGGACGGGGAGCACGCGTACATCGCCGTCACCTCGCTCGACGGCGTGTGGCGAGTGAACCTTGCCGCACGGGCTGTGGAAGGCCCGAAGCTCGCCACGGGGAACATGGGCGGCATCGGCTATCACGTTTCGCAGTACTCCGGCATGTCGCTTAGCCAAAGCGGCGACACCCTCGTCACCTGCGATAGCTTTGACAACACGATCACGATCATCGACCCCCAGTCCTGGGCGGTTATCGCCGCAGTGGACGTCGGACGAGTGCCGACGGCCGCGACGTTCAGCCCCGAGGGTGCGCGCGTCTTTGTCTCGAACCGTGACGACGACACCATTTCGGTGATCGAGAGGATCGGCGGCGCCTGGGGGCAGACCGGCATCATCGCGGTAGGAGACCGCCCCTTTCGGAGCGTGCTCAGCCCGGACGGAGGCACGCTCTACGTGATGAGCACCGGAGCCAACGCGATCGGCGTCGTCGATACAGCGGCGCAGGTGATGACCGATTCCATCCCGGTGGACTACACGCCTGTGCAGATCCTGTCCGACCCGGTGCGCGCGCGCCTCCTGGTCGCCCAGGGCGAGGCCAGGTTCCCCGCGGGAGGCTCGGATTGGGCGCAGTTCGGCGCGCTGGCGATCATCGACACCTCGTCCAACAGCGTGGTCGAATCGCCATGCGCTGACCACTACGTCGTCGACATCGCGGCCGACGCCGCGTTCCGCGTCGTCGCTGCTGCGGGTATCGGCGGCGAGGCCGTCGAGCTCTTCGGCGCCGTCGTGTGTGGGCCGGACTTGAGCGGCGATGGGGATGTCAGTGCCGCGGACGTCGCGCTCTTCCTGGCGTGGTGGACGTCCCGCGACCCGCGATCGGATTGGGACGAGAACGGCTTGCTCGATAGCCGCGATGTGATCGCTTTCCTGAGCACCTGGGCGGCAGGCTGCTGAGCATTCGGGCGCTCTGAGCCCGAGGATCGCTCTGCGATCGTTGCGAACAGCCGCCCCGTGCTCGTCGCTTGCGATCACGCGCCTGGTGCGCTCTGCCGGCTCCCCTCATACATCTCATACCGCAGCAGCCTGCACTCAATCTGCGCATTCATGAACGGGATCCGGCGCGAGGCCTTCAGGCCGATCTTCCCCGCGAGCTCGCGGCTGCCGGTGAAGACGTGCCCGGTCCAGCCGGCGCAACGCTGCTTGAGAAAGTCCCCGATCCGCTTGTAGGTTTCGGCCAGCTCCGCTGAGTCGCCCATGCGTTCGCCGTACTCGGGGTTCATCACGATGTGGCCGCGGGTCGTGGGCGGCTCGCCCGCCTGCGCGGCCTCGGGGCTCGGGGCCGGCGCTTCGCCATCCGGCAGCGGCGTCTCGGCGAAGTCGCACTCGACAAACTCGATCAGGTGCTCCACCCCGGCCACCTGCGCGTTGCGCCTCGCGGCGTCGATCGCCGCGGCGTCGTGGTCGCTCGCGACGATCGGCGGGACCGGCCCGAGCTCTTTGGCCCGCCCCAGCTTCCCCGCCTCCCGGCGCGCCTCTCGCCACGCTTCGTCCACGTCGAGCTTCGTGTGCAGCAGGCCGTAGTTGCTGCGCAGGAGCCCGGGGGCCCGCCCCGTCGCGATCAGCGCGGCTTCGATCGCGATTGTCCCGCTCCCGCACATCGGGTTCACCAGGGGCGTGGTCCCGTCGTAGCCGGCCGCCATCAGCACGGCCGCGGCGAGCGTCTCGCGCATGGGGGCGTGGTGGGGGAGGCGCCGGTAGCCGCGGTCGGCGAGCCACTGGCCGCTCGTGTTCAGGTAGAGCCAGGCGCGCTCGCCCTTCCAGGCGAGATTGATGACGGTCTGGGAGCGGTCGGGCCCGCTGTCGGGGCGCGAGCCGGCTTTCTTCGCGATGCGGTCGACGATCGCGTCCTTGACCACGAGCGCCGGGTAGAGCGTGTTGTCGATCTTCGGGTTGTCCACGCTGGCCATCACGCTGACATACCCGTCATGCTCGATCAGCTCCTCCCAGGGGAACGAGGCCGCGTGGGTGTAGAGGGCGTCGGGCGAGGGGCATCGGAAGCGTTTGAGCAGCCAGAGCACGTGCTGGGCGGTGCGCAGGCGCAGGTTCAGCGTCATGCAGTCGAAGAGCGACGCCCCGACGTGCACGCCGACCGCGTCCTCGTCCTGGATCTCGAAGCCGAGGGCCGCGACCTCGTCGCGCAGATAAGGGACGACGTGCTGGGCGCACGTGATCCGCACGAGGCGTTTCTTGCGTGGGTCGAGCAGGTCCATGGGGGAGGGGCGCGGGGCGCAGAGCCCGAGAACCGGGCACCGTATGCGCTCCCGGGCGCGCACGCCGCGGCGGCCGTCGGTTCTCCCGGGCAGGGGCGGATACCCGGGGATCCCTCTTCGGGGTGCTTGCCCAGTTCCGCGAATCTGCGCGGGTCCCCGCGCATTGCTCTTGCATCGCCCGTGCGGCTGCGCCACAATCGGATTGGCCCCCGGATCGCGCCGCTCGCAACGCGACGCGGGAGATCGGGGGGCAGCGAGAGACTCCAGCCGCCTGGTAGAAGAGAGGATCAGATCATGCGTCGTGCGCTCCCCCTCGGCCTGGTCACGGCCGCCGGCCTTGTCGTCTCCGTGTTCCCCGCCGCGGCGCAGCCGGCGCTCGGCGCGCTCCCGGCCGACCTGCTCTCGGGCGGCGCGCCCGACTCCCCCTCCGGCGAGGCGCCGGCGCGGTCGTGGCTCCTGAGCGGGGAGCAGTTCGGGGCGCTGCCGGCGGGCGGGCTCTCGCTCCGCGGGTGCGCGCCGTTCCGGGACGTGGGCAGCGAGCCGGAGGGCGACGCCCCCGCCGGCGCGGCGTTCGGGCCCGACGGGTCGTGGTTCGTGCTCGCGCACCGCGACTCGCGGAATCTCCTGGTCTACGACGCGGACACCCGCGACCTGCTGCGCGAGATCCCGCTGAGCGGCTCGCCGATCGACCTGGCGGTCACGCCCGACGGGCGCTGGGCGGTCACGCCGAACCTCTTCGAGGACACGGCCTCGATCGTCGACCTCGATTCGGGCGCGGAGGTGGCGGTGCTGCCGGTGGGAGACGCGCCGATCACGGTGCGCATCACGCCGGACGGCTCGACCGCCCTAGTCGGCAGCCTGGTCGATAGCGACCTGGCCGTGATCGACATCGCGAGCGCGGCCGAGCTCCGGCGCATCGGCGGGCTTGCCTTCGCGGTGACGCTCTCGGCCAACTTCGAGACCTTCGCCGTCTCGTTCACCTGCGCCAACCCGCTGGAGATCGCGGACGGCTCGACCGCGATCTTCCCCGACCTCTTCAACGACCGGCTCGCCTTCGTCGATTTCGGAGCGGGCACGGTCAACTACGTGCCCGCGCAGGACTCGCCCCGCAACGTCGCGGTTACGCCGGACGGCATGCTCGCGATCGTGAGCCACTCCTTCGGCAACAGCGCGACGCTCGGCGTGATCGACGTCGCGTCCCAATCGATCGACAAGCTGATCCCGATCGGGACGGACCTGTGGGGTCCCGTCTCGCTCAACCCCGCGGGCACCAGGGCGGCCGTCGCGGTGCAGAACGCGGTCCGCGTCGTCGATCTCGTCACCGACGCGGTCTCTTCCAACCTGAACACCGCCAGCGTGAACGCGCTGCTCACGACCGCCGACGGGCAGTACGCCCTCGGCGTCGGCTTCCGCGGCAGCCTGATCTCCTACGCCGGCCAGAGCGTGGTGAAGGAGCTGAACAACGTGGTCTCCACGTCGGTCGGGGCGGTGTCGCCGGCAGACACGCGGGCGGTGATGCTCGCGACCACGTTCGGCGAGGACATGGTGGTCGTGGACACCGACGGGGCGTCCGGGTCGCTCGAGGAGGTCAGGCCCTCGGGCCCGGCGCCCGAGGGCGACCGGCCGCGGGTGGCGGCGGTCTCGGCCGACGGGGCGCGCGTCTACACCTCCAATCAGTTCAGCCAGAACGTCAGCGCCTTCGATGCGCACTCGATGGCCCTGGTCGGGCACGCCGACACCGGGCGCCGCCCCGGCCAGGTGAGGGTCACGCCGGACGGCTCGAAGGCGGTCGTCACCAACCGCGACGAGGCGTTCGTGACGGTGGTGGACACGGCGACGCTGGCGGCGAGCGACGTCCCGATCTCGACGCGGGGCGACCAGGTGCGCATCTCGCCCGACGGCACGTACGCCTACATCGCGGTGGTCGTGTCCGACGGCGTGTGGCGCGTGAACCTCGACACGCTCTCGGCCGAGGGGCCCAAGCTCGCGACCGGCGACATGGGCGGCGTGGGCTACACGGGGAACCAGTTCTCCGGCATCGCCCTCAGCCACGACGGGGGCACTCTGGTCACGTGCGACAGCTTCAGCGACACGATCAGCATCATCGACACGGCGGGCTGGACCGTCGAGGCCAGCGTCAGCGTGGGCGACTTCCCGACCGCCGCGAGCTTCAGCCCGGACGATTCGCGGATCTACGTGACCAACCGCAACTCCGAGAATGTCTCGGTCGTGACGAACGCCGGCGGGGCGTCGATGCAGATCGGGACGGCGCCGGTCGGCGCCGGGCCGTTCACCAGCGTCGTGAGCGGCGACGGCTCGACGCTCTACATCATGAACACCAGCGACAAGAACATCGGCGTGGTGGACACCGACGCGCTCGTCATGACCGACACCATCGCGCTCGACGACACGCCGGTGGGGATCGCGCTCGACGACGCCGGCGCCCGTCTGCTCGTCGCCGTCAGCAACGCCTCGGCCTCGAGCAACGGCGAGATGACCCAGTTCGGGCAGCTCGCGGTGATCGATACCGGCAGCAACAGTGTCGTCGAGACGCTCTGCGCCGACCACTTCGTCTCCGACCTCGCGACCGACGCCGCCTTCAGGCTCGCGGCGGCTCCCGGCCTCGGGGGCGACAGCGCGGTGTTCTTTGAGATCGGCTCCTGCGTGGCCGATTTCAACGCCGACGGCGCGGTGGACACCCGCGACGTGATCGCCTTCCTCAATGCCTGGAATGCGGGCGACACCTCCGCGGACATCGACGGCAATAGCGTGATCGACACGCGCGACGTGATCGCGTTCCTCAACGTCTGGAATGCGGGGTGTTAGGCGGCCCCCCAGCCGTTCGAGTGCTGCCGCGCCGGTGTCGACGGCGACGGCTCGCTTGACACGCTCGACGCGCCCGAGTTCTTGAACCTCTGGACGGCGGGGTGCTGATCACGGCGGGTTTCCCCCGAGCGCCTCAGGCGAGCGACGGGACCGCGCCGTGCGCGGGGCTGGAGACCGTCACGCGGCGTGCACGCGGGGCGCCGCGGCGCGGACGCACCATGCCGGGATCTCCTCGGGTGGTAACGGCCTGGAGAAGAAGTATCCCTGCGCCATCGAGCAGTCCATGGCGATGAGCGGCGCGGCCTCGTCGGCGGACTCGATGCCCTCGGCGACGACGGTGAAGCCGAGGTGGCTGGCGAGGTCGACGATCGCGCTGAGGATCGCCATGGGCTTCCTGTCGGCGGTGAGGCCGGAGATGAACGAGCGATCGATCTTGAGGATGTCGAGCGGGAGCTGGCGGAGGCAGGAGAGCGAGGAGTGGCCGGTGCCGAAGTCGTCCATGGCGATGCGCACGCCGCGGGCGCGCAGCGTCGAGAGCGCCGCGACGGCTGTCCCGACGTCGTGCATGATGGTGCTCTCGGTGACCTCGATGACGAGGGAGCGTGCGTTGAGGCCGGTGGCGTCGAGCGCGTGGGCCACGTCGGCGAGGAGGCAGCGGTCTTCGACGTGGCGGCGGGCGAGGTTGACGCTGACGTAGAGCGGGTCGGGCTCGACCGTCCAGGACCGCCACAGCCTCGCCTGCCTGCACGCCTCCCCGAGCACCCAGCGCCCGATGGGCACGATCAGGCCGCTCTCCTCCGCGATCGGGATGAATTGCGCCGGGGCGAGCACGCCGCGGGTGGGGTGGTTCCAGCGCAGCAGCGCCTCGAACCCGACGGGGCGGCGGGTGTCGAGGCAGACGATGGGCTGGTAGTGGAGCGTGAGCTCGGCGCGGTCGAGGGCGCCGCGCAGCTCCTGCTCGAGGCGGTTGCGCGCGACGGCCTGGTCGCGCATGGTGGCGTCGAAGAGCGCCACGCCGCGCCGGCCGGCCGTCTTGCGCCGGTACATGGCGGCGTCGGCGTCGCGGAGGACCTCGTCGGGCGAGGAGTAGTCGGCGGGGCCGAGGACCACGCCGATGCTCGCCGTGGAGACCACCTCGTTGCCCTCGATGAGGTGCGGCGCGGCGAGCCGCTCGCAGAAGGCGGCGGCGACGGCGAGCGCCTCGGCCTCGTCGTCTACGCCCCCGAGCAGCACGACGAACTCGTCGCCGCCGAGGCGCGCGGGCGCGATCGCGAGCCCCGGCCGGGCGTGGGCCGCGGCCGCGCCGCGGAGCCGCTCGGCGATGCACACGAGCAGGGCGTCGCCGGCGCCGTGGCCCATGGTGTCGTTGATGAGCTTGAACCGGTCGAAGTCGAGGTACATCGCGGCGTAGCGGAAGCTGGGCTCGGCCGCCGCCCGCTCGATGGCTTCGGCCAGCCGCTCGCGGATGCTGGCCCGGTTGGGCAGCCCGGTCAGCCGGTCGTAGAAGGCCCCGACCCGCAGCTCGTCCTCCATGCGCTTGCGCTCGGTGATGTCGGTGATGGTGCCGAGGTAGCCGATGATCCGGCCGGAGTCCTCCCGCAGGGCGACAGCGCTGGCGCACACCCAGGCGATGCGTCCGTCCGGCGCGGCGGCCCGGCACTCGGCGGCGAACTCGCCGGCATCCGCGGTCTGCATCCAGCGCTCGGCGGCGGGCGCGCGGTCGTCGGCGTGGAGCGCGTCGGTCCACGGGCGGCCCAGCGCCTCGTCGGGCATGAGGCCGGTGATATCGGTCCAGGCGCGGTTGATGAACACGCAGGCGCCGGAGGCGTCGGCCTCGAAGATGCCGACCGGGGCGTGGGTCGCGAGGGCGCGGATGCGGCGCTCGCTCGCCTTGAGCTGGCGCGTGCGCTCCTCGACCTCGGCCTCGATGCGGGCGTTGGTGCGCTCCAGCTGCTCGCGCTGGGAGGTGATCTCGGCGAGCAGGCGGTTGACCGATCCGGCGAGCGCACGGGTCTCCGGGCCGCCGTGCGCCTCAAGCGGGCGTCCCGTGTCGAGGGTCCGCGCGGTCTCGGCGAGGGCGCTGCTGATCCGGCGGATCGGGCGGGCGATGGCCCGGCCGAGGAGGAGCGCCCCGACGAGCGCGGCGAGGAGCATCACGCCGGAGATCGCGCCGGCGGCGCTCAGCCGGGCGGCGAGGCGCGCCCGCAGCTCGTCGAGCGAGGGCTCGACGATCGCGAGCCCGAGCTGCTGCCCGCCCGTGGAGAGCGGGACCGCGAGCCAGCGCGGGTCGGCGCGCTCCGAGGGGGAGGGGGGCGCGGTCGCGATCAATCCCGGTCGGGCGTACGCGTAGACCGGGACGCCCATCTCGTCGAGCACCCAGAGGCGCTCGATCGTCCCGAAGTGGCGGAGGCGTTCGGAGGTCTCGACGGCCGCGCCCTGGTCGCGGAGCAGGCCAATGCGGTGGAACTCGTTGGTCAGCGCGACGACCGTCGAGCGGAGGGAGTCGCGCAGGTCGCGGCGCTGGTCGGCCGTCTCGAAAGCGACGAGGACGGCCAGGCCCGTGGCGACGAGGCAGACGAGGGGAGCGGCCATGCCCAGGAGCAGGCGCACGTGGAGCGGCGTGCGCGCAAGCACGCCGCGGCGCCGCTCGGCGGGCACGGCGGAAGCCCCGCTCTCCGCCTCGCGGGCGCTCATCGGTCGGGCGCCTCGGAGGCGAGGCCTGCGGGCTCCAGGCCGGTTGCGACGGGCAGTGTGGGATCGGCCGACCACTCCCGCCACGAGCCGTCGTAGACCGCGACGTTGCGCCCCAGGGAGCGCAGCACCAGGTAGGAGAGCGACGCGCGGGTGCCGGTGTTGCAGTAGGTGATCACGCGCCGGTCGCCGGGTATCCACGCGTGCGCGGTCCGGAGCACCTCGACGTCGAGCAACTGGCAGACCCCGCGCTCGTCGGTGTGGAGATTGGCCCGGGCGTCGGCGCTGAGTGCCGAGGGGATGTGCCCGGCGCGCGCCGCCTCGCTCTTCAGCCCGACATACTCCTCCTCGGAGCGCGAGTCGAGCAGCAGCAGCCGGTTGTCGCCGAGCGCCTGTCGCACCTGGAGCTTGCTGGCCAGGCGCTCGGGCTGCAGGTTGGCCACAAAGGCGGTGGGCGGGCGGCGCGTGGGCTCGGTCGATGCCGGGAGGCCCGCGGCCGTCCAGCCCTTGAGACCGCCGTTGAGCACCGCCACGCGCGGGTGGCCGTGCACCTCGAGCACCCAGAAGAGCCGCGCGGCCTCGCGGTACGACTCGGCGTCGTACACCACCACCGGCGCCTCGGCGCTCACGCCGGCGGCGCTCAGCAGCGCCTCCACGTGCGACACGGGCGCGAGGTCGTCGGTGCTGCCCGGCGGGGAGTCGTACGTCGAAGCGCAGGGCAGGTTGGCCGCACCGGGGATGTGGCCCTGGGCGTACTGATCCGGCGGCCGGGCGTCGATCACCACGACGCCGTCGGTCGCGGCGTGGGCCCGGAGCCAGTCGGGCGTGACGATGACGGACCACGGGTCGGCGCTCGGCGACGACGCCTGCGCCGTCTCTTGCTCGCCACCTTCGCCGCCGCAGCCGCCGAGGGCGGCGAGCGCCACGACGCCCGCGGCACAGGAGGTCATCCGGGGATTCCGCATACGCGACTCCATAGAAAGATCGGGTCGGGTCGGTCTGCAATCGGCGTGAACGGCGCTTGCGGCCACTCGGAGTGGACGAGACCTGGGCTGGTTGGGGCCCGGAGGCGTGAGAGCGTGTCGGTTGTGACGGCCGCCGGGCGACGCTCCGCCGGGTGTGCCGCTCGGGCTTGAGGAGCCGGGGAGAGCCCGGGCCAGCGCGCGGAGCGATCCGGCGGGGGTCAGAGCTGGTTTGCGCGAGAGCGCAGGTGCGCGACGACGATGCGGATCTGGTCGTAGGGGTACGCCCCGTCCAGCCGATCGTGGATCGGCCGCAGGTAGTCGAGGCCGGTGTGGCCGGCGGCTTCGGCGATGCGGGCGTAGTCGGCGCTCTGGATCCAGGGCGAGACGTCGTCCGGGGCGTTGGACTCGATCCACTCGGCCAGGTGCTCGGCGGCGGTGCGCTCCTTGAGGCCCGCGGCCGCCGCGGCGGCCTCGACGGACTCGGCTCGGCTGAAGCACTCGAAGGTGGCTCGCTTCGCGGGGGAGAGGGCGCCGGTCCTGGATTGGGCGCGCGGGCGTGGGCGGGATCCGCGCCGGGCGTCGAGCTCGAGCCCGTGCTCGGCGCACCAGGAGCGGATGGTGGAGATGAACTCGTCGCCGAAGGTCGCGAGCTTCTGCGAGCCCACGCCACGAATGTGGGCCATCGTCTCGGGCGACGCCGGCCTCACCGCCGCCATCTCGCGCAGGGCGTCGTCGCTGAAGATGATGTAGGGGGGCACGGCGCGCTCGTCGGCGAGGCGCCGGCGGATGGCGCGGAGCAGGTCGAAGAGGGCCCGCTCCTCGGGCGAGAGCACGAGCTCCTGTCCGGCCGGGGCGCGCTCGGCGGGCTGGCGGGGGCTGAGCAGGGTCACTTCGCGCCGGCCCGCGAGCACGTCGCGCGAGGCGGCGGTGAGCGCGAGGGTCGGATACTCGCCCTCCGCGCGCGCGAGCAGGCCCTGATCGAGCAGTTGGTTGATATAGCTGAGGAGGGTCGGGCGGGGCACATCCCGGAGCAGCCCGTACGTGCTCAGCCGGTCGTGGCCGCGCTGGATGACTTTCTGGGCCTGCGAGCCGCGGAGCACATCGGCGATGTGGGCGGCGCCGAAGCCGAGGCCGGAGTGCTGCGCCGCCCGGGCGACGCAGGAGATGACTTTCTGCGCTACGACGGTCGACTCGGGCACGGAGTCCACCTCGTTGAGGCAGACGTCGCACGCGTTGCAGTTGGGGAAGGGATACTCCTGGCCGAAGTGCTCGGAGAGGGCGCGGTGGCGGCAGGTCATCCCGGCGGCGAATCGCTGCATCTCGTCGAGCAGGCGGAGTTGGGCCTCCATCACCTCCGGCGACGAGCCGGATTCCTCGGCGGACCGCGCGAAGAGCTTGGCCCAGCGGGCGGCGTCGCCGCCTGAATAGAGCAGCACGCACTCGGCCTCGAGCCCGTCGCGCCCGGCGCGCCCGGTCTCCTGCTGGTAGCCTTCGACGCTCTTGGGCAGCGCCGCGTGCAGCACGCAGCGCACGTTCGAGCGGTCGATCCCCATCCCGAACGCCACGGTGGCCACGACCACGTCGATCTTCTCGCGCGCGAAGGCCTCCTGCACCTTCCGCCGCCGCTCGCCGTCGAGCCCGGCGTGATAGGGCGCGGCCTTGAGCCCCTCGGCCTTGAGCATCGCGGCGACACCCTCGGTGTCCTTGCGGCTGATGCAGTAGACGATCGTCGCCTCGCCCTCGTGGCGGCGCACGACGTCCGCGATCTGCCCGTCGCGGTCCAGTCGCGGCACGACCCGGTACACCAGGTTCGGCCGGTCGAAGGTGCCGACGAGCACCGCCGGATCGCGCAGGCCGAGCTGGGCGATGATGTCGCCGCGCACGCGCTCGGTGGCGGTGGCGGTGAGGGCGTGGATGCACGCATCGGGGAAGTGGCGGCGGAGGGTCGAGAGCCGGCGGTACTCGGGGCGGAAGTCGTGCCCCCAGTGGCTGATGCAGTGCGCCTCGTCGATCGCGAACCGTCGCACGCCAAGCGCGCCGGAGGGCTGGCGGAGCCGCTTGAGCCACCCGAGGAAGCCCTCGCTCAGCAGCCGCTCCGGCGAGACGAAGAGCAGCCGGACCTCGCCCGCGGCGAGCGCCTCACGCGCCCCGCTCAGCTCCTCCTCGGTGCAGCCGGAGTGGAGGGCCGCCGCGGGGTAGCCGTTGAGGCGCAGGCCGTCGACCTGGTCCTTCATCAGGGCGATGAGCGGGCTCACGACCACGGTGGTCTCGTGGGTGACCAGAGGCGGGGCCTGGTAGCAGAGGCTCTTGCCGCCGCCGGTGGGCAGGACGACCAGCGCATCTCGCCCCTCGAGCGAAGCGGCGATCGCTTCGGTCTGGAGCGGCCGCAGCGCGGAGAAGCCCCAGACGCGCTGGACGGCATCCAGGAGCTCGGGAGGGAGGGTGGCTGTCGCTTGCGGGGAGGGCACCGGCAGATATCCTAACAGACATAATGGCCGCGGCCATGGGGCAACGCCGAATGTCGGAACCCCGTAGGGCGGGCCGACCAACCATTCGGAGGGTCCGGCGCCGTCGTCGGTCGCTGTAGGTTCACCCTGAAAGCCCCTCGGGCGCGATCGCGTCTGACGGGGCCGGCACTCGAAGGGAGGAACCCCAGTGAACACCGACACGCCACATGCCCGGATCTGCTCCGCCGCCCGCCGGCTCGGCGCGGGAGTGCTCGCGCTGCTGGGCGCGGGCCACGCCGGCGCGCAGTGCGATCCCGGCTGGATCGAGACGCCCGGCTACGGGATCCCGGGGGCGAACGGGCCGGTCCTCGCGTCGGTC
>Ga0196977_1000615_pt1 | contig 17503 bp, 15 predicted proteins | sample S3v_1013CmetaG_FD_148634 | JGI IMG/M metagenome (GOLD analysis project Ga0196977, IMG submission 148634) | Soil microbial communities from Anza Borrego desert, Southern California, United States - S3+v_10-13C | ecosystem: Environmental > Terrestrial > Soil > Desert | place: USA: California...
TTGCAGGTGGTCCTGGAGGTTCTCGCCGACGCCGGGGAGATCGTGCCCAACGGCGATGCCGTGCTTCTGCAGGACCGCGGCAGGGCCGATCCCCGAAAGCTGAAGAATCTGTGGGCTGCCGATCGCGCCGGCGGCGAGTATCGTTTCGCGTCGCGCTTCGGCGTAGGTTTCCTCGTTGCCGCGATAGAACTCGACACCGGCGGCGCGCCGGCCGTCGAGACGCAACCGCTTCACGGAAGCCCCGGTGATCACGGTCAGGTTCGGACGGTTCAGCGCCGGACGCAGGAACGCCTTCGCCGCGCTCCAGCGCACACCGTTGCGCTGGTTCACGTCGAAGCGCCCGACACCTTCGTTGTCGCCGCGATTGAAATCGTCGGTGCGCGGAATACCGGCTTCGACGGCCGCATCGCGGAATGCTTCCAGAATCTCCCACGTGACTCTGGGCCGCTCCACGCGCCACTCTCCGCCCTGACCGTGCTTTTCATCGGCGCCGCGCCAGTGGTCCTCCGATTTCATGAAAACCGGGAGCACGTTCGCCCATGACCAGCCGGAGTCGCCCGTCAACTGCGCCCACTCGTCGTAATCGCGGGCCTGGCCGCGCAGGTACAGCATCGCGTTGATCGACGAGCTGCCGCCGAGCACGCGCCCGCGCGGGTAGTTGATCGAGCGGCCGTTCAAGCCCGGCTCGGGCTCGGTCTTGTAGCACCAGTCGGTGCGCGTGTTGCCGATGCAGTAGAGATAGCCGACCGGAATGTGGATCCAGATCCAGTCGTCCTTGCCGCCGGCTTCGAGCAGCAGCACCGACGTGCCCGGATCGCCCGAGAGGCGATTCGCGAGCACGCAGCCCGCGGTGCCCGCGCCGATGATGACGTAGTCGAATGAACCGAAGGTGCGCACGCTGCTCAAAATGATAGCATCGCGTCGCAGCCGGCCTTGTCATCCCGAGGCGCAACGCGACGCGGCGATCTCGGAGCGTCCGTAACAGTAATGACCGATCGCATGTTCACACGACGGAAGGTGCTCGCGCTGCTGGCGGGCGCGGCAGCGTCGATCGGCGGCGCCGCACGCGTGCGCGCGGCCCAGTCGGCCGGCGTTTGCGTCGTGCGGCCGCGCTCGATCGAAGGCCCCTACTTCGTCGACACGAAGCTCAATCGCTCCGATATCCGTTCGGACCCGAAAACCGGCGCCATGAAACAGGGCGCCCTGCTGCGTCTCACGTTTCGCGTCTCGCAGATGGACGACGGCCGATGCTTTCCGCTGCAGGGCGCTCAGGTCGACGTGTGGCACTGCGATGCGGACGGACTGTATTCCGACACGAAGGACTGGCAGGCTTCCACGGTCGGCCAGCAGTTCCTGCGCGGCTGGCAGCTCACGGACCGCAGAGGCATCGCGAGCTTCACCACGATCTATCCGGGCTGGTACCCGAATCGCGCGGTGCACATCCACTTCAAGGTGCGGACGAATCCGCAGGAAAAGAGCACACGCGAGTTCACCTCGCAGATCTACTTCGACGACGAGCTCACCGACGACGTCCACAAGCAGCCCGCCTATCGTGATCACGGTGTGCGCAAAGTGAGAAACAACCGCGACGTGCTGTTTCTCTTTCGCGGCGATCGCCTCGTGCTGCCCGTGCGAGAAGACAAGAAAGGCTACGCGGGGACGTTCGATATCGCGCTGGAATAAAAGCTACGATGCGCGTGCCGGCTGCGCCGACGCGTGCAAAAAGTAACTTATCGCGGCAGTCGCCGCGTATTCACGGTTAAAGGTTGTCGCTCGATCACGACGCGTGGAACAAATTCACGGCACGCGCCTTGCGAAGCCATACGTAAATCGTGGCAAGCGAGATTCAGGAGAGCGACATGTTGTCGAAAAAAGCGATTGCGGCCGTGGTCGCGGCTGCAGGTCTCATCTTGGGTTCGGCACATGCCGCACCTGAAGGCATAGAGGGTGCGCCCGGAGCGACGCAGGCCGCACCGGGTCAAACGCCCGAGATAATCATCCTCGAAATCGTGCCGATGGTGCCGGGACAGGAAACGCCGACAGTGCCCGGGCAGCCCGGCGGACCCGCGGCAGGCAGCGAGCAGGAGCAGATGATGATGACGATGCTGCTCATGCAGTTGCTGGGCTCGCTGCAGGCCGAAGGCGAGAACGTCGAGGTGATCGTCGCGCCGACGTCGGGCCAGCGGATCTAGTTCTGCGCATACGTCGTTCCCGCGAAGGCGGGAACCCAGATGTGCTCTGGACCCCCGCCTGCGCGGGGGTGACGATTTTTTAGATTCTGCACTCCTCGGAACCGCAGCCGAGATCGCGATCGGCCTGCGCGAGGAGCCGATCGAAGGTCTCGGGCGTGCGTATCACACGTCCGAGCACGCGTGGGCCGGTGCCCTGCAGCCAGTACGCGTGCGTCGGATGGGATCCGCCCGCGACGACGAAGACGATGTTGTCGGGTTTGAGGCAGATCGGCCACGGGTCCTGTTTCACGCTCTCGCGCGTGATCGGATTCGAGTCGATCTCGAACCACGAGAGCGCGCCGCCGCGTTTCAGGTGTTCGAGCGGGATTTTCGAGTTCTCCCACAGGAACTCACGCAGCTTCGGCTTGGTCCAGCCCTGCTCGGCCATCATCTGCGCGACCACGCGCGGCACGATCATGATGCCCGGCGTGCCCTGCTCGTACCCCATCAGCGCGCCCAGATTGGGCGTGCGCATGTAATCGGCCATGCGCCAGAGCCCCTGAAGGATGTCTTCTTCGGGCGTTTCCTTGCGCGCGCTGCGCCGGCGCACGTTCGTGACACCCGTGCCGAAGACGAGCGATACGGAGTTCGTTCCGCGGTCGAAACCGTGGCGCTCGGTGCCGTGCGGCGCCCAGCCTTCCGGTAAGCCGTCCTCGTCTTCGGCAAAGACGACATTCGTGTAGCGCATCGCGCCCCAGATCGCCATCGTACCAACGCCCGGCACCGCGCCGCCGACGTTCTGCTGCAGCATGCGCAGCGCGCGCCCGATGCTCGCACCGGCGGGCTGCTGCGGATCGGGTCCGAGACAGCCGAAACCCGAGTTCAACCGGATCTGCTTCGCGATCGGGCCGTTGACGATCACGACCGGGAAAGGCGCGCCCGAAGTCGCCTGCAACTGATCGAAGTTCGAATGCGGGTCGAGCGACGCTTCCACCGCCGCAACGAGCACCGGCAGATACTCGGGCCGGCCGCCCGCCATCGCCAGCGCGATCGCGCAGGTCTCGATCGTGGTGACGCCGCCGCGCGGCGGGAACTTGCCGAGCACGTGAGTGCGGGGCAGCGCGCTGCCCTGAAGGATCCACTCCACCCGCTCGCGCGTCGCAGGCCAGACTGGGAGCCCGTCGCCGTAGAGGCTCGTGAGCAGCAGGTTGTTCGCCTTGAAGAGCGCATCCTCGTAGCTCGCGCCCTCGACCCGCAGCATCTTCGCTTCGCCGGTGCCCTGCTCGAACTCGGACTGCCATTTCGTGAGGCCGTTGTAGAACTCGCGCTTGCGAAGCTCGAGCGTCGAGATATCGCTGCCCGGCAGGAACATGTCGATCGGGAACGTGACCATCGCCGCGTCCGGCGCAAGACCCAGGCCGGAGACGGCATTCTTCATGACGCCGACGAAATCGCTGCGCGTCAGCGTGACAGTCGGGATTCCGAGGCTTTCGATCCTAGCGGCTGCACGGCCGCATGCTGTGGCGCAGGCCCCTCAACTCGCGTTGCCGACGATCACGGCGTCGACGCCGCTCGCCTTCACCGCCTTTGCGGTCTCCTCGGTGCCGATCAGGAGGTTGCCCTGCGGATACGCGTCCACGGGCAGCACTTCGACGTTTTTGAAATCCTGCTCCAGCAGCTCCTTCAGCTTCGGCATCATGCGATACGCCTGCCACTGGTCGTTCGTGACGATGCCGATGCGTTTGCCCTCCAGCGTGTCGAGGCGCGGCGCGAACGGCTGCGTCACTTCGAGCGTGCCGGACGGATCGTGGAATTCGAGCGTAACCATCTTGATCTCCGTAGGTAATCGTCGCTGCATTCTAAAACGCGGCGTGGGTCAATGACCGGCCGACGTGGCTGCTTTGCCGGGCCCGTACAACACGCGCCCCGGCCGTGCTGCGGTCATCGCGCCGTTCTCGTAGACGACGTGGCCGTTGGCGATGACGTGCGAGAAACCTTCCGCATACTGGTGCGGCTTCTCGAAGGTCGCGGCGTCGCGCACGCGCTCGGGATCGAACACCGCGATATCGGCTTTCATGCCAGGGCGCAGGATGCCGCGGTCGGTGAGGCCGATCCGCATCGCGGGAAACGACGACATCTTGCGGACCGCTTCTTCGAGCGTGAGCAGCTTCTTCTCGCGGACGTACACCGCCAGCATACGCGCGAACGTGCCGTAGCTGCGGGGATGCGGCGCGCCGCGGCCGAAAATCGGCACTTCGCCGTCGGACGCGATCATCGCGGCGGGATGCACGATGACGCGCAGCAGGTCCTCCTCGCCGATCGCGTGAAAAACACCGCGGCAAATCCCCTGCTCGACCAGCCACGCGACCACTTCGGCGCCGCCCTCGGGCGTGGGCTCGATGCCGCGGATGCGCGCGATGTCGGCAAGGTTCTTTCCGGCGAGCGTCTCGTCGAACGGGCACGTCGACACCACGACATTGCGCGGATCGCCGCCGCCGCGCTCGTTGCGTATCAAATCGGCCGTCGCCGCGACGATCTTCGCGCGCGTGGCCGGATCCTGCAGACGCTTGCGCGCTTCGCGCGGACCGCCCTCCAGCGCCCACGAGGGGATGAGCGCCGAATGGATCGACGTCGCCGATGCGGTATAGGGATAAAGATCGATCGTCGTGTCGATGCCGCGTGCGCGCGCCTCATCCACGAGCTTCAGCGTCTCGGCCGTCTTGCCCCAGTTCGCCCTGCCGATCACCTTGTGGTGCGAGATGTGGGTGGGCACGCCGCCGAACTCGCCGATCGCGATCGTCTCCTTCACGCTCTCGACGATGCGTGCGGTTTCGTCGCGCATGTGTGAGGTATGCACCGCGCGATACGGGCTCACGACCTTCTGCAGCTCGATCACCTCCGCGAGCGGCGTGAAAGCGCCGGGGACGTAGAAAAGACCCGTGCTCAGACCGAACGCACCTTCGCGCATGCCCTGCGCCACGACCTCACGCATGCGGCTCATCTCGTCCGCCGTCGCGGCGCGGTTCGCGAGGCCCACCACGCGCTGGCGCACGGTGCCCTGCCCGAGGAAGCTGCCGATGTTGATCGACTTCGGCGTGGCTTCCAACTTCTCGAGGAACGGCTTCAGCGGCACGGCGGAGCTGCCGTCGGGCCCTTCGAGGATCGTGGTGACGCCCTGCCGGATGTAGTTGTCGGCGGTCGGCACCTGAAAAATCCCGCGCACGGCGTGCGTGTGAATGTCGATGAAACCCGGCGCAACAGTGGCGCCCTTCACATCGATCGTGCGGCCGGCAGGCGCTTCGATCGAAGGGGCGATCAGCGCGATCGTGTCGCCGCGAATCGCGAGGTCGGCGCGGTACCAGGGATTGCCGGTACCGTCGACGATGCGCGCGTTGCGGAGGATCAGATCGTACGGCGCCTCGGCGGCATGCGCCACGAATGCGCAAAGCGCAGCCGCAATCGACGCGATCGCGCGCTTCATGAGCGTGCGCCGTTCACCCGAGTCAGAACGTTTTCGCGCCGGCGGCCTTGAACACCTTCGTGCGCGTGCGGATCTCTTCGTGCACGAGCTTTTCGAACTCCTCCGGCGTGGAGGACTTCGGGAACGAGCCATCTCGCGAAATGCGCTCCTGGATCTCGGGCAACGCGACGATGCGGCGGATCTCGGCGTTCAACGTTTTCACGAGCGCGCGCTGAGTTCGGCCCGGCGCGAACACCCCGAACCAGCCTTCGTAAACGAAGCCGGGCAGCGCGGCTTCGGCGATCGTGGGCAGCTCGGGCAGCATCTGCAGACGCTGCGGCGACGTCACGCCGATCCCGATCAAACGGCCGGCCCGAATATGCGGGACCGCAGCCAGCAGCGGCGACATCGCGTAGTTCATCCGTCCGCTCATCGTGTCGGTGATCACCTCCGGCGTTCCGCGATAGGGCACGTGTGCGGCCTTGATGCCCGCGGCCATGTTGAAGAGCTCGCCGCCGTAATGCGTGCCGCTGCCGACGCCCGATGATCCGAAGTTGAGTTGCCCCGGTTTCTGCTTCGCCAGCGCGATCAGCTCTTTCACGCTTTTCGGCCCGAGTGTGGGTGACACGATCAGGACGAGCGAAGTCGTCGTCACCAGCGAGATCGGCGCGAAGTCCTTGAAAGGATCGTACGGAAGCTTGTCGTAAAGCGCCGCGGCGCCGGCAAAGGCGGAAGACGTGAGCATCAGCGTATGGCCGTCAGGCGCGGCGGTCGCGACGATGCCGCCCGCGACCGTGCCGCCGGCGCTCGGCCGGTTGTCCACCACGATCTGCTGGCCCGAGGCCTTCGTCATCTCCGCGCCGAACATGCGCGCGAGGAGGTCGCTCGCGCTGCCGGCGGTGAAGGGGACGATGATGCGGATGGGGCGGGTGGGGTGGTCGGCCGCGGTGACAGGCCAAGCGAGCACAGTTGCGAGAATCAATGCTGCTGCGGGTCGTGCGATCATGTTCGCTCCAGCTCGGCAGGAAGCACACATGATAATTTCGGTCGTGAACTTCACCAATGGCCGTATCGAGGACTCCGACGTTCTCAAGGCAATGCGAGCAATCAACCGGCAGATCGAGGGTGACTTCGCTCCGCACTGGAGCTTCGGCGCGACCTTGCGGCTCGAGGGACCGATCGGCAAACGGCCCAAGAAGATGTCACTTCCGGAGATGCGCGGGGACGCCGTCCTGTATCTGTGGGACCGGGTGGACGTAAGCGGCGCCGCCGGCTATCACGACGCGAACCATCGCGGCATACCGTACGGGGTCGTCTACGTCGATCTGGCGAGCGCGCTGGACGAGCCCTGGACGGTCACGTTCTCCCATGAAGCACTGGAGCTGCTCGGCGATCCCCAGGCGAACCTGCTGGTGCAGGGGCCGCGGCCGCGATCAGTCGAGGGGCCGCGCCGGCGCGATACCGTGTACCACTGGTTCGAGATGTGCGACGCCGTACAGGAGGAGCGATACACGATCGACGGCGTCGAAGTCGCCAACTTCGTCCTCCCGCTGTATTTCACACGCGACGAGCAGGAAGGCGGGCGCAACGATTTCCTCGGCACCCGCCACAACGGCAAGACGCTGACGTCCTTCGGCATCAATCCCGGCGGGTATGTCGGATTCTTCGACCCACGGATCCCGCCGCACGGCCGCCACACTGAAGCATGGAGCGATGACCGCGGCAAGGCACGGCTCCTGACCAAGCGTCGCCGCAGGAGCGGGCGGGGAAGCTTGCGAAGCCGGCGGCGGCCGTAAGGCGCCGCTGCGGATACTTGCTCTTCGGAACCTCGAAGTGCGGCCCGTCGGTGAAAGTCCTTAGGCGGGCGGCTTTGCGCCGTGCGATGTAATCGGCTACGAGGTGCTCGGGCGCTTCAGTGGTATCGGTGAACGCAATGCTGTGTCACACCCGTGCGATCAGTCCATTAATCTCGATGCCGATATCGGGCGCGGTGGTATCGAAGTAGTGGGTATGCGCACCGGCGCCAATACACAGCTCCACGCGATCTCCACTCGCGCTCGCCGAGCGCACGACGGGATCGCCGCCCCACCGGTAATTGCACAGATCGGGGCGCCATAGGTAGCGCCCGACGTAATCGCCGCTGCGATACGCGTTCACCCAGCTCCTCACGTTGAGCTCGGCGGGATCGGGCCCATGGTCTATGACCTGATTGCCCGGAGGCACGCTCCACTGCTCACTGATGCCGTGCCGCGCCCAGTCATAGAGATCGCGGAACCTGAGACTGTAAAGCTGCCGCAGCGGACAGCCGACCGTCAGCAGATGGATCGGGAGCGGATCGACTGCGGCGGCCGTCGCATCGATGCGCTCGAGCCGTCGGTCCGCGGGGCTGTTCCTGATCGAGCTGGCGGTCCTGATGAACCGCAGGAGATCCGCCGTGATGACCGTCCCCTGGCTGTGCGCCACGATCACGAGCGCATCGTATTTCTCGCCGTGCGAACCGCGCCACTCGCACACGTGCCTCAATAGCGACGCGTAGCGCGCGGCGATCTTCGCGCGCGCATTCTCCCTGAGCGGCCTTTCGCGGAGGTGGTTGTCCACGTCGAGCGCAACGTCGAGCACCGGCCGCACCTTGCGCGCAATCCTGAGCAGCCGGCCCCGGAACGCGACGAGAGCGACAGCGGTGCCTGCGAGCGCGGTGCCCACGCCGACAGCGATGTCGCGGGCGCTCGGCAGATATGCCCCCGGGTCGAGCCAGTCGAGGAGCTCGCTCAGCCATTGCGCTTCGATTTTTTCGGGCAGGATCATGATCATGCCCAGCGGCAGCAGAACGACGACGGAGATGAACAGCAGCCGGCCCGACCAGCGCAGCAGCCTGAGGCCGCTGTCGAGCCACTCGCCGAGACTCGTTCCGTCGGCGCGGCTTTTTGGCGGCCGTATCTCGGCCACGACGCACGGGAAGAACGCCCACAGCATGAGGAGCGTAGCCGCCGCCATCAGCGTGAGGCTCACCGCCACCAGGGGGGTGGCTGCGGCTGCAATGATCTCGTAGCCGATGTCCGAGATCTTGTGAAACGGACCGGCTTCAGCGTACAGGAAGCTGAAGAACGGCTCGTACCAGATCTCCTCGGATTGTGGTCTGATCGCCTCTCCCAGGAATACGACTGCGCACCACAACGCGAGCGTCACGTTGACGAACAGCGCGGTGGGTAGGATCACCGCGAGCCGTCCCGTCCAAACGACGCGCTCCACCTTGTCGCGATAACGCGCTGCCGCCGGGGTCGCGCCTGACGCGTTCGCTGCTTTATCCGCCTGCCGTTTGAGCAGTGAGCCCGCGACGGCTACTGAGATGTGACACACGAGTAGCGCGATCCAGAAGAGGAAGAGAAAAAAGCACAGCCACTCCATCGTGCGAAAGATCGCGTGATAGACGTGCGGGGTGTCCGAGGAGACGTACAGCACGGGTGCCGTCGCGATCGCCGCTATCGCTCCCCACGCGAGCGCGCCTGGCCGGCGTTTGTCGTAAGCGCGGAGAATCGCGATCAGGACCGCGCCGATCAGCGACGCCCACGCGCCGAAGAACACCGCGGTCGCCGCGCCCGCGGTCCCGAAGTGCATGAACAAGGAAAAGACGAGCGACGCCGCGCCGACGGTGAATACGATCGGCACCGCGTACGGCACGTCGGGCGCCGCCCGGTAGAACAGGTTGCCGATCACGAGGACCGCAATGAGCGCGATCACCCCGGCGCCGAACACCGTATGGCTGATCGGCAGCCGGTACGCGGCGAGGCTCCCGGCAAGCGCCAGCAGGTAGAGGTTCAGAATGGGTATCGGCAGTGTCAGCACGTGCGCCGCCAGCCGCTGCGCCCACGCGAGAGCCACCCACTTGCCGTGGTACACGGTCACATCGGCGTCGCTGGACGTGTAAGCATCGTCGCGTGCCTCGTCCACGACGTGGCGGCCCAGGCTGCTGATGTGAAACAGCAGTTGGTAGAACTCGCCGAAGATGCGCCCCAGACGTGTCGAGCCGGGAGAGATCGGCCCAGTACATCTCGTACAGGTGCACGACCCGGCCGCTCTTATCGGGCCCGCGCGAGAGACAGATGGTCTCGTAGTTCGTGCGCGGCAGATATTTGATCTCGCAGTCCCCATCACAGTCGAGGTCGCCGGTGAGCTGGCCGTACATGAAGGTGAAATCGGCTCCCTGCCGCCACAGCTCGTCGTGCTTGAGCGGAGGATCCGGAAGCGCAACGGAATCGACGCGGATGCGCACGGCGTGCTCGTGGAAAGGCTCCGCGGCGGGATCCTCGCGCACGAGCAGGTCGGCGACCTCGCGCGCGATGACGTTCGGCGGCTGATCGGCAACGCCGTGCACGGCGATGAGGGCGATGTGCTTCGACTGCGAGGAGGTCATCTCGAGAAATGCAGCGATGAGTGCCGCGGTTCCTGATTGGGCCCGGCCTACGCGCGCAACTACCCAAGCAGCTCCTGCGTGAGTTCGCCGCTATCCCGGGCGACGATGTTAAACAGTGAGTGCTAGCCGCCGCGAACCTTTCGCAGCGCTACCACGATGTCCTTGGCTACCGGTGACAACATTCCGCCGAGCAGCGACAGCACGACGAGCGCGACAAGATTGAGCCGTTCCGCTTCGGGCAGGGACTGCTGCACCCACAAAAGCGCCCCTCCGAGCACCGCGGCGCCCACTATGTTTGCCCAGCGCTGATTCCAATTCACCCAACGCCGCTCGGTGTAGATCTGAAATCCGACGAGCTTGTGTCTCGTAGCCTGCTGAAGGCGCGAATACATGTCCGCACGACGGACGAGCTCCTCGCGGTCGACGGCTGCGCCTGCGCCCAACGCGGCAGGCCAGCCATGCACGTCCTGTTCGTGCGCACCGGACGTCATGAACGCGAACAAGGCTGCGTGCGCCTCCGGGTTGTTGAGCGCGGCATCAGCTGCCGTCTGCATGTGCGCCACCATCCGCTCGAGCGGAAGGGCAAACAATGCATAGGCCGAATCCTGTGGCACGCCCAGAGGGCCACAAGTGATGCGACCTTTCGCCCAAAGTCGTGCTGCAGCATTTTTGGAGTCCGTGGAAGAAGCTCCGATGCTAAGTTGGATGAGGTCCTCGAAGGCCTTTGCCGCAGGTTGTACAGAAGCCTCTCTTTGCTCGGCCGGTATCGGCATCGACACGTCCGCGCCGGCGGCCTTGAACCACGCCGCTACGCTCTCGGCGTGATACCGCATCTCGGAGTGCCTGATCTTCTTCCACAGCTCCATGAGCGCCATGGCGAGCGCCCCCACGGCGGCAAGGGCCACAAAATAGCGGAGCAGAAAATTCGCGAATTCGACTATGGCAGGCTCGATTAAATCGACCATCAGATCTCCTCCTGGCGACCTAGCGCGGCGTGATAGTGAGCTCGACGATCTCGGCACCGCGCCTGGCCAGTACACGGACTGCCGGATTCACGGCGAATGACGACATTACGAGCTCGTCGACCTTGAGCTGAACCACTTCGTCGTCGATGACGACGAATGCTTCGGTCTGTCGCTTCGCGGCGTAGGCGGCAGCGCCTGCCGCAGTGAAGCGAGGCGCTGTGACTTCCGAGAATGGCGGGCCCAATGCCCTGTCGGTGGATACCCGCTTAGCGTCGGGTGTCTGATGTCCGGCCACGTACGCGTACCGGGAGGCCGGGCCGAAAGTGAACGCCTGCCATGTCGATATGGCCTGCGAGGCCATCGGCTTGCCGTCGATGACGGCCCGCGCCACTCCGTTCTTGATGATGAGGTACGCGGTACGTGCACCGTCGTCGGAAAACGTGAAGCTGCGAGCGGCGTAGCCGGGGACCTCCACATCGGCGCGGCCGGGCATGCGAATAATCGCTCCCTCGTCGTTGGCTGTGGGCACGATCCACGACCACATGCCGCCTTTCGGCGAAAGATAGAGCTCGTGCACCAGTCTTCCACTGTCATCGGTGGATACGCGCTTGCCGTTGATGACGAGAACGGTCCGCTCCTGCACCGCCGACGTCTCGTCGACCAAGCCCGCCCAGTTCTCGCCGGCACGATCCGCCGCGAATGTGCCACCCAGATCGAGATCGAATATGACTCTTCCATTGCGAGCGAGCTTCGGCCGTCCCTCGACGACACCCCAGACGTAGACGTTGCCGCCATCGGGCGAGCCGAAGACGCCGCTGAGCACTGTCCAACGCAGCCTGGCCGAAGACGTATGTCCCTGGATCAGTTGCACACAGTCGCGCTGAACCGCGTACAACAGTGAGGAATCCGGCGTGCGTAGCGGCGGAACGAAAAGGATGCGTTCGTACCGACTGCTGCGCCGGACGCCGTTCAACCACGGAGCAATGCCGCCGCGGTCGGGCACGAACAGCATGTATTGCTTCGCGTCGGCGGACACGAGAGGTCTGTCACCGGCTGTTTCTACGGGCATCGCCGGAAGCCGTACCGTTCGTGCACCATCGACCAGGAAGAAACCGTCCTTGGCAGCTGCGACGTATACGAGTCGATCGCCCACCCAGCGCACGGAGCGAGGGAGGATCCGATCGAACGGCGGTCCGAGATAGCCGACAGCGACGACTCGTTCGGATGTTCCCTCTCGCACGACCGTCGCGACGTTGCGCTGTGACGGCGCCATCACAAAAGGTGCGCGCCTGAGGTCGGCCAGCGGCAGGCTGCCGATCGCCGTTTCCGTGACTGTCGCTGCCGAGGCGACACCGACGCACGTCACCAGCAGGACAGCAAGGCAAAGTTTGCAGCGGCTCACGGGTTTACTGGCTTCATGGAAGCGCCGAATGGCAGGTTCCAGTAGTTAATTGGCTTGAACAGCTGAAAGGCGGGAATAAAGTACGCAAGGCCGGTGCGGACATCGCCGGCGATGTGCATTCCTACGAGCACGCATGCGTTGTCCGCGTCTCGAGCGATGACTGCCGAGCCGCTGTCGCCCGGTTCGGTCGTGACGCCGCCGAGCACGCGCAACTCGCCCAAGAGCCAATGACGCACTGAGATTGACGCACCGGAGAAGGTATAGGAGATGGCAAGCGTCTCCGACTTACAAACTCTGAAATTCGCCGCCAGCGACGAGCGTTGCGTCGCGATGTACTTCGGATGGTTCTGGGGCACGAGAATCTCGAATCCGTTTCGTGCGCCGATGTACTCGAGCGTGGATCTGTCGGGAATAAACGGCTGGCTCTCAGAAAGTCGCAGCGTCGTCAGAGCCCCTTTCAGCCATTCACGATCCATGACTCGAGCAAGCTGTACATCGAAGCTTGGCTTGCCATCTGCACGGACTCTGCCTCCGTATTCGGAGCTGCTCGCCACGTGTCTTACGCGAACCTGAGGACGAGCGGACATTACGGGCGAAACGCGAACTCCCGATCGAATCTCTTCCGCACGCGGATCGAGCGTGGCACTTAGCACGTGCTGGCAACTCATTGCATAGAGGTCTCGGCCGGACGGATGCTTTACCTCGACTGCACAGGTGATGCTGCCGTACTGTTCATCGCCCGGGACGCCCACATAGATGGCACCGCGTGATTCAACCATCACGGGCAAGCTCCTCGTCGTACAGCAATTAGGCCCCGCGCCCGAGCGTTTGTCGGAAGCTATTTCGACGGTTTAAGGCAACTCTTTTGCGTTGACGTCAAAACGACTTTGTCCGTAATACCACCGCTCTTTGCCTCGAGCGCCTTCCCCGCTTCTGTGGCGCGAAGCAGTGCATCGCGCAGGGCGTCGACCGAAAGCTGTGCGTTTGCCGGTTTGCACGTCACCGCTACGTTCACCTGTTGCTTTTTTGCATCGACTGCTGCGCGTGCGTCGACCGTAACTTTGGTTTCCGGTACCGCAAAATTTTTCAAGTTGTTCAATTCAAAGGCAAGTGAGTCGAGTGTCGGTGCGGCGCTCGGCGCGTTGCCATTCTTGTTCTCCGGCGCCGCAGGCGCAGGCGCAGCCGGACTGACCAAAATCGGGATCTTCAACTCCTTCCGTGTCGGTTGCGACGAATCGGTAACAGTGAGCATGAATCTCGCGTCCCGAGAGAGCGCCTTGTTGGCGATGACCTGTACGGTGCTGCCCTCCGGCATCGGCCCGACGATGGTTATGCCCTCAGCAGGTTCAACCGTCGCCGCGTATTGCTTCTTGCCACCGCTGATCGAGACGACATGCCTTTGATCCTTGGCCCCAGAGAACACGAGCACTTCGGCGGACGCGCGCAACGGCGTGCTGACCTCGCCGGTGCCGCAGTCCTTCAATGCATCAGTAGTGGCTGCCGCGTCGTACGCATTTACATGCGAACGTACTCGGTTTACTGCGATCATCAGCGTGCGAACATGATTGTTCAAGGTGTTCACCTCGCGCTGAAGAGCCTCGATCTCGTTCTTGGATACCGGCGCTAGACCAGGCAAGGATTGCGCCTTTGCGTCGGGACCGTGACGCGCGAACGCCTGTGCGATCGTCTCCGTGAAACCGGCGCCCGGCGCGAAATCACCGGCGAAACTCCCCAGACCGGCGATCACCGACTTGACGGCACTCAAGTCCGGAAACGTCTCCATTCCGGCTTTCTGCACGGCCGCATCGATGCGATCGACCGCGTTAATGAGCTCCGGGCCCGCGCGATGGACTTTATATGCGAGCTGCCGGCCGGAGGTGAGCGCAAGGCCTGCTGCCTGAAGGCTCTGCTCAGCCGTGCCTAACGCGGCGTTGGCGGCATCGATCGCTTCCTGATTCAGCCCTTTCTCCGCCAGTGTCTGCAGAAGCGCCTTAGTTCGATTCATCGCAAGCTGCACATTGGGGGTCGCCGATTCAATGTCAGCCAGCGCCGCCTTGAGAGCGTTCAAATCGCTGTCCCGCATATCCAGTGGAGAGACCACCCGCAGCGCGCAATTGATGCCCTCGATCCCGGCCTGGTAATGCGGCAGGCGCGCTTTGGCGGAATTCCAGTTGGTGACGGCGTAGGCGGTGCCGCCCAGCAGCGCACCGCCGAGCAGTGTGTCCTTGTGAGCGCCGAACGTCGCTAATGCAGCAATTGTGCCGCCGAGCACGATCAGGGCGGTACCGACATTGGTGCTGGTCTTGAGCTCGCGATCGATCGCCTGCTGGTACGCACGCCTGGCGTTATGCGCGTAAGCCTTCGCATAATCCATGCTCTGGTTCGGCACCTCGTTCGGCTGCGGTAGATTCCAGCGCGGCGCAGGGCCCGTCGCGCAACCCGACAGGAAAAAGAGGGAGACGACCGCCACTGTCGTGGTGCGAACACACCGGTTCATAGCGTTTCCTTGGTTGTTTATGTAGCGACCGCGAGCATCTCCGCCGCAAGCGTTTAAGTTGGCAGGCGGTATCCCAGCAATCTCGCAGCTGGGTAATCGGCGACCGTTACGGCGTTCGACTGATTACCGCCGAGCACTTTGATCTTGTCGCCGGCGCGCGAGACGAAAAATGCGACGTGACCGAAGTTGAGATCGCGCGAAAACACGGTCATGCAGCCGGTCACCGGCTCGTTGGTGGCTCGGCCCCAGTTCAACCATGACCGCGCCCAGGCAGAATCAGTCCCGGCGTAACCCGCCTGCTCCACGCACCAGTTGGCAAACGCGGAGCACCACGCCGTTTCGTCATTCGAGTTGTACGGGGCGGCGAGCGTCGTCGACCTGAGGTACTCGACGATCCTCGGGTTGTCACCGCTGCCCACCACTTCGCGTACGCCGAGCTCCGCGTAGGCGATCGCGAACCACGGAAACCTCGATTCCGCCGCGGCAGCACCGGATGTCGCGCGCAGATATTTACCGGAAGCCCAACCGGTTATGCCTTCCGCGTCGACCTTGTGCCAGTAGCCGTCGCCGGAGGTGTCGAGCCGCCGGACCGTCGCGCCTTTTGCGAGGATGTGAACGACCTGGCCCTGCAGGCTCGGCGCGCTGCGAACGTTCAGCGCTTCAGCCGTAACGACGAGCTCATTCCCTGCCATGTGCTGCCCCCCTTTTGCTGACCGACCGTGCAACCGAAACAGCGATCTGCTTGAAGCACGATTCTTCTGTTTGTATTCGTTCGCTGCATCAGCAAGATTACTGATACGCAATGCCCTTCGATGTCAGGCGGAGCCCTACTTGAAATCAACTACGCGGCTTCGTCAGCTACCGTACATGCAAGGTGCTTGCGGCACGCAGCGGTCATACGTAACCTACGCGCTCGCGCGCGAGCACCATTCCACGCGTGCCATCCGCAGCACCTCTGTTTTTCTCCGCAACAAACTCGAGGAAGGTCCGTTTTGAGCCATCGCATTACATCCACTGTTGCTTCATCCGTTCTCGCGCTGTCGGCACTCGGCAGCACCGCCGCTTACTCGGCCCAGCCCGCTGCCGGTCCTGGTATGCAGGAAACCGGCTTCTATGTCGGCGCAGGCGTGGGTCGTTCACGCGCCGAGGGCTGCGACCGTCTTTTCGCGGTCGGCTTCGCCGGCAACTGCGACAACAAGGACACGGCTTACCACCTCTTCGGGGGTTATCAGTTCAGCCGCCATTTCGCCGCGGAAGTGGGCTACGGCTCCGGCGAGCTGAAGGTCAACGGCAGCCTTGGTCCGGTGCCGTTCACGGCGAAGGTCGAATCGGACATCTACGAGTTGACCGGGCTCGCGATGCTGCCGCTTCCGCCGATGCCGCAGCTCTCCCTGTATGCGAAAGCCGGCGTGTTCTACTGGGACACGGACGCCGAAGGCAATTTCGGTGGCGCTGTAACCAGCGGCCACGACAGCGGCGCGGATCTCACTTATGGACTGGGCGCGCAGTACAGCTTCACGCGCAACTGGTCGGCGCGGGCGGAGTGGCAGCGCTACAACGACATCGGCAGCGCGAGCGCGCTGGGGAAAGCCAATGCAAACGTCGCGCGTGTGAGCGTGCGGTTCAAGTTCTAATCGCCACCCCCCGCTCACCGGTCGGTGCGCCATCGGCGCACCCTACGCAGCCGGAGGGGCGGGCTACTTCACCCCGATCGGGCTGATCTTTCCCGGCAACAGGCAGCCCTTGCGCGCGCGCCGCACGATGTGCTTCTGAAGGTCCTCGCCGGAGACGCGCACCGTCTTCTCGTTGCCCGAGCGGTTGGTGCCGACGACGGTGACGGACTTCGCGTCGCCGAATCCTACGGCGACCATCTTCTCGCCGTCGTCGAGCCCCATCAGCGTGATCCCGCGTCCGCGCGCGAGCTCCTTCAATTCGTCCGCGTCGAACAGGAGCATGCGGCCGTTGCCGGAGAGCGTCACCGCCATCTCGGGTTTGTCCGGCACGAGCGCCGGCCGCAGCACCGTCTCGTCGTCCTGCACCGTCATGAAGCCCTTACCGGCGCGGATGCGCGTGATGAGCTCTTCCGCCTTGGCGATGAAGCCGTAGCCGCCGGAGTTCGCGAAGAGGTAGCGCTTACCTGGTGACGCGTCGACGACCTGTGCGAGCCGCGCGCCGGGCGCCAGCTCGACGAGCGACGTGAACGGCACGCCGTCGCCCTTGCCGCCGGGGATGTCCCCCGCCAGCACGCTGAACGCGCGGCCTGTGGAGTCGATCGCGACAACGTAATTCACCGAGCGCGTCTCGAACACGGCGTACTCGGCGTCGCCGGTTTTGTAGGTGATGCCCGAGAGGTCGAGGCCGTGGCCCTGCCGCGAGCGCACCCACATGTTGCGCGAGACGATGATCGTGAGCGGCTCGTCCACGACCTGCCGCTCGAACGTTGCGCGGCCGGCCTCCTCGATCGTGGTGCGGCGCTCGTCGCCGTAGTTCTTCGCGTCGTCCTTGATCTCCTTCGCGACGAGCTTCTTCATCTCGGTGTCGCTTGCGAGCAGCGCTTTCAGCGCCTTGCGCTCGACCCTGAGCTCCTTCAGCTCGTT
>Ga0196977_1000616_pt1 | contig 17479 bp, 15 predicted proteins | sample S3v_1013CmetaG_FD_148634 | JGI IMG/M metagenome (GOLD analysis project Ga0196977, IMG submission 148634) | Soil microbial communities from Anza Borrego desert, Southern California, United States - S3+v_10-13C | ecosystem: Environmental > Terrestrial > Soil > Desert | place: USA: California...
CGCCAGGCAAAACCCCGGCCGGCAGATCGTTTTTCTGGCACTGGGCTTCGAAACCACCGCTCCTTCCACAGCTCTGACCGTGCTCCAGGCATACAAGGAAGGAATCGAGAACTTCAGCGTTTTTTGTAATCACATCATGATCGTGCCGGCTCTGAAGGCATTGCTTGAATCGCCGGAGCTCAAGCTGGATGGTTTTTTAGGACCCGGCCATGTCAGCACCGTAATAGGCACGCGGCCTTACGAGTTTGTCGCACGTGATTATCGCAAGCCACTGGTTGTGGCTGGTTTCGAACCACTCGATATTCTTCAGGCTATTTACAAAGTTGTTAAGCAGTGTGTCGAAGGACGGGCCGAGGTTGAGAACCAGTACAGTCGAGGTGTAACTCGCGAGGGCAATAGGAGATCGCTCGAGGTGCTCTGCGAAGTCTTCGAACTGAGAGATTATTTCGAATGGCGAGGATTGGGATCGATTCCGGCGAGCGGCATGAAACTGAAGAGCAAATACGAGACCTTTGATGCCGAGCGCCGGTTCAACGTACCGGGGCTGAGGATCGCCGATCCGAAGGCCTGCCAATGCGGTGAAATACTAAAGGGCGTAAAGAAACCGTGGGAGTGCAAAGTCTTCGGTACCGCCTGCACGCCCGAGACACCGATCGGTTCCTGCATGGTTTCTTCTGAAGGAGCGTGCGCGGCCTACTACAATTTTGGCCGGCTTTCGAAAGTTGCAGCGCGATACCAGGACACGGCAACACGATGAGTTCTCAACCGAAAACATTCGTCGCTTCAACGCTCTTCGAACGAATCGAGCGCGCACGGCGGCGGAAGACGCAGTTCAGAGATACTCATATCACTTTGGCGCACGGCAGCGGCGGCAAAGCGATGCATGATCTGATCCAGTCCGTTTTTGTTGAAACGCTTAGAAATCCGCTGCTGGAGAGACTTGAAGATCAAGCGGTTTTCACCGTTCATAACGATCGCGGCTTAACGAATACACCGACACGGCTGGCGTTCTCCACCGATTCGTTCGTCGTAGACCCGTTGTTCTTTCCCGGTGGAGATATCGGTTCGCTTGCGGTTAATGGCACGGTTAACGATCTGGCGATGAGCGGCGCTCTGCCCCTGTACCTGTCGGCAAGTTTCATAATAGAAGAGGGGTTTTCTATCGACGAGTTGAGACGAGTAGTGGCTTCAATGGCTGTAGCCGCGGACGCAGCTGGCGTTGCCGTCGTGACGGGAGACACAAAGGTCGTGCAGAAGGGAAGTGCCGACAAGCTGTTTATCAATACAGCGGGTGTCGGAATACTCGAGAAGAACACGAGGATTTCGGCTGCCGCGGCGCGGCCGGGTGATAAAGTAATTCTGAGTGGAGCAATCGGCGATCATGGAATCACGGTAATGGTCGCACGTGGTGAACTCGAATTGGAAAGTCAGATTCGAAGCGATTCGGCTGCACTCAATTCGTTGGTCCAGGAAATGGTGAGCGAAGCCGAAGAGTACAGCGATATCGAAGCCCTTCACTGCTTGCGCGACCCGACGCGCGGAGGGCTCGCGACGACTCTAAACGAGTTCGCGCAAGCTTCCGAGGCGGCGATTCGAATCCATGAGGAATGTATACCTGTACGCGAGGAGGTCCAGGGCGCGTGCGAAATTTTAGGACTCGATCCGTTATACGTGGCGAATGAAGGTAGATTAGTGGCAGTAGTCGCGGCCGGGATTGCTGACCGCATGCTGTGCCGAATGCGCAAGCATCCCCTGGGCTGTGATTCCTGCATCATCGGGGAGGTTCAGTCAGAACCGAGAGGTATCGTTTCCATGGTTACAGGCTTCGGCGGCACTCGCATCGTCGACATGCTCGTGGGTGACCAGTTACCACGAATTTGCTGAGTTATGGAACCCAAAAAATGACGATAGCTAACATGGCGATCAAAGAGATTGATATTTTGTGGATCACTGCCGGTCTTGGTTGTGACGGCGATACGATTGCGATTACCGCAGCTACTCAACCAAGCCTTGAAGATATTGTCCTCGGTGCAATACCCGGCATCCCAAAAGTTAATTTTCATAATCCTGTGCTGTCCTATGAAGTGGGCGACGATTTCATGCGGCGCTTTTACCGTGCCGCTGAAGGGAATCTGGATCCCTTCATTCTCGTCGTCGAGGGATCGATTCCTAACGAACAAAATAAGACCGAGGGTTATTGGGCCGGTTTTGGCACGGACCAAACGACCGGCCAACCGCTTACTACCTGTCACTGGATCGATCGTCTTGCTCCGCACGCCTGGTCAGTGGTAGCAGCCGGGACCTGCGCGACTTACGGTGGTATTCACGCGCTTGAAGGCAATTCAACCGGGTGCATGGGATTGGCCGATTATCTCGGCTGGAAATGGACCTCGAAAGCGGGAATCCCGATCGTCAATGTTCCGGGCTGTCCAGTGTTGCCCGATAACTTCATGGAGACGCTGCTTTATCTACTCCGTCAGGCGGCGGGAAATGCCGCGATGATTCCGCTTGACGACGCATTGCGGCCCACCTGGCTTTTTGGAGCCACCGTTCATGAAGGTTGCGATCGTGGCGGTTACTACGAACAGGCTGACTTTACGGAAACCTACGGCACTCCCGAATGTATTGTGAAGATAGGGTGCTGGGGGCCGGTGGTCCAGTGCAATGTGGGCAAGCGCGGATGGATGTCGGGAATTGGCGGATGTCCGAACGTCGGCGGTATCTGTATTGGTTGCACCATGCCCGGTTTTCCAGATAAATTTATGCCGTTCATGAACCAGCCCCCAGGTTCGCTTTTGTCTTCGAATGCCGTGGCAACCTATGGCAAAGCGATTCGTGCGCTCCGCCGATTTACCCAGGCATCACTGAACAAAGAGCCGACATGGCGAAGTCGTTCCCCCGAATAGCGGCTGACTACCCCAGCGTTTATGGAAGTTAGTTGTCCCCCCCCTTGTCGAGACAATCAGGTTAGATATCTATGCTACAGAAAGTCACAGGTCTGGAATCGAGTGAGCACCTTCCGAGTTTGACCGAGGCCGAAGATGTTCTGCAGGGTCTCGCTGACGTCTATTCGTCCGTCGGTACTGCCATGCAGCCTTTCGCCACCGGGTTGCTAAACAAGCCGGTCGCGCTCGCCCTGGACCAATCATCTGCCGTCGTAGCGCGCTACAAAACCCTGATCGAGCAGATTCCAGCCGTCGTCTTTATGGCTTTGTTGGATAAGGGCATTGGCGAAGCTTATGTCAGCCCGCAAATTGAGGCGATCCTTGGCTTCTCCCAGGAAGAATGGCTGAACGATCCGGTGCGTTGGTACAGGCAAGTACATCCTGACGACCGCGGCCGGTGGAACGTCGAGGCGTCGGAGATGTTTCTTTCCGGCAAGCCTTTGCGTTCGGTCTATCGTGTTCTGGCGCGAGATGGAAAGGTCGTTTCATTCCACTGCGAAGCAAAAATGGTTCGTCACGATGATGGTCAGCCGTGGTTTATCCATGGAGTGGCTTTCGACATTACCGAACTGAAGACGGCGGAAGAGAAATTGAAGAAGGCGCACGATGAGTTGGAGCTGCGTGTGCGCGAACGAACTGCCGAATTGGCACGAGCGAACGATCACCTGGCGAAGTCGAATGCTGAGTTGGAACAGTTTGCTTACGTCGCCTCACACGATTTACAGGAACCGCTGCGGATGATCACGAGCTTCACGCAGCTCCTGGTAAAACGCTACCGCGGACAATTCGACGTCGATGCTGATGAATTTATCGATTACATTGCTGATGGGGCTAAACGCATGTCGAGCCTCATCAATGATCTGCTCGAGTACTCACGTGTCGGCACCCGAGGGCGGGCGCTTGTGCCTACCGACTGCTCTGCGGTTTTCGAAGTTGCGCGTAATAACTTGCGTGTGGCTATTGAAGAGTCGGAAGCAACAATCACGAGCGATCCTTTGCCGACAGTGATGGGAGACGAAACTCAGCTTGTGCAGTTGTTTCAGAATCTCCTTGGCAACGCGATCAAGTTTCGCGGTGACAGGCCGGTCAAGGTCCACGTCAGCGTCGAACAACAGCAAAGAAACTGGTTATTCCGAGTATCTGACAACGGCATCGGCATTGAGCCTCAATATGCCGAACGTGTTTTCGTGATATTCCAACGTTTGCATAACCGCGCAACATATCCGGGGACCGGGATTGGTCTCGCCATATGCAAAAAAATTGTCGAGCGCCATGGCGGCCGCATCTGGGTCGAGTCGCAGCCGGGAGCCGGCGCTACCTTCTGTTTTTTGCTGCAAAGAAGGGAACAAAGGAATAGATAATGTGTGACTTGCCAGATTGTAGATCTATCGAAGTCCTGCTCGTCGAAGATAATCCGGGCGATGTCCGGTTAATTAAAGAGGCACTCAACGACGCCAAAATTCACGTGCACATCACTGCGGTGCATGACGGCGCGGAGGCACTGGCGTTGCTCCGGCGCGAGGGAGACTACTCGACTGCGACTACCCCGGACTTGATCCTTCTGGACCTCAATCTACCGCGAATGAGCGGACACGAAGTGCTGGCGGTGATCAAGCAGGACGAACATCTGCGCCGAATTCCAGTTGTGGTCGTGAGCAGCTCAAAAGCGGACCGGGACATAGCGACCGCTTACGATCTCCATGCTAATTGCTTTGTCACCAAGCCTGTTGACTTGGACCAGTTTTTTGAAGTGGTGCAGGCAATCCGGGAATTCTGGTTCGTGGTCGTGAAGTTGCCGCCGGAGCAGATAGCCGACGGTGCGACGTAATTCGCATTCGATCAAGCTCTCGTAAGATTAGATTAAGTAAACATCCATGAGCGCTGAAACACTCAGAGTATTGTTAATAGAAGACAATCCGGGCGATGTGCGCTTGATCAAGGAGATGTTCGCTGAAGCCCGTTATCCTGCTTTCACACTCGAATGCGTGGAACGACTGACGGACGGATTGGCGCGGCTGATAGACAGTCGCTTTGACGTTATCTTATTGGATTTATCGCTACCCGATAGTAGTGGACTCAACACCTTCGTTACCCTCCATGGTGCTACCGAGGATTTACCCATCGTGATACTCAGTGGTCTGAACGACGAAACGACCGCGGTCGAGTGTGTTAATGCCGGAGCGCAGGATTATCTCATCAAGGGTGACGTAAACAGTCACCTGCTTATCCGTTCCTTACGTTACGCGGTGGCGCGAGGATCTTTAGAGAAGGAAAGGTCTCAGTTGCTAGCACGGGAGCGATCAGCGCGCGCACAAGCCGAAGCGGCGAATCGCGCCAAGGATGAATTTCTGGCCATGGTCTCACATGAATTGCGCACACCTCTTAGCGCGATGCTGGGATGGTCCCGCATGTTGACGTCAGGGAAACTTGATGCGGTCAGTGCCAGCCGGGGTATCGAGGCGATTGAGCGGAACGCGAGAGTGCAAACCAAGCTGATCGCAGACTTGCTCGATATTTCGCGTATCACTACGGGGAAACTTCAACTCGTGACTCAGCCTCTGAAGTTGTATTCCGTAACAACAGATACCGTGGATGCCATGAGACCCACAGCTCAGGCTAAGCAAATCTCGTTAGAGTTAAACCTCGATCCCGACGCTGGTCTCATTTCTGGCGATCCGGATCGCCTGCAGCAGATCATCTGGAACCTTCTTTCAAATGCAATCAAATTCACACCAGCCGGAGGTCGCGTACAAATAACTCTTCAACGCGTCGGTACGCACGTGCAAATTAAGGTCGCTGATACTGGTCAGGGCATTGATGTAGAGTTTTTGCCGCACGTATTCGAACGTTTTAGCCAAGCCGACAGCTCAACCACGCGAAAATTTGGTGGCTTGGGCCTTGGGCTTTCCATCGCCCGGCACCTGGTCGAAATGCATGGTGGTGTCATTCAGGTCGACAGTGCAGGCGAAGGTCAGGGCGCCACATTTACCGTTATGTTTCCGCTGCTTACCGAGTATAAAGAAACAACTGACGAGAGCGAGCTGGTCCAGGATTCTCAACGCGCCCCGACTAAAGACGAGCCCTCATTAAGTGGCCTGAGGGTGCTGGTTGTAGATGATGACACTGACTCTCGTGCCGTCATCGCCGAAATGCTGCTGCACTTCGGAGCCGAGGTGTTGACAGTAGCTAACGCGGATGATGCGCTCCAATCAATCGAACTCTGGTCTCCGGACGTTTTGCTGTCCGATATTGAGATGCCGGGCGAAGATGGTTATTCACTTTTGCAGAAGGTGCGAAGAAAGGAAAAAAAAAGCGGCAGCCTGCTCCCGGCCGCGGCCCTCACAGCTTATGGCAGGTCAGAGGATAGAGTTCGCGCGTTGAAAGCCGGTTACCAGACCTACTTGCCGAAACCCGTTGATCCCGGAGAATTGGCCGTCGTAGTAGCGAGCCTCGCAAAAACAAATGAGAGTAAGTCGTATAAACTCTCTCACAAATGAGACTATTGATGAGGCGTTCGCCCGAAAGTATTTGCTGAATTGCTTCTGTGAGCAACGTTTGTGTCTCGATGGTTGTTGGTTGTGAGCAATAGCCGCCCAGCCGGCATGAGCCTCAATCTTACTGGTCTGAGCAATCCGAGAGTGTTGGTGCTCGAGATTCAGCGCAGAGGCTTTTTGCACACCTCACGAAACCGATGGATATCGGTGCTTTACTTCAACCCGTAAGGACCATACCTCGAAATCTGAATACTACTTCGTGCGGTTTTAATCTCTCTTTCAACCGCGTGAACCACTTTAAGTCTCGCGCCACCCGGAAGCCAATGTTTCGATCTTGTGCTGTCGGATAGGCCCAGCTGCGCGTGGCTGAACGCAATGAGAGTGGCGGGTCCATCCACGAACCGCCGCGAAGCGAGCGAAACCGCTCATTACCATGGCGGGGCGCCACCAGGTGTGGATGGGTGCGATTGTCCTCGTAAACGTCATCAACCCATTCCCAAACGTTGCGGTGCATGTCGTAGATTCCCCAAGGATTCGGCTCAAATTTGTCGACAGGCGTGAGGAAGTGCAAGTCATTGCGTGCCTCGGAGTACGAACGAGGAAACCGCACCGTGTGAAGGTCAATCTCCTTGTGGCTACTGTTCGCTCGCCATGGATCAAACCTGTCGCCCCACCAGAATTGAGTTTGTGTTCCCGCTCGGCAAACATATTCCCACTCCGCCTCGGTCAGGAGTCGATAGGAATAACCGGTCTGTTTCGTAAGCCACTTGCAGTACGCACGCGCTTCGTGCCATGAAACAGCAACTGCTGGGGTGTGATTCGCCTCCGAGCCGACTTCCTCAATGAGATCCAACATCGGTGAGTTTGGCGCAGTCTCTTCAAAGAACGGGCGCAATTCTCCGAACGTGATCGGATACTTTGCGATTGCAAAGCTGTGTGTAATGAACTTGCGCCGCGAGGGAGTTTCGTCGATATACATTTGACTGGGAACATCATCACTTCCCATCACAAACTCTCCGGGAGAAATCTGGACCATTTCCGGGGCGTGAGATGCATCTCTAAAGCTCGCGATTCGCTTCTGTTCCCACTTTAGGAACTCCTTGCTAAGGTAATGATGGACGATATTGCTATCATACGCCTCTCCAAAGAGCAGCTTTGCATACTCTTTAGGGCTACTTGCCGCTATGAAGTTGGAAAGTTCCCGCTCGATTAATCTTCCGAGACAGAACATCGGATCTGGCCGTTCACCAGTGTAGGCCTGCCATGCTTCCGGATTGTAAGGTTGCGGTGAGAAGAAAAAACGAGGCACTACCAGATCGCGAATCGCGGTAGGCGCATTTTCTCGGATAGCTTCAGCCAAACTTTGGAGTGACATTCTCTGATCTTCATTAAGGAGTGGCGAGGGCATGATCGGTCGCCGGTATACGTATGGAATCCGCGACATTTTAAATGGAAACACCTCGTAGGCGCCCGCCGCGAACAATTCGAGGTCCTGATTAAATTCCAGCGCCAGGCTTCGGGCCTCTTGAATGATTGGGCGAGAGCCAGCATTACCCGAGCTTAGGTCGCCTACAGTCAAACCAAATTTGATTAGTTTCTCGGTGTCGTAACGATAAATAAAACCTCGATCGCTCGAACCATCTACGGGAACGTTAGTGCCGGGCGGCAGTTTCAGCGCGTCGTCAATTCTCAACCACTTTTGAGTAGCAAATACTGCGGCCGGATCGAGGTTCGTGAGGTCCAAACACTCCGTAGGTATCCCATAATGCTGTGCTATCCCAAGCATCGCGCCAGGGCTCTGAGGACGGCTGAGATCACCCAAGTGAAGAGCGGCGAAATGTATTTCCCATCCTGATCCAAGACGATCGATTGGAAGCTGCTGTCCCTGCCGAATACGATCAAACAACCACGCAATTCGCAATCGACTTAGGACAAGTGCAGCATTTGCAGATTCGCTCGTCTCCACGCCGCGAAACACCGATGGAATCTGCCGCGTGAAATCACCATTTGGTCCATACACACCGTTTTGACCACGATAGAGATACCGGTGGGCATCGGCGGCCCCCAGCAGTTTTACTAACTCTGCGATGTTTCGGCTCGTCTCGTGGATCACGCCCTGAGCAGAAGTGCTTTTCATGAGGTCGAATTGAATTGCGAGGCAAGTGTGACTTTATTAAACGTCGGCCGCGGCAGTCAAGGAAACTGCAGACGCAGTGTTGTCTGGATCGAAACGGTTTATCAACATCAAAAACAGAATGGCGACTATACCGGCATCTGCTCCTCATGCTTAACAGCGCATTCGTCGTCGTTGCCCGTCTGCAGTCGAACGTGCCTCGCCTGGAGCCGCTTTCTTCACTCTCACGCATTCAGATGCTACTATTTCCTCACAAACGCACGCAGGAATTAAGCAGTTATGACCGAAGAGATGACCGAAGAGCAGGAAGTTTTTCTTAAACACATCCAACGGAAAGGACTTAAGCGCACCTCCCAACGCGAACTCATCCTCGACGTTTTCTTGCGTACTGAAGAGCATCTCTCCAACGAAGACTTGTACCAGTTGGTCAAGAAAGAAGATCCCACGGTCGGCCAAACAACCGTCTATCGCACCCTTAAAATACTTACCGAAGCCGGACTCGCACGCGAAGTGCGCTTCGGCGATGGACGCACCCACTACGAACACAACTACAAACATCAACATCACGATCACATGATCTGTTCGGAGTGTGGCAAGATTATCGAGTTCTTTTCGGCCGAACTGGAAGCGCTTCAGGATGAAATGGCGGCCCGGCACGACTTCGAAATTACCCAACACCTCCTGCGCGTAATCGGTGTCTGCGCCGAGTGTCGTCACGCACAAGAAAAAGAAATACTTGCAAACTCCACAGCCAGCCCCTAAACACTTTGAAACATCACACCACCACGTTTGATGGAGGTTGAAATGAGCGTTTCGATTACATTTGAACCTTCCGGAATTAGCGGACTCGTTGCCGAAGGCACCTACTTGATCGATGCCGCGCGTCGCATGGGCGCGTCGCTGGGCGCGGGCTGCACCGCGGGAAAAGGTGAGTGTCCCTCGTGCGTCGTTTCCGTGAAGTCCGGCTCTGCACTACTCTCGATACCAAGCGCCGCGGAAGAGAAACAACTCGGCGTCGAACACCTGGACCAGGCGTATCGTCTCGCCTGTCAAACAAAGATCGAGACCCCAGGCGAAGTCGTCGTGATGGTTAGCACCGTCACCCCGAGACGCCCTGCGGACGTTGACGAAGAAGCCGAGTTGCGAAAGAAGTTTGGTTCGTTGCCGTTGCGAAAGAAACTCGCGACACTCGTGCAACTCGAAGCGATTACGATGTCGGAAGCATTCGATTCAGCGATCGAGAAGCCACTCGCGTTCGGCGCGAAAACGTTCGACGCCGTTATGAATCGTGCACGCGCTAAAAACAGCCCCGCCAGACCGAAGAACTGAAGACGCATATGAGTCGCAGCAAGAGCAAACATCGCGCCGGCACTATCGTGCTGGCGCTACTCAGCCCGTTACTCTTTGCTGCTTGTCCGAAGAACGATCCACCGCCGCAACCACAAGCCCGCGTCTCGCGCACAGCCCGTCCAGCAGAGCGCCTTCCGCCAATTCCGACGTCGTTCAACGGTGAACGCGCAATGGACCACGCGCGCAAACAGATCGAGTTTGGACCACGACCGCCCGCTAGTCCGGAACTCGAAAAAACGCGCACGTACATCGTCAATCAACTGAAGTCGTCCGGTCTGAACGTCTCGCTCGACGAGTTCACTGCTACCACTCCGCAAGGCGAGAAGAAGATGGCTAACATCGTCGGCGAGATTCCCGGCACGACCAAGAACATCGTTCTCATCGCCAGTCACTACGATACGAAACACTACAAGGACATGCGCTTTGTCGGCGCCAACGATCCAGCGGCTTCGGTCGGCACGTTACTCGAGATCGGACGCGTGCTCGGCAGCATGAGAGACAAACCAAAAGTCACCTATCGGCTCGTGTTCTTCGACGGTGAAGAAGCGTTTTGTGAGAACTGGGACGATTGCGGCACTGAAGCAGAACCGGATAACACTTACGGCAGCCGCCATTACGTTTCGCAGTTGCGCGCGAAGGACGAATTGCCAAACATTCGGGCGCTGATCCTGCTCGATATGATGGGCTACAAGAATCTCGAACTGGGCCGCGACACGCTGAGCACGAAATGGTTACAGGACATCATCTGGCAAACCGGCCGCGAACTCGGTCACGGAAAGATCTTCGTCGATCGTGAGGAAGGTGTCGGCGGCGACGATCACGAACCGTTCATACGCGCGGGAGTCGATGCGGTCGATCTCATTCAACTCTCGGGTTATCCTTACTGGCATCAAGCTGACGACACTATCGACAAGATCTCGGCGCAGAGTATGAAGATTGTGGGCGACACAGTGCTCGCGAGTTTGCCGAAGATCGCGGACAGAATAGTTAAATGAAAAGAATCGCAGTCATTCCTGGTGATGGCATTGGTCCTGAGGTTGTGCGCGAAGCCGTTCGCGTCTTGAAGCATCTCGGCGAAACGAGAGATTTGCAACTGAAGTTCGTCGACTTCGATTGGGGCGCCGAGAAGTTTCTCAAAGAGGGTGTCACGCTGCCGGACGGCGCGCTCGAAATGTTGTCAGACGACTTCGATGCGATTCTCGCGGGCGCTTTTGGTGACCCGCGCATTCCTTCAAACAAGCACGCGGAAGACATTCTGCTCGGTATGCGTCGTGGTCTGGATCTCTACATCAACTTGCGCCCGGTGCGTTTGCTGGACCAACGACTCACGCCGCTTGCAAACCGCACGACTTCCGACATCGACTTCGTCGTGTTTCGCGAAAACACTGAAGGCGCGTATTGCGGCGCCGGCGGTTTTTTGAAACAGGGAACCTCAGACGAGATCGCGTTGCAGGAAGAAGTTAACACGCGCCGAGGAGTTGAACGCATCATCGTCGCGGCTTTCGAATACGCTCGCGCCAAAGGACGCAAGCGCGTCACAATGGCTGACAAGTCAAACGTGCAACGGTTTGGCGGCGATCTCTGGCAACGCGTCTTTAAAGAAGTTGCGGCGACTTATCCCGACATCGAAGCAAACCACCAATATGTCGATGCGATGGCGATGTTTATGGTGCTCAACCCGGCGCAGTATGAAGTGATCGTCAGCAACAACCTGTTTGGCGACATTCTCACGGACCTTGGCGCGGCGATTCAGGGCGGACTTGGTCTCGCCGCTTCGGGCAACATTTATCCGGGAAAGGTGTCGCTTTTTGAGCCCGTACACGGCAGTGCGCCACCGCTCGCGGGCAAGGGAATCGCGAATCCGATCGGATCTATTCTGACCTCGGCGATGATGTTAGAATACCTGGGTTTCCATACGTTGAGTGATGAGATCGAAGAGGCTGTGCGCGGCGCAGTCTCTGCAAAGGAGACCACTCAGGATCTTGGTGGTGAACTTTCTACAGAACAGGCCGCGAATGCGATCATTGCGCGCTTGGGGAAATAAATTGAACAAGGAATAAGGGGGGGAAGTTATGGCTTCGGGTACCGGCAAACTCACGACGAAAACGATCGCGGTTATTGTTATTGTGGCGATCCTGAATGCAGTGGGACTTTCACCCGTCGTGATGGTGTTTGTTACTGGAGTCGTGTTTGTAATCTGGCTCGTGACGCGCCGCGCGCAGATGCGCGAGGTCGAGCGAATCTTCGAATTCTACGTCGCGGCGGATGCGATACTCCGCGAAGAAGAGCGACGCTGGTACGGATTTGAGATTGCCGAAGTGATCGAAGACGGCGAGAGCCTGCTCGATCTGATGCCCGATCCACCACCGTTGCACTACTTCGCGTTGGGCGCGCTGTATCAACGGCTTGGTAATCACGATGCGACGGTTCAGTATCTTTCCAAACTTAGCGAAGATCAGCAGTACGACGAAACGCATCGCATCGCACCGTCCCCGCAATTGCGACGTTACGTGATGATGTTGCGGCGGCTGGAACAACATCCAGCAGCGGAACCACAAACACTAGCTGCCGTGCGAAATCTGGAACGTGCGCGTCAGCGCAACGCGGCGAAGTTGTTGTCTGACAGTCGCGACGTGCTCGAGATTACGGCCGCGAGTGCGCCGCCGGCTGAAACGCCCGTGCAACAACACAAAGAAGAAACGTTTGCTGCGTCTGCGCCGCTCAGTTCGATCACCGCGCCGCCGCCGATCGCGACTGTGCTCAGAGATATCTATCAGGAAGAAACCACTGCGAATAATTGATCTCGAAGCCTAATTGTTTGAAACGCTAACAGCCGAAATCATCGCTATCGGATCGGAGCTTCTGGCTCCGGATCGCACCGACACGAACAGTCTCTGGCTCACAGAGCAACTCAACCGCCTCGGCATCGAAGTCAAACTCAAGACGATCGTCGGCGACGACGATGCCCGCCTCGAAGAAGCAATCAACGACGCCGTGCGCCGCTCGAAAGTGGTGATAACCACGGGCGGTCTTGGTCCAACCGAAGACGACATCACCCGCAAGATCACCGCGCGTGCGCTCGGCCGGCGTTTGCTGCTCGACGAGCAAGTGCTCGCGGAGATTCGCCAGCGCTTTCAGTCGTTTGGCGTGACGATGCCGGAACGAAACTCACGACAGGCGATGGTGATTGAAGACGCAGTCGTGCTGCCGAACCCGAACGGCACCGCGCCGGGCATGTTTATCGATCATCAAGGCACGGCGATCGTGCTGTTGCCTGGTCCACCGCGTGAGATGCGTCCGATGTTTGAGAACCACGTGGCCGAACGGCTTGCGGGACGCGCGGGAAGTCTGCGGGTGGTGCGGCGCATTTTGCGCGTCGCGGGCTTGGGCGAATCCGCGGTTGACGAAAAGATCGCACCGATTTACACGCAGTACGATAATCCGGTAACGACGATTCTCTTTAACCAGAGCGAGATCGAGATTCATCTCACTGCCCGCGGACGCACGGAAAAGGAAGCAAACGATCTGCTCGATCGTTTGTCGGCGCAGATTGAGGAGCGTTTAGGTAACGCGGTCTTTTCGTTTGCGGGCGAGACGATGGAACAGGTCGTCGGCTTGAAGCTCTCGGTTGGTGGTTACACGTTGTCGGTTGCGGAGAGTTGTACCGGCGGCTTGCTCGCCGAACGAATAACTGACGTTCCCGGATCGTCGAAGTACTTCATTGAAGGCGTCGTGACTTACGCGAACGAAGCAAAAACGCGAGCACTTGGTGTGGAACCGATGTTGTTGCTCGAGTACGGCGCGGTGAGCGCGCCGGTTGCGGAAGCGATGGCCGAGGGAATTCGCAAGCGTGCCGGCACGGACTTCGGTCTTTCGATCACCGGAATCGCCGGCCCCGGCGGCGGCACCGAAGAAAAACCGGTCGGCACCGTCTTCATCGCCCTCGCCGATGACATCAAAACCGAACACCGCAAACTCTACCTTCCCGGCGATCGCCACCTGATTCGCTGGCGCGCCACCCAAGCCGCGCTCGATCTGCTGCGTCGAAGGCTGATCTGATGAAGCCGGTAGTTGTTTTACTCAGTTACCTGATTGGCTCGATTCCGTTTGGCTATTTCATCGTAAGGATCAGGGGTGGTGGGGACGTTAGGGAAACAGGGTCGGGTGGGATCGGGGCGACCAATGTTTCGCGAAGCGCAGGGAAGGCAGCGGGGATCGTGACGTTGATACTCGATGCCGCGAAAGGCGCGATTGCTGTTTTGATCGCGACTTGGTTGAGTGAAGCGTGGGTAGTGGCGGCGGCGGCGATTGCGGTGGTTGTTGGGCATATTTTTCCGGTGTGGTTGGGATTTCGCGGCGGTAAGGGAGTGGCGACTGCAGTGGGAGTATTTCTCGTGTTCGCTCCGTTTTCTTTGTTGTGTGCAGGGATTGTTTTTGTGGCGATAGTGTCGGTCACGAGATATGTGTCGCTGGCCTCGCTGAGTGCTGCAGGGTCGATACCGTTGTTTCTTTGGTTACAGCGGCTTTTCATTCAGCCGGCGGTGGATATTGAGGCGCCGCTCACGGCGGCGTTGGTGATTGCGTTGTTAGTCATCTTTGCGCACCGGAGAAATATTGCCCGACTGGTAAACGGAACCGAACCGAAGTTTTCATGAAGCGGGTGGCTATCATCGGCGCGGGGAGTTGGGGAACGGCACTGGCAGTCATTGCCGCACGCGCCGGACATCAGGTCCAACTCTGGTCGCGCAACGCAGATGTAACGAGTTCGATCAACGAAAGCCGTGTTAACTCCCGCTATTTAAAATCAGTCCAAATCCCGTTTTCCGTTGCCGCCACAAGCGAACTCAACACGGCCTTAGACCAAGCCGAACTGGTTCTCTTCGCCGCGCCGTCACACACAGCGCGCGAACTTTTCACCGCGATCTCGCCGCACCTGAGCGAAGGCGCAATTCTCGTTAGCGCTGCCAAGGGCATTGAGATCGAAACCGGCAAACGCATCTCTGAGATCGTCAAAGAGGTCGCTGGCACGGTCCATCCGTTCGTTTGTCTTTCAGGACCATCATTCGCCAAGGAAGTTGTCGCCGGTCATCCGACTGCGATCGTCGCCGCAAGCAAAGATGCAGCCGCCGCACGCGCACTACAAAGCGAACTCAGTTTCGAGAACCTGCGCATCTACACCAACGCCGACGTGATCGGCACCGAAATCGGCGGCTCGGTAAAGAACGTCATGGCTATCGCGGCGGGAATGGCTGACGGACTCGGATTCGGATCGAATAGCGTCGCTGCGCTGATCACACGCGGGCTCGCGGAGATCACTCGTTTCGCCAGACGCGAAGGCGCGCAGGTCGAAACGTTGATGGGCCTCGCTGGGTTAGGCGATCTTGTGCTGACCTGCACCGGCGCCCTTTCACGCAATCGCTTCGTTGGCGAAGAGCTCGGCAAAGGAAAACGACTCGAAGAGATCGTTGCTGAGTTAAGCGAGGTAGCGGAAGGAATCAAAACAGCGCGCGCGGTCAAGCAGCTTGCGGATCGCGCCAATCTCGAAATGCCGATTGTCAACGAAGTGAACGCCGTGCTCTACGAAGGTAAACCGGCCCGCGAGGCGGTCTCAGAGTTGATGAGCCGTCCACTGCGCGAAGAAGTCAGTTAACCCAGCTCAACCACATCTCCAACGCGAACCTCACCCGGCGAAACTACACTCGCATAAATCCCAAGGTTCTGATCGGCGTCGCGCACTATGGTGCGCAGTATGCCCGGTTCCTTCTCCAACCCTGCTTGCGCCTGAATCGTCATCCCGCAACGCGGCGTGGGAATTTCACACTTCAATTCCGCGTTCCCGATGCGCAGTTTTCTTTCCTCCCACTCAGCCTCGACCAGTCCCCTAATGTGCGGCTCAGTTTCGATCAGAAAATTAGGACGAAAGCGGCGCACGTCCCACGTCGCGCCCGGATTGAGCCGCGCCATCACCTCGAGGGACGCAGTGGTGAGCACGTGAATCGGAAACGCGTCGAAGTAAGTGCCAGGCGGTGAGGTGAACTCGAGGATATGAACCGGCAACGCGGAGAGATCCGGAACTGGTTCACCGGACTCACGGCTAAATGCTTCTCGTAACTGTTCGTGCGCCGGACCAAAACTCGTCAGCGTTGGCAACGCCGCGCGAAATGCCCGAAACCGAGCGAAACGTCCAAACACACGAGCAGTTTTCGTTTTACGCCGGTAGTGTTCGAGATTTTCCGCAGGTTGCTGCGGCCACAGTGAAACGGGCTTGCCCAGCAGTTCAGTCAAACGCTCGTTGACCTCAGTCGCATCGCTGCCGATCGTCGTGCCGTCGGGAAAGATCATGTCGACGTGCGGAATAAAACCGGCAGCAGGCGGTTCGCGATACCTCGCAGCCGTCCGCATCAACAACGGAAAGTGTTTGCCGTTCGTGATCTCGCCGGTTGTTTCATCGCGAATGGCCCAGCCGCGATCGCCGGGAATACCCGACGTTCCCACCGTGCAATCATCCAGCATCTCGCCGGCCATCGATTTCACGGCGTACCGGTAAATCTCTTTGACTATTCCGATTCGCATGCAGGATTGCTATTATTCGGAACCGCAAGCCATCATTCTTTTCAAGTGACAAAGTAAAGGAGCCCATCCGAATGTTCAAGGCGTTCCACACGTCTCGCCACAGCACCGCTGTACGTCTTTTCGTACACGCGGTTGTCGCGGTTGCACTCTCAACGTTCACGATTCACGCGCAACAACGAACACAGCCGGCAACAACACCAGCGGCAAAAGAGTTCGAACTGCTCAAGCCTTTGCAGTATCGCAGCATTGGTCCATACCGCGGCGGCCGTTCGGCGGCCGTTACAGGCGTGGCATCGCAGCCTTTTGTTTACTACTTCGGCGCAACCGGAGGCGGCGTTTGGAAGTCGACTGATGGCGGCATCAACTGGGAACCGATCAGTGATGGATCCGTTTTCGGAACGGGTTCGGTGGGCGCGATTGCTGTTGCGGATTCCGATCCAAACGTGGTCTACGTCGGCATGGGCGAGTCGCCGATTCGCGGCAACGTTTCGCACGGCGATGGTGTTTACAAATCAACTGACGCCGGCAAGACGTGGAAGCGCATCGGTCTTGAAGACACACGACAGATTTCGCGCATTCGCGTGCATCCGAAGAACCCGGATCTCGTTTACGTTGCGGCGCTGGGCCACGTTTGGGGACCAAACGATCAGCGCGGCGTGTTTCGTTCGAAAGACGGCGGAAAGACGTGGGAGAAGGTTCTTGGGCGCGGCAACAAAGCAGGCGCGATCGATCTGATTCTCGACCCTTCGAATCCAAACATTCTTTACGCCGGTTTCTGGGAGGTCTTCCGCAAGCCGTGGACACTCGAGAGCGGCGGTCCGGGTGGCGGCATTTTTAAATCGACTGATGGCGGCGACACCTGGACCGAACTGACGCGCAATCCGGGTCTGCCGCGAGGCACCGTCGGAAAAATCGGTATCACTGTCTCGCCCGCAAATCCCGAACGCGTCTGGGCGCTTGTTGAAGCTGAGGACGGCGGCATG